>Ga0105047_10006840_pt1 | contig 19280 bp, 16 predicted proteins | sample MAT04_FD_78384 | JGI IMG/M metagenome (GOLD analysis project Ga0105047, IMG submission 78384) | Freshwater microbial communities from Lake Fryxell liftoff mats and glacier meltwater in Antarctica - MAT-04 (megahit assembly) | ecosystem: Environmental > Aquatic > Freshwater > Ice > Liftoff... | reverse complement strand
GGTCGTGCTCTCCGGCGTGGCCTCGGCCTTCTGCCACGTCGCGGGCGGAGCGCTCGCGCTCCAGTTGCCGCGGGGAGCACGCGCGCTCGGCTGGTTTTCCGCGCCTGGCATCCTCGGCCTCACGCTGGGCGGCTGGCTTGGCCACACTCGCGGCGATCTTGCGCTGTGGGCGGCGTTGCTGCCGGCTGGATTATTCGCGGGCTGGGCGCTGTTGCGTCCGCACTGGCCGCGCACCGCAACCGCGGAAAGCCGCGTCGCGGCGCCCGGCGTGGATGTCCACGACGGCCTGATGTTGCTCATCCTGCTCGCCCTCACATTGCGCTCGGCGCTTTGGGATCTGCTCCAGGTCGCGCAGTTGAACGATCCGCAGGTGATCCTCGCGCTGGCGGCTTCCGCGGCTTTTGGAAAAGTGCTGGGCGGCTGGATGATTGCCCGCTGGCCGACGGTGCGCCACGTCAGCCTCACCTTGCTCGTTTCCTGCCTGCTTCTCGATCTGGCCCGCGGGCATCTTGTCGGGCTCTGTGCGGGAGTCGCGCTGCTGCAATCCACCATCCCCGCTTCCATCGTGCTGCTCCACCGTTCGTTCGGCACGTCGGCGGCGCGGGCGTCGGCTTATGGCCTCGGCCTGACCGTCGCCCTCGGCGGCTTGGTCATCCCTGCGCAGGTCGATTATCTCGCGATCCTCATGGCGGTTGCCGGGGCCGCGCTCGTGCTGCTCTGGTGCGCGCCGCGCCGGGAACCACTGCGGCTTGCGGGATAAACGGCTGCCGGGGCACTCGTCACTCGACACATCCGCCGCGATTTGGTGCCATCCGCCCATGAGTTCTCTTTGGGATCGTTATCAGCAATATCTTCTGCGCCACGACGCGCTCGGTTTCACGCTCGACATCAGCCGCATGCGGTTTGGCGACGACTTTTTCAGCCAGTTCGAGCCGCTCGCGCAAAAGGCCTTCGCCGACACGCAGGCGTTGGAAGCTGGCGGCATCGCCAACCCGGACGAAGGCCGCATGGTCGGCCACTACTGGCTGCGCGCGCCCCAACTTGCGCCGACCCCGGAGATCAAGACGGAGATCGAGCAATGCAACGCTGCGATTCAAAACTTCGTCGCCCAGGTCCACGCCAGCGGGCGTTTCACCGACGTGCTGCTGATCGGCATCGGTGGCTCGGCGCTCGGCCCGCAATTCATCAGCGACGCGCTCGGCACGGATGACGACCGGCTGCGCCTGCACTTTTTCGACAACACCGATCCCGACGGCATCGATCGCGTCCTGATCAGCCTGCAACACCGGCTCGAGCACACGCTCGTCGTCGTCATTTCCAAATCCGGCGGCACCGCCGAGACGCGCAACGGCATGCTCGAAGCCGAGGCGGCCTACAAAAAGGGGGGGCTCGATTTCAGCAAGAATGCCGTCGCCGTGACCGGTGTTGGTTCGGCGCTCGCCAAGGTCGCGGAGAAAAACGGCTGGCTGGCGCGTTTCCCGATGTGGGATTGGGTCGGCGGGCGCACGTCGGTGATGAGCGCCGTGGGCCTCGTGCCGTTGTGCTTGCAGGGCCTCGATATGCAATCCCTCCTCGATGGCGCGGCGGCGATGGACGGGTGGACGCGCACCCCGGAGACGCTGAAGAATCCCGCGATGCTCCTCGCGCTGATGTGGCACTTTGCCGGCAACGGGCGCGGCGAAAAGGACATGGTCGTGCTGCCTTACAAGGACCGCCTCGTGCTCTTTTCGAAGTATCTCCAGCAGCTCGTCATGGAGTCGCTCGGCAAGGAACTCGATCTCGACGGTAAGAAGGTGAACCAGGGCATCGCGGTCTATGGCAACAAGGGTTCGACCGATCAGCACGCCTACGTGCAGCAGCTCCGCGACGGCGTGCATAATTTTTTCGTCACCTTCGTCGAGGTGCGCCAGGGCCGCGCGGGAGCGTCCATCGAAGTCGAACCCGGCGTGGCGACCGGCGATTTTCTCCAGGGATTTTTACGCGGAACACGCACGGCCCTTTACGAGGGCGGGCGCGATTCCATCACCGTGAGTCTTCCCCAAGTGAATCCCTACACCGTCGGCGCGCTGATCGCGCTCTATGAACGCGCGGTCGGTTTCTACGCCTCGCTGGTCAACATCAACGCCTATCACCAGCCGGGCGTCGAAGCCGGCAAGAAGGCCGCCGCGGGCGTGCTCAAAACGCTGGCCCGCGTTCGCGGCACCCTTTCGGCCAACCCGCAAACCGCGGGGCAACTCGCCACCGCGCTCGGCGAGGAAGCGGAAGCCGTTTTTCACGCGCTCCAACATCTCGCGGCCAACGACGCCAAGGTGAAAGCCACCCCGGGCGCGACCATCGCGGCGGATACGTTTGCAATCGCCTGATGTCGAAGGCACCCCCAAGCGGGCCGGCTTCGACGGAAGATGTGACGGTGCCTTTTGAGAACGTCGCTGGTCTGGTGCGCCACCTGACGCACGATGTCCGCAACGGTCTCAACACGCTCGACCTCCAGTCGGCATTTTTGCAGGAGCTCGTCACCGACCCCGAGGTTTTGCCGGAGGTGAAGCGCCTCCGCGGCATGGTCACGGCGACGGCCAAGATGCTCCAGACGCTCTCCGCAACCTTCTGGCTCGGGGAGTCGCATCCGGTGACTTACTCGGCGAAGATTTTCGTCGAGGACTTTCGCGCCCGCCTCGGCGCGGTGCTGCCGGAACCGGCGCCGGAAATCGCGTGGACGGAGACGCTCAGTGAGGAAGAAGCAATCTCGGTGGACATCGAACTGATTTTCCGCGCCTTCAGCGAGTTCTTCCGCAACGCCTGTCACTTCCGGGAAAAAGGGCGTGAGATTGCGGCCCGCGCTTTCGCCGAAGGCGGCCGTTTCGTCCTCGAATTGCGCGAGGGAAAATCGACCCTGCCTTCGCCGCCGGAGACGTGGGGTCGCGAGCCGTTGGTGACCACTCGGCGCGGCGGTTACGGCATGGGGCTGTTTCATGCCCGGCGGATTCTCGCGGCGCATCAGGGCACCGTGGAATTTTCCTTCGACCCCGCCGCGGAACTGCTCACGACGCGCCTCTCGGTGCCCCTCGCCGCCAGCGGTCCATGACCACCGCTCCGCGTTACAAGATCGTCGTGGTGGACGACGAGCGTCCGATTCTCCTGACCTTGGAGGCGCTGCTCACGCGCCACGGTTTCGAGCCCCACCTCGCGCATACCGGAGCGGCCGGCGTGGCCCTGGTGCACAAGCTCAAGCCGGATCTCCTGCTGCTCGATCTGGGGTTGCCCGATGCCGATGGCCTTGACGTGTTAGGCGAGCTGAAAGCGGAGTTTCCGCAACTGCCCGTCATCATCCTGACGGCCAACGATTCGCTGAGCAACGCCATCGAATGCATCAAGCTTGGCGCCTTCCATTTCATCAGCAAACCCTACGCGGTCGAGGAGCTGCTGAACCTCATCGCCCGCGCCATTCAGCAGCGGCAACTCGTGCGCGATAAGGAAACTCTGCACGAGGAAAAGCAGCAGCTTTCGCGGCGACTGGAAAAGGCGGAGCGCCAGCTCGCACCGGTCATCAAAAGCCGTTCGATGCGCGATGTGCAGGAGCTGGTCGAGCGCGTCGCGCCGACCGATGCCAATGTCCTGCTGCTCGGCGAGAGCGGAGTGGGCAAGGAAGTGATGGCCAATCAAATCCACGGTCTGAGCAAGCGCGCGGGCCGGTCGCTGGTGAAGCTCAACTGCGCCGCCTTTCCTGCGAACATGATCGAGGGCGAACTGTTTGGTTACGTGAAGGGGGCGTTCACCGGCGCCGTCGCGGATTTTCCCGGCATGATCGCCGAGGCCAATCAGGGCACGCTCTTTCTCGACGAGATCGCGGAGATGCCGGCGGAATTGCAGACCCGATTTCTGCGGGTGTTGCAGGAGCGCGAATTCCGCCCGCTCGGCAGCACCAAGACGATCCCGGCGAACTTCCGGCTCGTCGCGGCCACGAATCGCCCCGCGGCGGAGGCCGTGAGGACTGGTGCGCTGCGGCAGGATCTTTATTACCGGCTGAATACCTTCCAGATCGAAATCCCGCCGCTTCGCGAGCGCCGCGAAGACATCCCGGCGCTCATCTCGACGTTCGTCCAGCGCTTCGCCCTGCAACTCGGGAAACCCGAACCGACGATCGCGGCCGAAGCGTTCGATTTGCTGCTCAATTACGGATGGCCGGGGAATATCCGGGAACTGCAGAACGCCATCGAATACAGCGTCGTCCTCGCCGACCACGCCCTCATCACGCCGAAGCAACTGCCGCGCGAAGTGCAGCTCCCGGCGGCGCTGCAAGCGGCCAAGGCGGCGCCCGGCGCAGCCACGCTCAATCTCGAGGAGCAGGAGAAGAACGCCATTCTCCAGGCGCTCGCCCAGGCGCACGGGAACAAGAAGAAAGCCGCGGTCATCCTCGGCATCCATCGCCCCACGCTCTACAGCAAGATGAAGCGCTTCGGCATCGCCTTGTGAAGAAGGCCGCCGTTTCCCGTCGCGTATTTCCCGGATTCCGCCACCTTCCCCGGCGCCCCTTTATTTAGTCATGCTTCGACACCGCGAAAAAGTCCTCGCTCACGCCGAACAGCAGCTCCGTTCCCAAGGGCAGCTCAGTTCGGCAGAGCTGCTTTCGCTGTACAAGAAGTTCCTCAGAATCGAGAACCACCGCATCAGGCTGAAGCACCACAGCGGCGGCAGCGGCCGCGAGATTTGTGCGCAGCGCGCCAGCCTCGTGGACATCGTGCTGCGGCACCTGCTCGACGCGGCCATCGAATCCAGCGCGGCCAAGGTCAAGCTGCCCCAGCTCGCGCTCGTGGCCATCGGCGGCTATGGCCGGGGCGAACTGAATCCGTTCAGCGACGTGGACATCATGTTCCTCCACAACGACTCGATGAAGCAGCTCGACCCGCGGCTCAACGACATCGTGCAGCAAATTCTCTACATGCTTTGGGATGTCGGCTTCAAAGTCGGCCACTCCACGCGCTCCATCTCCGGCGCGCTCAAGCAGGCCAACGAGGACATGCTTTCCAAAACAGCACTGCTCGAATCTCGATTGATTGCCGGGGATGACGAACTGTTCGCCAAGTTTCGCGCGGCATTCGTGGAGAACTGCGTTCAGAGCCACATGGACGGATACATCGGCCAGCGCGTTAAGAATCAGGCCGAGCGCCACGAAAAATTCGGGCGCACCGTCTATCTCCAGGAACCCAACATCAAGAACGGCTGCGGCGGTCTGCGCGACTACCAAAACCTGCTTTGGGTCAGCTTTTTTAAGGAACGCGTCCAGACCACCGCCGGGCTGGTCGAAAAGAAAATGCTCAACGAAGCCGAGCGGCGGCAGCTCGATCGCGCCTACGATTTTCTCCTCCGCATCCGCACGGAACTGCACTACCTGAACAAGCGCTCGAGCGACGTGATCATCATGAGCCAGCAGCTCCAGATCGCGAACAAGCTCAACTACCCGCAGAAGAATTTGCTCCGCCGCGGCGAGGCGTTCATGCGCGACTATTACCAGCACGCGCGGAATATTTATTCGATCACGGAACTGCTCTCGGATCGCCTCAGCCTTCACCCCGCATTGCGCCAAAAGGCCGGCGGTCTGCTCGGTCTCCTCGGCAAAACGAAACCGGCGAAGACCGAGCAATTCGACGGCTTCTACAGTCTCGCCGGTCATCTCTACGCGGAGTCCTCGAACGTCTTCAATCAGGAGCCGGCACGCATGATGCGGCTCTTCCAGCACATGCAGCAGCGCGGGCTGGAACTGAGCCCGGATCTGGCGCAACTCGTCCGCCGCCGTTTGCATCTCGTGGACCGCACCTTCCAGTACGCCCGCGCGACCCGCGAAACCTTCCTCGCGATCTGTTCGCGCAAGGGCCAGGTCGGACGAATTTTTCGCGCGATGCACGAAGTCGATTTTCTCGGGCGCTACATCCCGGAGTTCGGCCAGCTCACCTGCCTCGTACAGCACGAATTTTTCCATCGCTACACGGCCGATGAGCACACGCTCGTCTGCGTGGAGAAGCTCGACATGCTGGTCGATACGCCCGAGCCCAGATTCGGCGAATACCGGAAGCTCTTCCAGAAGCTGGAGGATCCGTGCGTGCTCTATCTGGCCATGTTGCTGCACGACACCGGCAAGGCGGCCAATGCCAAAGTGCATGCCGAAGCGAGCGCGCTCTTTGCGCAAAAAGTTTCGCGCCGCCTGCAACTCAACGCCGAGCAGCGCAAGTCGCTCGTGCTCCTCGTGGACAATCACATCGTCCTCTCGATGACCGCGCAGCGCCGCAATATCGAAGACCCGGCGACGATTGCCGAGTTTGCGGGTTTGATCAAAAGCCAGCCAAACCTCGATGCGCTCATGCTGCTGACGCTGGCCGACGGCCAGGGCACGGGCGACGAGAACTGGTCGGACTGGAAGGAAGGGCTCGTCTGGCAGCTCTTTCGCAGCACCGGCCTGTATCTGGCCGACGGCGAAGCCTTCTACCGCCAGCGTGCCGTCGAACGCGAAGGCTTGCGGGATCTGGTCCGCAAGAAAATCGCCGCGGAATACCGCGAGGAAATCGACGCGCATTTCGAGCACATGCCCGAGCGATATTTTCAGGCGTATGGGGTGGCCGACATTGCGGAGCACATCCGCTTGTTCCGCTCCTTTCTCGAAGCCCAGCGTCGCGACGACTGGCCGCCGCTCGCGCCGGTGGTGAAATGGATCGGGCACACCAATCGCGGCCACAGCGAATTCCTTTTCTGCGGCTGGGATCGCAAGGAATTGCTCTCCCGCATCGCCGGTTCGCTGACCGTCGCGCAGTTGAACATCCTCGGCGCCGATGTCTTCACCCGCACGGACAACCTCGTCCTCGACATCTTCCGCGTCTGCAACACGAGCTTCGAGGCGGTAACGGACGAGAAGGACATCGCGCTCGTTGAAAAGCGTCTCCGCCAGTCGCTTGAAGCGGAAGACTTCGACTTCAGCCCGCTGCTTGCGAAGTCGCTCAAGAAGCGCGGTTTTCAGCTCTCGCAGGAACTCGATTTCCCGACGCGCATCGTCATCGATAACGACGCCCACCCGGTTTATACGCTCGTCGATATCCAGACGCCCGACCGCCTCGGCCTGCTCTACAAGCTGCTCAACGCCTTCGCCGATGTCGGCGTGCAGATCGCGCTCTCGCGCATCTCGACGGAGAAAGGCGCGGCCATTGATGCCTTCTACGTGACCGATGGCGACGGCAAGAAATTGCGCAGCGCCACGACGATCTCGCGTCTGCAAAAAGCGCTGCAATGCGCGTCGCAGGCGCCCTCGCCGTCGTAACGGTCTGGACTGCTGGTCCAGACATGACGCCGCAATTTCCCCGTATTTTCCTTTGGCACGTCGTGCGGCATTTGCGGCGGCATCCGCTACTCGCGCTGCTCAATGTGCTCAGCGTCGCGCTCGGGATCGCGGTCTATCTGGCGATCCAGATCGCCAACCATAGCGCCAATCGTTCCTTTGCCGCGGGCATCGATCTTGTCGCAGGCAAGACGCATCTCGAGGTGCGTGGCGATGTGGATGAAACGCTCTGGCCGCGCCTCGCGCAGCAACCGGGTGTGAAAGCCGTGACCGGCATGGTCGAGGGAGTGATCACGTTCCCCGAGTGGCCGGGCGAATATCTCCGCGTGATCGGCGTGGACTTGTTCAGTGGCGAACCGTTCCGCACCTTTGAGATCGGCGAGCAGGGCAAAAGTCCGCCGTTGGAAAAATGGATGGGTGAAGGCGGCGCGCTCGCGCTGACCGCGGAATTTGCGCGCCAGCGCAATCTCCAGGTCGGCGACGCGATGCGCGTGCTGGTGAATAGCGAGGTCCGCACCGTGACCGTGGCGGCGTTGCTCGACAGCCGCGATTCGCCCGGAGCGGCGCAGCCGCGCTTCGCGGTCATGGACATCGGCTGGGCGCAGGAGCTCTTTGGGAAACAGGGCCGGCTTTCATCGATCCAACTGCTTCTCGATACGCCCGGTCGCGCTGCGGCGGTCGCGACGCAACTGAACACGATCCTGCCGCCCGGCCTGCGCGCCGAACCGCCACGTCAGCGCAGTTTTCAAATCCAAAACATGTTGAGCGCCTTCCAGCTCAATCTCACCGCACTGAGCATGGTGTCGCTGCTCGTCGGCGTGTTCCTGATTTACAACACCATCTCGGCATCCGTCGCGCGGCGGCGCGTGGAGATCGGCATCCTGCGCTCGATTGGCGCGACGCGCTGGGAAGTGCGCAGCCTTTTTCTCGGCGAAGCCGCCGTCCTCGGCCTGTGCGGTATCGCGCTCGGCACGGTCGGTGGTGTCGTGCTGGCGCAAAGCCTGACCGGGGCGGTCGCGAAGACGATCTCGTCGCTTTACATGCTGCTGAGCATCGACCGGAGTTGGCTGTCACCCTGGCAGTTTGTCACGGCGACGGTTCTGGGTTTTGGCACGGTGTTAATCGGCGCGTGGCGGCCAGCGGATGAAGCGGCGCGGATTGATCCCGTCGGCGCATTGAGCCTCGGGGCGCATGCGGAGCGGAGCATCGCGCAGGCGCCGCGCTGGGGCTGGTATGGCTTCGGCGCGCTCGTGCTGGCCGGCGTGAGCGCGGTTGTCGCATTGCGTTTCGGTCCGCCGGTCTGGAGCTTTTTCGCGGCCTTTTTCATCCTCACTGGCTTCGCGCTTTTTTCGCCCGCGGCGGCGTGGAATTTCGGATGGGCGGCGGGAAAGATCGAGCGGGCGGGCAGTGTCTGGCGGCTCGCGGCGGATCATCTGCGGCAGTCGATTCACCGCAACGCCGTCACCGTCGCCGCGCTCGCCGCCGCCATCGCGATGACGATCGGTCTGATGGTCATGATCTTCTCCTTCCGCGGCAGCGTGGACGCGTGGATCGACCGGGGCATCGTCGCCGATCTCTTCATCGCGCCGGCTTCCAATGAAACCATCGGCCTCGAAGCGGCCATTCCGCCCGCCGCCATCGCGTGGCTGGAGGCGCGCCCGGAGATCAGCGGCGTCGATACCTTTCGTGAAATGGAATGCGCGTTCACGCTCAGCGGTCCGCAGATTGCGCGCCTCGCCGTGGTCGCAGGGGAATACCGCAACAATCTGACCTTCGTCGGCGGAGATGCCGGGCGAAAGATGGCGCGTGTTTTGGGCGAGCGCTGTGTGGCGGTCACCGAGCCTTTCGCGCGCAAATTCCAGGTCGGTGCCGGTGATCGCCTCACGCTGACGACGCCGCGCGGTCCCGCGGAGTTTGAGATTGCGGGCGTGTATTCGGACTACACGCGGGATCAAGGCGTGATCCTTATGGCGCGGCGAAACTTCGACGCGTGGTGGAGCGATCCGACGGTGCAGTCGCTCGCCGTTTACCTTCGTCCCGGCGGGTCATGGGAACCATTGGCGGACGCCTTCCGTGCGCAGTTCAGCCGGGAAGGGGAATTCGTCATCTACTCGAATGGAGCCCTGCGTTCGCGCATCCTCGCGATCTTCGATCAAACCTTCGCCGTGACTTACATCCTGCGCACCGTCGCGATCCTCGTCGCCATCGCCGGTATCTTCCTTTCCGTGACCACGCTGGTCGCGGAGCGCGAACGCGAGATCGGGGTGCTCCGCGCGCTCGGCGCCTCGCGCGGGCAGGTGCAGCAGTTGTTGATGACTGAGGCGGGGATGATCGGCGCCGTCGCCACAGTGCTGGGTGTGGCGTCCGGGCTGGTCCTTGCGCTGGCGCTGACCTGGGTGGTCAATCCCGCGTTTTTCGGATGGACGATCACTCTGCAAATCCCGTGGGCCGGGGTGCTGGCGACACCGTTCTGGATTATCCCGGCGGCTCTTATTGCGGCTTGGTATCCGGCCTGGCGCGCTGCCCGGAATCTCATTGCCACCGCCGTCCGCGAAGAATGATGAACCCCACGAAACGAACGAAAGTAGGACAACGTTTTGCGCATCTCTTCGTCGCGCTCTTCATGTTCACCGCGGTGAGTCTGCCAGCCGCCGATTGGCGTGCGGCCTTGCCCGGCTGGCAGTATGAGTTTCCGCGCGATCACCGCATGCACCCGGATTTCAAAACCGAGTGGTGGTATTTCACCGGGCGGCTGACGGATGAAAAGGGGGGCGTGTTCGGCTATCAACTGACATTCTTTCGCCAAGGGCTGCGCCCGCCTTCGAGCCGTGGCGGAGCGACCTCGCGGTTCGTCGTCGATGACCTGAAATTCGCCCATTTCGCGGTGAGCGACATCGGCGGGCAGCGCTTTCACTTTCAGCAAAAGCTGGCCCGCGGAGCATTTGGTGAAGCGGGTTTTGGTGCGGAGCGGCTGGCTTGGATCGACGACTGGTCGCTCGAATTATTACCCGATGGCGGCTTTTCGATTCGCGCGAAGAATGCCCGCGCGGCGCTCCAACTGAACGTGACCAACACCAAACCGTGGGTAATTCATGGCGAGAATGGCGTGAGCCAGAAGGCCGAGGGTGCGGGCCGCGCGTCGCACTATTACTCCGCCACGCGTCTGACGGCGAGGGGCACGCTCACGCTCGATGGGCAGGCCCGGAGCGTGAGCGGCGAGAGTTGGCTCGACCGCGAGTGGGCGAGCAATCAACTCACGCCTGAGCAAGTTGGCTGGGATTGGTTCAGCATGCAGTTCGACGATGGGACGGAACTGATGCTTTACCAGATGCGCACGCGTGGAGGGGGGGTCGATCCGCATTCCAGCGGCACCTTTGTCGCCCGCGACGGCACGGCGCAGCACCTGCGGCGCGAGGATTATCAGCTCACGCCGCTCAAGGATTGGACGAGCAAGGAAACTGGCGGGCGGTATCCCATCGCGTGGCAACTGGCCGTGCCGAAGCTCGGCGTGCAGGTGCAAATCAGCACGCGACTCGCGTCGCAGGAACTCGTGCTTAAACCCGTGGCCTATTGGGAAGGGCTGATCGACTTGGAAGGGAAACGCGCCGGTTCGCCGGTGCGCGGGCACGGATACATGGAACTCACCGGCTATGCGGGTGCGCTCGTAGGCCTGGCGGAATGAAAGCGCGGTGCTAGATCAGCCCGAGCTTCATCTTGCCCGCTTCGCTGATCATCGCCTGGTTCCATGGCGGATCCCAGACGAGTTCCACTTCCGCGTCGCCGACGCCGGCCACACCCAGGACTTTCGACTTCGCCTCGGCGGCAATCGTTGGCCCCATCCCGCAGCCCGGTGCGGTTAGCGTCATCTTCACGTCCACCTTCGCGCCGCTGGCCTCGCGCGGCGTGATCACGCAATCATAGACGAGGCCGAGATCGACGATATTGACCGGAATCTCCGGGTCGTAGCAGGTGCGGAGTTGGTCCCACACGGCTTTCTCATCCACCGGGCCATCGGTGACCGCAGCAGCGGGAGCCGCTTGGGCGATCATACGCTCCAGGCCGAGGGCTTCGGCGTCTTCGTCGGCGATGCGCGCGAGGCCAAAGTCGGTGGCGACGGTGTAGCTGCCGCCGAGCGCCTGGGTGATGAAGACGTTGGTGCCCTTTTCGAGGATGATGGCTTCGCCGCTCGGGATGCGGGTCGCGGGGCAGTCGCGGGTGAGAGTTTTTTCGGTATTTTCGTGCATGGTCAGGAATTGGGAATTTTGAGGACGACCTTCACTTTGCGGTCGGGCGTGGTGGCGGCGTGGAGTTGGTCGAAGAGGGTGGTCGCGGGTGCCATCGGTTTGGGCGCCGGTGCCGCCGAGATGGGTTGCGGGGCGAGGGCGGAACGAAGCGCGCCTTCGACGAGTTGCGCGCAGTGGATTTTCATCGGCGGCAGCGCGCCGAGCGGCGCGGAAAGATCGGCGCCGGACATCGAGAGCGCTTCCTCGACCGTCTTGCCGGCGATCAACTCCGTGGCGACGCTGGCCACGGCGATGGCGGTCTCGCAGCCGAAGGTCTGGAACGTGGCGCGGTCGATCACTTTCTTCCCGTCCTGTTCCTTGAACTTCACCCACATCCGCAGCATATCGCCGCAATCGGCGCTGCCGACCGTGCCGACGCAATCGGCGTTCTCCATCTCGCCGAGATTCTTCGGGTTGGCGATGGCGTCGTGGATGCGTTGCTGAAGGTCTTCGCTCATGGTGGTTGGGTTATTCGAGATCGTAGCGTGCCAGGTCGGGATCGACTTCCTGGCTCCAGGCGTCGATGCCGCCGCGGACGGCGCGCACGTTTTCAAAGCCGTGCCCCGCAAAATACGCCGCGGCGTCCATGCTGCGCGAGCCCTGATGATCGATGATCGCGAGCAGCGCGCGCCGGTCCCAGCGCATCAGGATCTCCTGCATCAGCTCCTGGGTGAAAAAGATCGCGCCGTCGATATGCACCGCGTCGAACTCCTCGCGGGTGCGGATGTCCACGAGCTTCGCCTCGGGATCGCTCTTCAGCGCGGCGGCCAGTTCGGTCGCAGTGAGTTGCGTTTTCAGATCCGCCTCGTGGCTCGCGACGATGTGCTCGACGACTTCGCCGGCCGGCAACTGGTTGTTCCGTGCGCACACGCCGGCCAGCGTTTCCTCCGGCTGAAAGCCGCAACTCGAACAACCGCCGATGTGATAGCGCCGGAAAAGTGCCCGCTGCGCACCGGGGTAGCGCTGGAGCAGTTCGCGCATCGTCATCTGCGGGTCGAGGGTCGTGGTGGAGGACATGGCCGCAAGTTAGCGGCGTCCCTCGCGACTGACAAACGCCACTTTACCCGCTCCGACCCGGCGGCTACCGTCCCGCCCTCTCATGCGATTTCAGACTCTTATCGAAGGCCGGTGGATTTTCTTTGCGGTGGCCGTGCTGGGCTGGGTCGGGCTCTACTTTAGCCAGCACTGGCTCGTGGTGGTCGCCTTCCTGCTTTTCCTTTTTTGCCTGAATTTTTTCCGCGATCCCGAGCGGCCGGTGCCGCCGGGCGATGACGTGGTGGTGGCCGCGGCCGATGGCGTCGTCTCGGAAATCATCGAGATCGAGGAAACCGAAGTCCTCAAGACGCGCTGCCGCCGTGTGGGCATTTTTCTGTCGGTCGTTGACGTGCATGTGAACAAGGCGCCGATCGCCGGCAAGGTGTCTTACATCCGGCATCATCCCGGCCTCTTTCTCGATGCGCGCGATCCGGCGTGTTCGGAGAAAAACGAAGCGCTCACCTGGGCCTTCGAGGGAGCGAAGGCCACGCTCGTTGTGCGGCTCCTCACCGGGGCCATTGCGAGGCGCATCGTGCCGTGGTCACAGGTCGGCGACACGGTGCCAAAAGGTTTTCGCTTCGGCATGATCCGCTTCGGATCCCGCACGGAAGTCTATCTGCCGCTCGATGCCGAGGTCACCGTGAAGATCGGCGAAAAGGTAAAAGGTGCGGAAACAGTGATCGCCCGCCTGAAGGGCTAAAAATCCGAAACTTGAAATCCGAACTCCGAAACAAATCCAAAAGATGAGAAAACCGGAAAACGCAGTAAGCACGCATGCAGCTTCTTTTTTCTCATTCTCTGCTTTCGAGATTGTTTCGAATTTCGATATTCGGATTTCGGATTTTCCCTTCCTCTCATGACCGACGACGGCACGCCGAAGATTTACCTCCTGCCGAACCTGATGACGGCGGGCAACCTCTTCTGCGGGTTCGCCGCCACGCTCAAGATCCTCGAAGGCGCGCTCATTCAGGCGGCCGCGACTCTTCCGCTCTCCGAAGCCGTCGAAGCTGCGGCGGCTGAGAAGTTCCATTTTGCCATCTGGTACATCCTGGCTTCGTGCGTCTTCGATGCCCTCGACGGCCGGCTCGCGCGGCTCGGGGGCCACGAGAGTCCGTTCGGCCGCGAGTTTGATTCGCTGGCCGATATCGTCTCCTTCGGCGTCGCCCCGGCGCTCATGGTCTATCGCATCGTGCTCCACGAATTTCCCAATGCCGGCTGGGTCATCGCCTCCATTTATCTCATTTGTGGCGCGCTGCGCCTCGCGCGTTTCAATTGCCTCGCCGCCGCCAATGCCGATGCGGCCAACAAGGAATTCCGCGGCTTCCCGATCCCCGCTGCCGCTGGCGTCATCGCCTCGGTCACGCTCTGCATGCTGTGGTTCGACGAGCGAGGACGCGACATCGGCCACGGCAAGTATGTTCTCCCTCCGCTCATGCTCTTCCTCTCGTGGATGATGTTCAGCGGCTTCAAATACCCGAGCTTTAAGGCGCTCAACTGGCGCACCACGCGCTCCATGCCGAAGTTCCTCGCCATCGTCATCGTGCTCATTTTCACGGTGATGAACTACCAGTGGATGCCCGCCGTGATCTTCATCACGTATCTGCTCTACGGCTTCCTCCGCCCGTTTCTTTCGCGGAAGATGAAGCAGGAGATCGAGGAGGAAGTGGAAGACGAGGACGACGAACCGCTGCAGAGCCCGTAGCCGTCTGTGAGCGACTTCGCCCAGACCGGGCTCATCTGCACGCTCCAGCGGCTGAACGACACCCACCTCGCCCGGATCGAATCGGAGCTGACCGTCCTCGCCGATGCCCGCCCCATCGCGCTCGTCCTGCCCTGCCACGGCCGCGATCTGGAGCAGCCCGCTTTCACCCATCTCCTCGCGCAACTGCGGGACGCGGCTTTCCTCCGCGAGATCGTCTTTAGCGTGAATGGCGTTACGCCCGCCGTCTGCGACGCTCTGCCCGCCCGCCTCGCCGGACTACCGCAAAAAACCCTTCTGCTGCGCAACGACACGCGCCCCGGTGAATGCGCTGGCAAAGGCGCGAATGTCCGGGCCGCTTTTGCGCATCTCGCCGGGGTGGGGGAGTGCGAAATCTTCGTCACTCAGGATTGCGATGTCGCCAGCTTCCGGCGCGCCGATCTCGCGCGGCTTTGCTACGCCGTCGCCCATCCGCAGCTCGGCTATCGGTTCGCCAAGATGTATTACTCACGCGTCACCGACCGGCTTTACGGGCGCGTCTCGCGGCTCTTCCTCGCGCCGCTCCTGCACGCGCTCGTCCGCGTGGCCGGGCACCAGCCGCTCGTCGATTTTTTGCTGAGCTTCCGTTACCCGCTGGCCGGCGAAGTCGCCCTGACCCGCGAACTCGCCGCCGCGCTCCCCACCAGCTCTGGCTGGGGCCTGGAGATTGGCCAGTTGTGCGAAGTCTTCCGCCGCGTCGATCCGCGCGAAGTCTGCCAGGTCGATGGCGGTCCCGGCTACGATCACAAACATCAGCCCGCCGCCACCGCCCTCGCCGACATGGCCGCGGAAATTGCCTGCGAACTCTTCGCCCAACTCGCTGCCGAGGGCTTGCCCGGCGATGCCACATTCCGCGCCGCGGTCGCCACCGCCTACCGTCGCGAAGCCGCCCACGCCCTCCGCCGCAGCGCCAGCCTCGCGCTCATCAACGCGCTCCCATTCGACGAATCCGCCGAGCGCGCGATCGTCGAAACCTTTGCCTCGCGCCTGGAAGATAGCGCGGGCTGAAATCCATTCCCGGAGTCGGATTGTGGCTCAGTTTGAGAAGAACGGGCCATTTTGAGCGGAGGGTAACGCAGTCGAAGAACCCCGTGAATCCACCTGCGATGTCGTCTGGAAGTGGCGGGATCCTTCGACCGCGTTCCGTCCCGCCTGCGCCCGCGACGGAACTCCGCTCCGGATGACCCGCGATGGGACAGGTCATGGCCGCCGCCGGCACTCCCTGTTTCGTGAGACCTCAGAATGACTCGTTTCCCCCAAAACTGCGCTCTCACCCGAATCGAAACTTGGAACCCGCGCGCCGGGCTGCTTGGATGCGCGCCCATGCCGAAGAAACCTGTTGTTCTCATCATTCGCGATGGCTGGGGGATCAATCCCGGCGGTCGCGAACAAGCCGCCGCCAATGGCGACGCCACGCTCCTCGCGAAGACCCCCTTTCACGACTCCCTCTACGCCACCTACCCTCAGTCCACCCTCAGCGCCAGCGGCATGGATGTCGGCCTGCCCCCCGGGCAGATGGGCAACAGCGAAGTCGGCCACCTCAACCTCGGCGCCGGGCGCGTCGTTTACCAGGATCTCACGCGGATCAACAAAGCCATCCTCGACGGCGAATTTTCCACCAACCCCGTGCTCGCCGAAGCGTTCGCGAAAGCGAAAGCGAAAGGTTCGCGGCTCCATTTGATCGGCCTCGTCAGCGACGGCGGCGTGCATTCGCATCAGGAACATCTGATCGCCCTGAGCAAGACGGCGACGGACGCGGGCGTGAAGGACATCCTGATCCACGCCATCACCGACGGGCGCGATACCTCGCCCACCAGCGGCGCGGATTATCTCTCCATTGTGGAGAAAGGGATCGCGCCGACGGCGGCGAAAGTGGCCACGGTCATCGGACGCTACTTCGCCATGGACCGTGACAAACGCTGGGAGCGCAACAAGCTCGCGTGGGATGCCATCGTCCTCGGTCGCGGGCCGGTGAGCACCTCCACGCCTTCGGAGGCGATCCGCGCCGAATATCCCGCCGACCCGCGCGGCGACGAATTCCTCCAGCCGATCATTTTTTCCCAAGCTAATGAGCAGCGCATCCGCGATGGCGATGTGGTCCTGTGGTTCAACTTCCGCGCCGACCGCGCGCGCCAGCTCACCGAGGCCTTCATGGACCCGGCGTTCGCGGCCTTCGACACCGAGGGCAAGCCGAAGCTCGCAGGCTACTACACGCTCACCGAATACAAGGAGAGCTACGCGGCGCTCGGCGTGAAGTATGTCTTCGCGCCCGAGAGTATGGACAACCTCCTCGGCGGAGTCGTCTCCCAGGCCGGCCTCAAACAACTCCGCGCCGCCGAGACCGAGAAGTTTCCGCACGTCACCTTCTTCTTCAATGGCGGCAGCGACACACCTTTCGAGGGCGAAGCGCGTTACCTCACGCTCAGCCCGAAGAACTACAGCAAGGACGGCAAGGAAGCCCCGCTGCCGACTTACGACATGATGCCGCAGATGAGCGCGCCCGACCTCTCCTTCGAGGTGCGCCGCCGCCTGCCGGACTACGACCTCGTCATCGTGAACTTCGCCAACCCCGACATGGTCGGCCACACCGGCGTCGTCGAAGCCGGCATCCACGCGGTCGAGACGATCGACGTCGCCGTGCGCCTCCTCGTCGAGCGGACGCTGGAACTCGGCGGCAAGCTCCTCCTCACTGCCGACCACGGCAATTGCGAGCTCATGCGCAACCCCGACGGCAGCCCAAACACCGCGCACACCACGAACCTCGTCCAGTTCATCTACGTCGGCGCTGACGCCGCATCGGTGAAGCTGAGCAACGGCATCCTTGCTGACGTCGCGCCGACGCTGCTCCACCTGCTCGGTGTCCCGCAACCGCCCGAGATGACCGGCCACAGCCTCGTCCAGCCCGTCTGAGTTTCGCATTGCGCTGCGCGCCGAGATTCGTAGTTTTTGCCCCCTCCGCGAATTACCCCGTGGTGTAACGGTAGCACAAGGGTCTTTGAAGCCCTTTGTCATGGTTCAAATCCATGCGGGGTAGCGTCGCCACAGCGGAGTCTTGTCGAGCCCGGAAGTGGAGATTAGCCTGCGCGACTTCTTTTCATGGAAATCTCCAAACGCGGCGAAGACGCGCTCCGTGCGCTCATCGACTTCGGCATCGCCCACGAGCTCGGGCGCCCCTTGATGAAGATCGGCGAACTCGTCGAAAAGGAACGGCTCCCCGTCAAATTCCTGGAGTAAATCCTCACCCAACTCCGCGGCGCTGGCTACATCGAGGCGAAACGCGGCAAAGCCGGGGGCTCCTCGCCAAGCCGCCCAAGGAAATCAGCCTTGGCGCCGTCATCCGCCTCCTCGAGGGCCCGCTCGCCCCCATCTCCTGCAGCCGTTGCTCCAAGCTAAACCGGTCGTCCCAGGCGTGCCGAGCTTTGAGGAACACAATCCGCTCGGCGGGTTTCTGGCCGAGTTGGAAGGATTGGTGGTTTTGCGGCTCGCTTTGGAGTTCCGCGGTCGCGAGCGAGATTCTGGAACTAACCCCGCCGCGCTGCCCAGGCGGCGTCATCCCGGAGTGGCAAGAGCCTCGACTCCCGGCATCTGCCGGCCATCCTCGGCGCGATGCCCGTGCCCGTCCTCTATCTCGATTCGTCGGTCATCGGCAATCTCCGTCGTAGCCGTCCAGAGTCGCGCGCTCGTTACGTGAAAACTTTCGCTTGATCGAGCCGGGTGCGTGGAGTGACAGCTCCACGCATGGCGCAAATGCAATCCTTCGGAGAACTCCTGCGGGAGCGCCGCCTGGCGAAAAGCGGAGAGCGATCCGGCGTTTTCGCTCCGCCAAATGGCGGACCGTGTCGGCATCGAGCCTTCCTACCTGAGCAAGATCGAGCGGGGCGAGCAGCCGCCTCCGGGCGGGCAAAACATCCGGCGGCTGGCCGGGGAACTGGGTGAAAATCCCGATGCGCTGCTGGCGCTGGCCGGGAAGGTTTCCAGCGACCTGCTCGAAATCATCCGCGAACGCCCCACCGTGGTCGCCGAACTCCTGCGCGCCGTGCGCGCCGTGCGCGCCCTGCCGGCCAAAAAGGTTTCCGCCATCTCCCGCCAGATTCGCGATGGCGACTGGTGAAAAGTGGGCGGCTCTTCCCAGAGCCGCCAGCGGGGCTGGGAAGCCCCGCCTACGAAAGCAACTCCATGATCAACCTCCAAGACAACGCCCTCAGCTTCACCTTCCCGGAAATCGCGCAGGAAGTGCGCGCCCATTTCGAGCGCCAGTTGCAGATCATGCTCCCGGAGTTGCAGCGGCCCGAGGAGCGGGCCGGACTGCTGGCGGAACTGGAGTCCCGACGGGGCTTCCGGCAACTCAGCCCCACCGAGCAGGACCGGCTGCGCGCCCGGACGAATTCATTGACCGCCGCCGAAATCGAAGCGGCCGTGCGCCAGACCGCGCGTTCTGCCGTGGACCTGGACGTCCATCCTTTGGCCACACTGACCATCGCGTTTCAACAGACGCTGCGGATTCCCGATGATGGCAAAACGTTTCCGCTCCCGGCCGGCCTGGGCGCCTTCCCGCTGCCTTCGGTGGACGACTTCGCCGGGACCGCTCCGGCTTCCTGAATAAAAAATGGCGGCGTCATGCTGCCGATGGATCAGTGCGAGGCGCTGTGGATCAGCTTCTCGGCGAGCTATCCTTTTACGGTGAAGATCGCGGCGGGAAAGATCAACGCCATCTCGGGTGAAGCGTGGACCGAGGAACTCCAAAGCGAGCCGCAAAACTACCTCGTCGTGCCTGAGCAGCCGTGGCTCGATGGCTTCTCCGTCGGCGCCGGGCTCATCCGGCAGTTCGTCGCCATGCCTCTCGGCGCGGGCGATTCAGTCGAGGAACAACTCACCGACCGGGCGGATCGGGCGGATCACCCGGCGG
>Ga0105047_10006838_pt1 | contig 19281 bp, 14 predicted proteins | sample MAT04_FD_78384 | JGI IMG/M metagenome (GOLD analysis project Ga0105047, IMG submission 78384) | Freshwater microbial communities from Lake Fryxell liftoff mats and glacier meltwater in Antarctica - MAT-04 (megahit assembly) | ecosystem: Environmental > Aquatic > Freshwater > Ice > Liftoff... | reverse complement strand
CTTGCGAACATTTGGCTGTAAATTCGAAAGTTGTTGTTCGAGCGGTCCAATTAGTTCGAGAGAGATTGAATTTCAGCCTCTGATAAAGCGCGTCCATACAGCTTCACGTCAGACATTTTCCCTTTGAAATAATCGTTCGGGCCAAATCCAATGCGAAGTGGCTGATCGTTGGAAAGGTCAAAGTCGGCAGCGGCGAACTCGGATCTTGTACCGACCAATTTGCCATCGACGAACAACTTCAGCCCCGTATCGGATCGGACAGCAGCCACATGATGCCAGCCGGACGGAAACACGTTGCCGGCCATGGCCATCTGTCCTGCGTGCCAGGAATACACCTTGCCCGAGGGCAATGTGCTGCAGAAAACCTTGCCGTCATGTTCCGCCATCGTCCAGGCTCGGCGATACTTCACATCCGGTGTGTGGTCCAGTTGCGTCAGTCTGGTCCAGGACGATGAATTGTCGAATTCGTAGACTTCGGCGAGCGGCAGGGTGCCGCCAATGAGTCTTCCGTTGTGAACCATCAACCCCATCACTTCCAGTTCCTCGCCCAGACGACCAACGTCGGTCCACTGATGAGGTTGCTCAAATCGATAGACTCGCCCACTTGGCCAGGTACCAACATAGAGTCGTCCCATAAATGTTGCAAACGCATACGTCTGAGTATTTTCAGCAAGCTGTCCGCAATCGGACCATGATTCGCCGTCAAAGCGAAACACGCGGCCACCGTCGTAGCTGCTTGCATACAGCCCGCCGTTGTATACCGTCATTGCTTCTGCACGCATGTGAGCTGTATCACCGGGAAAGTCATCGGGACGCGGTGGACTGTCGAGCTCTTTCCAGACTGTCTCGCCTTCATACCGAAAAAATCCCGCAGGACGGTAGAGCGACGATGCGTAGAGTCGGTTGCGATAGACGACCAGACCACCCACGGCAACGGATTCCCCCAAACGCCCGCAGTCGATCCATTTTGATTCGCCGTCGTAACGAAAGATTCTGCCGCCCGGCGTAGTGTTTTCGGACTCCGGCAACGAGGAACCGGCAACACGATATTTCCCGGTCCCCGCATAAAGATGACCATCAAACTCAGCCAGAGAAGTGACAGAATTTGAACCGTCCGGGGCACCACAGTCGATCCATTGGTCGCCGCCACCGAAACGGTAAACATGTCCGGCATCGGTGGGGCCAGGTTCGCAGGTTCCGGCGTAAAGATGCCCTTCAAACTCGCACAACGCAAACCCCAGCAACGCACCGCCGGGAGCACCGCAATCTGTCCATGATTCTTCCGGACGGTTCTGATCAATGCCAAACTGCAGTTGCCGGACGTTGGCCTGTGAGAACGTGACCCCCGCGTTGGTCTTCAGTCCGAGATGAAACCCGCGATGCGTGATGGCATCGTATTGACTGATCAGGTCGCCCGGCAAATCATCGAATTCTGAATCTGCCTGAACCCACATGCTGATGGAAAAATTGTTTTGTCCCAGTCGCAGGCGCTCATTTGCCGGAACCTCAAGCATCGCCCTTTGTCCGTCGAATGCGGCAGCCGTTTTTCGAATTTTGTCTGGCCCTGTGCCAGTAAAGGTGACCGCGTGCTCCACAGCGTGCAGGCCGTTCCCGGAAACGTCCTGGCCACTGTCGGTCAGCGGCCAGTGCGCGATCAGGCCGTCCTCGCCCTGGACAGCAGGCATAAACATCAAGGCAATCGAAGCAGAAAAAAACGCATATCGCATGTCGCAGGTATCCAGGACAGTCGGTGAATTTCGTCAGAGATGCGCAGAGAGTTACTGCGAATGAAAAGCATATCTGGCGAACGACACAATTGCCAACCTGCTGCAATGAGTTATGCTCGCTGAGTAAGTTCAGTGCGTTTGAACAAACTTGCAAATCGGCAAAACGTAGGGTGGGACCAGCGAGCGAATGCGAGCGCCGGCCCACCAATGGAAGCACCTCACAATGGGGTGCTTGCGATCTAAGCGATCCTTCCAGTAGACTCACGCTCAGTTTTCAAAATCGGGGAATGCAGCGAACCACAGCGAGCGCAAAACTTAATGTCAATTCAAGACGACCAAACAAACACTGCGGGCGAACTTTCTGTCACCGATTTCACGCGGTCTTTTCTTCGGTTCCGTATGGATCTGAAGATCACTCAGCCACGGACCGTCAGCCAGCCGCCACCTTTCACGTTGAATAATTCCCGATTTCCGCTGGAATGCACATGCCGAGTCACACGCGGCGAAGGATCGGCCGCACGAACAGTGGAATACGTGCTTGGAGCTGCGTGTCAGGCGGAACAGGTTTTTGTTCGGGAGAATGTGTGGCATGATCCGGCGGCGGAAATGTGTCTGGTTGCATCCAATGACGAATTTTTGGTCATCAAGAGCTGGGACCGGAACAATCGCGGCGTGATGCTCAGTCCGCCTTCGTTGGGACCGCAGCCCGAGCGACAGGCTGGCAAGTGCGTCGATGCCTTTACCGATTTGAAAATTGATCTTCGAAAACTGCCAGGGCGGATGCTGACGACGACTGAAGAGATTGTGACAGCCGTCCTGGAAAATCAGCCGCTCGTCTCGCAAACCGAATATACGAACACGGACGGGACACGTGTACTGATCGAGTATCCTGTGAAAGTTATTAACGCGAGTGAACGAGAAATGTTCTATCAGGTGGATACTGGCCCCGTGCTTGTCCCTGACGCCACCGCGTTTGACGGAACGTATGACATTTCGACGCTGCGCAGAGCCTACATCGCTCACAATACACTGGACTGCACCGAACTGCTGCTGAACGTTCCCACATCGATCGGCCAGGGAATGAGCGTCAATCATTACTCACAGGTCTTGAAAGTGAAAGCTGTCAATCGCATGTTCGCGATTGACTAAGGTTTGAATATGACAACTTGGCGAAGTGCTCTGGAACTTGATGTGCAACGGAAAAAGACGTCCGGCAGCGAGGCAGATTTGCTCGATGCAATTGGCCGTGCAGCAGATCTGCGGATCTACACCGAGTTCCTTCACGACGAACATATTGATGTCAATTCGTCGAGTCACGAACGTATTCGTGAAGTTGCGGAATTCGGAGTCACGTATTGCATTGACCATCGGTGGGCCGCCGGGATTATGTCTCAGCGACAGCCTATTGAACTTCCCACCGGCTTTGGCCCGCGCGCTTCGATGTCGTTCTTTCTGTATAACCAGGACGGAACGCAGGCCATCGCGCGACCCTTTCTGGACGGAAGGCCGTCCGAGTTGTCGTTGGGACCAGGCGCGGTTTGTCATCCGGAAAATATGCCGAAGTATCACGCATTCGACAGTTGGGACCAGGGAACAAATGCCCCGTCCCACAATTTTGTCTACGACTTCGACTGCTTTCGATACTGCGTCAACGATTCCTGGCAGGAAGTCCTGCGGCATTCGTCAACAGGAGATGTGCTGTCTGGTTCAATGGCGGGATTGGTCGAAGCCTTTTCGTCGGGTTGTGCGATCAAAATGGGGATTGAAAACCTGTGCATGGATCTGGCTTCGGAATCGGAACCGGCGTTGCCTCACGAAGTCTTCGTCCAGGGAGGATCGAGTTACTATTATACAGAGCAAAAGCTGTTCATCATCGGTTCGCATCCGCTTGTGCGCGTCAGCCCTGATGTTCCTCTGCGATATTCAAGCGGCAACTGGGATTTTGGCTGGCTGATGATTCGCAGCGACGGCCGGATCGTCTATCGCCGCTGCGATCCGTATACGCTTCGATTTTCAGACCATTTGACGCAGAACACCGTACGCTGGTTTGTGCGGTAAAAGTGATACTTCGAAACGCCTCGGACCACCCGTAGCATTGACAAAGCGACCGTTTCAGTTGTAGTGTCTGTCGCGAAGCTCGAATAAGTCGCCTGGATTTATGATCGTTTCAACGCACGCCATCCTGTACAACAGCGAGGAGTGCGGGGTATTCGTGTTGGAACTACAACAAAAGGAACTTCGAGTGACTCACGGGCCGTCGATCATTCAAAGTCGCATTTGTCGATTAGTGCAACTTCCGGTTTTCAGTTCGCTGTGCCGCTACTGCGGTGCGTCAGTCTCCGGAATGGCGGTGATTCTTCCGCTACTTTTCATCGTTCAGGCAGCATTGCCACAAATCGCACTTGCCTCTGCGGACCCGAATGCCACTGACCCTCAGAATGATCAGGCACTGGAAGTCGATGTCGAAAATGTTGACCTGGTCAACGAATTTGCCAACGAATCCGAGACGATCGATTTACTCACAACGGATCTGAGCGAACACTGGAAGGTATTTAGTTCTGCACCAGAAACTCCTGGAACCCCGGTGTGGAAAGTGATTTCCGAAGAGAACAATAAGGAGCTCATCCTGATTTGTTCAGGAACGCCCAAAGGTTTTCTGTATACAACGCAGACCTGCGACGAGTTCGAGTTGACTTTGGAATGGAAGTACCCCAAAGACGCCGACGGCAACAGCGGCGTGCTTGTGTACACTCAGGATGAACCGCGTATCTGGCCGACATCGATGCAGGTTCAGTTGCATCAACCTAAGGCAGGCAGCGTGTTTCCGAGTGGTGACGCGATAAGTGATCAGTCCAGCGAAGCGGAAGAAAAATCTCTTGCACGGCCCGTCGATACCTGGAACGAAGGCAGGATCATTAGTCAGAGCGGTCGACTAAGCGTCGAAGTGAACGGAAAAAAAGCGGGAGTCGTGACTGGTGCAAAACCTTCGGTTGGCAGTATTGCTTTGCAGAGTGAAGGGTCGATCGTCCATTTCCGAAGGATTCGACTCAAAAGGCAGTTGTCGGCCAAATCAGTGAAGCAGGCCGGCGTTGTGACTCCAGCGCGGATGCTTCGCAAATGAAAGCACTGGTCAAGCGGCATGACCGCAGAGGTCTTTGGCTGGAAGATGTTCCGGAGCCAACCGTCGGTGTGAATGACGTCCTGATCAGGATCGACCGCACGGGCATTTGTGGCACGGATGTGCATATTTATCAGTGGGATTCGTGGGCGAAGAAGACGATTCCCGTGCCAATGATCGTTGGTCATGAATTCGTCGGTGAAGTGGTTTCCGTGGGAGCCAACGTCGTCGATTTTCATCCTGGCGAAGTCGTGAGTGGTGAAGGTCACGTAGTTTGCGGCCGCTGCCGAAATTGTCTTGCGGGCCGTCGGCACCTGTGTCCCAAAACAAAGGGGATCGGAGTCAACCGACCCGGTGCGTTTGCCGAATACATCGCGTTGCCAATGACGAATGTGTGGCATCATGACGATTCGATCGACCGTGACATCGCATCGATCTTTGATCCGTTCGGAAACGCTGTCCATACCGCGCTGGCATTTCCCGTACTGGGTGAAGACGTCCTGATTACCGGTGCCGGACCAATCGGTCTGATGGCATCGGCCGTCGCCCGCCACGCTGGGGCACGATTCGTCGTGGTAACAGATGTCAATCCCTGGCGTCTGGAACTCGCACAGAAAATGGGCGTGACTCGAGCGGTCAATGCGAAAACGGAAACGCTCGAAGACGTACAACGCGAATTGGGGATGGCGGAAGGTTTCGATGTCGGGCTGGAAATGTCCGGAAATCCAACGGCGTTCAGAGACATGTTAAAAAACATGGCCCACGGTGGAAAAATTGCGATGCTCGGCATTCCTTCGGAAGACATCGCGATCGACTGGAACACGGTGGTGTTCAACATGCTGACGATCAAGGGCATCTATGGTCGGGAAATGTATGAGACCTGGTATAAGATGACTGTGATGCTTCAGAGCGGTTTAGACATCAGCCCAGTGATCACGCATCGTCTGTCGTACACAGATTTCGAACAGGGCTTTGAGGCGATGTTGTCAGGGCAGTCGGGAAAAGTCATTCTGAAGTGGTGATGTGCGGCATTAAGCTGCGCGGACCTGTTCTGCATCGCGAGCGTCAGCGTTGGCATAGCTTGATAACGGGATACCCTGAAATGCGTGTGCCAGTCGATCGGAAAGCGGCAGATTGTCCAGATGATCGATCAGCGTGCCGTGTTGATCGAACGATGGATGTGTCAGGATCTCGAATGAAGAACCCGACAACCAATTCATCCTGCGAAAGTGCTCAAAGTTTTCCACCGTGCCGAAGAATCGCGTTCCCCGCAGTCCGTGGAGTGCGATCCAACGATTGAAACACGATTTGGCGATTCGTTTCGTGGAAAACGCTGATAACGAATCCATGTTGCGTGAAATCCTGAGATGCCTGATGCCAAATCGTTTCAGAACTGGTTGAATCGCCATCAAGACCATAGGCTCAGTGTGGACGTGCTGATGGGAATCTGCATGAGTCAACGGAAGTCCGGCATTTCGGCAACGCTGAATCTGTGCGCTGACTTCTGCGGCGATCATGTCGCGATCTATCCGTGACAACACTCGAGACCGATGCCGACGGAACCTGCCCGACACATCACATAGTGCGTAATTGCGTTGAATTGCGGCTGTCAGCGGCAGACCTTCTGTCAGATTCAAATGGACGCCGATGCAATTCGTAAGTCCCCTGGACTTTGCCAATGCACATGCTTCATCGAAGCCAGGCATATTCGCCATAATCGTGGCGCTGGAAATCAGACCACGATCGAAACAGGTCACAATGGCACGATTGATGGTTGTTGAGTATCCAAAATCATCCGCATTGACAATGACTGTGCCCGGCGGCATTGCAGAGCCTGGCATCATCGCAGAGCCTGATGGAACGCTCATGCCGCGACTCCGGCGTGGCGACTGATCGGCGAGGTCTGATCATCAATCCGGATCACATCCGGGACAATGATTTCCTCCTCAAATCGCAGCTCAAGCAACTGCCGGTCTTCTTCCGAATTCAGGCATTCAAAATCAAGCTGATCCAGCACCTCACGCAGCGGTGCATTTCGAGAAGTCACACGCAAACGTGCTCGCAATGAATGAAATCCCAGATGCTGTTGCCGCAGGGCGTACCACTTCAAAAATGTTTGCTCAATCATCTTCTGGGCAACTCGGCACGACAGCACGAAGTCCACAAGATGCGGCCCTTCATCTGTTGCTTCAAAAGCCGCGAATCCGACAATACCGTAACCGCCAAAATCGTCCGACACTTCAAAACAGAAGCAATCATGCCGATCCGAATTCAGCAGTTGATGAAAGTCCTCCGCCTGATAACTGCGGCCAGAAAGATTGAACTGGTTGCTTCGTTGCAGCAGTTCGATGCAGCGAGAATAGTCCGACGGCTGCGGTTCACGAATCTGAAGAACCATGTGACAGCTTTTCAGGAATTCCGCATAATCGCCTCGCCATGACTGATGGATTCGTTTGCGTGCGGCATCGGTCAGATATTGCAGGCGCCGTTTGCGAGATTCTTCACTGACGGGGACGTCAAATGCCGGATCATCGATGATCGACGGGCCGACCGCCGGATCGTAGACTCGCACCTGCGGCAACAGATTCTGAATTTCACTCCGTTCAAACGGCGAATCATCGATCACGGCGAATGTATCGATGTTGATATTCAGTTCGTCGGCAATCTGCTGAACACTACGGCTTTTTGGTCCCCAGTGAATCGCGGGGTACAAAAAGTAATCCGCAAGTCCCAGTTGTTCGATCTTTGGCCATGCCGTGTCGTGATGATTTTTACTGACGATCGTCTGCAGGATTCCTCGTTCATCCAGACGTTCTATCAGATCAATCATCTCGCGATTTGGTGTTACGCCCGATTCACCGGCGTCGCCGATCACGCCATGCCACAATGTGTTGTCCAGATCCCAGGCAACGCACTTGATCTTCGAAGCCGGGACCAACGCCTTTTGTCTGTCAGCGACGGTTTTTGAGGCACCGCTGAACTGAGGCACCGAATTCAAACCATTCTGCAATCGAACAAAATCCAGCCACGTAAAAATGAGCCGAACTTCACGGTCGTTTTCAATCGAAAGTCGCAGATGTCCGGGCTTTCCGCCTGCAAGTGCGATGAGTTCTGCGGCGTCGAGGTAATGTTCATTCCAGCCCGGTGCGATCAGCAGGCTGGTACGATAGACAGGCTTCTCGGTGACAAGTTCCAGTTGAATTCGGAACGCTGAGGTTTCCGGGGAATAGCACTTGATAAAAAAAGCGTCAGGCTTCGAATCTCGCTTCGACAGCCACTGTGACTGTTTATCCAGGAGGACTCGCCGCGCAAGCGTGTACGCTCCGTTCAGTCGTCGCTTCGGCGACCACCGCTGCAGCAGCCGAGCAGCGGTGCTGACAGCTTTTTCGGTCCAGTCCAGAATCGCCGTCTGTCTCCGAAGCGATCCTGTGCTGAGCATCGCCAGTTGAGATGGCCATGCTGTTTGAAGTTTCGCCCAGCGTCGGAACCGAATATCGGCCCCGAACCCGAAAAGCCCCTGGACCTGACGATTGGGGACAATGCCGGACACAAACCTTGCGCATTTTTTGTCGGGACGCGCCACAAACAGAGAGCAAGTCGCATAGCATTGCGGCATCGAACACTCAACGCAGTGTTCTTCCCAGCACAACAATCCCGTCGCTGTCACGGCCGGATCTGTCGGTGGCGCAGGCAGCGCGTGATTGTCTCCCTGTCGCTTCCATGCGGCGGCATCCTGCCAGGTTACTTGAAACACCGCATGCTCCTTCGCGAGATCATCCCGGCAAATCGAATGAAAGGACGTTAGGCTGTATTGGTTGTCTGGTCAATTAGGCAGCAATTGGAATAGCAATTTCACGTGCAACGTCCGGAAGTCGCATCAGATTGTGGATCGATCCAAGAACCGGGACGCTTGTCGGCAGTTGCGTGCTTGGCAATAAAGTTGATTGCACGGAGCTGGTTGGGCCGAGCATCGTTGAAATGACGTGACCATTCACGGTACTCATTGGCTTGATCTGAAAGTTGAACCGTTTCAGCATGATCGTCAGCGCCGTTCGAATCTCGGCCATCGCCAGCGGAGCACCGATGCACATTCTTGGGCCAGCTCCAAACGGCAGATATTCGTATGCGGAAGGCGTAATCGACGACCAGCGTTCCGGCAGGAATCGTTCCGGGTCTTCATACAGATCTGAACGGTGATGCGTGATATACTGACTGAAAATCACTGGTGTTCCTGGATTCATGCGAACCGGACCCAGTGACGTCGGCTCAACCGCGACGCGTTGAGAATATGACGACGCCGGTAACAAACGCATACTTTCTTTGATTACCGCATCCAGGTACGGAAGTCGTTCCAGTTCTTCCAGCGATGGGATATCAGTGGCAACATTTGCGGCCAGTTCGGCCGTGAGTTTTTTCAGAACGTCTGGATGCTGTGACAACAGAAACAACGTCCAACTGAAAGTATGTGCCGTCGTCAGATGTGCGGCTGCAAACAGCAAAGTCGCATGGCCTGTCAATTTGTTGTCGGTCAGTTCCGCCTGAGATTTCTGAGCGTCAAACAGCAGACTTAAAATGTTCAGGCGATCGTGCTGTGTGTTGCGGTGCGACTGAAACATTTCTCGAACTGACTGTTCCAGTTCTTCTGCTTGCTGCAGCAGATCATCGTAGCCCTGGGCGAACACAGGGGATGAGACCAAAGCCCCCATGCCAATTTCATGATTGCGATGCACCCAGCGGTCGATTAACGCTCCCAGTCGGTAAGCGAATTCTGCATCATCGACACCAAACAGAAGCGCGGCGGTCATCTTGAGCATGAACTGAACCATTTCGAAGTTCAGATCACAGGTTTCACCAGCAGTCCAGTTGTCGGTTAGTTCACAGGCAATCTGGCAAATCGTCTTGTGATACCCTGGCAGAATTTTCTTTGCGAAAACATCTTTCATCATGCGTCGGGCGTCGCGATGCTCAGATCCGTTCTGGCTAAGCAGTCCCGAAGTCACGCGACGCTGAGCCGAGTTACGATTGCCTCGCACTGCAAAAAAACGTGATTCAAAAACCTGAGCGTTCGACAGGACCTCCCGGTTGAGTTCCGGAGAAAACACAAAGACCAGACGCTGATCGTTTTCTTCCAGAACGGCGAGATCACCGTGTTCGCGATTCAGGCGCTTCATGCAGGCAATCGGATCGTCTGCAAACTGCATCAACGGTCCGTATGTCAGCGGCATTCCGGGATCGTGCAGTGTGAGCTTCGGGCGGTTGGACATCGCAAATCTTCCATGACAGTTGATCCGAGCCAGCAGACGTTCCTTGCCTGCTGCTTCGCACGGCTGTTCTCTCAGCCGACCGACGCGGGAGGTTATCAGATCCCTGCAGACGACGCGAATCCGTTTTCTTTAACTGAGAGTTAGCCCGAAAGGATGCCGGCGGTTGGAGCAAAGCTGCGGCATTCGCGAACCGGGGCAGTCCCTCACCTTGTGTCAAAACGGCAGGTTTCGTCGAGGTTGGCTCATGGGCGTTTCATTCGCGGTACAGGTATTTTCGTCGTAAGTTATTTATTTGATGCAACTTACAACATGCAAGCGTCTCATGGCACGTAATTCGCTTTCGCTCGGTTTCAAAGGTTTGTTTACTGCAAATCTGGCCGCTTGGAATCCAGCTTGTGTCGAATTGGCTGGGTAAATTGGGGTCAAATCAGGTTTCTATAATCATTTGAACGGCGATTGACAGGTCAGGAGAAAGTCATGGCGAAGAAGGCTTCCGCAAGTGGTACTCGAATTGTGCCGCTGGGAGATCGCGTTGTTTTGAAGCGTGCCGAAGCAGAAGCAAAAACGGCGGGCGGAATTCTGCTCCCGGATTCAGCTCAGGGAAAACCGCAGCGCGGTGAAGTTGTTTCCATCGGCGACGGCTACGTCAACGACAAGGGCGAAAAAGTTGCGTTGACCGTCAAAGAAGGCGATCGCGTGATCTTCAGTTCTTACGCTGGCGACGAGATTACCGTCGGCGATCAGACCTACCTGTTGATGCGCGAAAGCGACATTTTGGCAACTGTGTAGTTGTGGCCGTCAGGTTTTCTATTGGTCGCACCGATCAATGAAAGCCCGGAAATCCGCCAACCGCACTTCTGCATGTTCGAAATTCTAACGTCTTAAACAAATCACCGGAGAGATATTTCATGGCAAAGATGATTGCCTTTGATCAGGAAGCTCAGGAAGCAATGCGTCGTGGAGTCAGCAAGCTGGCCCGCGCTGTTAAGGTTACGCTGGGGCCACGCGGTCGCAACGTGATCATTGAAAAGAGTTTTGGTTCACCAACCGTCACAAAAGACGGCGTGACCGTGGCTCGTGAAATCGAACTGCCGAACAAGTTCGAAGACATGGGTGCTCGCATGGTTCGCGAAGTCGCGAGCAAAACCAGTGACGTTGCCGGAGACGGTACCACAACTGCGACAATCATGGCCGAAGCGATCTACAACGAAGGCCTCAAGTCCGTTGTGGCCGGCGTCAGCCCGCTCGACATGAAGCGCGGGATGGAAAAAGCTGTGACCGACATTATCGCTCAGCTGCACACGATGGCTCAGGACTGCCGATCGAAGAAATCGATCGCTCAGGTGGGTACCGTGGCTGCGAATGGCGACGCGGAAATCGGACAAATCCTCGCCGACGCAATGGAACAAGTCGGTAAAGATGGCGTTATCACAGTCGAAGAAGGTAAGAGCCTTCAGACCAGCTTCGAAGTGGTCGAAGGTCTGCAGTTCGACCGTGGTTATCTGTCACCGTACTTCGTGACAGATTCCGAGAGCATGGAATGCGTTATGGAAGACGCCTATGTTCTGATTCACGAAAAGAAGATCTCCAGCATTAAGGACCTGGTACCTATTCTGGAAAAGGTCGTCAATTCCGGCAAACCGCTGGTCATAATCGCTGAAGACCTCGAAGGAGAAGCTCTGGCGACTTTGGTCATCAACAAACTGCGTGGCACATTCAAGATTGCGGCTGTGAAGGCTCCTGGCTACGGCGATCGCCGCAAAGCCATGTTGCAGGACCTCGCCATCATGGTTGGTGGCACGGCAATTTTCGACGACCTGGGAATCAAGCTGGACAGTATTGAACTGGCTGATCTTGGTACAGCTCGTAAGGTTGTGATCGACAAAGATAACACTACCGTTGTCGAAGGTGGCGGCAAGAAGGCCGACATCCAGGCTCGCATTGCCCAGATTCGTCGTGAACTGGCGAACAGCACGAGCGACTACGACAGCGAGAAGCTCGAAGAGCGAATCGCAAAGCTGGCTGGTGGCGTTGCGCAGATCAATGTCGGCGCGGCGACAGAAAGCGAAATGAAGGAAAAGAAAGCTCGCGTTGAAGACGCACTGCATGCGACTCGTGCCGCTGTGGAAGAAGGGATTCTTGCTGGCGGTGGCGTTGCATTGCTGCGAGCGTCCCGCGCTGTGAAACCTGGAAAGCTGGGTCACGACGAAAAGGTCGGCTACGACATCATCGTCCGAGCCTGCCGAGCGCCTCTGACGCAGATCGCTGACAACGCTGGCGTTGACGGCGGCGTTGTGTGCGAGAAAGTTGCCAACGGCGAAGGGAACTATGGCTACAATGCTGCAACTGACAAGTACGAAGACATGGTCAAGGCCGGCGTCATCGACCCGACCAAGGTGACACGTACCGCATTGCAGAACGCAGCCAGTGTTTCAACTCTGCTGCTCACCAGTGATGCGTTGATCGCTGAAAAGCCAAAGGATGACAAGAAAGGTCATGCCGGACACGGCGACGAAGACATGTACTAAACCGAACTACGATCGGTAAACAACCTGAACCCGGCATCTCTTTAGATGCCGGGTTTTTTTGTACGTTAACATCGGCGACGATATACCCTGACTTCATTGTGTCTGACGCACTGGCGAGCGGCAGGACGTGAGTCCTCCGATTTTTGCATGCTACGTTCATCGCGGCGTGGCGCGTGGGATCGGGCGACTGACGTCGCTCCGCTCGCTGGGGATTTGGTTGGCAACGTTTTTGCCCGTTGGTGGAATTAATTGGCTTGCCACGTTTTCTTGCTTCGGTAGCGAACGGCGTCGGCATGAATCCCCGTTGGCAGATGCACCAAATGACACGAAAACTCTGGTCCTCTGCCTTCATCGCCTGCTGCGTTCTGCTTCTCGCTTTCCTCTATTCACGATACGTCCGTCCGCGCGCTCATACTTATGCCACTCTAATCTTCTCTACGCCGCATCAAGACGAATTAGGAACATGTGGGATTGTTCCTGCTAGCGAGGCACTCGCGCCGGGCCAGAAGTTCACGATTAGCACAAACAATGTCACTTTCGGTGACGGTAACCATAAACTGTCCGCGACGTGGACGTATTGCGGCGGCGCTTTGAGTCGTGACGTTTACCGCTTCCAAATCACTTACGACGGGACCGCTCAATACAAGACCATTGCTTTCTCGAACGCTCCAATTGTGATCTTTTCGCAGGATGATTACACGCTGACGCTCCATCCTGATCGCGAATGCGAATATGCCAATCCCACTGACGTGGCGTCGGGCAATTAAAGATTTGACACTGGCATCAAGCGAGTTTGCTGAGTGAGTTGACGTGAATCTGCCCGGCTTCAAATTCCCGTGGGAGCGTGTGCAAAGTTTTATACCAGGCACCGGCGAGCGGCAGGACGTCAGTCCTCCGATTTTTGCGTGGCAGGTTCATCGCGGCGACAGCGCGTGAAATCGGGCGACTGACGTCGCTCCGCTCGCCGGAGATGTGGTCGCCAGATGCTGGAAAGATCCGTTTCCAACTCGCGCACTTCATTTCGCGCAGAACCTGAATTGCAGAATGCACCTTCTTTTTCTGCTGGACGGGCAGCTTCCGGGAATATCTCACCCAAAATGCGGCTGGGAGAATTTTATCGAATTGGTAATCACTCGCTCAGCAGGATAGGATCTCCGGGCTACTGCCGCCGGAAATGGATGCTGAGCGAAGTGCGATGCTTTCATTTGAGAGGCCAGAGATGAGCGATGCGGAATACGATTTTGATCTGATCTGCATCGGCAGCGGCCCTGCCGGTCAGCGAGCGGCAATTCAGGCTGCCAAGCTGGGCCAGCGAGTTGCTGTTGTGGAGAAGCAGCGTTGTATTGGCGGCGTTTGCGTCGAAACCGGCACGATTCCCTCTAAGACATTTCGCGAAGCGGTTCGGCACTTTTATACCAGTGCGGACTTCACTTCATCCAGTCAAACCAGGCGCAACGGTCGTCCCACAATTGAAGCACTGATCAGCCATGTGTCGCGTGTCATCGAGCGTGAAGTCCAGATGCTGGAAGATGCACTGGAACGCAATGACATAAAAATGGTTCACGGAAAGGCGACCTTTCTTGATCCGCACACGATCGAGATTGATTCGCTCGAAGGCCGACGAACGCTGACTGCGGAATACCTGCTGGTCGCCGTGGGCACACGGCCCAGCGATCCTCCGGGTGTCAAGGCAGATGGGCGCACAGTGGTGACGTCTGACTCAATTCTGCAGATGGAAAAACTGCCACGCAGTCTGGCCGTGGTGGGAGCAGGTGTTGTAGGCATTGAATATGCCTCCATGTTCGCGTCGCTGGATGTGGATGTGACCGTGGTCGATCAACGGACGCGGCCTCTGGAGTTTCTTGATACAGAAATCGTCGATGAGATGATTCATCAGATGCAAATGAGTGGTGTCACGTTCCGACTTTCCGATGCTGTTTCACGAATAGACGTGGTCGAATCGCAGCGTCCGATGGCACTCATCACGCTCAAATCGGAGAGCATGTTGCGGCCGACGTGATCCTGTTTACCGCAGGGCGTGTCGGAGCGACGGAATCTCTCGAATTACAGACTGCCGGAATTGAGCCGGACAATCGCGGTCGACTCAGTGTGAACAAGAGATTTCAGACGGATGTGCCTAATATCTATGCCGCTGGCGACGTCATCGGCTATCCGGCGCTAGCCGCGACGTCGAGTGAACAGGGACGCCTTGCTGCGTGTTCAATGTTCGGTGTCGAGGCTGAGCCAATGGCCGCCCACTTCCCAGTGGGGATATATGCGATTCCAGAGATTTCGATGGTTGGTGCCACGGAACAGGAATTGACGCAGCAGAAGGTGCCGTATGAATCGGGGATCGCCAGATACAAAGAGATATCGCGGGGCCAGATCCTGGGGGATGATTCCGGCATGTTCAAGATGCTGTTTCACAGTGAAACCAGGAAACTTCTGGGATGTCACTGCATCAGATCAGGAGCGACCGAACTGATTCACGTCGGCCAGGCAGTCCTGGGGCTGGGAGGAGGTTTGGACTATTTCCTGAACACGGTCTTCAACTATCCAACGTTGGCGGAATGCTACAAAGTGGCAGCCTACAATGCCGTCAACAAACTGATCCTGGCGCAGAGCGTGAAAGGAGGTACCCCTGTCTTAGAGATTAAGACGGAGAAGAAAGCCAGGAAACGAAAAACAAAGAAATGAATGGACTGATACACCTTCGGCCCTGCGGGACCGGGTGCAGAGATACCACGCGCCGGCGAGCGGCAGGACGTCAGTCCTCCGATTTTTGCACGACAGGTTCACTGCGGAGTGGCGCGTAGGATCGGGCGACTGACGTCGCTCCGCTCGCCGGAGATCGTGGCGAGGATGCGGAAATCGTTACGGCACAGGCACGAGCTGGATGGCGTCCGCAACCACATGCCCGTCTGTATTTTCATTCGACAGGACGACTTCCACCGTCTCGTCTGCCTTCAATTCCAATACCTCAAGCGATTGAAACAAGTTTTCAATCTCCGGTGTCTTCTTCTGATTCACGAGCACGAGCCTGGTTTCATTGCGATGCGTAATCGCGACAGGCACGTTGGTTGCTCGATTCGGATTTGGTGAGTAACTGATTCGCAAATCGAATTGACCGGACAAGGGCACTTTCAGGATCCATTTAACGGACTTCTCACCCTTTTCCATATGGCCGTCGTGAATGTAGTCGTTCCCCACATACTTGCCGGCTGAGGCACTATGCGTCCAGATGCCAGTGAGCTTGGCATCAGTATCATCCAGAACGATTCCCGGCAGGCTTGCCTTTGAAATCAGTTCTTTCTTCTGAACATTTTCCGGAAGATCCAGAACTTGTCCGTCCTTCAACAATCGTTCCCGCAAAGAAGCAAAAGGCAATGCCTGAAGCGGAACGTCGGACTCCAGAGCAAGAATCGCTGCTGTGGCCGCACTTTGGCCAAGAATCATGAAAACGGGTTCCATGCGAATTGAACCGTAGGCAATGTGAGTCGATGACAGGCAGACCGGAACGGCCAAATTGCGCACCTGATCGCGTGCGGGAATGATGGCACGATAACTGATCAGATACGGACCGCCTGGAGACACCTGAATATCTCCTTCGTTCTGCACGAATCCGTCTTCGGTGACATAACGTCGCACGTTGTGAGAATCCATGTTGTAGCTTCCGAGCCCGACAGAATCTTCCACGTTCCGGACTCTGCGGCAATCCAGTTCCGAAATGACATAGTCGCTCACCATGCGACGCGCTTCGCGGATATAAAGCTGATGTGGCCAATTGCCATTGTCTGTGAATTCATCTTTTGGCAGACCCCAATTCGCCATTTCTCGACGAATTGAGATCGGCACACGCGGATGATTGGTCAGACTCCACATCAGCCCTTTCTGATAGTCTTCGTGATCTCGAATAATCGCCTCACGTTCAGCGTAACTCGCATCCGGATACTTGTAGTTTGCACCGAGATAGTCGGTTGAGAATGCACAATTGTTGTTCGTGTCGGTTTTACCATTCGGCATCAGGTCGGGCTTCATGGGAAATCGCAAATCGACTGCTTCGAAATTGCGAAACAGGAGTTCGTACTGTTTCTCGTTGTAGTTCTCCGGCTTTGGAAACGGAATGCGATTTGCTGCGATGTTGCTCATACACATCCGAAAACAATACGCCTGCACGCGATGGTCACCGGCACCTTCTTCACCGGCTCCTGATGCTTCAATTCCTGCGAGCAACCCGCTTGCCGGATTGCCTCGCTCAACATACGGATCGACGTTCCTGACGAAAAGATGACTGTGAGTATTGAGCTTCGGCTGGTTTCCGTTGAGAGCTTCGCCGTACTGTGCGTTGGATTCGCGACCGACAGTATAGCGCACCTTTGCCATCGCCATCAGGTCACCTTCATAGGTCGCATCAATGAACTGCTTTCCGTGGAAGATGCGTCCGGATTCGGTTGGTATGGCGATGATTCGGCCATGATCGATTTTGACACCCGCCGCACGATCCAGCCGCTCGCCGGAAATCACTTGCACGTTGGCTTCGCCCAGCATTTCATGAAACAGGGCTTCAGCGACTTTCGGCTCAAACGTCCACATCGCATCTTCACCGGGTCGGTAGCGAGCATAGTCGGACGATTTTTCATGAACCCAGGCGGCCGGATTTTCGTAGTGTTTGTGAATCCTCTGATAGAACTCGCGAGCAATTCCACCGATCACACGTTTGTCGCCGCTGTCGGTGAATCCAAGGCCACCCGACGTCAGGCCTCCAATGTGCGTGCCCGGCTCGATCAGCAGGACGCTGTGTCCCATCCGGGAGACTTGTATCGCCGCCGCGACACCAGCCGACGTGGCTCCATAGATCACTACGTCGGCCGTATGATCTTTCACAGCCTGTCCATCCTGAGCAAACAATTGGGAAACAGTGCCGATCAGAAGCGTGGCAGCCATCAGGTACTGCTTCAAACTGAGACGTCGATGAATCCTGCACATGGTGTTGCTGACTTCTTTCGAGGAATTGCGGGAGCCCGGCGCTGGATCTTCCGATTTCGGAAAACCCCGGGATGGAATGCGAAACGATCGATTGTAGATTTGCTGCGCATCAATCGCTAACGTACGGTGCTCGGTCGGTGTCGTATCCTTAATCATTCAACAGACAGAAACCATGAGTACATCCGAAACGACGATTCGCGAGAACCTGAAGGTTGGTGAAATCCTGTGCAGTTACTGCACAGCGCGTTGCTGCCGCTATTTCGCTATGGGTATTGACGCACCGAAGACTTGGGAACAGTTCGACAACATGCGATGGTATATGATGCACGGACCTTTTTCCGTGTTTGTAGACGGAGCGTCATGGTTTCTGTTGATTCCAGGTGACTGTCAGCATCTGCAAGCTGACAATCGCTGCGGTGCGTACGACACACGTCCGGAAATCTGCCGGGAATACAGCACGGACAACTGTGAATTCGGCAATGATGGCGTGTATGACCAGTTGTTCGAGACACCCGATCAGCTCTGGGAGTATGCACACGCGATTCTGCCGCCAAAGCTGCGGCGTTCACCGGACAGCCCGATCAGTCTGCCAGTTCTGCAGACGATTTAAGAATTGTCCTGAATTGCAGTCGCGGAGACTATTTCGGGACAATTACTGATCGAGATCCAAATACGTATATTCTGCTAGTTTTTCCTGCCAGCGTTGGATGTTTGCCGATAAACTCCAATAATTCCACTTACGTTCGTTGAACACATTCAACCGACAGTTCAGCAGGGATCAGCGCCGTGGCGACAGTTTCGGACAAGACTCAGCATTCCTACGCAGAGGCGGATGAATTCATCCAATTCCAACTGGAGAAAGCCCGTAATCGGATCAAGGCGACAGATCTGCTTACGGCTGCCGTGCTTGCGGGACTTGTGCTGGTCGGTTACGTGCTGACATTTACGATTCTGGATCACTGGGTAATCACAGGAGGATTCGGAGCGTGGACGCGGGCACTGCTTCTCACTGTGGTTTTGACTCTGTGCGGCGCTATTCTGTTTCGTTACGTCGTGCGTCCGTGGTTTCGGCGAATTCATCCGCTCTACGCAGCGCGAATGCTGGATCGGTCGTCCGATGAAATTCAGGGAAGTCTGCTGGCACTGGTTGATTTGCAGGCGGCGGGGTACAAATCCGACACTGCGATCCATCGGACCCTGGAGAAACGCGCGGCAGTGACGCTGGCAGACGTCCACGTGGATGAAGCCATTGACCGCCGCTTACTCACGCGGATGGGAATGGGATTGTTCATCATCACGCTCGTCACGTGCCTTTACGCGGTGCTGAGTCCCAAGTCAATTAGCTTGCTTCGGCCGTTGACTTTTACCGGAACCAGTGTCGCGACGCGGACGGTGATCGAGACCGTCCAGCCTGGCAATACTTCCATTCCGGCCGGTTCACGTGTGGAGTTTGTTGCTGACCTTGCCGGAGTGATCCCGGAGGAAATTCGCGTCCTGTATTCGACGTCCGATCGGCGCTTCGTCGATGAACCGCTGACAATGCGTTCGACGGATGACGAACATCGGTTCCAGATTCTGATGGTGGGCGACGGAGATCGTGGCATTCGACAGGACATGACGTATCGCATCGAAGCAGGTGATGCAGTTTCCGCAACGTT
>Ga0105047_10006837_pt1 | contig 19282 bp, 24 predicted proteins | sample MAT04_FD_78384 | JGI IMG/M metagenome (GOLD analysis project Ga0105047, IMG submission 78384) | Freshwater microbial communities from Lake Fryxell liftoff mats and glacier meltwater in Antarctica - MAT-04 (megahit assembly) | ecosystem: Environmental > Aquatic > Freshwater > Ice > Liftoff... | reverse complement strand
GTGGGTTTTCACCCACGGTTATTGAAATTTACCCCCTTCGGGGATTAATTGACTACATTGCCCTATATCATTTTAAACTACATAATAGAATAAACTTGGCACATCAAAATAAGAAGAACCCAAGATGCAATTTCAGAAGTTATTTTCCTGAGATCTTCGAACATCAATAAAACTTTTTACAAAAACAACCAATACAATCAATGAAGAAATCATCATAAGAACTACACGGATTGCTCCAAGCTGATCTTCTCTTCCAAGCGCACCTGTTAGGGGTTTGATAAGGGCAAAAAGCATAAGAAATGTAAGTCCTACTGCAACATGCGCCAATACACGATTTCCATTTTTAAATCCAGGTGTAATAGCGAGTAAGATCACTCCAGCAAAGACAGGAATTAATGCAGTTGGAGAAGGCGCCTCAGATGAAAAATACGCCCAGATTCCAAGAAGAATATATACCAAAGCGTTCAGAAAATTGACAAAATATGGTTTCATTTTTTTAGTTTACCACACTAACATGAAACAATGCAAATAGTTCAAAAACCTCAAATTTTTTAGTTTCAGGTCTTCAGCTTTTTCTTTTTTTGCTTTGCTTCATTTTCAATAAGCCTGTATTTCACAATTTGGGAAATAAGTTTTAGAGGGATTGGTTTATCAATTGGGAACTGAACTGATCCTTTACCCGATTTGTAAACGGACAATTCCTTATTAAAAGATTCAATTCCTGATGGAGTTGGATAGAAACCAATATGATTTTAAAAGCCGCAAAGTGAACAAGATTTCCGTTAAATACAAATGTAGGCATACCATATTTAATGGCTTCTGTTGCTTTAGGAGCAGCCTCGAGTATAGTTGAACGGATTTGCTCTAGAATTACCCGAACCTCTTCAGGAAATTCGCAGATGTACGCATCAATGCCTTTTAAATTTGCGTTCATAAAAATTAGTAAATTACTTTTTAAGCATTGATTTATATATACTTATCCATTTCTCTACACTCATTTTACTAATAAGCTCTCCAATAAGTTCATAAGGAATATGTTCGGCTTTTTTAAACCGCAGGCAACTTTTTCCCATATCAGGTTTGGTTTTACTTTGCTCTGCATATTTCTGTGTAAACCAGTCCATGAGCTCTTTATCAGCGTATAGCCCCATGTGATAAAGAGCCATAAAGTTTTTCTGTGTGGCAATATTTACAAAAGGTAAAGGTAATTTCGGGTTACAATGGTACCCATCAGGAAATATGGATTTTGGAACCACATATCCAATTGATCCGTAGATTATTGTCTCTTCAAATCCCTTGGGAAGATTTTCAAGAATAACTTTTCGTAATTTACTCATTGCCTGCTTTCTACCTTCAGGGAGAAGTTCAATGTATTGGTCAGGTATATCTGCTTTTAATATCATTATTTCAATTTTTTTTCATGGCGCAAGGAAAAATATGTAAAATCTCGGAGCAAGAAAAATTACTTAAAAATAGCACTCATTTTATACTTACAATCAATCATAAAACATTTTTGAGAATTTAGATAAAATTTCTGTACATCTCAATAATAATTAAACTCAAGGAAGACAAGCTAAAACAACAAAGAACACTATTTCAGTCGAATACCCCAATAATTTCCTTTTAATCCTAATAACATTTCAGTTGAAAAATTGTTCTGAATAATCCCATAGAAATGTAATACTCTTAATCCCCGTAATGTATTCCACCTGCTGGATTGACCGGCTTGATCCACTTCGAAAAGAGTACGCCCGGAATATTTTGCTGACAGTTTCCAAAGCTCATCTTTTGAGAATTATCACTTTACTAATATTTTGAATGAATACATGTTAAAAGCTATGTTTAAACAACTCATAACTTATTTAAATCCAAACTAAATAATAAAATTCAATTAAGATATGATTTTTAGCACATATTAATATCCCTCTAATCTTAAATTTGTATTCAAATTTCAGAAATATCATGTCTGAAAGCACCAAAAGTCCAATTGAGCATAAAGGTTTCATTGAAAAGGTTTCTGACCATTCAGTGATTGTGAAAATTATATCTGAATCGGCATGTGCTGCCTGTCATGCGAAAGGAGCGTGTAGCGCTGCGGATATGCAAAATAAGGAAATTGAAGTTATGGGAAAATACCCGGGTTTTGTCATAGGTGAGATGGTTAATCTGATAATGGCTCAATCAATGGGATTTAAAGCATTGTTACTTGGATATGTGTATCCATTTATACTACTTTTTTCAGGTTTACTGTTATTCAGCAATGCTGGTATTCCGGAGCTTATATCAGGACTTCTTGCAATAGGACTCCTTCCTCCCTATTATTTGGTATTGTATTTACTCAGAAATAAAATCAAGAAAAGTTTCAACTTTTCTTTACAAAAGATCGATTGATATGAGCAATGTCGTTCTGTTTACTATTATAACCCTAAGCTCCATAGGTGGAGCCTCAGCGATAATTTTATACTTCGTCGCGCAAAAATTTAAAGTTTTTGAAGATCCAAGGATCGATCAGGTAGAGGCATCGCTTCCTAGCGCTAACTGCGGAGGTTGCGGATATGCCGGCTGCAGGAATTTTGCTGAAGCCATTGTGAAATCGGAGAATTTCGATGGACTGTTTTGTCCGGTTGGCGGGAATGAAACCATGAAAAATATTGCGGCATTGCTTGGCAGACAAGCGGTAGAACAAGAAGCCAGAGTGGCCGTGATACGGTGTAACGGAACGCATCAATTCCGTCCCCGAACAAACCATTACGAAGGCGCAGCCTCCTGCACATTGGCAAATTCACTTTATATGGGCGAAAGTGCATGTCCGAACGGATGTCTAGGTAACGGTGAATGTGTTGCTGTTTGCACATTTGATGCAATATTTATGAATCTGGATACCGGCCTACCTGAAGTTATTGATGATAAATGTACCGCCTGCAACGCCTGCGTTAAAGCATGTCCGAGGAATATCATTGAGTTAAGAAAGAAAAACCCAAAGGATCGGAAGATATTCATTTCCTGCGTTAATACTGAAAAAGGCGCTATTGCCCGCAAGAATTGCTCTGTTTCATGTATTGGGTGTGGTAAATGCGTGAAAATCTGTGAGTTTGAAGCAATTCACATGGAGAATAACCTGGCTTATATTGATCCCTTGAAATGCAGACTTTGCCGAAAATGTGCACCTGAATGTCCGACAAACTCAATTCTTGAAATCGGGTTTCCGGCTAAAAAAGAAAAGCCTACAAAAACAGAAGAAATTGCCATAGTTTAAGGCTCTAAAATAATGATTAAAAATTATCATAGTGTTAAAAACATTTAGCTTAGGCGGAGTCCATCCCAAAGAAAATAAAATCTCCGCTCATAAAAAGATCGAGGTGCTTCCCCTGCCTCCCGTGGTAACCATCCCTATTTCCCAGCATATTGGGGCTCCGGCAAAACTAATGGTTAGCAAGGGAGATAAAATTCTAACAGGTCAAGTTATTGCGGAATCAGGTGGATTTGTATCATCAAACATTCATTCCTCTGTTAGCGGGACAGTATTGAAGATCGATTCTTTTCCTGATCCAAGTGGATATCGGCGTATGGCTGTCCAAATTCAGGTGGAAGGTGATGAATGGTTTCCGGGAATAGACACTACTCCTGATCTGAAAAAAGATTTCATATTCACGTCAGAGGAAATTATCAAAAAAATAAATACCTCAGGAATCGTTGGATTGGGGGGAGCCACGTTCCCATCCCATGTAAAGTTGAGTATCCCGAATGGAAAAAAGGCTGAATACCTGATCGTAAACGCTGTTGAATGTGAACCATGGCTTACCTCTGATCATTCCCTTATGCTTGAAAAAGCAGAAGAAATTATGGTTGGAATCCGGATCATGATGCGCGCTCTGAAAGTTGAAAAAGCAATTGTGGGAATTGAAAATAATAAGCCTGATGCAATTGAAAAAATGTGCAAGTTGGCTGCTTCAGAAAAAGGAATAAGCGTGGTTGCTCTAAAAGTTAAATATCCCCAGGGTGGTGAAAAGCAATTGGTAAAAGCCTTGTTAAACCGGGAGGTTCCATCAGGAGGATTGCCAATCGACATAGGCGTTGTAGCTTTTAACGTTGGAAGTATATATGCTGCATATCAGGCAGTTCAAAAAAACAAACCTCTGATTGAAAGAGTTGTAACTGTAACAGGCCCTTCCCTTAAATCCCCTTCAAATTTCATGACAAGAATCGGAACGCCAATTCAGGCACTAATTGATGCTGCTGGCGGCTTACCCGGAGACACCGGCAAGGTTATTAACGGCGGACCAATGATGGGCAAGGCCCTAAGTAGTATCGAAATTCCTGTTGTTAAAGGAAGCTCGGGAATATTGGTCATTCCTGAATCGGAATCGCACAGACATGAAGTGAAAAGTTGCCTCCGGTGTTCGAAATGCATAAGTGCTTGTCCAATGGGACTTGAGCCATACCTCTTAATGAGCCTTTCAGAACGCAACATGACCGACAGGCTTGAGAGAGAAAAAATCATGGATTGCATGGAATGCGGATCTTGCAGCTACACTTGCCCTTCATCCAGACCTTTACTTGATTACATAAGACTGGGCAAAGGCAGAGTGAGTCAGCTTATTAAAGCAAGGAAAAACTAAAATTTATACGAGCAAAACGAAATCTGAACATGAGTATTCTTACAGTTTCCCCATCACCGCATACACACTCGGGACAATCGGTTCCAAAGTTGATGTACGGCGTGATTATTGCCCTTCTGCCTGCATTGGCAGTATCGGTTTTTTATTTTGGTATCGGGATGATCATCATCACAGCTGTTTCCGTGATTTCCTGTGTAATTTTTGAGTTCCTATTTCAGAAATATCTGCTGAAATCATCTCCTACTCATTTAGATGGATCTGCTGCACTTACAGGACTGCTGCTGGCTTTTTGTCTTCCTACCAACATTCCCATTTGGATGGTTATGATCGGAGCATTTGTTTCAATAGGAATTGCAAAAATGACTTTCGGTGGACTTGGAAATAACATTTTCAATCCGGCTATCGTGGGTAGGGTTTTCTTGTTCATTTCATTTCCGGCTGCAATGACCTCCTATCCTGAACCTGGTCAGTGGTGGAAATATCTGGATGCCACAACCGGTGCAACTCCCCTGAGTAAAATGAGTGAGAGCCTTGCAAACAACATGACTGTTGGCGAAATAATGAACGAAATGCCGTCCAATATGGATATGTTTCTTGGAAAAATGATGGGCTCTGCGGGAGAAGTCGCTGCATTTGCCCTAATTCTCGGATTAATATATATGCTTTGGAAGAAAATAATCAGCTGGCACATACCGGTTTCGATTTTGCTGACTGTTCTAATTTTTACTGCCATTTTGAATGTAGGAAATCCCGATAAATTCCCAACTCCAATTTTTCACCTGTTAACAGGAGGATTAATGCTAGGAGCAATATTTATGGCAACCGATTATGTAACGTCACCCATGGCCGTTAAAGGAATGTTAATCTATGGCGCTGGCATTGGAATAATTACGGTGTTAATTCGATCATTCGGAGCATACCCGGAAGGGGTGCAGTTTGCGATTCTGCTGATGAACGGATTTACTCCCCTGATAAACAAATACGTTAAACCCAAACGATTCGGAGAAGTTAAACATGGCTAAGAAAGAATCTACATTTGGCAATATGCTTCTGGCTCTGCTTGTCATAAGCCTTGTATCGTCTACAGCACTAGGATTTGTTTATGAATTCACCAAAGAGCCGATCAGGATGGTTGAAATCAACAAAACAAATAATGCCATTCAGGCTGTTGTTCCTGAGTTCGACAACCAACCGGCTATTGAAGCATTTTACGTGGCAAGTGACCTTGACAGTCTTAAGTTTTATCCCGCTAAAAAGAACGGAGTACTTGTAGGGACTTCGGTTGAGACCTATACAAAAAAGGGCTTCAGCGGTTTGATAAAACTTATGGTAGGATTTGCTCCCGACGGAACCATCATGGATATTACCGTGTTGCAGCATCAGGAAACCCCCGGCTTGGGCGATAAAATTGATAAGAAAAAATCTGATTTCAGCTTGCAGTTTCAAGGGAAAAATCCGGAAACTTTTAAGATGAGAGTTAAAAAAGACCGTGGAGATGTTGATGCAATTACAGCCTCAACAATTAGCTCCAGGGCTTTTTGCGATGCTGTTCAGAGAGCCTACAATGCCTATATGAGCACTCTGAAAAAGTAAACGAAAGCACTGTTTACCAGAAGTTTGTGGTGAAATTAAATGGGGACAAAAAATAATTACGATTATACAAAATAAGTAACTATGAATCAGTGGAAGAATTTAACCAAAGGGTTTTTTAAGGAGAATCCGATTCTGGTTTTGATACTTGGGACCTGTCCTGCTCTAGGAACAACAACTTCCGGGATAAATGGACTGAGTATGGGCTTAGCAACTACTTTTGTGCTTGTAGGCTCAAACATTTTTATTTCCCTGCTGAAAGATTTCATTCCCGATAAAGTAAGGATACCTTCGTTTATTGTGGTCATTGCCAGTTTTGTTATTGTGGTAGAGCTAGTTATGAGAGCCTACCTTCCCGAACTGTTTAACACACTTGGTATTTTTATTCCTTTGATTGTTGTAAACTGCATTGTTCTGGGTCGCGCAGAAGCATTTGCCTGTAAGAACACAGTACTCAGTTCAGCAATTGATGGTCTGGGTATGGGGCTTGGATTTGCAATGGCATTGTTCATTCTTGGCACAATAAGGGAAATTCTCGGAAGCGGTTCGGTTTTAGGTCATAAATTTATTGCAGGCGATGGAATGCTCGTTTTTATTCTTGCACCGGGGGCTTTTATTGCTTTGGGGTATTTGATTATGGCGGTGAATCAGCTTAAGAAGAAGTATTTGAAGGATTGATGACGTGTAAGGATTGTTGCGCGTAAAAATTTAGTAACGAAAAATATTTTCAGAATGGAATATATACTACTCATAATTTCAACGGTTTTTGTAAGCAATATTGTTCTTACTCAGTTTCTTGGTATTTGTCCATTTATAGGCGTTTCCAACAAAGTAGAAACCTCTATGGGAATGGCTGCAGCTGTTACTTTCGTGATAGTCCTTGCGACGATAATTACCTATCTGGTTTACATGTATATTCTTGTGCCATTGGGGATTGAGTTTTCCAGAACCATTGTATTTATTCTTATCATTGCGGCACTGGTTCAAATGGTTGAGATTATTCTTAAGAAAGTGAGTATCACACTTTATCAGGCTTTGGGGATATTCTTACCGCTTATTACCACAAACTGCTGCGTTCTTGGAGTTGCCGTGCTTGCTGTTCAGAAAGATATGAATCTGATCCAAGCAACCGTTTTTTCACTTGGAAACTCTTTGGGATTTGGATTCGCTCTGGTAACTTTCGCTGGTATAAGAGAACAACTCGAATTGTTGAATATTCCCAAGCCAATGAGAGGAGCTCCAATTGCTTTGGTTGTTGCCGGAATGCTTGCTCTGGCATTTATGGGTTTTGCAGGGATTGTCTGAAAAATGACTAATTTCCCCACATGAATATTGTAGAAAAAACTATTGAATTTGTAAAGTTTACTCTCGCGGGAGCTGAAGGTGGTCACGACTGGTGGCATATTCACAGAGTTCTGGAAAATACCAGATCTATTGCATCAGGAGAATCTGCTGATTTACTTACAAGCGAACTTGCTGCATTGCTACATGACATTGCCGATCCTAAATTTCACAACGGAAACGAGAAAAAAGGAAGTTTGATAGCTTTCGATTTTCTGAATAAACAATCGGTATCACCCGTCAGTATTAATTCAATCATCAATATCATTGAAAACATTTCATTTAGCAAGGAAATAACTGGTAAAACTTCAAAGTCTATCGAATTGCAGGTGGTTCAGGATGCCGATCGCTTGGATGCCATGGGTGCCATTGGAATTGCCCGTGCATTTAATTACGGGGGATATAAAAACAGACTCCTTTTCGATCCTGAAAATCCCCCTAAAAAATATTCAAACAGCCAGGAATACAGGAATAGTAATTCACCCACAATTAATCACTTTTATGAAAAGCTTTTGCTTCTGAAAGGATTAATGAATACAGAAACCGGAAGGAAAATGGCTGAAGAACGGCATGAGTTTATGTTGTTATTTTTAAAGCATTTTCACGAAGAATGGAATGCAAAAATTTGAATATATCAAAAAACTATTACCTTTAGCAACCCTAAAAAAAGCTGCAGGTGCTATTATTTAAGAAAAATATACCGCCTTTTATTCTCCGTATTTCCGCATGGAGTTTCGTGTTCATGATCTCAGGGCTTACCGCTTTTCCTCAGTTATCGCTCAAGAATCTTGATTACTCAAGAATCCCCCAGAAAAAAATTATTTCTTTTGTCGAAACTCAAAGAAAAGTAGGACATGAATTTTTTTCCGATTTTATACCTAAATGTTTCAAAGAGGAGGACTCAGCGAGATTTTATAAGGTTTCGACTTCCTACCTGATTCACGGTAACACCGAAGATGTATGGAAAGAGTATTTAAGCATACAACCATCACAGGCATATTCGGGAAGAATTGTAGGTTTTGGGTTTTTATATTCCAAAGATGAAGACAGAATTTTGTATCCGGAAGATCCATTTATTAAAATGCAGGTTGGTCAATTATTCTTTTTCAATGTTAAACTTTTAGGAGGGATCCGTAATCTTGGTATTGCTGACGAAGTAACCGAAATTGACGACAATCGCAAAATCATACGCTTTTGTTATATCGAAAACGGTAAGACTGAAGGAACACAGGAGATACAGATGAAATCCACAGTTGACGGTTATACCTCCATAACCCACGACACATGGTATAAGAGCAAGTCACGATTCCGCGACAGTATGCTATACCCGTTTTTTCACAAACGGTCGGTTAATGAATTTCATAACATTGTTCGCAACCGTTTTGAGAACCAGAAATCGCATCCAATTACCCAAAACTGCGAGATTAATTAATCTTTGTTTTACCTCAAGATTTAATTGAGTTTAGTATTCTACTTTGCAGTGCTTACATTTGCAAACTAAATCCATACTTCATGTTAGCTAAGTTGAAATCAAATTTCTCCGGTGAAAAATCAGCTGTGCTGCGTCTTCCCGATTTCAGGAAGTTCCTTGCTTTCCGCTTTTTTATGACCATGGCCACCATGATGCAATCTGTAATTGTAGGATGGCATCTTTACCAGCTTACAGGTAGCATTCTTGCTCTTGGAATGATAGGTTTGGTGGAAGTGATCCCTCAGGTTTCCATTGCGTTGTTTGCGGGTCATTATGTTGATATCCTCAACAAGCGAAAAATTATAATGTACACCACTAACCTTCTGATGTTTGGTTCGGCAATACTGTTTTTGTATTCCATTCCTGCTCTGAACGGTTTTGAAATATTCGGCACTTTTCCTATTTATTTCACCTTTTTTATAACGGGGATTGCAAGAGGTATTCTCATGCCCGCCCATACTGCTATGCTTGGACAGCTTGTGCCCCGTAAACACCTCGCAAATGCAGCAATCTGGAATAGCGCAAACTGGCACGTAGCAGCAGTTGCAGGTCCTGCAGCCGGCGGGTTGATCTACGGCTTTTTCGGAATCAATGCCGCATATCTTACAATCTTCCTGTCATATCTGGTTTCCTTTCTCCTGGTTTGGAGAATGAAAATTCCCGACGTTGAAATCATCAAGAAACATGGGAATATCTTCGCCAATATCAGGGAGGGAATTTCATTTGTATTCGGAAACGAGCTTCTGCTTGGCGCGTTTACTCTCGATATGTTCGCTGTACTTTTTGGCGGCGCTGTTGCCATTTTACCTGCGTTCGCATTGAATATCCTTCATGTTGGCCCACAAGGACTAGGTTTCCTAAGGGCTTGTCCGGCTTTGGGCGCTATTCTCATGTCGTTTATTCTGGCATCCCGACCACCGGTAAACCGAACGGGAAGAGTTCTTTTTATTGGCGTTGCTGGATTTGGCTTGTGCATAATCGGCTTTGCCCTTTCAAAAGTTTTTTGGCTTGCTGCCATCTTTCTATTCTTAAGCGGGATATTCGATAACATTTCGGTGGTTATCCGACAGACAATTCTTCAGCTTTTTACCCCGGAAGTGATGAAAGGCAGAGTGGCCTCAGTAAACAGTATTTTTGTAGGTTCTTCTAATGAGCTCGGGGGATTTGAATCGGGCGTAGCGGCGAGATTTATGGGACTTGTTCCTTCGGTAGTATTCGGAGGTGCAATGACCTTAGTTCTGATGGGTATTATTGGATGGCGAATGCCTTATCTGCGCAGGCTTTCATTGAAGAAGGAGTTGATGGAATAATCGTATAATTTCAATAAGGTTTACAATAATCTGAGCTCGCCAAACGCCGATGGAATATGGAAATCGGGAGTTTCAGATTCTGGTTTTATCCAGCTAATCCACTTAAACGAGAGTTCTCCGTTCAGTTTGCGAATGCATTTCCCCCGAAATAAACCTGCTTCTATCTTATTGTTATTCAGCAAATTCATACTCCTGAGTGTATCAAGTTTTATGCAACCCCAAACACGATATCCATTAAGAGTGTATTGTGAACGGATAGTAATTCCATCCATCTTGTAGGAATAATCGAATTTTCTGTAAAATTCAGCTTTGTAATCCAGAACTCTTCCTAATGGATCCATTTCCAAACCATAGTAAAGACTCATTTTTTCATCCGACCTGAAGAATATTTCCACCCGGTCTGAATCAAGAACAGCCATTTTATCAGTTTTTTCACTGCTAACGATGATATTGGAATCGATCACGTCAAAACGAAAGAAGAATCTTTTTTGATCATGTATAGCTCTGAAAATTGTTGCTGGTGGCATTTCTTCATTCCAAGGGAAATCAAATGCAGTCAATGCCTGGCAAGGATTCCAGAACGTTTCGAAGTTCATTTTCCGTTTATTGAACAAACTTTTTTTTATTACACAAACATCGTAATATTGCATTTACTGTCGTTTACTTAAGAAATTTTCTGATTCTAAAACTCCTCCCCCGGAGTTGGAGGGGCAAGTCTGACTTAAATATGAAGATAAAATTAGAAAAGGGAAGAATATTAACTTCTGTTCTAGAAAAATTATTTGCAAATCTTGGATAGCTCCTCCAACTTGGGGAGAGCCTGTCCCGAACTCGGGAGGTTGGGGTGGGGCTGATTTTTGAAGATTTCGGGCACCCTTAAATAAACGACCTTGATATTGCATTTATAAAAGCGTTTGGCGTATTTTGGTGCAATTTACAAATCTTTGTGATTTCTCCCTACGCAACCATTTATATTCTTCTTCCATCTTATGTTTGTGAATCTTATAATTTTCAAAGAAATGAAAACAATACTCTCAATACTTTTTGTTGTTATTCTAACAACCATGGGCTCCTGCCAAAAAGACGGAGCCTTATCAAATAACAATAATTCATCCAATGTTGAGCTGAAGGTCAGCGCTTTGGATTATCTCAATGCAATCTCCAACCCTTCATCTGAAACCAGCGATCCCTTTGAATTAGGCAATATTGTTATAAATGGCAATACTGTAGAAATAACAGTTTCATACCCAGGTGGCTGCGCTCCTCATACTTTTGAAATTGTTTGGGATGGCACTGTAATCTATACAAATCCCCCCCAAATAAACATCGCCATAATACATGATGATAATGGCGACAGTTGCGAAGCCTACATTACTGAGGTTTTACGATTTAAACTCGACAGTCTTATCGGAACGGCAGTCGGCGGTGAAGTTACAATCGGAGGATACAGCAGTTGGGATACCAGCGATACTTCAGTTTACGTAGGTAATAAATACGACTTTTCCTTTGCGGAAAGCGACTATTGCACTCTCACGGTTACTGCAAAAGTAGCCATGTGTGGATGGGGTCTTTACGGAAGTACCTGGTTTGCTCTGGAAGACAGTATAAGTGCAGGTATGGAAGGGTATTATTACAATAAGTTTCTACAGCCGGTAAGCATCAATGAAAGCATAAGGGGATTCGTTCCGGTTGCAGGCAAAAAGTATCTGATCGGAGCCCGAATTGACAATGAAAAGTATAATTTTTCTGATATCGTTATTTGCTTGGCTTATCCCGGTCCTTCAATCCCAGTAAAAATAATGTGTATTTCTGAAATAAAGTAACTTCATCACATATATCTGTAAAGCCATCTTTGCGACGCATTGGTGGCTTTTTTATTGGTTTCTAATTCATTCCATCGTGAGAATTGTGAGATGGAATCTGAGTTGCGAAATTCGGGAATTGACCTCTATGGTTTAAATACAGAATAAATAAGATTATCACTTTTTTATTATCTGCAATTAACCGTAATTTGGATAAAATGTTTATCCATGCAGAAAAGATCTTATATGAATCCTTACCTTGCAGGAACCATGCTGGGTTTGGTATTGCTGGCAGCAATTTATTTCTCCGGACGTGGATTAGGTGCCAGCGGGGGAATTAAATATTGTGTTGTGTCGGTAGTTGGCGCAATTAGCCCTGATCATGCAACACAATCGGCCTATTTTGGTAAATATTTCGAGGGAGGTGCCAAACCTCTCAATAACTGGCTGGTTTATGAAATCCTTGGCCTACTCTTGGGTGGGTTTTTATCGGGATTATATTCAGGCCGACTTACCTGGAAGATTGAGCGACCTACGCATGTTTCCTCGGGTCGTCGATTGGCTTTCGCATTTATTGGAGGTGCCTTTTTTGTTTTCGGAGCCCAGCTCGCACGTGGATGTACCAGTGGCGCTGCCTTATCTGGAATGGCCGTTCTTTCTACTGCAGGGTTCGTAACCATGATGGCAATATTTGGATCGGCTTATGCTTTTGCCTGGTTCTTCAGAAAAAACTGGATTTAACTCTACAAGAACATTCTTCGCTTAAATAAAATTTATTTTTTACCTAGCTTACTAATTATGTCACCATTTATAGAAATAATAAACGCCTCGCCCCTTCTCAGTTTCCTTACTGCTCTGATAATAGGAATCGGCTTTGGCTTTGCCTTGGAACAGGCAGGATTTTCCTCAAGCAGAAAACTGGCAGGGATGTTTTATGGATACGACACCACCGTATTAAAAGTATTTTTCACCGCTGCCATTGTTGCCATGCTGGGAACACAATTTTTACAATTTTTCGGCATGCTCGATATGAAACAGGTTTTTATAAACCAGTATTATATTTATGCTGCCATAGTGGGTGGCGTGATTATGGGTGCAGGATTTATCATGGGAGGATTTTGCCCGGGCACAAGCATTTCCGCCCTTTCTATTGGAAAAATTGATGCGCTTTTTTATCTCATGGGAGGTGCTTTTGGCGCTTTTCTTTTCGGAGAGATATACCCAAAAATGGAAAAGCTCTTCCTTTCCGGTTATAAAGGACCTGTAAAGCTTTCGGAAAGCCTTGGAATTAGCGATGGAATATTCGTTTTTCTGGTTATCCTTGCTGCTGTTGGAATGTTCTGGGTGGCTGAAAAGGCCGAGAAAAAGTTCGCAAGACCTGATATCAGTTCTGAAATCTAAGAATCAATGTCATTGATCTAATAATTTCAAATCATATCTGTTTGGCGATATATTAATCCCTCTAAGAAATAAAAGAACACATGAATTTCCGTTACAAATTTTCAATCGTTTTAGTCATTCTGGGAGCCATCTCAGCAATCATGTCTCTGGGTGGGCAGAGAAAGGACTCTGTAAGTGCCGAAGAAATCCTGTCTGTTTTAATGCAGGGAAAATCTGAAATTTCTGCAGATAAACTGGCTGAAATTATTGTTGAAGAAGACTCTTCATATCAGCTTGTTGATGTAAGACCCGCGGAACAGTATAAGTTGCAAAGTATTCCCGGTGCGCGCAACATCCCGATTTCCGATTTATTTAATCCCGCTAATAAACCCATTCTGGAAACTCAAAACATACAAACCATATTTTATTCTTCAGATGGAGTGCTTGCCGCGCAGGCATGGGTTCTCGCAATGCAAAAGTCGTTTACTAACGTCATGATGTTAAAAGGTGGATTGGCAGAATGGGACAGTCTCGTTATGAAATCTTCTTTTGAAAAAGAAAGAATTACCGCGCAGGAAAACAAACTGTATGAAACACGTTATAAGGCACGCAGGCTTTTCACGCAATGGAACAGCATGCCCGACAGTCTGAAAGCCGGATTTTTCAAGCTAAAACAGAAGAACGACAAGAATCTCGTTGGAGGTTGCGAATAAGATGCCGTAGAAGTTAAGTGTCTAAATAATGGAATAAACCCTCATTTCACATAAGGATAGTTTTTTACCATATCCTCTGAAAAAGCTTCCCAGCCCAGTTTTTCCTTTTCCTGCACCATTTTATCATGCATGAAGGAGTTGTTACCGAACTTCATGGAATGTGCTTTGTATCCAAATAAACGCAGATATGCCACTACAAAGGCCGAATTATGACCTGTTGCGCAATACACTACCACATCCTTATCGGTTGGAATGGTTTTCATTTCAGATGCAATTCCCAATGTACCGCCTGGTTTATACCGGATTGCGCCCGGCACATGGCCGAAATCGTATTTATCTTTTCTATCGTAATTGATTATATAAAAACTATCAGGATTGCTAAAAACATCTTCAGCACTTACGACAAATTCTTTTAATCCATCTGCAAAAATCTTACTAATCCTTGCATTAAAAACCTCTTCTCCGGTAGCTTTTTCTGTACCGAGGGAAGGAAATGCTCCGGCTACAAGTGCAGGGTTTTCCTTGATTTCGAGCTTAGCAGAATAATCTGATGATATTAAACCTGACCATGGTTTACCATCATTGGTTGCCTTATTCCATGCAGCCATTCCCCAACGCATGGAATAAACGTTTCCGTAACCCATTAGTCTTAACAACTGCGTGGCGTAACTTGATTTTTGTCCGTGTGAGCATACCAGAACAATTTTATCGTATTCATAAGGTTTAATAGAATTTTCAAAAAAACCAGAGATGTCACTGAACTGAACATTGACGGCGCCTTTTATGTGGCCATTTTTATATCCCTCTACATCCCTAATGTCGATAATGAGCAAAGCACTATCTAGCCCATTAAAAACGGTTTCGGGTTTAATCATTGAAGGAAACTTACGGCTATTGACATAATCGCCCGATTGAGCTAAATAATCAAGAAGCAAATCGGCTTCAGTTTTAGTTGCAGTCTGAGTTTCAGCATTAACGGCTTTTTTCTCCACACCTGAAGTACAGGAAATAGCTACAAAAACAGTCGAAATCAGGAATAATGAAAATTTTCTCATGATCGGTTTTTTGGTTTGTGCAAGTTCGCCAGAAGAACAACAAAATCTATGTTCTCGCTGGCGAAATAAGCATTTTAAGATTTTTTATAGACGGTACGATAATTCATGTCTACAAAAATAATGTTTGGAGTGCCTCTACAGCAGAAATTTACTTAACAATTTCAGCCATGGCCACATCGAAATATGCAGTATCAGCAGGGCTTCCCACTTCATCATACGTATATTTTACAACGGCTGCGTCAGGACCTTTACGAATTACCAGATTGTTATCCTTATCCATAAATTGTCTTTCGATGACAGCGCCATGCTCATCGAATTTAGTAATAGTCTGTGGGCTTCTAACTCCCTGTAATGGTTCATTATCCTGATCCCAGAAAAAAGATTTAACCACATATCCGTTTTCGTCAAGAGTATTTTGGAATTTAGACCATCCTGAATAAAGGTTCGACATTTGACCATGAGAGTTAAACACAGCAAAATCGGTAAGCGCGCCTTTCTCGTTGTTTTTGAAGAGGAAGTAAGAAACTCCAACTTCACCGCAGTTTTCTTCTGTGCAATCGTACAGTGTATCGGCCATATAATTTGCAAGTCGCACGCAATAGCCGTTTGCATCATAACTAAAGCGCAGTTCATAGAACGGGCAATTTGGGTTCATAACCACTTCAACATTTTCCTTATTATAACGTTTTTCCTGAATCATTGCATCGGGAAGAACTTTCCACACATAATATGCGATGTTATTCTCATTTGATTGAGCTTGTCCATTTTTATCAAGGAAGCTAAGACCAATGCGGTTTCCCTCGGGGTTAAGCTTATAAACAAATGCAAAAACGCCGTCAGAATTAACTGCAACTCCATCTTTATCGAAGAAATGAAGGATTTCGGTTGAATCGGAATAAGCTATTTCGAGTTTGGCAAAACCCATGGCAGAATATCCAAGAATTTTATCACCACGCATATAGCTTACACTAGAAGGTTTTCCACTTTCGTTATAAGTAAAAGTGTAATTATTTATGGTTTTAGCCTCATCGTCAGAAATTGGATAAACTCCCTTTATATCATCATAGGAAGTTTCACTGAACTGAATGTGGCGGTAGTGACGAGTGCTTGATACGCCTTCATTTTTAGTTGCAGATGTGCATGAAGACATCAATACAGCCGATGTTAATGTAAAAACAAAAAGTAAGTTTTTTAAAGATCTCATAAGGTTTTGATTTTAATTTGAAAGGATATAAAAGTATTAAAAAAAATGACGCATCGAAATTAATCCATTATAAATGCCTGCTAAATAAGAGGTTCACAGATTTCAAAATGCATAAAGGTCTTACCTGATCCCCGGTTAATTATTAATTAGGATGAAAAAAAACCTCATATTGGCAAAAAAAGAATAAAAGTTTTTATATTTGCAGCCCGAATGGCGAGGTAGCTCAGCTGGTTAGAGCGCATGATTCATAATCATGAGGTCGGCGGATCATTCCCGCCTCTCGCTACACTTAAAATCAAACACTTACACTTTTATTCGTGTAGGTGTTTTTTGTTTGGGACTAGGTTTGGGCTAGATTCTTATTTATATAGATATGCGGGATCAATAAAATTAATAATCTTCTTATCCAGTGTCCACAGAAGTGAGTTTGTTTCTATTGTAGCATAAATAATTGCTGCATCTATCAATCCAATACCCTTAGATATTAGCTTATTTTCAAATGAGTATACTCCGGCTTTTTCAAGGATGTGGTTGATTTCAATTTTAGGAACATATTGAATATGATCCTTTATGAACTTCATTTCATTTTTATTTAATGCACCTTGTAAAATCTCACCTATAATGCAATCAATTGTTTTAATTCGCAGAATATCCAAATGCATTTGAACCTCCGGAAAATAGGACATATTCTTTTTGAAGTACTCAAACCAAACAGATGAATCTAAAATAATGTCCATCACTTTCTATTTATTTCTCTTATTTCTTCGGCAGAATGTTTAAAAGTTAAAGGATTATTCTTAACCTGTTCCCCCATTTCCTTAATTTTATGTAAAGCAATGTAGGAATTAAGTGCAATAATCATCGTTTCGGTTATGTTCTTCGCTTTAGACAACTTTTGAGTTTCCCTGACTAATTCATCAGGTATTAATGCTGTTACTTTCATCTTGATAGAATTTTTGTAGCGCAAAAATACGATGCGTTATCGTATTTTCAAAATCAGTTAAACAGTTTACGGCTCATTGCGTAAAGCGGGAGTATGAAATAAAACGAAAAAGCAACCTCCTATAAACAATCTGAACACCTATTTTTTAAATATGCTCATGTTTTCATCATAAATAGGGCTTGCTATTGCTAAAAAGTCTAAAACACTATGAAAAACATGGTGTTGCGTTAGCATTTTATTTTCTTTAAGTATTCTTGAATCATCAGATACCCATACAATAAATGGAATTTCTAATTGTTCTTTTGGAGCAATACTTACTGGTATTCCATGCATATATAAATTATTTTCACCCAAAGACTCACCATGATCAGAAATGTAAATCATAGAAGAATTATATTCCTCTAACTGTTTTAATTCTTCGATTAAGGTGGCTAGAAGATAGTCGGTATAAAGAATAGTGTTATCGTAAGCATTTATCAATTCTTGCTGAGTACAATTTGCTAACTCAACACTTTTACATACAGGAGTAAATATGCTAAATTGCTGTGGATATTTTTTATAATATGTTGGACCATGGCTTGTACTTGTATGTAAAATTACCAATATTTTATTTTTTTCACTTGCTACTATCTGCTCTTTTAAACCACTGAGTAAGATTTCATCAAATTCACATCTGTCTCCTTTGCAAAGTTTTTTTAATTCCCGCTCATTTTGATAGGTTTTAATTTTAACTGTAGGCTCTCCCCAATTTGTGGTTCTCCAGATAACTTCAACATTATTTCTAAATAAATAATTAGGCAAAATTTCATATAACTTTTTGGTTTCTTTATATTCTAAGATACTTTTAACTCCCACTGTAGTAGAGGTTGCGCTTGATTCAGCTTTGTAACTATGTACATTATTTATTTTTGACAACAGTGGGTTGGTGACTCTTTTATATCCATATAAAGAAAAATTTTCACTTCTTGCAGATTCTCCAATTACAAGAACTACTATAGATTTTCTATTATCTTTTATTGTAGCAATTGGCAATAAAATCTGTTCCTTATTTTCCTGGCTTTTGTGATAGTAATATAAATTTATATTAACCACATAGCACCATGGCATAACCAAACCCCCTAATGTTTTTGAATTTTTATCAATCCATAACCAATTGGAAGAGGTAGCATAAACAAGTACTAATAAAAAAAGCAAAGTTGAAAAAACATGCACTAAAAATCTCTTAAATGTTTCATTAATAACTTTGATTTTGAAAATTAAAATACTCGGAATTATTCCTAATAAAATAAAATACACAATTAAAGTAAAAGAGAAAAAACTACTGGATTCTTCAAAATTGGTATTGAGAATATTCCCAATCATTGTTTTGTCTATAATAATGCTATACGTATTAATAAAATACACTGCAATAGCATTGATATTGAAAATGACTACCAAAAGCCATTTACCAACATAACGAAGTGAAAATAAGACTATGTAGAAAACTAGTGCGTTTAAAAATAATAATGCAATTGTTAAACTGACAAGGAAGATTATTCCATTTAAACTTTTAATATCTAAATGGTTACAAACAAATCTATAAAAAGGAAGATGATATAGAACCAGATTAATAAGACTAATAACTAAAGCAAAATAACTTAATCTATTTATTTTTTTTAACATATGTAGTAGTCATTATATAATGTTATAAGCAAGGAGAATAAGGAAATATATAAACTTGGCAAGTTTATGTCTAATATTTCTTTAACAATAAAAAATCCCAAAATTGTTAAAACTAATATATAAATAGGGTTATTAAAAGTTTAGGTTAAATTTTTATAATTCCTTTTTTGTAACTATTCAGGTTATTCAGTT
>Ga0105047_10006834_pt1 | contig 19287 bp, 20 predicted proteins | sample MAT04_FD_78384 | JGI IMG/M metagenome (GOLD analysis project Ga0105047, IMG submission 78384) | Freshwater microbial communities from Lake Fryxell liftoff mats and glacier meltwater in Antarctica - MAT-04 (megahit assembly) | ecosystem: Environmental > Aquatic > Freshwater > Ice > Liftoff... | reverse complement strand
GTGTGACCGCCCGACACAATCAACGAAACCATCGGCAACAGATCCTCGCCGGTCGCGCCGAGCAATGGCGAATACAAGTGCGCTTCCATGTGATTGACCGGTCGGAACGGCTTCCCAATGGCCAGTGCCATTCCCTTCGCCGCGTTCAACCCAATCAAGAGCGAACTCGCCAGTCCCGGTCCATACGTGGCCGCCACGGCGTCCACCTCCGCCCACGATACGCCGGCGGTTTGCAGGGCTTCGGTGACCACGCTGTCAATCAAGGCGAGATGTTGTCGCGAAGCCAATTCGGGAACAACCCCACCATACGGTCGGTGTAGCTCAATCTGCGAGCTGACGATGTTGGCCAGAATCTCGCGACCATCGCGCACCACGGCCGCCGAGGTCTCGTCGCAGGACGTTTCGATGCCGAGGATGATCACTTCACAGCGGCGGTTTTCCCAGGCCGGCTCAGTTTGGTTTGTTTGGCAAACAGCTTGATGCCCTTGAGAAGGTCAACTGCCCGGTCGAGTTGCTCGTCGGCCACCTTCTCAATCTTCTCCCGTTCCCCGTCTTCGCTGGGGGGCAGTTTTTCTCGGACGCGCTGTTCCATCAACTTGCGCTCCACTTCATCCGATATCGGCACGATGATATCCGGCACGACACCGTGTTCGTGAATGACCTTGTGGCTGGGCGTGTAGTACTTCGCCGTCGTCATGCGCAACGCCGAACCATCCGGCAGCTTGAGAATGCTCTGGACGGAACCCTTGCCAAACGTGGTCTCGCCCACCAACACCGCGCGTTTCACATCCTGCAACGCCCCCGACACGATCTCGCTCGCACTCGCGCTGCCGCCGTTCACGAGCACCGCAATCGGATAGTTGCCGCGTTTCTTGCCGCCGACAGCGAAGTACCGTTGCTGCTGTTTCGGATCACGACCTTCCGTGGAAACCACCAATTCGCCGCGCGGAATGAACTTGCTGGAAATGCGAATGGCCGCGTCAAGCAGCCCACCGGGATTGTTGCGCAGATCAATAATCAGTGAATCCATCCCCTGTTTTTCCAGCTTATCGAGCGCCTTTTCAAACTCATCGGCGGTCGGCTCATTAAATTGCGTGATGCGAATGTACCCGATGCCATCCTGCAAAATCTTCGCGTCCTTGACGCTGTCCACCTTGATCTCGGCGCGTTCAATGACGTGATCTTTCACCTTCACCTGCGGATCTTTGGCTTTGGGACGAAACACGGTGATGGTGACTTTCGAACCCGGGTCACCCCGCAGGCTCCGCACCGCATCCTGCAAGCTCATCTTCTCCGTCGAACGACCATCAATCTTGATGATGCGATCTCCCGGCAACAACCCCGCTTTCGCGCCCGGCGTATCCTCCATCGGCGCGACCACAGTGAGAAATCCTTCCTTCGACATGCTGATGACGATGCCCAGACCGCCAAATTTCCCACCCGTATCATCCTGCATGTCCTTGTACGCGACCGGCTCCATGAATTGGCTATGCGGGTCGAGGGAACTCATCATTCCCTGTAACGCGTCGTAGGTCAGTTGCTGGTAGGTGGCGCTGTCGCCATCCACATGATTCGTGCGAATCAGCTCCATGACCTGGGCCATGATCTTGAAATACTCGTACGGATCGTTCTTATCCGCCGTCGTCGTGGCGGCGGAGTATATTTTCGCGGCCACTGCCAGATTCAACCCCAGCAGCACCACCACCAACCACGTCACCGCCCGTTTGAAAGTAATCATGAGAAGTTCACCTAATCTGAATTACACCGTCACTATCGGCGCACGATAAACGCACGCCCCATCTGAATCAAGCCCGCCCTCATGGTGCGGGCGGCTCGATCACATCGTCACCAATCGCCACCACGAGGTCGTTGTGGAAATCAATCAACCGCTGCCCCGCCGGCACCCGCCGATACGTCACGGTTTGCCGCAGTTGCCCATTCGCGTCGTAGGACTGGAAATAATGCGGCAAGTACCGGTACGTGATGTACACCCATTGTTCGACCACACCCGCCCCCGTCTGCAACCGTTGTCGCCGGTCGGGCTTGCCCAAACTCGCCTGCACCTCCTCGCGCAACATCTCCAAAGCGACCTCGCGACGCTTGATCAGTTCCTGATGCCGGATCGCCCGCTCCCGCCGGCGCTGCAATTCCTGCAACATCTCCGCCGCCGGCGCCGTCAACGCATCCGCCGCCACCCAACCTTGAACCGGCCCCGTCGCGACGCGTGCCGCCACGTAGTACACCCCGTCGCCCACGCCCACCAGCGTCACCGGCTGCCCCTTTGCCAGATTCCAAAGCGCGCTGTGCAGATCGCGCGACGCCGAGATGGGCGTGCGCCGCAACACCCGCAACTCCACCGGCGGCAGCTTCAACTCATCCAAATACGCCACTTCCCGATACCGGATCTCCGCCGCGGTTGCCGCGAACGCAACTCCCAACCAGCCGAACCAGATCCCAAGTCGCGTCGTCATCATTCCACTAATTGAAGCGCCGCCTCGCGAAAGGCGCGCAACTGTTTCCGCGTCCGTGCTTCGAGGTAACACCGGAACACCGGCTCCGTCCCCGAGGCGCGGAACATCACCCAGCATCCATCACCCAGCAAAAACTTGTACCCGTCCTTCGTCACCGTCTCCGTCACCCGGCGACCGCCAAACTCGCTCAACCCACCCGCAAACCGCGCCAGCAACTCATCCTTCCGCGCCGGCGTCACGCGCAAATTGATCCGGTCACTCACGATGGTGCCGGTCTGCTTTTGAATCCCCTGCAAAATTGCCTGCAACGACCGGCCTTCATACGCCACCAACTCCGCCATCAACAAGCACGCCAAAATCCCGTCCTTCTCCGGCACATGCCCCTTCACGCTCAACCCGTTGCTCTCTTCCCCGCCCACGATGATCGGTTCGCTTTCCATCAACGCGCCGATGTACTTAAAACCCACCGGCGTCTCATGCACCTTCACCCCATACAAACCGGCCACCGCATCCACCAAATGACTCGTCGCCACCGTCCGCACCGCCGCCCCGGTCCAGCGCCGATTCTTCACCAAGTGATACAACGTCAACGCCAAGACTTCATTCGCCGTCATGAACGTGCCGTCCGAATCAATCGCCGCAAACCGGTCCGCATCGGGATCCAAACCAAGCCCCAACGCCGCCCGTGACTTCTTCATCCGCCCCAACAACTCCCCCATGTTCTCGCGGATTGGTTCCGGATGCCCGTTCCCAAACAACGGATCCGCCACGCCATGCAACGCCTCCACCCGCCAGCCGGCTCCCGTCAACAACGTGTCGAGGTAGCCGCGCCCGGTCCCAAACATCAAATCCACCACCGCCTTCTTCGGGCGCCGGCGTAACGCGGCAAAATCCACGAGCTTTCGCACCTGCGTCACGTACGCCGGCCGTGGATTGAAAATCGTCACCGTCCCCGGCTGCGGCCGGGCGAGGGGTTGTTGTCGCTGAGAAATGACCTCCGCCGCCTGCTCAATCCCCTTCGCCACCTCCGGCGGACACGGTGCCCCGTTGGCGACATTGAATTTCAACCCATTCCACTCCGGCGGATTATGACTCGCCGTCACATTGATCCCCCCGGCTGCCTGGTGCAGACGAATCGCGTGCGAGATCACCGGCGTCGGCGTGTCCCGATCCGTCAGCCAAACATCAAAACCGTATCCCGCCACCACCGTCGCGCACCGCGTCGCAAACTCGCGCGACAAAAATCGCGTATCGTGCCCGACGATGACCAGTCGCTTCGCCCCCGCCGGCGGATTGGCCACGAGATACTCCGCAATCGCGCCGGCGCACAACTCCACATTCGCGAAGGTAAACGTATCCGAGATGATGCCGCGCCAACCAGACGTTCCGAATTTAATGACGGACATGGCTGACTCTCCTTTGCCGGAATCCGTTAGCGGACGCGCTTGGCGTCGCCCCACAGATGTTCGAGGCTGTACCGCTGCCGCAATTCCGGATGAAACACATGCACGATCACATCACTGTAATCCAACACCACCCACCGGCTCGCCGGAGTGCCGGCGCGCCCGTGGGGCTGAAACCCTTGATCGCGCAACGCGACCGACAGTGAATCGGCCACTGCCTTCAAATGCGGCTCGGAGTTGCCGGTGCAAACCACAAAGTAATCCGCCACACTCGAGACTTCCCGCAAATCGAGGATGACGACATCTTCCGCTTTTTTTTCCAAGACCAGCTCGCGACAAAGTTTCGCGAGCACAAGGGGGCGATTTTGTTTCGTTGATTTCACAAGTAAAGTTGGTGGGCGTGAATGTATCGGAATACCGCGCCGGGCACAAGATACCGGATGGATTTTCCACCGGCGACCCGCGCCCGAATCTCCCGCGACGCGATTTCGCAAAGGTGTCCGTTCACCAAAGTGGATTTCAGCCGCAGCCGGCTACGCGCCGGGTACCCCGGCCGCGCCAACACAATGAACTCACACTCCCGGGCCAGCCAGGCGGCTTCCCGCCACATATGCAATTCTTGCAGGCTGTCGGCCCCGATGATCAAACAAAACCGCACGCCGGGGTGGCGACGCTGCAACTCCCGCACCGTCTCCACCGAGTAAGAAACGCCCCCCCGCTCCAACTCAATATCGTCCGCCTCGAACCGGGCATTCCCGCGAATCGCCCGCCGCACCATCTGCCACCGATGTTGCGCGGAGGCGAGATCCGGAACCACTTTGTGGGGCGGCGTCGCGGTCGGGATAAATTTCACGCGTTCCAGCCGGCCCTGTTCGAGCGCGTCTTGGGCAATCAACAAATGCCCCAGATGAATGGGATTAAAAGTCCCGCCCAAAATTCCAATTCGTTGCCCCCGTGACGTTGCCATCGCGCGCATACTAATCAGCCAGCCCACATGACTCAAATCATTTGCTTTCGAGATTTGACACCAAGAATTTCACCCCCTACCCTTGCCGGCATGAAATCCTTTTTGACTTTTGCCTTGGCACTGACGCTTGCGGCTGTTGGTTGCAAGCCGCAATCCAAGCCGACCGATGAACCCACACCCGTTCCGCCCGCACCCGGCCCCGCTGTGCGTCCAACCCCACCCCCGCCGCCACTGCCCCAAACAAAACTTACTCCGCCTCCCGAGACCCCGACGACCACACCGGTTGCCAAACAATCCGGTACCGAGCTGCTGCAAAAGTATCAAACGCTCTGGAGCGACGCCGACGGACGGGAATCGTTGATTCAAGATCTCACCGCCGGCGATAACGGACTTTCCAAGACCGAGGTCGCCCGCACGTTGGGTCAGATGTTAAAAATCGAGACCGACGCCAATGTGAAGGTCAGCCTGCTCGAAGAACTCGGGTCGGTGGAAGACGTCTCCGCACTCGACACGATCCTCGCGGCACTCGACGCGAATCAGCCTGCCGAAGTCCGCGAAGCCGCCGCTGATGCCGCCGATAGTTTGTTCAGCGACCTCGCCTTTGCTGGCGATAAGTCGGTACTGAACCATCTGACCCGCGCCCTTGACCCGCGCTATCCAACCGCAGTCCGCGAATCGGCCATCAGTGCGATGGAAGATTTGGACGATCCCAAGGCCATTCCCCACCTCCAGAAGTTGCTGAATGACCGGGACCCGCAGATTAAAGAGGCGGCGCAAACCGCCATTGATTGGCTGACTCCGGAATAGGGCAAAAAAAGAGGGAGGACCGAAGTCCTCCCTCTAAAACAGCAGGCCGCAACTAGGGGGCCAGTACCGGGCCGATGCTCTTGATCGTACCCTTTTGCAGGACGGCATTCACACCACTGTCACCCTCGACCGGGTCATTCATGACACCGACGATTTTGCCGCTGACTTTGGTCACCACGCCGCTCTTGTTCAAGGTCGCTTTGCCCAACAACTGCCAGTCGGCGCTGGTATCATTGGTGCCGTCCTTGTTCCAATCCCGCGTGATCGGGAAACCCGTTTCCAAATCGCAGGCGAAAACCACGCTGTTGCTCTTGGCGCTGACGATCCGCGCGCTGCGGAAGCTGGAAATCACCAACGCTTTGAATTCATCATTGGTGACGGAGTTGCGCTGAATTTTTGACGTCAGCGAGGCATTCCACTCTTCGATATCCACGGTGTTATTATCAAAATCAAGCGCGAGCACCAATTGGCTGCCGTTGCTGGCGATAATGCTCGAGTTATCAATGGTGAACTTACCGGCCTCCGTGATGCCGCCGCCCTTCACGACGATCGGAATCCGCTGCTTGGCTGCCTGTGAATTCATGGCCGCCAGCGCGACCAGATAAACTGCTAAAATTACGGCTACTTTCTTCATTTAATCTCCTTATGATTGCTACGTCTCTACGGTTCCGCGCAGTCTAACGCCAAAGTTCTGCTTTACAACAGTTTTCTCCGCGCGTTAATAAACAAACGCCCCCAGCAACACCAACGCAGCCCCCACGATCACTCCCGCCGTGCACATCGCCCGGCACCGGCGCTCGTTGGCCATGAAAAACTGGATCAGGTCGCGGAAATGATGCGGCGCACCGGCCATCCAAATCGCCGCCACCACCCACAGATACGCCAACACCGTCACGACCAGGCGCAAGGGATGTTCATTGCGGTCCGCCGCCTTCACCATCAAGTTCGCGACCAACAACATCAACGCCGCCGCCCCTCGCAGCGCCAAAAATTGATCGGCAAATCGAATCGCCAACCCGTACGCCACCGGCACCCCCACCAGCACCACCGGCCGCGCCCATGCCCACTCGTCTGTCGCGGCGCCATACATGACCACGCCCGCCCAGATCGCCACGACCGCCAGCAAAACTCGCCCCCACATGACCGAGCGCGGAAACTTGATGACCTCGGCGCGAAATTTCTCAGGCGCAATCACGCCGGGTAGGCGGGTGATCATGATCAGTGTCCCGATTGCCACGGCCATGACCGGCAGTGGATTTGTTTCCCAAAAAAGTGGTGGGTTCATAAATTGTGAATGGCGGGGTCGCCGTATAATGTCGTGATGCTGCCGCGTTCGATTCGGACCGGCAACAGCTCGCCGCGCTGGCGCCCGTTGCCCGCAAACACAACTCCTTTGTTCGTCCGCGTCCGCCCAAACATCCGTTCGGTGCTGCGAGTACTGACACCCTCCACCAACACTTCGAGTGTCTGACCGACCAACCGTTGATGCTTCCGGGCCATGCCCTCATTCAACACCTGCAGCGCTACGTGATTCCGCTCCTCTTTCACGTCCTCACTCAACTGACCAACTGCTTCCGCCGCCGGTGTATCGCGCCGGGGCGAATACTTGAAGATGTACGCCTGATCAAACTCCACTTCCCGCAGCAACGCTACTGTCTCCTGAAAATCCGCGTCCGTCTCGCCCGGATACCCCACAATCACATCCGTCGAGACCGCGATGTTCGGCTGGGCCGACCGCAACTTTTCTACAATCTTCAAATACCATTCCCGCTGGTAGCCACGGTTCATCTCTTTTAACAACCGATTCGACCCGCTCTGCACCGGCAAATGCGCGTGCTCACACAATTTCGGCATGTCCCGGTACGCCGCCACCAGGTCATCACCAAACCCCTTGGGATGCGGCGACGTGAAACGAATCCGCTCCACGCCGGGCACGGCTTGCACCGCCTCCAACAACTGCACAAACACCGACTTGCCATTCTGTTTTGGAATCATCCCGCGACCGTAACTCGTCACGATCTGTCCCAGTAACGTCACTTCCTTCACGCCGGTGGCCGCCAACTGTTCCACCTCCGTGACGATTTCCGCAATCGGCCGGCTTCGCTCCCGCCCGCGCGTGAATGGCACGATGCAAAACGAGCAGTACATGTCGCAGCCCTGCATGATGCTGACAAACGCCGTCACGGGCCGGTCCCCGTTGGTCCCAGTCACATGATCGCGAATCGTGGATTCGCTCCCCACTTCCTCCGCCACATCCACAATCGCCCGCAACTCGGCATCATACGCCGCCACCGCTTGCTCGCGCCCGGCAAAGATCGCGTCAATGTAATCCGGCACATGATGAAACCGCTGCGTGCCCACCACCAGATCCACCGCCGGCTGCAACTGCGCCAACGACCCGCCCCGGCTCTGCGCCATGCAACCCAAATAGCCCAAAACCAACTCCGGCTTGCGCTTCTTCAACGCCGCCAGCGTCCACATCTTCCCGATCGCTTTCTGCTCCGCCAGATCGCGAACGCTGCACGTGTTCAACAAAATCACGTCCGCCTCACGCTCCGCCGTCGTCAGATCATAGCCCCGCGACCGCAACAACGCCGCGACCGCCTCGCTGTCGCGCTCGTTCATCTGGCAACCGTAGGTTTTGATGAAGACCTTCTTCACGCCAACTGGCTCTTATTAAAGATCAACGCCATGATTTCCGTCCGCGACGCCACGCTATTCCGAAACGCGCCGCGCATCGCCGAAGTGATCAACGAGGAACCGGGCTTCTTCACGCCGCGCGCCGTCATACACGTGTGCACCGCCTCACACACCACCGCCACGCCCTGTGGCTTCAATTCCTCGTCAATGATGTCGGCGATCTGGCTCGTCAACCGCTCCTGCACCTGCGGCCGGCGTGCGAACGATTCCACCACCCGCGCCAGCTTGGAAATACCGACCACCTGCCCATTCGGAATGTATGCCACGTGTGCCTTGCCGAAGAACGGCATCAGATGATGCTCGCACATCGAAAAAAACGTGATGTCTTTCACTAACACCACCTCGTGATGTTGTTCATCAAACTTCTTGCTCAGCGCCACGCGCGGATCCTGCTCGCCTTCGCTAAAAATTTCCTGATACATCCGCGCCACCCGCGCCGGCGTCTCCCGCAACCCATCACGCCCGGGATCTTCGCCAATCGCCTCCAACAACATCCGCACCGCTTGTTCGACTTTCTCTTGGTCAACCGCTTTGCTCATAAGTACCTCGCCCCACGATCTTCAGCGCACCACCGAACTACGATGCAACGCACCGGCTTCCGCCTCCCCCAGTTTCAATTGGTTGAGCATCCCAAACAACTCATCCAAATTCGTCTCATCATAAACCGCCTGCAGCGCGAGGATTTCCCCTTCTTTAATTTTGCGGCGGACACGTGCGACGTGCTGTTTATCGCCGTCGACCGTCACCAGAAAGTACTTGGCGTTCGGATACGTCTTCCGCATCGCCACCGCCTCCAAGTCCGCCTGTTTATAGCGCTCACGCAGGCTCGTCTTGCAGCTCATGATGATCGGACCATGTTCCTGCGACCAAACCATCACATCATTGAAAGCGTTCGGCACGGCCTTGAATTCCGCCTGCCAATACGCCGGCGTCAGTTGCTGTTCCCGCAATGCCAACAACAGCGCATACTCCAGCCAGTTGCCGCTCATGCTCCCGATTGAAGACGGCGACTTGCCTTGCGCTGCGGCGTTGCTCCGACAATTCTGAACCGTCCGGTGGATAAACTTCCCGACTCCCTGACCGAGGTCGCGCAAGTCAACCGATTGATCAAAAATCCGCGCGCTCTCGCCGTACGACGTGAGGATGCCGAGCTGTTTGAGTGGTCGGACGGGGGCATTGGTTTCCGCGTGAACCGCTCCCAGCGCCCCTGCCAGCACCACGACGAGCGTCGCCACCAAGCCTTGCATGTTCATGCGGCCAGAATGGCAGAAACACCGGCCTCCGGCAACCCTACTCCCACTCAATCGTGCTCGGCGGCTTGCTGGAAATATCGAGACAAACGCGATTGACGCCTTTGACTTCGTTGATGATCCGTGTCGAGAGTTTCTGGAGCAGATCGTAGGGCAGCCGCACCCAATCCGCCGTCATCCCGTCCACGCTTTCCACGGCGCGAATGGCCACGACGTTGTCGTACGTGCGCTCGTCGCCCATCACGCCCACCGTTTTGACCGGCAGCAGCACGGCGAAGGTCTGCCAGACCTTGTAATAGATGTCCGCCTTCTTCATCTCATCAATCACAATCCAGTCCGCTTCCTGCAAAATCGCCGTCCGCTTGGGCGTGACCTCCCCCAAAATCCGAACCGCCAGACCGGGACCGGGGAATGGTTGCCGCCAGACAACCTCTTTGGACAAGCCGAGTTCCTCGCCCACCTTGCGCACTTCGTCCTTGAACAACGCCCGCAGCGGCTCCAACAACTCAAACTTCATATTCTTCGGCAACCCGCCGACGTTGTGATGTGACTTGATCATCGCCGCCGGATTACCGGCGATGGACACACTCTCAATCACGTCCGGATAGGTCGTCCCTTGCGCCAGAAATTTGGCCGCCCCGGCATGTTTCGTGGCGCTTTGGAACACCTCCACAAACGTGCGCCCGATCAATTTTCGCTTCCGCTCGGGATCCGTCACGCCGCGCAACCGCTTCATGAAGATCGTCGTCGCATCCTCATAATGCAGCTTCATGCGCAGATGCTCGCCAAACATGCGCTGCACGCCTTCCGCCTCGCCCTTGCGGAGCAGACCGTTGTTCACAAACACACACGTCAACCGATCGCCAATCGCCCGGTGAATCAACGCCGCCGCCACACTCGAATCCACCCCACCGGACAGTCCGAGAATCACGTGCTCATTGCCCACCGTGTTCCGAATCTCCTCAATGGAACGCTCAATAAACGACCGAATCGTCCAGCCCTGACCGCACCGGCACACCCCATGAACAAAGTTCGCAATCGCCTGTTTGCCGTTTGGCGTGTGGTGAACTTCCGGATGAAATTGCAGCCCGAACAACTTCCGCGCCGGGTCCGCCACCGCGGCGTACGGCGAATTTTCGCTGTGCGCCACGGCGATAAATCCGGCCGGCAACTTCGTCACCTTGTCGCCGTGACTCATCCACACCTTCTGCCGGGCATCCATCTTCGCGAACAGCGACGACTCACCCGTCAACTCGATCTCCGCGTGGCCATACTCCCGCTTGTCGCTCTTCTCGACTTTCCCGCCAAGCTGATGCGCCATCGCCTGCATCCCATAACAAATCCCCAACACCGGCACGCCCAGCTTCCAGATCGCCGGGTCGCATTGCGGGGCGTTGGGACCATACACGCTCGCCGGTCCACCGCTCAAAATCAGTCCGCTCGGTCGCAACGCCGCCAGCTTCAACGCCGGCGTGTCGTAGCGCAGAATCTGGGAAAATACCTGACACTCCCGAATCCGCCGGGCAATGACCTGCGTGTACTGGGAACCGAAATCGAGAATGATGATCTGCTCGGGCCGCGACGACTCCGTTGGCTGCGGGGCGCTCTTGCTGCGCCGGCGCTTCGCGGATTCCCGGTCCTTCACCAAACTCACAATGGCCTGCAACTTGATCGGGTTCGACATCCGCCCCTACTTACTTCCCATCCCCACACCCTGCACTGTCTGGAAGATTTTGCCTTCCGTCTTGATCGCGGGGGCGATGATGATTTCGGTTTCCTGAAACTCGCGGATGGACTTCTTGCCGACGTTACCCATGCACGTCATCAAGGCCCCCATCAAATTCTGCGAGCCATCGTCCAAGTCTGCTGGCCCGAATAAAATCTGCTTCACCGAGCCGGTCACCCCCACCCGAATCCGCGTACCGCGCGGCAAATTCGCGTGCGGCGTCGCCATCCCCCAGTGAAATCCCTTCCCCGGCGCCTCTTTGGTCCGGGCAAAGGCGCTCCCGATCATGACCGCATCCGCGCCGCAAGCGAAGGCCTTGCAAATGTCGCCGCCCTTGCTCATGCCACCGTCCGTGATGATCGGCACAAACCGGCCCGTCTGCTTGTAGTAGTAATCGCGAGCCGCCGCGCAATCCACAGTCGCCGTGCACTGCGGCACGCCCAATCCGAGCACCCCGCGCGTCGTACACGCCGCGCCCGGGCCAACGCCAATCAACACCGCCGACGGCCCACATTGCATCAACTCCAGCGTGGCCGAATACGTGACGGTGTTCCCGATCACCACCGGGATCTTCATCTGTTTACAAAACGCCGCAATATCGAGCGTCTTATATTCCGTGGAAAGATGGCACACGGTCGAAACGGTGGACTGCACCACAAAGATGTCGCAGCCCGCCGCCTGGGCGATCGCGCCGTAGCGTTCGGCCTTCTGCGGAATGGAACTCACCGCGCACAGCACGCCGGCATCCTTGATCTCCTTCACCCGCGCCGCGATCAGCTCTTCCTGAATCGGCTCGGTGTAAATCTTCTGCAATAAATGCGTCGCCTCTTCCTTGCTGACGTTGGCGATTTTATCCAACACCTCCGCTGGATTCTTGTACCGGGTCTGGACGCCTTCGAGGTTGAGCACGGCCACGCCGCCGAGTTTGCCCATCTCGATTGCAAAATGCACATCCACCACGCCATCCATCGCGCTCGCCAAAATCGGCACGTGAATCTTGTGCGGGCCGATGTGAACCGTCGTATCCACTTCGTTCGGGTTGATCGTCACATCACCCGGCACCAATGCAATATCATCAAAACCGTATGTTACGCGGGCTTTACGGTTGCGCCCGATCCACATGCCCATGGGTATCCTCCGTTAAATTGGCCTTCTTCTTTCCCCTCGCCTGCTGGGAACGTTTCCATTCATACCGACACCAAAAGACTAACACAAGCCCCAGATACGCGAACAAGTACAACATCAGCCCCGTCGAGAAATCGAGCGGAATCACTTACCACCTCCGGCCGCGCCATTGGCCCCGCTCGCCACCGCCGGCAACTCCGTCGCCCACAAAAATCGCATCACGCCCCACTGCAACTCCTCCCCCGTCGTCTCAAACCGAAATTGCCGCGCCAATTCCATCCCTTGCGCGTCCACCGCCTCATTGCCGCACGACCGTTCCAACGCCACATAGCGCACCTCGCCATCCGCGCCCACCGCCACCCGCACATGCGTCGGTCGCAATGCTACCGCGCTGGCAATCTTTGGCAACGACGGAATCCGCACCACCGCCCGCTCGATCAAACCACCCGTCAGCCGAAACACTGACCGATTCGCCGCCGGCGCAATCGGCCGCAGTTCCACGCTCCCCGGCTCCTCCGGATCCGTGCCCCGCACCGTCGCGCCTTGCAGCAGCGTACCCAACGGCACCGGCGCCAACAACTCGGGGAACGCCCCCGGCGGCTGCGCTCCCAAAAATGCCGGCACAGGCTCACCGGCGAGCGCCTGCCGCGAGGCCGGCAACGCGTGCCCCCACATGCGATTCGAAAACCCTCGTGCGCTCGGAATCGCAATCAAACTCGGATCAAAAACCGCCGCCATCATGAATTGCACGCTGCTCCGGTCGGCGCCTTCCGACCCCGGCAACATCGCCCGCACTTGCGACCGCCCCACCAGCCCCGGCGCATCACCCGCATCCGTCACGCGAAACAAAAAGAACGCGCCGCCATGCCCGAGGAGTGAACCGGCCAGCATCAGCCAGAGCACACCCCGCTCACGCCACGGGAGTGCCAGCGCGCGGTTCATGGCTTCGGCGCCGCCGGCTGGAGCGGCATTTCCGGCCGGGTGGCAATGTTGATGACGGGAATGCCGGCCTCCACCGCGAGGCTCATGATGTGCACCACCGTGCCATGCGGCACTTGTTTATCCGCCTTGATGATCAATTCCTGCAACCGGGTTCGCTGGGCCGCGTCGCGTAATTGTTTGCCCAACTCCGCCAGACTCGTGCGTTGTTCGTTAAAGAAATACAAATCCTCCCGGGTCACCGTCACCACCTGCCCGCGAAACGTCCCGGGCGTCTTCACGGCGGAAGGCTGCAAATCCACCTTGATCCCCGGCTGGAGCACGAACGAGGAACTCAGCACAAAGAAGATCAGCAGCAAAAACACCACGTCCACCATCGGCGCCGCGTCAATCGAACCTTGGGCAACCGCCACTTTGGTCCGAAACGTCATCGCCCGGCCACCGGCTTGGCCGGTGCCGCACCGGCATCCTCGTTGCGTTTGAAATACTGCACCATCTCGTTCGCCGACTGCTCCATGTCGCGCACGAGATTTTGCACCCGCGTTGCCAGATAGTTGTAAGCGACGTACGTCGGAATCGCCACGACCAACCCGCCGGCGGTCGTCAGCAACGCCTCCCAAATCCCGCCCGCCAAATCGCCCGGGTTCGGCAACGGCGCGCGTTGAATCACCATGAACATCTGAATCATCCCCGTCACCGTTCCCAGAAACCCAATCAACGGCGTCACCTGTCCAATCGTTCCCAAAATCGGTAAATTGCGTTCCAGCCGGGCCACCTCGCTCCGCGCCACGTCTTGGATCGTCTCCCGCAATTCGTCGCGGCTGAGGTCATGATGCACCACCGCCGCTTTCACCACCTGCGCCACCGGTCCCGGCGTCTCGTCGCACAACGCCAGCGCTTCGAGGTGATTCCCCCGTTGCAACGAATTGCGGATCCCGGCCACAAAATCACCCGCATGGATGCCCGCCCGGTGGTAATGAAACAGTCGCTCGAAGAAGATCGCAATCGCAATGATACTGTTAAAGAGAATGAGCCACATCAGCGGCCCACCTTTGGACATGAATTCCAGCATTTGCCCGTGTGCTTATCGCATCCGCCGGCGCATTTCAACGCTTATTCCCGCCGGCGCGCGCGGCGCGACTAGAAAAGAATGAAGTGATCGACGCGGATTTTCCGGATGCGCTCTTCGATCAGATCCTTCATGTCCGGACACAACTCCAGCAATCGCTGGTAAACGGTGATGGCATCCCGCCATTGTTGCCGTTGTTCCTTGATGCCGGCCGCGGCTAAACCGGCCTTGCTGAGCCAGAAACATTCGGGCGGCGTGTTCGGGTCGGGATCCTCCCGGGTCTCGTACACGAGTTTGATGTATTGTTCGAGTGCCTCGTCCGGTTTGCTGCTTTTTTCGTAGCACTGCCCGATTTTGTAGGCGATCTGGTTCCGAAAAGCCGGCTCCGCTTTCGCGCCACATTCCCGCGCGGCAGTGAACCCCACGATCGCATCGTCGTACCGTTCGAGGGTGAATTGGCAATCCGCCTTGCGCCCCAGCGCTTCGCACTTGAGATAGCAATCGGGAAACTCCTTGATCAACGCATCAAACACCAACAGCGCATCATTGAATTGCCCCAGTTCCGTCAGCGCATCGCCTTGGCCAAACCGGGCGTCACAGCGCCAGGTCGAGTTGGTGTAGGTCTTGATCAACGTTTCAAACAGTTCGATGGCATTCTTGTAATCCTGCCGGGAGTACGCCGCCCGCGCCGCCATATACAAACCGCCGTCCGCCAATTTGCTTTCGCGATAGCTCTTGTGAATCGCGAGGAAGTGTTCCTGCGCTTTGACGTAATCCTTCTGCCGGGCGTAGTAGTCGCCAATCCAAAATTCCACATCCGCCGCGAGCGGCGACTGAGGATACTGCTGCACGAAGGCCGTGAAATCAGCCAGCGTCTGGTCCGCGCGCCCCTGCGCGTACAGACACCAGCCGCGATTGTAAAAGGCGCGTTGCCCCACTTCCGTGTCCGGCGCCGCCGCGATCAGCCGGTCCAGCTCGACAAGTGCCTCGGCGTATTTCCCTTCGCGGTAAAACGATTCACCCACCGCCAATTGACCCTGCGCCGCCCACGGGCTCTGCGGAAATTTCTTCGCCACCTGCGCAAACGCGACGCGCGCCGTGTCCTCGTGGCCGGTGCTCACGTGAATCAGACCGATTTGAAATTGCGCGGACGCGCCAAATTCGCCTTGCGGGAATTGCTCCACCAACGTCTCGAACACATGCACCGCGGCCTCCGCGTTCTGCATGCGCTGATAGACATGGCCAAGCTGAAACATCGCTCGCTCGACCAACGCGCTGCCAGGATACGTGCTCGTCAGCCGTTGATAACTGGCCACCGCCTCCGGCAACTGACCCAAATCAAACTGCACATCCCCCCGCTTGAACAACGCCTCCGCCGCCAGCGCCGCATCCTTCCCGGCCGCAGTGAACGCTTGCTGAAAGTGCGCCAGCGCCTCCGCCAGTTTCCCCAACTTCACCTCACACCACCCGGCCTGAAAATGCGCGCGCGCCACCAACTTGCTTTGCGGATACCGGGTGATCAGTTGCTGATACTCGGGCCAGGCCGCCGTATATTCTTTGCGGGAAAAGAAGAGGTCGGCGATGGCCAGTTGCACGTCCTCCGCGAGCGGATCCTTCGGACGCTCCGCCAAAAAAACTTTCAACTGCGCCACACCGGCTGTGATCTTGCCGGCGCGAATATATGATTCGCTCAACTTCAGAATCGCTTCCCGCCGCAACGACGGCACGCGCGCCAGGGCAAACGCCTGCGCAAACGAATTCGCCGCCGCCTCGAAATTCTCCTGCTGAAATTGCACCCAACCCGTCCCGGCCCACGCTTCCGCCGCCAACTGCGCATCCACCGCTTTATTGGGCGTGGCCTGATACGATTCCAACACCGCCGCGTAACGGGGCAATGCCTGATCCCACTCCTGCCGGCGCGCCCACATCTCCCCGCGCCACCGTTGCGCCCGGTACGCCCACCGCGACTCGGGATCGCGTTTCACCAACTCATCAAAAATCGCTTCCGCTTCGTTGAACTTTTCCTGGGCGACAAGCACCTGCCCGCGCAATAATCTGGCTTCGAGTGCCAACCGCTCGCGAGGCGGCACTTTCGCCAATTCGTCCAGCGTCGCCCCGGCTGTGGCGTACTGGCCTTGTTTGAATTGGGCAAAGGCCAGTCCGAACTGCGCCGGCGCACGAAACGTTCCTTGCGGCGACCGGCTCACCAAATCGGCAAACCCTTTCTCCGCCTCCGCAAATTTTTCTCCCGCGAGCCACGCCTCCGCGAGCCAGTAGCGGAATCCTTCCGGCGCCTGATCTTCCGCGTGACCTGTCAACCCGTCCCGGAGAGTTTGGACGGCCGCTTCCCACCGGCCGAGTTTCAATTGCGACTGCGCCAACATGAGCCGCGCGCTGTCGGTACTTTCCGACTGGGGATATTTCTGCAGGAACTCTTTCAGTTGCCGCTCGGAGAAATCATACAGCCGATCTTCAAACGCCGTCTGGGCGACGCGCAACTGCTTCGTCTCTTCCGGCGTCGCCGCGACCAGCAACAACGCCAATATGGGCCACAACCGTTTCATCAAGTCGCGCGAGAATACGCGAACGCGGAAAGGAGGGCAAGCACCCGACCGGATTAACTGCCGTGATGCGCCAGAAAACGCTCCGCATCAATCGCGGCGGCGCAACCCGTGCCGGCAGCGGTGACGGCTTGCCGATAGGTGCGATCCACACAATCGCCGCAGGCAAACACGCCGGTCACGCTCGTGGCAGTGCCGTTCCGGCAGACGATGTAGCCGTCCTCCGCAATCTCAATCTGGCCTTGGAAGATCTGCGTGTTGGGCACGTGCCCGATGGCGATGAACACACCGGCACAGGCGATGTCGCTGGACTGGCCGGTTTTCAGATTTTTCACCTTCACGCCGGTCACCGTGTCTTGGCTGACATCGTAAATCTCTTCCACCACCGAATCCCACACGGGCTGCACTTTCGGATTGCTGAGCACACGGTCCGCCATGATCCGCGAGGCGCGCAATTCGTCGCGCCGGTGGATGAGATACACTTTCGAGGCGAACCGGGTGAGATACGACGCTTCTTCACACGCCGAATCCCCGCCGCCCACCACCACCAGCGGTTGATTCCGGAACATCGGCAATGCGCCATCGCACGTCGCGCAATAGGTCACACCCTTCTTCTCCAACAATTCCTCACTCTTCAAACCCAAATGCTTGTGCGACGCGCCGGCCGCGATGATCACGGTCTTTGCCTCGAACACATCTTCATCCACCCACAGTTTGAACGGGCGCTGCGACAAATCCACTTGGGTGACCAACGCGCCGTATTGGGTGCGGGTGCCAAATTTCTCCGCCTGCTTCTGCATCCGCATCATCAACTCCGTCCCGTCCACCCCCTCGGGAAACCCGGGGAAATTCTCCACGATACTGGTCGTGGTGAGCAACCCGCCCGGCTGCGCGCCGGTCAGCACCACGGGGTTCAAATTCGCCCGCGCCGTGTACAACGCCGCCGTCCACCCCGCGCAACCCGATCCGATAATGACTACATTTTCCATGAGCGTAAATTCCTTGGTAAAAGATGATGCGCGACACTAGCGACAAGTTCCACAGCCGGTCAAGTGAGGAGTACGCCCCGCGTTCAGCGCTGGCACTGCGGACACCAGAACGTCGTCCGCTGTGCCTGTGTGAACTTGCGAATCACCGTCCGACAACGCCGGCAGGGCAGCCCGGCTCGGTCGTACACGCCAAATTGTTGCACCGCGAAAATCGCCGGCCCGTAACCAATCGCTTTGCGCATCGCCGCCACCAACCCGCGTTTCAACAACCGCAGTTCGCGATCCGTCAACCGGCGGGCGCGTTTGCGCGGATTGATCTGCGCCCGCCAGAGCGACTCGCTGGCATAGATATTCCCCACCCCGGCCACCAAGCGCTGATCCAACAACGCCACCTTGATGCTCCGACCCGTTTGCCGCAACCCCGCCGGGTCAAAGCCGGCCTGCAACGGTTCCGGCCCCAACTTTTCGAGTCGCCGCGCCAATTCCGCCGGCGTCACCCACTCCATCGTCCCAAACCGGCGCGAGTCCTCGAAATAAGCCGTGCCGCCGGACGTCTGAATCGCCGCGCGCCACCGCGCCGGTTCCTGGAAAACAAACCAACCCGTCATCCGCAAATGCGCCAGCACAAACGTCCCGTCGCTGAGATGGAACAGGATCTGTTTAGCCCGGCGCGTCACCGCCGTAATCCGTCGCCCCACCACCCGGCGCGACGCTTTGATTTTCGGATCACGACTGACCCAGCCGGTGATCCGTCGCCCCCGCAAACGAGCCGACAACTCCTCTACTTGAATTTGCACTTCCGGTAATTCGGGCATGAATTCTTTCGGTCCCGACAATGGTGCCCAGGGTGGGATTCGAACCCACACGGGGTTTTAACACCCCTTCGGATTTTAAGTCCGATGCGTCTGCCGTTCCGCCACCCGGGCCAGTCGTTCACAACCCACCGTTTACCACAACCCTCGCCGACTGCGAAAAGTCCACTGTAGTAATTTTTGCAGTACGTTCGCCACCGATTTCGCTTTCCAGCAGCCCTACCGCCCGCCGACTCTTGCACTTCCCGGATATTTGCGCCAGCCGAAACCAGCCGCGAGCCGTCGGCCTGCCGATGCAGTTGACCTTGTCGTTGGTAAGGCGCGCCCGGCGGTCGCGCCCTACCAATCACCGTTATGGAGTGCGCTGACTTGTCAGCGCTTTGCCGTTCATTCCCCCAACCGGAGACAGCGGCGACAAGCCGAGTCTGACGAGACGCAGTCCTCTGCAATCGCCGCACTCCATAGACG
>Ga0105047_10006833_pt1 | contig 19298 bp, 16 predicted proteins | sample MAT04_FD_78384 | JGI IMG/M metagenome (GOLD analysis project Ga0105047, IMG submission 78384) | Freshwater microbial communities from Lake Fryxell liftoff mats and glacier meltwater in Antarctica - MAT-04 (megahit assembly) | ecosystem: Environmental > Aquatic > Freshwater > Ice > Liftoff... | reverse complement strand
GCGGTGTGAAACGCGCCCGACGCGATGAACAGGATATGGTCGGTCTTGACCGGGCCGTATTTGGTCGAAACCGTCGTGCCCTCGATCAGCGGCAGCAGATCGCGCTGCACGCCCTCGCGGCTCACATCGGCGCCGCGCGCATCGGCCTTGGCGCAGATCTTGTCGATCTCGTCCAGAAACACGATGCCGTTTTCCTGCACCGCCTCCAGTGCCGCGGCCTTGATCGCTTCGTCATCCAGCAGCTTGTCGGCCTCTTGCCCGATCAGCAGGTCATAGCTTTCGGCAACCGTCACCCGCCGTTTGCTGGTGCGGGTGCCAAAGGCCTTGAACAGGTCCTGCAGCCCCTGCATCTGCATCTCCATCCCCTGCCCGCCGATCATCGGCAGGGCCGGGGCCGGGTCGGCGATGTCCAGTTCGATCACCGTGGCGTCAAGCTCTCCACGCCGCAGCTTGCCGCGAAACATCTCGCGCGTCTGTTCGCGCGCATCGCGGCCCGCCAGCGCCTCGACCACCCGTTCCTCTGCCTCTGCCTGCGCCCGCGCCTTCACGTCGTCGCGCATCCGCACCCGCGTGTCGGCCATCGCATTGTCGACCAGATCGCGGATGATGCTGTCGACATCGCGGCCCACATAGCCCACTTCGGTGAACTTCGTCGCCTCGACTTTCAGGAACGGCGCGCGCGCCAGCTTGGCCAGACGACGGCTGATCTCGGTCTTGCCGACGCCGGTTGGCCCGATCATCAGGATGTTCTTCGGATACACCTCGTCACGCAGATCATCGGGCAGTGCCTTGCGCCGCCAACGGTTGCGCAGGGCCACCGCGACCGCGCGCTTGGCGGCGGTCTGGCCGATGATGTGACGGTCAAGTTCCGAGACGATCTCGCGCGGGGTCAGGTCGGTCATTTCGAGATCACCTCAACCGTCAGGTTGCCATTGGTGTAAACACAGATGTCCGCCGCGATTGCCATGGCGCGACGGGCAATGTCCTCGGGCCCAAGGTCTGACAGCATCAACCCCCGCGCCGCCGCCAGTGCAAAGTTGCCGCCAGACCCGATGGCGGCCGCGTCATGCTCTGGCTCCAGCACATCGCCCGCGCCGGTGATCACATACAGGTCGCGGCCATCGGTGACGATCAGCATCGCCTCGAGGTTGCGCAGATACTTGTCCATGCGCCAGTCCTTGGCCAGTTCGACACAGGCCCGCGCCAGTTGGCCCGGCTGCGCCTCAAGCTTTTTCTCAAGTCGGTCCAGCAGGGTAAAGGCATCTGCCGTCGATCCGGCAAACCCCGCAACCACCTGATGTTCGCCCGTGCCAAGCCGGCGCACCTTGCGGGCACCGCCCTTGATCACCGTGGCCCCAAGGCTGACCTGCCCGTCGCCCGCCACCACCACCGACCCGCCACGCCGCACCGCCAGAATCGTGGTGCCGTGCCAGCCGGGAAACTTGTCGTCCGCCATCGAGCTCTCCGTCTTGTCCAACCGTATATGGTCGCGGTCCGCAGCCCGCACAAGCGGCCCCCGGTTTCCTCTGGCTTGGAAATGACTTACGCTCCTGCCGGGGCATGGGGCGAGGCGGATGGAACGCGACAGGCGGCTATTTCTGTATCTGAACGAACGCCAGCGCGCGGCGGTCAACGCCGGGCAGGGCGGCATGATGGGCCATGTCAAGTCGGCCGTCGAACGGGCAGGCTGGCCGGTGGTGATGCTGCCAGAGGCGGCACGCGAGGCGGCGGCGATGGTCGATGGCTATCACATGGTGCTGAACGCCGACGTGCGCGGGCCGTTCTGCCTGTCGTTGCGCAAATGCTATCTCGATCCGTTCTGGCGCATCGAGGACACAAATGACCGGTGGGCGTGGGCGGTCGGGCGCAAGACCTTCGATCCCGCCACGGTGCCGCTGTCCTGGGCGCGGTCGTTTCGCGACCGCTGGCGCAACACGATCTTTGGCAGGGTCGAAATTCGCCGTGATGGCCACATCTTTGTGCCGCTGCAGGGCAAACTGCTGCGCCGCCGGTCGTTTCAGTCGATGAGCCCGATCGAGATGCTGCAGGCAACGCTGGCCACCGACCCGACCCGCCGCGTTGTGGCGACGCTGCATCCGGGCGAAGACTACGCCGCCGCCGACATCGAGGCGCTGGCGTTCCTGACCAATGATCGCTTCACCCTGTCGACCGAGCCGTCGATCGACCTGTTGGCCGGCTGCGATCTGGTGGTGACCCAGAACAGCAGCATGGCACTGAAGGGGATGTTCGCAGGCAAGCCCGCCGTGCTGTTCGGGCAGGCCGATTTTCACCACATGGCGGGGTCGGTGCCACGCGACGGGCTGGCAGCCGCGTTTGCCCGCGCCGGGCGGCCTGTGGATCATGCCCGCTATCTGCTGTGGTTTTTCAAACGCAACGCGATCACCGCCTGGGCCGATGATGTGGAGGACCAGATATTGACCCGCCTGCGCGACCACAACTGGCCGCTGTAGGCGGTAAATGTGCAAAGGGGCGGCGTGATGCCGCCCCGATCACATGAATCCGGTCTCGTCAGATGCCTGCGTTGATCCAGCTGGCAAGCGCAGCCTTGGGGGCCGCGCCGACCTTGTTCGACACCACGACGCCGTCCTTGAACAGGAACAGCGACGGAATGCCGCGAACACCCAGCATCGCCGGGCTTTCGGGGTTTTCGTCGACGTTGACCTTCACGATCTTGATCTTGTCGCCGTATTCGGCAGCCAACTCTTCCAGTGCCGGACCGATCTGGCGGCACGGGCCGCACCATTCGGCCCAGAAATCCACAACAACCGGCACGGCCGAGCGGCGCACTTCGGCGTCGAAGGTGGCATCGGTCACGGCGACGGTGTTCGCGCCCATGTTCGTTCTCCTGATGGGATGACAGGGACCAAAGTTATGGACCTGCCACCCCAACGTCAAGACCCGCCGCCCCATCCATTGCGATGCGCTGCCCCGCCGTCCTCACGATATCGGGATCAAGCGGCATCAACCGGGGTTCGGCGGTCCACAGGATTGCGGTGTCGATGCGGTGGTGGGGAAACACCTGCGCCAGCGCCATGGCATAGGCCGCCATCTGCCGCAGCAGACCCTCGGGCACCTGGGATGCGTGGCCCGGAATGATCCGGTTCGATTTGTAGTCCACCGCCAGCACATGATCCCGGCCGATCAGCAGACGGTCGATCGTGCCATACAGCCGCCGGCCCGACAGATCGGCCGTAACCGGAACCTCGGCCAGCGTGCCGGGCGCGAACAGGTCGGGAAAGCCGTCGATCACCGCCACCGCCTCGGCCAGCACCGGCTCTGCCTGCAGGCTGGCGGCAATCCGGGGCCAGGTCTGGCGCGGCTTTTCGGGCAGCCGTTCCAGCAACAGATGCAGCAGCGTGCCCCGCGCCATGGCGGCATCGGATAGCGCCGCGTCGCTGTCGCCGGGCAGCACCTTGGCCCCACCCAGATCGGACGGCTGCACCAGCGGCACCGGGCGAACCGGGTCGGCCGCCCGGCGCAGCGCCCAGTCGGGCAGGGCAGCGACGTCCCGCGCAGGCTGGTGACGGGCCCCGACAGCGGCAGGCCAGTCGCCGTTGGCATGCCGCAGCATCCCCTCGACCGGAACCGCCCCAACCGCTTGCATGCCCTGTTCGACCAGCCGATACCAACACCAGGTCGTCACCTCGCGCCCTTCGGCTTTCGCCTCGCCGGCCCCCGCGACGATCAGCCAGCACCGCGCCCGGGTCAGTGCGACATACAACAGCCGCAGGCCTTCCTCGGCGCGCCGCAGGTTGCGCCGGTCACGCTCGGCCCGCATCAGGGGCGGGCTGTCGGTTGCCGTGGTTTTCCACACCGGCGGGCAGTCCGGCGGCGCATAGATGTCGTCATGGTCTTGCGGCTTGCGGTCCGTCGTGTCGGCAAGGATCACGATCGGCGCCTCCAGCCCCTTGGCCCCATGCACCGTCATCACCCGGATGCGCTGACCCTCGCTGTCGGTCTGGCGTTTGACTTCGATGTCATCGGTATCAAGCCACACGAGGAAGCCGGTCAGGCTGGGCACCTCGATCCGCTCATAGGCCAGCGCCTGCGACAGCAACTCGTCAATCCCGTCCTGCGCCTCGGCCCCCAGCCGGGCCAGCAGGCGTCGGCGCCCGTCATGCCGGGTCAGCGCCCGTTCGATCAATTCGTAGGGCCGCAGAAAGTCTGCCTGATCGCGCAGATCCTGCAGCATGTGCAGCGCCGGTGTCTCTGCCCGCCGCAGGGCCTGCCAAAGGTAATCGGTGCCCCGGCCATGGGCGAGATCGTAAAGCTCGGCCTCGGTCCACCCGCACAGCGGCGAGCGCAGCACGGCCGCCAGCGACAGGTCATCCTCGGGCAGCGCCAGAACCGCCAGCAGGGCCGCAATGTCGCGCACCGCCAGTTCAGCCCCCAGTTTCAGCCGGTCCGCACCGGCGATGTCGAGCCTTGCCTGCTTGCACGCCCGGATGATCTCGGCGAACAGGGCCGAGCGGCGCTGCACCAGGATCAGAACATCGCCCGCATGCACCGGACGGTCGCCCGCATCGGTCGGTATCTGCACCCCGGCATCGATCATCTGGCGGATCTGCCCCGCAATCTGGTCGGCCAGCCGCGCCGTGTGGTGCTGTTCGGACACCAGATCGACCGGGTTTTCCCAGTCCTCATCGGCCTCGCCCCGGACCGGGTCGATCAGCGGCCACAGATCGACCCGCCCCGGCATGGATTTGTGCGCCAGATGGGCAACGGGGCCAAGCGCCTCGGGAAACATTTCGGCAAAGCTGCGGTCGACCACGTCAAGCACCGCGCGGGCCGACCGAAACGAATACTCCAGCGCCAGGCTTTGAAACCGCTGACCCGCATCGGTAAACCGGCTGCGGAAGGCCAGATGCTTGTGGTCGAACCCGGCGACATCGGCCCCCTGGAACGAATAGATCGACTGCTTCTTGTCTCCCACCACGAACAGCGTCCGGCCCCCGTCGCGCAGGCCCTGACCGGCTGAGAACTCTGCCGCCAAAAGCTCGATCACCCGCCATTGGTCGGGCGAGGTATCCTGCGCCTCGTCCACCAGAATATGGTCGATGCCGCCATCCAGCCGGTATAGCACCCATGCCGCAACCGAAGGATCCGTCAACAGCGCCTTGGCCCGCGTGATCAGGTCATCGAAATCCAGCCAGCCGCGAGATGCCTTGCGCGCCCTGTAGATCGGCAGGAATTCCGCGCCAAAACGGTGCAGCAACGCGGTCTTTTGCGCTGCATGCAGGGCAATGCGGCGCAACCGGGCGGTCTCGATGCGCAGCATCAGCGCATCAAGCTGCGGCATGACGTTCGACAGCCTGCCTTGCGTCGGCTTGGTCGGAAATGTGCCGGTCTTGGCGCTGAACGGCACCTTGGCGCCGGCACCGGTAAGCAGCATGTCCTCCAACTGTGCCAGCAGGGCAAAATCGCCGGCCTCCAGCCGCAATCCCGCCAGCCGCGCCGCCTGCTTCACATCGGTGACGCTGCCGAGGCCCATGGCCGCGATGACCGTCGGCATCCAGTCGGCCTCGTCGCCCAGAAGCACATCCGCCAGAATGGCCGGCTCTGACTCGGCCGCCGCCACGCCGAACAGCGCACGCGCGCCGGCCTCGTCCAGCGGCGGCGCGAACCGGTCGCGCCGGGCCGCGATCTGGGCGGCAAGATCGGCAAGGCTCACGCCGGTATAAACCCGGGCAACCTCGGCCATCAGGCCGGGCGCGCCGGTGTCGCACAGCGCCTCGACGATTTCGTCGCGCAACAGACGCGCGGCCCGGTCATCAAGCTCGGTGAATTGCGGCGAGACCCCGGCCTCCAGCGGAAAGCGGCGCAGCAGCGTCGCACAAAAGCTGTGGATCGTCTGAATCCGCAATCCGCCCGGGGTTTCGATGGCGCGGGCGAACAGCCGGCGCGCCGTTGAAAGATGCGTGGCTGTGGGCAGGGCATCTTCGCCCAGATCGACCAGCGCGCGGCGCAGATCGTCATCCGGCTTCATCGCCCAGTCACCCAGCCGCTTGAAAAGGCGGTTCTGCATCTCGGTCGCCGCCGCCTTGGTGTAGGTCAGGCACAGGATGTGCTGCGGCTGCACCCCGGCCAGCAGCAGGCGGGCCACCCTGTCGGTCAGCACGCGGGTCTTGCCCGACCCCGCGTTGGCCGACAGCCAGGTCGACGCCCCCGGATCGGCCGCCTGCACCTGCCGGTCTGACGCTGCATCACGCATCGTCACCTCCCACGCGTTCGGGGTGGGCGCGGTCGGTCATCTGCCATTCGCCGTAGCGGGCAAGGTGGTCATAATCGCCGGCGATCCGATCCTGAAACACCGCGCGGCGTGACGTATAGCCAGTGTCGCGGTGCTGATAGCGCCGGATCAGGGTGATCAGGCCTTGCCAGACCTGTGCCACCAGGTCTGGCGTCATCTCGGTATCCTCAACCTTTTCACCCGCGCCAAGGCCGATATAGCTGATCAGCCCCACTTCGGCCGGACCCAGATCCCGAAACCCGCCGCCCTCGGCCAGCGCCGCTGCGGCCAGCAATTGTTTTTCATACTGTCGTTGCTGGGCCGCCGTCGGGGCCGCCCCCGTCTTGTAGTCGATCAGGTGCAAGCGACCGTCTGGCAACTCGTCAATCCTGTCCGGCGTGCCCAGCAGGGTAAAGGGCAGGTCGCCCAGCTGCAGCCTGCCCATTTCCTCGACCGCCAGCGCCATGCCGCCGTGCCGGGTGTCCTGCGTCAGAAAATGATCGGCGGCGCGTTCAAGCCGGGCCAGCCACTGTGTCCGCGCCGCAGGAAACGGAATGTCCGCCGCCAGCGCCGCCGCTGCGATGCCAAGCAGCCGCTGCCGCGCCTCGGCACGCGTCTCGGTCAGCGGCCGCGTCTCGACGAACCGGCGCAAAATGTGGTGCACGACGATGCCCCGGTCGCGCGGATCGGCCTCTTGCCGCAGCGGGTCCAGCGGCCGCAGCCGCAGAATGTTCCGAGCGTAAATCGCATAGGGGTCGCGGATCAACGTGGCGATGCGTGACAGATACAGCTCTTTCGGCCGCGCAGAGAGGGGCGGTTGCGGTTGTGGCCGCCGCGCCGGCCTTAGCCGGGCATCGGCGCGCTGATCCGCCGTGGGCACTTCAAGCGCCTCGGCCAGCATCAGCCAGCTTGCGCCTCGCGCCAGCATCGCCACCAACGCCTGTGGCCCGGATTTGTCGGGCAGGCCGTTCATCAGGTTGAACAGCCGGTTAAGCCAGCGCGACGGCACCGTTTCGGCCTCGGCATCGCGCAACGACCGGGTGATGACGACCCGGGCCGCGCCCATGGCCTGCTGATAGTCGTGCGCCGACAGCCCGATCTGGCGTTCTGGCAGCAACAGTCCCGCCTCCAGCCGCATCTTGCGGTTCAGCCAGGGGTCGGGCGTCGCCATGCGGGGCCAGATACCGTCGGTCAGCCCACCAAGAATGACCAGATCTGCCTGAATTTCCCGCGCTTCGCGGTGACTGACAATGGCAATGCCGGGATGCCCGCGGGCGGCTTCGCGCACGTCCTCGGTCGCGATCAGCGCATCGAACAGGTCGCGGTAATCCTGCGCCGTCACAGTGCCGCCATGGCTGGCCTCGGCCTCCAGCCCGCGCAGCAGCGTCTGCGCCGCCAGACCTGCGTCCCGCGCCCACAGGCTGCCGCATCCGTCGGCATCGGTGCCGCGCGCCAGCAGTTCGGTCACGGCGCGATGGCGGGCGACATGCGCGGTCAGCGGCAGCGGGCCGGTGTCGCGGGCCATGTCCAATGCCGCCGCCACCGCCCGGGCCCAGTGCAGCGTCTCGGCATCGTTACGGGTCGCCGCCCAGGCGATGATCGCCCCGCCATCGGGAAAGGCCGGACCATGCCGGCGCAGCGACAGTTCCAGATCGCGGGTCAGGCGCAAATGGTCGCCCCGGCCCGCGCCCGACCCGGTCAGCGGGTGTTTCAGCAGCGTCAGCAGCGCGTCGATGGTCAGGCTGCGGGTCGGCAGGGCCGCGACGTGCCGCAACAGCCGCCCCGGCGCCGAAAGCCCAAGCGGCGCCCCGGCAGAATCGTCGGGCAGGATGCCCCACCGGTCCAGCGCCGCGGTGACCTGCCGCCCCAATGTGCGGTCGGCGGTGATCAGCGTGGCCCGGGTGCCGGTCTCGGCCGCATCCCGCAGGATCAGGGCAATCGTCAGCGCCTCGATCCGCGTGGACGGCGCTTCGACCAGCGTGACAGACCGGGTGGCCTGCGCCAGATCAGGCAGCGACCGCCCCTCGACAAGCCACCGGTCGGTGACCGGAGCGGGGCGCAAAGACAGCGAGATCAGCTTGTTCCGGTCAGGATCGGGGGCGGGGGTCGGCACCCAGGGTCGCAGGTCAGCCGGGCTGCGGCCAAGCGCCCGAAGCAGACGCAGGGCGCGATACTGGGGGTGATCCTCGGCGGTCAGCGCATCGGCCATCGCTGCCCACACCTCGGCGGGGGTGTCGGCATCAAAGCCGGGCAGCACCAGCGCGCCTTGCGGCAGACCGGCCACCGCCTGCATCAACACCGACGTGGCGCCCCGCGACCCCGACGACCCCGCCACGATGACCGGCGTCGCCACAGGGTTGATCACCCATTCCGCCGTCAGCCGCTCCGCCGCCAGCCGCTGGCGCGACGCATCGTCCTGAAGGTCGGCAAAGAACGGCGTCACGATCCGCAGAAACGCCTGCATCCGCCCCCAGTGTTCGGAATGGCCCGACACGTCGAGGGCGGAAACCTTCGCCGGATCCACGCCTTCGCCCTGCATCTCGTCCATCAGGGTCGCCAGACTGTCGGCAAGGTCATAAAGTGCGGCGCGCGGCGCAAGCCCGGGCTGACGATCCAGCAACCGCGCGATCAACTGGGTCAGTTGCAGGCGGCGGCGCAGCCTGGGCGCGGCCGGCGGCAGGTCGGCCATCACCGGATCATCGGCAAGCTCGGTCACCAGCCGCAGTTGCGGCAACAGGCCCGCGCCCGCATGGGTCAGCGCACCCGTCACCCGCCGCCGCATCCGCTCGCTGTTCAGATAGACCCGGGTCCGCGCCAGAACCTCGGGCGGATGGCGCAGCAGACCCGCCGCAAACTGGCGGGCAAAGTCCGTGCCCGGGGGCAGGTAAAACAGACGGGGCGCGTGGGGGTCAAACATCGCGACCCGCCAGCAGGGCTTCGGCCCGGACAATCGTTTCGGGTCTGCCGACGTCGCACCACCCGCCGCGATGGATCAGGCCATGGGCCCCACCCCGCGCGATCATTCCATCCCAGACGCGGTTGAGCGAGAATTTGCGGTCTGCGATCTTTGCCAGCGCCTCGGTCCTCAGGATCTGCGCCCCAAGATAGGCCACCCCCGCCGCCCCGTTGGCCCGCGATAGCCGCCCCTCGCCGTCGATCAGGAAATCGCCCGTGCCGCAGAACCCGGTGGCCTGATCCGCCGGCAGCAAGAGCAGCAGAGCCTCCATCCGGTCATCCCAGGCGCCAGCCAGTTGGGTCAGCGGGTTTTCCCCGGTCCACACCGCATCGCTGTTCAACGTCATCACCGGCCCCGGCCCCAACATCGGCAGCGCCGCCTTCAGCCCGCCGCCGGTCTCCAGTATGTCGGGCTCGTGCGACAGCGTCACGTCCCGCTGCGCCAGATGCGCTGCAAGCATTTCGGCCCGGTAATGCGTGTTGACCACGACGCGCCCGGCCCCCGCCGCATGGTCCAGCGCATGATCAATCAGCGCGCGCCCGGCCACCGGGATCAGTGGCTTGGGCCGGTCGGCGGTCAGCGGGCCCATGCGCGTGCCCAGACCGGCGGCAAAGATCATCAGCGGAAAGCGCCGCATTGCCCACCTATCTTTGCCAGGGTTGCAGGGTCGGGGACCGGCAGCAGGGCGCAGAGCGGGCGCAGGTCGGCCAGCGCAGGGTGGGCCAGATTGCGGTGCATCTGGCCCCAGACCCGCGGGATCATCGGCAGGTAGCCGGGCTTGCCCGCCACCAGACAAAGCCGCGCAAACACGCCGATGATCCGCAGCGCCCGCTGCAGCCCCCAAACCGCATAGCTGCGCGCAAACGCTGCCGAAGGATCGACCTGCGCCACCATCTGCGCCTCGGTCGCGGGCAAGACGTCGCGGCGGGCGTCCTGCAGCAGCGAGACCAGATCGTAGACCGGCTGACCCATCTGGGCCAACTGGAAATCCAGCAGGCCGACCCGCGCCATCCCCTGCCGTCCGGGCAGCCACAACAGGTTTTCGGCGTGAAAGTCGCGCAGGATCATCACTCTCGGCCCATCGGCATGGCGGGAAACAAGATCTTGAAGCGTGGCGCAGAACGGCCGGGTATCCATCTTGTCACCCGTCACGGCAAAGCGGTACCAGTCAAAGGCAAAGGCCGCAGCCTGCGCCCAGTCGGCCGCAGACAGATCGGGAAGGCCGGGCGGCGCGGGGTGGGCCTGCAAGTGGCGCAACACATCGGTTGCCGCGGCATAAAGCGGCGCCTCACGCGCGGGGTCGGCCGCAGCCAGACGGGCGAACAGCCCATCGCCCAGATCCTCGAGCAGCAGGAACCCTTGCTGCAGGTCCATGGCATAGCACTCGGGCGCCGAAAGGCCGATCCGCCGCAGGTGACCGGCAATCGAAAGAAAGTCAGCCGGATCATCGCCCTTGCCCGGGGGGGCGTCCATCAGCACGGCCGACCGGCCGCCGAGGGTTACCCGGTCATAGCGGCGGTCAGAGGCGTCTCCGGCCAGACACCGGCAGTCGGCCCCGGCCCATCCGGCCCCGTCAAGAAACCCGCGGCGACGGGCGGCGCGATCGGTCATCGGTCTGCCCAGGCCGCCACGACCGCCGCCCGCAGGGCAGGGCGCAGGCCAAGCTGCGCCCGCCGGCCCTCGGCTTCGGTTGACAGCGTCAGGGTCAGGGCATCGGGCGGAGCCAGCCTGCCCAGCCTGTCGGGCCATTCGATAAGGCAGATCGCGGTGGCAAAAGCCTCGTCCAGGCCCAGTTCCAGCACCTCGTCCGGATGCGACAGCCGGTAAAGGTCCGCATGCCAGATGTCGGGGTCGTCAGGATAGGTCTGCACCAGGGTAAAGCTGGGCGAGGGCACCTCTTCCATCCGGCCCAACCGGGCGCGGATCAGGGCGCGGGCGACCTGCGACTTGCCCGCCCCGATGGGCCCGGACATGAGCAGAACATCCCCCGCGGTCAGCAAAGGTGCCAGGGTGGCGGCCAGCCGGTCGGTCTCGTCCGGGCCGGCAAGGAACAACGAAAGAGGGGCATGCATCGCCCGACTCTAACCCACCCCGACGCCGCCGCAACCCCCTAGGCGCTGCGGCGGGTCGTGCGGGTGGCGACGCGGGGCTTCGCCGATTCGGCCTGCGCGGCAAGGCGGAACGTGGCAAGCGTCGCCCCACCGGCAAGCGGCGCGAAATGGCAATCGACCAGCCGCCCATCCAGCAGCCGCGCCTCGGCCGAGAATGCCTCGCGGTCGGCAGGATTGGCGACAAAATCTTCGACCGCGGCCCAGATCGGGCTTGGCGCCGACAGCCCCCGCCAATGGGCACACAGCGTGCGCACCGTGCCTTCGGACATTGCCGCTGCCGGGTCGTGCCCCCACAGCCGCGCATAGGCCGTGTTCGACATCACCAGTTGCCCCGCGTTCGAGAATACCGCAACCGCCTCGGCCATCGCGTCGATCACCGACTGCCCCAGTTCCAGATCGGCGCGGTAGCGGCGGGTGCGCAGCATCTCGGTCGAGATGTCCTCGATCATCAAAGCCAAAGCGCCGTTGGGGTGCGGACGCGCGATGACGCGGTAGGTCTGGCCGCCCGGCAGGCTCCAGGTTTCCTGATACAGCCCCGAGGCGGCCGCCTTTTCCAGATCGACCAGTTGCCTGCGCCAGTCGCGGTAATCCTTGGGTTCGGGGATCATGCTGCGGTCGCGCATCGCGTCAAGCACCGACAGCAGCGACGGCCGCATCGACAGAAAATCGACGGGCAGCGCTGTCAGGTCCAGCAGCGCCGGGTTGAACAGCTGCAACTGGCGGCTCTTGTCAAAGATCGCGAGGCCGATCGGCAGATGCGCAAAGGTCTTGGTCAGGGTCTGCATGAAGTCGCGCAGCGCCCCTTCGGCTTGCACGGCGGCATCCGCAGGCAGGGCAAACACCAACCGCCCGGCATTTTCGGCAAAGCTGACAAGATCGAACCACGCCGCCGCCCCGCCGGCTAGCGTCAACCGTTGCCGTTGCCCGGCCACGCCCTGCGCGCTGGCGGTGCGTTCGAACAGGCGCGGCAGCGGCCATGACAGATCTTGCCCCGGCGACAGTTGATCGCCCGCCCGCATCAGATAGGCGGCGTTGGCCCAGATTACATCGCCCTCGGGCTCTTCCCGCCAGATCAGAACGGGCGCACGGGCCAGCGTCTGCCGCAGCAGGTCCAACTCGTCCAGCATGGCGCGCCGGGCCACCGGGTCATGCCCCTGCGCCTGCCGGTTCTGCTCGGGGTCGGTCAGCGTGATCCGTGTCAGCCCGCCGCGCAGTTCCGCCTGCAGGATCAACGGCTCGCCATGCCGCGCGGTCAGCGTCACGCCGCCTTCGACCGCCATCTTTTCAAGATGCGCGTCCAGATCGCCGAACAGCGGCACCAGATAGCCAACCAGCGTCACCCACGGCCCGCCCCGCCCGGCACTGGCAGCCAGCAACGCCCGCGCCCCCGGTGTTGCATCAATCAGCACATCGCCATCGAACAGAAAGACCGCGCCGTCAGCCTCATCAGTAAAGATCGACCCGACCCGGCCCCCATCCTGCCGCGACAGCAGCCACAGCACCAGCAAACCCCCAAGCGCCGCCGACACCGCCGTCACCACAACCCCGATACCCAAAGCCCAATCGACCTGCATGCGCGGCCCGCCCGAAGTTGTTAAGTTTCATTCAACTTAAGGAAGATAACCTTAATGATGCGTTAAGCCGGGGCGCGAATTTGGCCGATAATCCGGCCAGACTGTTTCCGGATCACCGTCTTGCACTCACGGCGCAAAGGGCTGATTCGCGCCGATCGCCACATCTGCGGGGGCCAACAGCGCCGCCAACGGCCATCGCACCTCGACCACTGCCCCGCAGCGTTCCGGGCGCTCGGACGTCGACAGAAACGGATCGGCGGCGTTGGCAAAGGTCAGTTCCGCCCCCGTGCGCTCCAGCAAGGTCTTGGCGATGAACAGACCCAGCCCCATGCCTTCGTATTCCGGGCGCTGGTGCAGGTCTTGGGCAGAGCGGCGAAAGCGCAGGAACGGGTCCCCGATCCGGCCCAGCATCTGCGGCGGATAGCCGTCACCGTCGTCGACGATCCGGACCGTCAGGAAGCCAACGCTCCAGCTGCTGTCGATCCAGACCTTGTCCTTGGCAAAGTCGACGGCGTTCTGCACCAGATTGCGCAGCCCGTGTATCAGTTCGGGCCGCCGCAGCACGTCTGGCTGCCGGCTGTCGGCACCCCCGGCGGGCATCACCGCGATCATCACGGATTTGCCGCGCAGGATATGCGGCTCGGCCGCTTCGCGCAGCACCGCCTCGATCGGCGCGCGGCGCAGGTGCAGGTCGTCCTTGCCGGCCCGGCCCATCGAGCGGAGGATATCGCGGCAGCGGTCGGCCTGCTCCTTGATCAGGCGGGCATCGGCCTGCAGGTCGGGCTGACCGACAAGTTCGTCGATCATCTCGGCGCTGACCAGCTTGATCGTGGCCAGCGGCGTGCCCAACTCATGTGCCGCAGCGGCAATCACGCCGCCCAGATCGGTCAGCTTCTGTTCGCGGGCCAGGGCCATCTGCGTGGCCAGCAGCGCATCGGACATGCGGCGGATTTCGGTCGATACGCGGTGGGAATACAGGCCCAGAAACACGATCCCGATCACGATCGACAACCCGAAGCCCGCTTCGAACAACGGCGGCACGAAAAACACCGATCCATCTGCCAGCCGCAACGGCACATGCACGACGGCCGTCAGCAGCACGAACAGGATCGCCACCGTCGCCAGCAGCACCGTCGTGCGCAGTTCCAGCGCCGAGGCAGAGATTGTCACCGGCGCCAGAATCAGCAGCGCAAACGGGTTGGTCAACCCGCCGGTCAGATACAGCAGGAACGCAAGCTGCGTCAGATCGAACAGCAGCGTCAGCATCGCCTCGGGCTCGGACAGCCGTTTGTTCTGCGGATAGACGAACATCGACAGCAGGTTGGCGATGATCGACGCGCCAACCGCCATGTAACATAGCCCAATGGGCAGCTTCATGCCCATCACCTGATCGGCGACAACGATGGTCACCACCTGCCCGCCAATCGCCATCCAGCGCAGCAGGATCAGCGTCCGCAGGCGCACCCAGTCGCCGCGCGTGTCGCGAAAGATCAGTCCTTGATCGGAGGGAAGCATGGGTGTCCTGTCGCAGGGTTGTTGTGGGGCATTGTTAAATCCGGCGTCTTGGCGGATCAATGCGCAAAGGCAGCAACGGAGATCATGATGACCAAGCTTTATGCCGGAGTCGCCGCGGGCGCTGTCGCAGCCTTGATGGGTTGGACCGCCTACAGCATCTACGCCGCCCGCGCCGACGATCCGTTTGCGCAGTGCCGCGAAGGCGTGGCGGCGGGGGGTGATATCGGGGGGCCGTTCACCCTTGTCAGCGAAACCGGGGACACGGTGACCGATGCACAAGTGATTTCCAAGCCGTCACTGGTCTATTTCGGCTATACCTTCTGCCCCGATGTCTGTCCGCTGGACAATGCCCGCAACGCCGAAGCCATCGACATTCTGGAAGAGCGCGGCCTTGAGGTTACTCCGGTGTTCATTACCGTCGACCCCGCCCGCGATACGCCCGAGGTGCTGGCATCCTTCACCGATGACCTGCACCCCCGCATGCTGGGCCTGACCGGCAGCGCCGAGCAGATCAAGGCCGCATCCCAAGCCTACAAGACCTATTACAAGCAGCAGTCCGAGGATGAATACTATCTGGTGGATCATTCAACCTTTACGTATCTGATGCTTCCGGGTTCGGGTTTTGCGGACTTCTTCAAACGCGATGCCACCCCGGAGCAAATGGCGGACCGGGTTGCCTGTTTCCTCGACGCCGGCTAAGGCGCGCATGATTTGACCTTCGCCCCCCTGCGACCTATGTTCGGTCAAAGAGAAAAGGGGAAACAGATGGTGGACGATCTAGGATCGGACCTTGGGCCCGATCGGACGCTGCTGCTGGTTGATGATGACGAGCCGTTCGTGAAACGACTGGCCAAGGCCATGGAAAAGCGCGGTTTTCTGCCAGAAACAGCAGAATCGGTTGCCGAAGGCAAGGCTCGGGCACTGGCCCGTCCACCCGCCTATGCCGTCATCGACCTTCGGCTTGAGGATGGCAATGGCCTGGATGTGGTGGAAACCCTGCGGGATCGCCGGCCCGATTGCCGCATTGTGGTTCTGACCGGATACGGGGCAATCGCCACGGCAGTCGCCGCGGTCAAGATTGGCGCGATTGATTATCTGTCAAAGCCTGCCGATGCCAATGACGTGACCAACGCCCTGCTGCAGCGCGGCGAAAGCCTGCCGCCGCCGCCGGAAAATCCGATGTCCGCCGATCGGGTCCGGTGGGAGCATATCCAGCGCGTGTTCGAAATGTGCGACCGCAATGTTTCTGAAACGGCGCGGCGGTTGTCGATGCATCGCAGGACATTGCAGCGCATTCTGGCCAAACGTGGTCCGAAGTAACGCCCATTCTTGCATCTTTGATTTGGTTTGCATAAAGATTGCAGACCAAATCAAGAAAGGATCCATTCATGGACAACAATCTCAACGCCCTGTCGCTTAAAGAGCTGCGTGATCTGCAAGCTCAGGTAGCTAAAGCAATTGCTTCGTTCGAAGACCGCAAGAAGAAAGACGCATTGGCCTCACTCGAGGAAAGCGCACGTGCCCTGGGCTTTTCCCTGGCAGAACTGACCGGCGTCGTGTCGACCCGCAAGCGCATTCCGGTCACTGCGAAATACGCCAATCCGGCCGATGCGTCGGATACCTGGTCGGGCCGTGGACGCAAGCCGCGCTGGTTTGCCACAGCGATGGCCGCCGGAAAAACGCCGTCGGACATGTCGATCTAGCCACATTGCGCCAGCAGTTCGGCGTGGCGCGCAACGTAATCCGCCCGCACAATCGCGGGCGGTCGCAATCTTATCTCGAGCCCATCCAGCACCGCCGCCGGCGGACGGCCGAACAGCTTGTCCGCCTCGGCCTCGCGAAACCCGGCGATCTGCACCGCTTCGAGCCAGGCCGAAACCTTGTCGGCCGCCTTGATCGCTTTCTTGACCGGAGCCGGCAGCAAGCCGGGAAGGCCGAAGCGGATATGCACGGCCGCCGCAATGCGCGCGTCCATCTCGCCATATCCGGGGCCGACCGCCGACTTCACCGGGCTGATCATGTCACCGATGACATACTCCGGGGCATCGTGCAGCAGCGCCGCCAGCCGCCATTTCGCCGGATGCGAGCCCGTTCGCGCAAAGATCTGTTCGACCAGCAGCGAATGTTCGGCCACCGAATAGGGCCAGTCGCCAATTGTCTGGCCATTCCAGCGCGCGACAAAGGCCAGCCCATGCGCGATATCCTCGATCTCGATATCCATCGGGGTCGGATCGAGCAGGTCCAGCCTGCGGCCCGATAACATGCGTTGCCAGGCGCGCGGCATGGCCACCCCTCTATTGTCTTTCATCGGGCCGCGGGCGCCGCAACCCCCGAAAGCTTGATATCCAGATCATCCGCAAACCGTGCCATTGCGGCGGCAATGACCTTGCGTTGACAGGGGTGAAAGATCATCCGCCTGACCAGCACATCCAGATCGACCAGCCCGGGCTTGCAGGCGGGTTTCATCAGGGTCAGCGCCTCGGGCATCAGGGCTGGGAAAACCGCGGCATTGCCGGGCCGAAACCGCGGATCGAGACCGCCCCGAACGAATGCGCCGGTAACACCTTCCCATCGTGTCGGGCAGGGCCAGCCGCAGACAGGTTGCGCGGCCCAGTTTCGCCCTCGGCAGTGCCGCGTTCCAGTCGGTATTCGTGACGATCAGCGGCAAAATCCCGGCGGCAATTGCCCGCTCCGGCAACCTCAGCGTCTGCTCGCCGGCCTCGAACAGGTCGAACCGCCGGACAGCACAAGGATGCAGGATTTGCCGCGCCAGAAACCACGTGAAGGGCAGGTAGCCTGCGCCGGCGCACAGCACCACAGCCGTCGAGTTTGCGGACATCCGAGAAACCATTCCTTGCAGCCGTTGCGGCAGCTTGTCGATTGTCGCGGACCCTTGCAAATGGTATCTGCGCGGCAAATTCAGGGTCAAGGAGCAGGCGGATGCCGCAAGATTACATCGTGAAGGACATCGCACTGGCCGAATTCGGCCGCAAGGAACTGATCATCGCCGAAACCGAAATGCCGGGCCTGATGGCCTGCCGCGAGGAGTTTGGCACCAGCAAACCGCTGGCAGGGGCCCGTATCGTCGGATCGCTGCACATGACGATCCAGACGGCCGCGCTGATCGAGACGTTGACCGCCCTTGGGGCGGATGTGCGTTGGGCGTCCTGCAACATCTTTTCGACCCAGGACCACGCCGCTGCGGCCATTGCCGCTGGCGGAACCCCGGTTTTCGCCGTCAAGGGCCAGACACTGACCGAACACTGGGATTATCTTGACCGCTCTTTCATGTTCCCCGAAGGCGCGAACATGATCCTCGACGATGGCGGCGATGCGACGCTGTATGTGCTGCTAGGCGCGCGGATGGAGGCTGGCGAAGACGTGCTGTCCGTCCCCACCTCGGAAGAGGAAGAGGTGATCAAGGCCCAGATCAAGGCGCGCATCGCAGCCTCTCCGGGTTGGTTTGCCAAGACCAGGGCCGCGATCAAGGGCGTGTCCGAAGAAACCACCACGGGCGTGCATCGGCTGTATGAGCTGCACAAGAAGGGCCAGCTTCCGTTTCCGGCGATCAACGTCAACGACTCGGTCACCAAGTCGAAGTTCGACAACAAATATGGCTGCAAGGAATCGCTGGTCGACGGCATCCGCCGCGCGACCGACACCATGATGGCCGGCAAGGTTGCAGTCGTCTGTGGGTATGGCGATGTGGGCAAGGGCTCTGCCGCGTCGCTGCAAGGGGCTGGTGCCCGCGTGAAGGTTACCGAAGTTGACCCGATCTGCGCGCTTCAGGCCGCGATGGACGGGTTCGAGGTGGTGCTGCTGGAGGATGTTGTCGATTCCGCCGACATTTTCATCACCTCCACCGGCAACAAGGACGTGATCCGCATCGAGCATATCCGCGAGATGAAGGACATGGCGATTGTCGGTAACATCGGCCACTTCGACAACGAAATTCAGGTCGCCGCGCTGAAGAACCACAAATGGACCAACATCAAGGATCAGGTCGACATGATCGAGATGCCGAACGGCAATCGCATCATCCTGCTGTCCGAGGGCCGCCTGTTGAACCTTGGCAATGCCACCGGGCACCCGTCCTTCGTGATGTCGGCATCCTTCACCAATCAGGTGCTGGCGCAGATCGAGCTGTGGACCAAGGGCGACGAATATCAGCCCGGCGTCCATATCCTGCCCAAGGCGCTGGATGAAAAGGTCGCGCGGCTGCATCTGAAGAAGATCGGCGTCAAGCTGACCGAGCTGCGCAAGGATCAGGCCGACTATATCGGCGTCAATGCGGCAGGTCCGTTCAAGTCGGAACACTACCGGTATTGATATCGTCAGGGTCCCCAGAAATGGGGACCTCTCCGCGCCTCACACGACCCAAGAGGGAAGTCTGATCGACTTTTCCCTTTGTCACATGACAGACCTGTCTTGGGTCATGCTGCAATTCTGACCGGTGAACACCGACCACTCACAGCGAGGGCAAGCGGAACAAGTTTCGGGCTGTCGTCTACGACCTGTTCGTGACGCATTTCGGCAAACAGGCGGTCTACAACTGACAGTTCTGCGCGCAGCGATGCGGGCGTTTTGCCTTAAACTTTCGGTGCTTGGGCTTTGCCCCGCCGCCGGCTCTGGGCTAGGGTCTATGGAACAGGACAGTATGTCCGGGACCTTCTCAGAACACGTGTGGTGCTAAGGGAGCACGTGGGGTGGATGAGGGGTCCCGTCGGGGTCGGGGCCCCTCATTTTTTTCCGTCAGCGTAGAACAGAATTACCATTGCGGTTTCGCGCAATGTGCCTGTCGGGGCCATGTCTTGCGGCAGGCTTCAGGGCTCGACCCCGCCCATTTCACAGACGATCCGCCACTCGTCCGGCGTGACCGGCTGCACCGACAG
>Ga0105047_10006832_pt1 | contig 19298 bp, 16 predicted proteins | sample MAT04_FD_78384 | JGI IMG/M metagenome (GOLD analysis project Ga0105047, IMG submission 78384) | Freshwater microbial communities from Lake Fryxell liftoff mats and glacier meltwater in Antarctica - MAT-04 (megahit assembly) | ecosystem: Environmental > Aquatic > Freshwater > Ice > Liftoff... | reverse complement strand
GTGATCACGCCGTGTCCTTCTTCGAGCGCCTTCGGCAGTCCAGTGAAAGGCTCCAGCGCCAGCATGTATCCCCTGCCCCACCACGGCGAGCCGCTCTGATTGCAGCTTTCGTACAGCCAGCAATACGGAAATTTCTCGGCGTCCCAGCGCATCTCGAAAGCAAGCTTCCACGTCGGGCTGACGAGCCGGAATTTGCCTTCGTCAAAATCAGTGATGAAAATCATCTTCGTAGTCTGCGAGTTCGCCGCGCGCACTTTCGACAGATCGTGGCCTTCGAGATCCTTCGGCCAGCGCTGCCGGACCATCGGATTCTCGCGCGAATCAAAATATCCCGTCGCCGCGACGTCCACGTAACAGTGCTCATCCAGAAACGGCGCGCCGAAGAGCGGATGCTGTCCCCAGTGCACGGCTAGTTCCGTGCTGCCCGTATTAGTCGCCGTCTCCTCTATATAGAGGCGCGGATCGCCCGCCTTCAGCGAAAACGTCTTCACCAGCTTCCACGGCGTGCGCCGCGTGTAGGCCGTCATCGTCGCCGAACACCCGTTCGAATCTTCGTGAACCGCATTCAGTTCAAACGGCAGTCCCCAGACTTCGCCATGAAATCCAAGACTCGCACCATCCTGCTTCACCGGCGCCGAACCGCTCGGAAAACATTCGTACCAGCCTCCCGGATGGTAATCCTGCAGCGGAATAACATCATAGCTCCCCGGCGTGAACGACCCCAGCGGCGGCATGCCCGTCGGATTCTTAAAGAGCACATCCAGATCCGCCGGCTTGTAGAGAAACTCCGGAATCATCGCCCCGCGCCCGACATTGACAACCACGCGCAAAAGCTCGTTCTCAAGAATGATGATCTCGGAGCCATTCAACGTATAGCCCGTCAACGCGCGCGGACCATGGCATTTGGGAGGAAGGGTGTTTTTGTACATCGGTTCCTAAGTTTCTGGTTTCTGCTTTCTGGTTGACTAACGGCAAGTGGCTACCGTTAACCATAAACTGAAAACCAGAAACTAGAAACCGCAGTTTATTGCGCGGAGCGCCGATAAGCCGGCTTTTGTCGGGGGCAACCATTTATCTAGGACCGCCGTTACCGGCGGCCTCGAGCACCCTACCCGCGGTTTCACTGGCGCGGACCACGCCTGACCGCCTATTTGGGCTTGCTCCGGGCCGGGTTTACCTAGCCTCCGGCATCGCTGCCGGAGCGGTGGGCTCTTACCCCGCCATTTCACCCTTACCTTTTAACAACGGTTAACGGGTTTCTGGTTTTTGGTTTCTGGTTAAATGCCAAAACCAGAAACCAGGAACCAGAAACCTGCAACCGCTGTTAAAAGGCGGTTTATTTTCTGTGGCACTTTCCCTGAGGTGAGGTCCGTTGTCGGACCTGCCCCGATGGGCGTTACCCATGGCCCTGTCCTGTGGAGGCCGGACTTTCCTCGGCATGAAACTGAAAGCGGCAGTCCGAAGGCTGCCGCCGAGTGTCCACGCCGCGGTTGCCTGGCGCCCCGCGCGAACTTTAAGATACATGAAAGAGGGCGCGTTCGCAACGCGCCCTCGTAAAACGAATCCAGTTCAATCCGTCCGCTACTTCTTCTTCTTCTCTATCTCAACGATTTTCGTTGCCTTCATATTGATGCCATCGGGCGTGATCACTCCCGTGATTTCCGCGTCTGATTTCTTCTTGAGCATCGGAGTCAGAAGCTTGCCGAATTCCGCGTCGCCCCAGATCTGCAGCGTGCGCACCGGCCCCTTCTCGCCCTTCTCCGGCTTGATTTTCAAACTCGCCAGAGCTCCCGTGCTGGACGTGGCCAGCATTCCCGTCAGCGTCTCTTCCTTGCCAACCGGAGCCGTAGGCGCTGCAGCAGTCGGAGCCGCGCCGGGCTTGGTCTTCGGCCCATCCATCTTTTCATCAGCCGACATCACCGCACATGAAAATGTCAGAGCAAATACAACACAGACGTAACGCATTGGACCGGTCTCCTTTTTATTAACCATTCTAGATCAGACGTTTACCGTACATCCTCGCTGCATAATATTCGGAAAATCCGCGTTCGCCGATCCCTGAAATAAAACGCACATCATGCATTCAAACAGGTGAAAGGCGTGCCAAGACAATGCTGAGGAGATGCAATAAAAAGTGCACAGACGTGCACAGCCTATCGTTTTAGGGTATAGTCGAAATGTTCCTCGCGGAACGTAGTATTTTGTTAGGTATTACCCTAATATCTGTGGCGAGTGAATTCGCTTAACCCATTTCGCCGTGCTCCCGCCGTGGTGCCAAGAAGCAATGGCCGTATGATTGCTCCTTTCTGAGGCGCGTGCTCAGCAAGAGAGATATTGAAAGCAAGGAGAAGACCTGCCTTTTGCTGCCAGCCACCCGCCGAGAACGATTTGTCGTGACGAGAATATCGTGGTAAAATGTCTCTCGTTGCTTCAGTCAGCATCTTCGAAAACCCGGTGTGATGGACGATCAAGTGAACAAGCTCCCGAAGTTCGTGCACCTCTAGGAGACGTACCATGGCAATTCCTAAAATGCGAATTCTCAGAGACCATGAACTAACAACCCCCGAGCAGATCCGCTTCCGCATCGCCCAACTCGAAAAGCAGGTTCTAAGCACAACAGAACACGCAAGGCTGGCGGCCCTGCGGAAGCGTCTTCCGACTGCTACGAGCGCCGGACTTCCTATCGCACCTGACCCCACCCTGCTCATCAGCAAGCAGGATCTAGAGTAGACCAGGTGGTATTGCTAAATACGTCCCATCTCGCCATGCTCCCCGCCGTGGGTACCAAGCAGCAATCGGCCGTTTGATTGCTCCTTGCTGAGGCGCGTGCTCATCACCCGAGAGAGATCGAAAAACAAGGAGCAGATACGACCCAACCCCTGGGCCACTCACGCCTCCTTATATAATGCGCAGAATCAGGCATTTCAGGTAGTTACCCTGATCAAATCCGGGAGGCACGGGATGATCCGCAGCGGCACCGCGGCGTTCGAGCAGCATAGCGCGGCGCCCGGCGGTGGCGATGCCGCCAGCGACGGCACGCTCGAAATCCATCTCGCTGACGTTGCCCGAACACGAACACGTGAAGAGCACCCCGCCCGATGAAACCAGGCGCGCGGCCTGCGCATTCAAATCCCGGTACGCCGAGAGCGCCTGCGCAACATTCTCACGCGCGCGAGCGAACTTCGGCGGATCCAGCGCAACCAGGTCGAACTGCCGCCCTTGCTCGCGCAGGTGCTTGAAGCCTTCGGGCCACTGCGCGTGAATCAAATCCGCGTCGTCTACGCCGTTGCGCTCTAAATTGTCGCGCGCCTGTTCGAGCGCCTCGGCGGAGGATTCGACAAGCGTGATGCTTGCCGCGCCCGCGCGGGCGGCATGAAGCGCAAACGAACCGGTATAGCTGAAGACATCCAGCACGTAGCGAGCCGGCGCGAATTCGGCAAAGCGGCGGCGGTTCTCGCGCTGATCCATATATAAACCGGTCTTCTGGCCAGCCCCGTCGCGCAGATCGCAGAGCAGTTCGATACCGTTTTCGAAGACGGAGTGAGCCTCTACGGGGGCCGTGCCGCGCAAAGCGCCAAGGCGCGGCGGCGGAAGTTTCTCCAGCGTGCGCGTGCGCGCATCGCTGCGGTCGACGATGGCGCGCGGACTTAAGCGCTCTTCGAGCGCATCGAGCAGAACAGTGCTGCGCCGTTCGATGCCGGCAGTGCCGATCTGGACGGCGATGCAATCGCCGTAAACGTCAGCGATCAGGCCGGGCAAACCGTCGCCCTCCGAGTTGATCAGGCGATAGGCTGTCGTTTTTTCGGAATGAGCGGGCGCTGCGATACGTGCTTTGGCCGGGCTTGCCGTTGCCGGCGCGGGACTGAATTGGCGGGCCAGGTCGTCGCGCTTGCGCCGCAACTCGGCGGTCTCTTCGCCAGCATCCATTCCATATTGGGCCGCAAAGCGTTCAATCTTGCGGACCTGATCGTCGAGCTGCTCCAACTGAACAGCCTGCTTATCGCTGAGCTCAGCGGGGCCAATGGTTTTGTCGGGCAGCGCGAGCTTCTTTGGAGACGCATGGAGCGCCGCGGCAGCCGGCTGTGAATCAGAAGGCGCGGCCAAACGCAGGATCTCGTGACGCAAGCGGATGGCTTCATCAATGCGCGAAATCAGCAGCGCATCGGTGATGGGCGCGTCGGCCCTCGTGAGCAGACGAACAGCAATCGCAGACTGCGGCGAAATGAATCCACGGCCCAGGCATGTGCCCCGCTCGTCGACGACGCGGACTTCATCGCCCGGCTGAACTTGCCCCTCGGTGCGCGAAATGGCATCCGCAAAAACCCAGGGGTGGCCGCTGTGAAGCGGTTTGGCGTTGCCGCGCTTGAGATGGACGGTCGGTACTTCGGCCACGAACGAGTCCTCGCAACTAGCACGAACAGGAATGAAATGCGAAAGGGAAGGAGCGATCAAGCTCCTTCCCTTTCGGGAACTACGATTCAGAATGGAACTCTGAACTACTTCTTTTCCGGTGTTGCTTCGGGCGCCGGCTTGACTTCCACAGGCTTGTCGCTTGGCTTCATCTCTCCGGCTGGCGGAGGAACGGGCACTACGACGGGCTTCGGCTTGTCGCCGCAACCAACCAAGCTCAGTGACAACACGGCCACGGCGGCCAATCCAAATATCTTGCGCATTTCTACTTTCCTCCCAGTACGTTTCCACGGGCACGGACCTGACCGCACCCTCCCCCTGAACGGCAAAATAATGCCTACAGGGGTAAAAAGATATCACATAGATATCAACAATTCAATGGTTTTCCCGATCTCGCGTCTTCCGTCAAAAGAAAGGAAGCTCTGAAGCATTGCGGTTTTGCTCCAGTTGCCACGCTGCCAACCATGCTGCGCACGGCTGACCAGTTGGATGACGTGGAACTCCCGCAGCGCAAGAGCCGATAAAAAAGCCCGCGACGTACAACCATGCCTCAGAGCGTGTACGAGAAGTTGGTAAATGGTGCCACTGGTACGCGCCCGAGGGCCGTTTCGAGGGCGCTTACCAGTGCGGACGCGGGAAGGCGCGAAGTCTGTCCTCGCGACGTCATCGTCCGTTAAGTTCATCCCTGACGCAGCGTATTTTTTCCAGATACCCCATCCGCCCCGCCGCGACCGCACTGGTTAAGCCGCTTCGGGCGACTGAACCAGTGGCACCACTTTTCGTACACGCTCTCAGGGCTCTGCCCCACCCCACTGACTACTTCTCCGGCTGAGCCGGCGGGCTCGCCTGATTCTGCTGCAACCAGCGCTGCCACTCGGCGGTGCTCGCGTCCCAGTGCGGATGCCCCGGCGGCGCGCAGACCATCAGGCCGTTGCGCGCGATCCTGCGGCGATCATCGTTGCGTTTGTGCAGCCACGGAATCAGCTTCTCGGCAATGCTCATGCGTTCACTGAGCGAGAGTTTGCTGGTCCACGTCTTCTTCTCGTCATCCTCGAACTTCTTGTGATTGCCACCGCACGCGCGCACCAACCGCATCCGGTCGCGGTTCGAATCGCGCATCGGAGCCTCGCCCTCGCCGTAGCGCGCGGCGTACACGTCCATCAGGAAACCCGCAGCCGCCGATCCGGGACATTTTGAGATCATCTCTTCGATCTCCAGAATCATCTCGCGCAGTTCACGGCTTTCAAAGTAGCGCTCCGCCGCCCCCCCGGAAGGACTCCTCAGACTGCGGCGTATCAGCACTCCGCCCACGTCTTTGGCATAAGGAATCAGAACCGGCCTGGCCAGCTCTACGGCGGCGCGGTGCGTCTCAATCAGTCCAATCGCCGCGTCCGGATTAGTCGGTCCGGCCACATCCGACCAGAGCGCAATCTTGATCGGCAGATCCACCAGATCTGTAAACGCCGCGTGGATGATGGGATTCACCGCGGGCCGCAGATTCACCAGCCGCTTGCCGATGGATTCGCGCGATCCCTTGCCGTAATCGCGCACGAGCGACTCCATTAATTCACGGTCAGCGTCGCTGGGCTTGTAATTGTAGATGGCGTACGGATCGCGCGATAACTCCGGCTCACGCGGGACTGGCGCAGCTTGAGCCGCACGCGCAGGAGCAGGCGGCGGCGCGCCATACGCAATCGCACCCGGCGGAAGCGCAAGCTTGCCATCGGGCGTGAGATGCTTGCGAACCAGCTCAGCCTGCGCCGGCGTCAACTGCCTGGCCTGCAGGAAAATGTCAATCTTATCGGCAGTGAGCGGCTCGAGGCGCTGAAGCTGCGAGACTCTGTCAATGTCGATGGTGGTTTCGACAGCCCCGGCGCAAAATGAAAAAACAAACAGAACGGCAAAACAGGAACGAATCATCATGCAAAGTCTCCGTTCAGTGGTGCGGGCCTCTGCGCCCGCATAACTATTTATGCAAGCGCGGGCAGAGACGCCCGCGCCACTAGTGGTTCGTCACGTTTGAAATGAAGGGTTGATGGGTGAAAACAGCCGGCTGTTGGGCTGTTTTCACCCGTCAACACAATCGTGACGAACCACTAGCGCTTCTCAGGAACAACTTTGACGTCCATGCTTTTGCCATCGCGCGTAATGGTCAGCGACGTCTCCATGCCCGCGCGCGACTCGCGCAGCGCGTACATATAATCGTGAATCGTCTCGATGTTTTTTCCGCCCATGTTGACGATGATGTCGCCAGCCTTGAGCCCGGACTTGTCGGCCGCTGAATTGCCGCGCACGCCGCTGATGCGCATGCCCTTGCCCTCGAAAGCGTAATCGGGCAGCGTGCCAAGACCGACGCCGCCCATGCCGCCGCCCATCTTCGGTGCTTCGATTTTAACAAAAGCAGGCCGCGCCGGCGCGTTGATCACTTCCGCCGCGGTGTTGTAAACCAGCGCCGTGATGCGCGCCTGGTCTGTGATATTGAGCGTGCCGAGGGTATCGCTGGGCTTGTGATAATCACTGTGCGACCCCGTATTAAAGAAGAGAACCGGCACGCCCGCATTGACAAACGCGGTCTGGTCCGACGCGCCGAAGCCGTCCTGCGAGGGCTTGATCTGAAGTTCAGTCTGGCGGTTGGCATTCTTCAGCACCTCATCGAAACCCACCCCGGTGCCGACGCCGTAGACCATGACCTTGTTATCGCGGCAGCGGCCGACCATGTCCATATTCAGCTTTGCGCTGACATTCTTCATGTCAAATCCCGGCGGCGGCGTCTTGGTGAAGTAATTCGAACCGATCGTGCCCAGCTCCTCCGCGCCCCAGAAGACGATCCAGACGGTGCGCTTGAGAAAGTCGCGGTTGCGGCGCAGCGCGGCAGCAATCTCCAACAAGGAAGCGCATCCCGACGCATTGTCGTCGGCACCATAATGGATCTTGCCCATGTCTTTCGCATCGGCCAGCGAGAACTCATTGCCGCGCCCGAGGTGATCGTAGTGCGCTCCGATGACGATGATCTCATTGCGCAGCACCGGATCGGTGCCGGGAATCACCGCGCAGACATTCTCGTCAGTGGCGCGCTGGCGGATAACATCGACCGTGCCGCTGATCGTCACGCCCGGCACCACAAAACTGGCCGGCTTGATCTCGGCATCGATGGCCTTCTGCAAATCAGTAATGTTCTTTCCCGCAGGACGCAGCCAGTCGTCGGCGACCTCCGGAAAAATCTGAATAAACGGAATGCCGCCATCGGTCCGGCCGCCGCCGCGCTGGAAACTTTCGAGCGTCGCGCGCTCCGAGTCGCTCACGCCGCGCCGCCCGTTGACGATGACCAGTGCCACGGCGCCCTTGTCGCGCGCAATCGCCGCTTTGTAATAAAAATCGCTGTAGAACGTGGCCACTCCGGCGTGATGAACATCGGGCTTGTCGATGCCGACTTTCTTTCCGTCCGCCGTCTCCGGCTCGGTGCGCAGAACAAGGACCACCTTCCCTTTCACATCCAGATCCTTGTAATCGTCATATCCTTTTTCCGGCGCGCTGATGCCGTAGCCGGCGAAGACCAGTCCCACCGGCTCGGTAATCTCGCCACTTTTGCTGATGCGCATCGGCCGGAAATCGTCTTCAGGCTTGTACTGCGAGACGCCGTTCTGCGGCGCGCGAAACCAGTTCCCCTGCGTCTCTGCTTTGGCGAAATGCGCCGTCAGAGCCGTCTTCGGTCCCAGCTTTACGTCTGAGATAAAATCGAATGACTGCCGGCGGATATCGGTTAGGCCGGATTTACGAAGCTGCTTCACGATGAACTCGCGCGCCTTCGCCTGCCCGGGACTTCCGGCAAGGCGCCCTTCAGTCTCATCGGATGCGAGGTATGCGACATGATCGTACAGTACTTTGGATTTGAAAACCGCTGACTTGGGCAGCGCCGCCGAGCGCACCTCGTTCGTTGCCTGCTTGCTGCACGGAGCAACAGATTCGACGGCGATGAGTTGAAACGGAACAAGCAGAGCGAGTATATAGAGTTTAGTCATGAATTGATCCTGGTTGATGATGAAATTGCAGAGGGCACAGAATTGTAGACGAATTTGAAACCGAAAAACGCGAACAAAAAAGAAATGATTACGCCGGCGGACGCAGATTTTCTTTGTCCGGTCCGGGACCGCTGGCAACGGGCAGGCCGGCGTCGAGCCACTGCGCCATGCCGCCGCTCATGTTGACCAGATTCTGCCAGCCATGCTGCGCCATCGCCTGGCACGATCCGACCGAGCGCACCCCATGCTCGCAGACGATCAGAATTTTCCGGTCGGGCGCTTGCGGAATTTCACCGTGCCGCTCGTTGAGCTCCTGCACCGGCAGCAGATGCGCGCCGGGAATGCGGTGCGCAAGGAACTCCGGCAGCGTGCGCACATCGACGACGTAGCACTCGCCGTCGGCAATCATCTTCGCGGCAATCTCCGGCGGAACGTTTTCGTAATCAGCCATTTTTATAATCCGCCCGTCACTTCCAAGACGGAACCGCTCACATAAGACGCTTCGCGCGAAGCCAGGAAGAGCACGCAAGCCGCGACTTCTTCGGGATTGCCAAAGCGCTTCAGCGGCACCTGCGCTAAATATTGCTCGCGCAATTTGTCAGGCAAATCTTTAATCAAGTCCGTGCCGATGAATCCCGGCGAGACACAATTCACCGTGATGTTACGCGTCGCCACTTCTTTGCTGAGGCTGCGCATCAAACTGATCTGCCCGGCCTTCGACGCGGCGTAATTGGCCTGCCCGGCAAAACCAAAATCGGCGCACGGCGAGGTGATATTGATGATGCGCCCATAACGCTTCTTCATCATCGCCAGCACCGCGAACTTGCTCATATTGAATGTGCCGCCGAGGTTGACGTTGAGCACCTCGTGCCAGTCCTGCGCCTTCATCATCGCAACAACAGCGTCGCGGCGAATGCCTGAATTATTCACCAGAATATCGATGCCGGTTGGATGCGTGCTCTCCAGCTCTTTGAAAAGACCTTCGACTGCTTCGTAGTCTGCAACGTTACATTTCCATAATTCGATGCGGTCGTCGTGCGCGCTGTTGGCCGCCTTGAAGGCCATCGCCGCTTCGACGTTTCCGGCATAAACAGCAATCACCCGCGCGCCAGCCTTAAGAAAGGACTCGCTGATCGCGCGCCCGATACCGCGCGTTCCGCCAGTGACCAGCGCCGTCTGTGATGAGAAATCGTGCGTCATTTGGATTTCTCCGCCGCGCGCTTGATCGAAATCTTCTCGCGCGCTTTGTCTTCAAGGTCCGCCGGCAGCGGGCCTTTGCCGTCAAGATAATCGACCAGCCGCGGCACGTCCGCAGTCGTCAATCCGGCCAGATAAAGCCCCTCCGGCCAGATCACCGCATTGACGCCGTCGCGGCAGAGTCCCAGGCAGGTACACGCTCCGTCGCGATAAAGCTGACGCAGGTCGCGCGCCCGCAATTCCTTCTTGAGCGCCTCGCGAACCGCGTCCCCGCCCTGCGGCGCGCAGGATTCACCGTGGCAGACGAGAATATGTTTCTGCAGATATGGTTCGGACACGGAGACCTCGAAGAACGTTTTTTTGGTGGACTGGTTCATCAACCAGTCCACCAAATTTAAATTACCATCCAGTTGCGTTAGCCGAAATACTCCTTATGGAGCGACTCGCACGCCTTCGGAATTTCCGAATTGTCGATCAGGAACGTGATGTTGATCTCGCTGGCGCCCTGCGAAATCATCTGCAAGCTGACACCTGCGGCAGCTACGGCGCGGAAGGTACGCGCGGCCAATCCGACAGCGTGCTTCATGCCTTCGCCGACGACCGCAACGATGGTCTTGTTGAGATGAATCTCAACCTTCGTCGCCAGATCGTTTAAGTCCTTCTTCAACGATTCGAGCTTGTGCTCGTCGGTCGTGTTGGTGGTCAGCGAGACGCTCACTTCACTCGTCGAGATCATGTCTATCACGATGTGATGCTTCTCGAAGATGCCGAACATGCGCGCCATGAATCCTTCCATTCCCAGCATGCGTTCGCTGCGCACGTTGATCAGAACCTGGTCTTCCTTATAGACGATGCATTTGATCGGATACTTCGGGTCGATCTCGGCCTTGGTGCTGATCACTGTGCCGGGTGCCTCGGGATTAAACGTATGCAGCACGCGCACGGGAATATCACGCTTGATTGCCGGAACCATCGTCGCCGGATGAAGCACTTCGGCGCCGTAGTACGCAAGCTCGGAAGCCTCTTCGAAACTTAAACGAGCCAGCGGCCGCGCGGTCTTGATCAGCGTCGGATCGCAAGTCATCACGCCGGGAACGTCTTTCCAGACCTGGATTTCTTCAGCATGAATTCCCGCGCCGAAGATTGCAGCGCTGAAATCCGATCCCGAGCGGCCGATCGTGGTGATGTCTCCGTTCTTATCTTTGGCGATGAATCCGGTGACGACCAGCAGCTTGTGCGCGTGCGGCTTGTGCGCTTCAAGGATGCGCTCGTACGCTTCCGGCAGCGGGCGCGCGTTCATGAATTTGGAATCGGTGATCAGTCCCAGGTCGTAGGCGTTGACGGCCTCGGCATCTTTATGCCCGCGTGCTCGAAGCAGCGCCGCGAAACACTTCGAAGACAATCGCTCGCCAAAGCTGCTCACATAATCATAGAGTCGCGGCGTGACCTCCTTAACCATGTGGATGCCCTTGAGCAGATCGTGAAGTTCGTTCAGATTCTTTTCGGCAATACTGCGCGGAAGTTTCAAGCCATCGAGAATTTCGTAATGGCGGTCGGCCACTGCTTTGAATGAACCGTCGATATCGCCTTTGACCGCCTTCTTTGCGGCGTCGAGCAGCTTGTCGGTAACCTTCGAATGCGCCGAGACGATGATGAGAGGTTTCTTGCCACTGAGCTTGATCTCGCGTTCGACCAGTTCTGCGCAGCGTGTGATTGCGTCGGGACTGCCGAGGGACGTGCCCCCGAACTTCATGACTTTCATGACGTCTCCTTTTTTTGGCCCGCCCAGCACCGAAGAACCCCTTCCGTACTCACCCGGAATGACGGAGGCTCGTCGCGTAGTCTGCAACGCGGCACAAAACAAAACCCGGCTGGATAGCCGGACAATACGGGTGAAGTTTAAATGATGGAATGGAGACGTCAAGTCTGGGACGTGAACGGCATTTTCACCACGGAGCACACAGAGAACAGAAAAAACTTTTAGTTGCGGGTTAGCTGTGGACTGCTTTCCGAAAACAGTCCGCCCTTAAACCCAAGCGGTTGCCGTTCTCCGTGCTCTCTGTGTCTCTGTGGTGAAGCAGTTCGTTCCTGCACGTGAAAATGTTTTTCCTCTTACCTTTTCAGCTTTACCTCTTACCTTCTCGGTCATGAGTGAACTGAGTGAAAACAAATCCTCGGCCTGGCGGCGCATCCTCGCCTATCCGGAGATCGGGCTGGCGATGATCATGCTGCTGATGTTCATCGGCACGGCGTTGAACTCACGCACGATTCCAATCGACGTCAACGGCGTTGAAGTGCAGCAGAATGTCTTTACCCAGCCCGACAATCTGCACCAGATTCTGCGCGAGGGATCGTACTTCGTCATCATGGCCGTTGGCGCGACGCTGGTGCTGGTCTGCGGCGGCGTCGATCTGTCGATCGGTTCGATTTACTGCCTCTCGGCTGTGGTCGGAGCCTATCTAATGTCGGAAGCCCCTTTTAAAGGGCGCGAGCTGCCAGCGGAGAGCATTCGCATTCTCCTGGGCGCCGCAGCAGCGTTGACCTGCGGCGCCGTTTGCGGAACCCTCAACGGCGTACTGATCACGATTCTCAAGACGCCACCTTTTCTCGTGACGCTTGGAACGATGCTGATCTTTCGCTGCTTTGCATTTCTGATTACCGGCGGGCGCGCGGTTGCGGGTTTGCCAGAATCGTATCTGTCGCTGGGCCAGTATCAGCTTCCGGGCGGATTCAACATTCACGTCCTGTTCATGCTGTTGATCGTGGCGCTGGGCTGGGTTTTCCTGACCTATAGCGTACCCGGCCGCATGGCGCTGGCGGTGGGCGGAAACGAAGAGGCGGCGCGCACCGCCGGCATTCCCGTGCAGCGCGTAAAGATCGCGGTCTACGCCATCGCCGGAACGCTGGGCGGATTGGCCGGCCTCCTTTATATAGCGCACCGCGGCGCGATAACTTCAAACGACGGAACCGGGTTCGAACTGATTGTGATCGCCGCAACGGTCATCGGCGGAGCCAGCATTACAGGGGGCCGCGGCTCTGCAATTGGCGCGATGCTCGGCGCTATGTTTCTGCAGCAGATCAACAACGCCATTGTGATTCTGCAGAGCAACCAGAATTACGAGAAGCTCGTCGTCGGTATCGTAATCATTGCCGCCGCCGGAATCGACCGCCTGCGAGAACGCGTTCTGGGAAAATGAATCGACGGCCCGCTCAAAAGACTTCCCTTTGCACACCCAATCGATGAAGATACAGCAATGGTAGCGAGGCTGTAATGCTGGATTATTCCGAAAAAGTGATCGATCATTTTCTGCATCCGCGCCATCTCGGCGTGCTTGGGGAGAGCGACGCGCAATCGCCCGGCGAGAAGGTGCTCGTCGCCGATGTCGGGCACATCACGCGCGGCGATGCGCTGCGCCTCTCGCTGAAAATCCGGACCAGCGACGAAACCATTCTCGACGCCCGCTTCCAGAATTTCGGAACCGGAATGCCGATCGCCAGCGCCTCGTTTTTCTGTTCGATGCTTGCAGGCAAGACATTGAATGACGCGCTGAAGATAAGTGCCGATGACCTCGATCGCGCGCTGGATGGTTTGCCAGAACTGCGCAAGCGCCAGCCCGTGCTGGTCCTTGATGCGCTCGACAGCGCCGTGCTCAAATTCCGCGGTCTGCCGCCGAGAGAGCGCGCCGCCCCCGGCGAGACGGCGCTCTGCACCTGCTTCCAGGTCTCCGAAGGCGCGATCGAGCGCGCCATCCGTCTGCGCGGATTGCGCAGCGTCAATGACGTCACCGCCGCGACAAAAGCCGGTGGCGGTTGCCACACCTGCCATCCCGACATCGAAGAAATTCTCGCGCGCATCGGTGCCGGAAAATATAAATTTCATATCTCCGCCGACGATTACGAAGCCGCGCACCGGCTCTACGGAACGCCCCTGCCCAGTGCCGTCGAGCTCGCACACAATCCACCGCCGCCACCCGAGCGGACGAAACATGTCGCTGACGACGGCTTTGTGTATCCCGATCAATCGCCGGTCGCCGGAGTGGTCGCACAGAAAAGCATGGCGCGCAAACGCGCAAACGCGCGGCCGTGGAAAGAGCTGACGTATGCGGAAAGACTTCAGCGCATCGAAGAGGTGCTCGAGCACGATCTGCGGCCCGCGATCCGAACGGACGGCGGCGATATCAAGCTGCTTGATCTGAAAGAAAACAGAGTTCTGGTATCCTTGCACGGCCATTGCAAAAACTGCCACAGCGCTACAAGCACGCTGAAGATGGGCGTCGAGAAACGCTTGCAGGAAGCCGTCTGGCCCGAGTTGGAAGTTGAAGAAGTGTTCGTTCAGTAATGAAAGGTTTACAAATTTGAGTATCCGGCCCGACAGTTGGATTGCGCGAATGGCGCGCGAGCACAGTTTGATTACGCCTTTCGAGCCGGCGCAAGTGCGCGCAGTGGACGGCAAGCCCGTGGTCTCGTATGGGCTCTCGTCGTTTGGCTATGACGTGCGCGTCGGTGACGAGTTCCGCGTTTTTACAAACGTGTATGGAAATGTCGTCGATCCGAAAGCGTTCGATTCGCGCGGGTTGGTTGAATTCAAAGGCGCGCACTGCGACATTCCGCCGAACAGCTTTGCGCTGGCGATTACGGTTGAGACTTTTCGCATTCCCAGGAATGTGCTGACGCTCTGCGTCGGAAAATCGACCTATGCGCGCTGCGGAATCATCGTCAACGTCACGCCCTTCGAACCGGGTTGGGAGGGGCGCGCGGTGCTCGAAATTTCCAACAGCACGCCGCTGCCCGCGCGCATCTACGCCAACGAAGGGATCGCTCAAGTTTTATTTTTTGAGAGCAGCGAGGAGTGCCAGACGTCTTATGCTCAGCGCGATGGGAAGTACCAGGGACAGCAGCAGATCACGTTTCCGAAGGTTTGAACATTTGAGGTCCGCCGTGTCGCAGGTAAAGCTATTCACTGTTGATCAGGCCGAAAAAACCTTGCCGCTGGTGCGCCGCATCGTCGGCGATATCGTCGCCAGTTTTGAGCAGCGCGAGAAGCGCCTGCTCGAACGCCAGCAACTTCCAAATCATCCGCCGGCCGGCACTGAAGCCGAAGAGCGCACGCTCAAGCTTGAAAAAGAGATGGAACAATTCGAAGAGGATATCCGGCGCTTTCAAGAAGAGCTGGAATCAATCGGCGTTGAACTGAAGGATTACCGCGCCGGACTGATCGACTTTTTCTCACGCTACGACGGCCGCATCGTTTATCTCTGCTGGAAGGCCGACGAGGGCGACACGCTGGCCTGGTGGCACGATCTGAATTCAGGCTTCCGTGGCCGCCAGCCCATCACGCCGACCAACCGCCAGAAATTCAAAGGCCTGAATCCAGGCGAGCGCTTCGCGGAAATGAGCTAGTCACTTTCGGCAGTTTCAGTTTTGAATTTGCAGTTTTCCGTTTTGTTTGGTTCTTGGATTTTGGTTCTTGGAATTTATTTTCACCTATGCGCGTTCTTTCCGGCTCCGCCCGCGGCGTCCCGCTCAAAACAGTGCCTGACTTGAACACGCGGCCGATTCTCGACCGTGTGAAGAAGAGTCTTTTTTCAATTCTCGATGCTGCGCCGTTGCTGCTCGATGCGCGCGTTGCGGATTTTTATTCCGGCGCCGGCACGCAAGGAATCGAAGCGCTTTCGCGCGGCGCGGAATCATGTCTGTTCGTGGAACGCCGCGCGGATGCGGTCGCGCTGCTCAACGACAATCTCGCGCGCGCGCAACTGGCCGCCAAGGCAACCGTGCGCTGCTCAACCGTCTTGGATGTGATCGAGCAGCTTCTGCGATCGCCCAGGAACGAGACGTTCGATTTGATTCTCTACGACCCGCCATTCAGTTTCAGCCGCGAAGCCGACTCCCGCGCGGAGGCGGAAAAAGAGATGAGCCTCGCCGGAAAGCTGCTCTATCCGGGCCATGCGCGTCTGGTGCTGCGCTTTGAAAAAGCGGCACCCCCGCCCCAGCCGGAAGGTTTGACTCTTGCGCGCCATTGGACCGACGGTCCGCACGCGTTTGCGTTTTACGGTCAGACCGCAGGCAAGTAGACGGTGAAGGTGGAACCTTTGCCAGCTTCACTCTTGACTTCAATACGCCCGCTGTGCTGATCGATGATCCTCTGCGAAATGGACAGACCCAATCCCGTGCCGGTGTCCTTCTTCGTGAAGAACGGATCGAACACTTTCTGCATGACGGCAGCGTCCATGCCGCATCCATAATCTTGAAACGCGATGGCGACCTGCCGCTTGGGCGGCGTGTCGCCAATCTTTTCTTTCACCTCTTGCGGGACGGCTTCTTGAATCAGACCAAAGCTGACCACGATGCGCGAGTCAGGTTGTGACGCCTGCACGGCATTCAGCAGAATATTTTGAAACACCTGGCGCAGTTTGTCGGCATTGCCTAGCACCGCGGGCATTGGGCTTTCGCTGCGGGGAAGTTCAATCCGCACTCGTGCCTTGGCCACATCCGCCGCCATTTCCTGCGTCAATTTTTCGACTAGCTTCTCAAGGTGAACCGGCACCAGAGTCAACTCGCGCTGCCTCGAGTAATCCAGCAGGCCCTGCACGATGCCGTTCATTCGATCGACTTGCTCAAGCACAATCTGCGCGTACTCCGACTGCTTTGGATTGTTGGCCGCACCTTCCTGGAGAAGTTGCGCAAAGCCGCGAATTGAATTGAGCGGATTGCGAATTTCATGCGCCACACCCGCGGCCATCTGCCCCAGCGCCGCCATACTCTGCGAACGCCGCACCTGCTCCTCGAGCTTGCGGACATGCGACAGATTTCGGAAATTCGCCACCGCCCCAATCACCTTACCATTGTGATCGGTGAGCACCGACGTGGAGAGCCCCAGCGGCACAGTCTCGGAACCCAGGCGCACCAGCACTTCCGCGCGGTCTTCGGCCTGCCCGGTGGTGAGCGTCTTCTGAACCATGCGGTTAAGCTCAGCACATTCGATGAAATCGCCCAACGAACGGCCGAGCAGATTTGTCTCGGTCTTTCGAAGAATCTCCTGCGTGGCGCGGTTGATGCGCAGCACTCGACCCGTGTTATCCACAACCACGATGCCTGATTTCAACGAACGCATGACTGAATTATTGAATTCGGATGCATCAAGCAACTCGCTATACAGGCGCGCGTTTTCAAGGCAGACCGCGAGCTGCAGCGCCATGGCCGTGCATAGCTTCAGATCCTGTTCGCTGAATTGCGTGTTGCTTCTGGCGGTATCGAAATAGAGCATCCCGAAGACTTTGTCTTTCAGCTTCAGCGGCGCACCCATGATCGAACAGACGTGCATGCCTTTTAACGATTCTGAGGCCGAGAAGCGTTCGTCCTGCGCGATATTCAACGAAAGAAAACTTTCTTTCTTCTGCAACAGTTGCTGCGCCATCGTGCGCGAAATAAGAATGTTTCCAGTGTCCCCCAGCCCGTCGCGGACCTTGGTCACTTTGGTGCCGGGCTCGCCTTCGGGAGTCAGCAGCAGAACCAGTCCGCGGTCCATGCCAAAGGCTCTGAAAAAATGTTCCAGCGCGCGTTCCAGCATCGCGGGCATGTGCAGAATCCCGGCAATGTCGACCATGAATTCATAGAGCACAGTAAACTGACGCTGCGCATCGGGAATGGTCGTTCCTTCCTTGAGTTCAAGGAAGCGCGTGTCGCCCAGACTGAGGCTGAAGTTGGTGCTTGCGGTGGGCTGTTCTTTGGCAAAAACAACTTGCGGCTGCGCGTCGGTTCTCTGTTCAAGCTGCAGCAGTAAAACGGTGTCGCCGATTCCGATGCGATCTCCATTACTCAGTGCGGATTCGCTGATCCGCGCATCATTCAGGAAGGTGCCATTGGTGCTGCGCAGGTCGCGAAGAAGAAACTTTTCGCCGTCGCGCACAATCTCAGAATGGACGCGGCTGGCAGCCTCATCATCCAGTGCAATCTGGCAAGTGCGATCGCGCCCAATACGAAAAACATCGTGCGACAAGGGAATACGATGCCCCCGGTAGCGACCGGATATAACAACCAATTCACCTGACACGGCACCCACCAATTCGCGCCCCTCGTTGGAGTTATGTGCAGATACAATTAACACCCCCCGGCACGCAAGGCAAGCGAGGTTCATAAATACAAAGTGTGAAATCACTTTATCTTGCGGCCGGTGAGGATAGACTGTCCCGCTGCACGGGGCGTAGCTCAGCTTGGCTAGAGCGCCTGGTTTGGGACCAGGAGGCCGCAGGTTCGAATCCTGTCGCCCCGATCTTTTTTAATTTCGATGGGTTTCACCAATTCATCGAAAGGCTTATTCCATGTCAGGGTTAGACTTGTACTGTCCAACTCACGGTTCAAACTGAAGATTTCGAGCAACTCACGTCGAAGCTCCCAGTTTGAACCGGCCCAGGTTTCAGGCGCACGCTGGCTCAGGTTGAATGCCTTCTCCGCAGTCTCAATGAACGACGCATTAATCTTCACTTCATCAGTCAGCGCCCGAGCAATCCGTTCCAATTCCGTTTTTATTTCTAGCGCCTTGGGTTCGTAAAGCTCTTTCTCTACCATTCCACCCAGGAACGCATCCAGCAGCTTATCCCGCTTGCCCTGCAGTTCCGTCAAGCGCTTGCTCATTTGCGCTTGCTGCGTGCGGTTGTACTCCACTTCATCGCTCAACGCGGCCCGCACGCCATCGCGGAACCAATCCGCAATCTCGGCAGAAGGCAGTTTCAGCTTTCCCAGTTCGCCCAGCACTGCGCTTTCAAGATCGGCGCTTGTCCACCGCACTTTCGGGTGATCAACCCCTTGAATGTCGTTTCCGCACCGATAGTACACGTGTTCATTGACGCCGCCGTTCTTCAGCTTCTTCCGGATCAGTTCGCCGGTAATCGCCTGTCCGCAATACTTGCAGCGGAACAGCCCGCCGGACATCGGCGAATGTAAATTGCCCTTGGAGCGCTTGTTCTTGCCCTTCAAAATGTCCTGGCAGCGTTGAAACGTTGCGCCATCCACAAGCGGCTTGTGCTTGCCCTGAAAGACGCGCTTATGCCACATGATTTCCCCCATATAGAAACGGTTGTTCAGTATGTAGCTTAGCGCCGTGCGGTGAAACTTGGGGCAGCTTGGATTGTATACGTGTCCTTCGGCCTGCAGCGCATCGGTGATGGATTCAAATGTCATCGTACCCAACGAGTACAAATCAAAGATGCGTTGCACCGTCTTGAAGCGCTCAGGGTCCGGACGAATCGGCTCGGTCCTGTCTTCAGTCGTGTTGATATAGCCGTAAGGTGCATTCGCCGGCAGCCAGCCTTGCTCAACTTTTTCGTTCATGCCTTTGAGCACTTCCGAGCGCAGATTGTCAGAGTAGTACTGTGAAATAGCCGCCATCATGTTAAACGACAGGATTCCCGCCGCGCCCTGGCCGAACTGATTTTCCACAAAGTACGGGCGTACTCCGTATTGGTCTTCAAGCTCTTGAATCCGAATGGCATCCCGCATATTGCGGCACGCCCTATCGAGCTTATGGCACACCAGGCCGCCCAGGTTCTCACGCCGCGCGTTGCTCTTCACCCAGGACAACATCTTCTCGAACTCCACACGGTCGGAATTCCGCTTCGCAGACTCCGCAACCGAAAATTCCTTGATGATGTTCAAGCCGTCCTTTTGCGCCTT
>Ga0105047_10006830_pt1 | contig 19299 bp, 17 predicted proteins | sample MAT04_FD_78384 | JGI IMG/M metagenome (GOLD analysis project Ga0105047, IMG submission 78384) | Freshwater microbial communities from Lake Fryxell liftoff mats and glacier meltwater in Antarctica - MAT-04 (megahit assembly) | ecosystem: Environmental > Aquatic > Freshwater > Ice > Liftoff... | reverse complement strand
TTATCCGGCTCCAAAGAAATAATATTTAATTTGACACCGCGCACTGCGGCCTTTTTCTGATTAATATGCACCATAGCAAGGCGATGGGTGGGGAGTTCGGTGCGGCAGTGGAGCAGCAAGCGTAAAGCGTATTTATCGAGGTCTTCCAAATCATTATGAACAGTCGCCCGAATTTTATCATCGTCGGCCTTTGCTGCCCATTCCTTCTCAGACACTTGTCGTCATTAATTGGGTACTTGACACATCTTGCATGGTGACGCTCTGCTTCCTTTTGCTTTTGTCACCATTTTCTCCCCTTCATCCCTTTTCATGCAATCGCCCTACGGTATGACGTGGCCTTATACTTTAAATACAATCTTCGTTATCATGAAGTTTGTCCTTTTGCATTCTATGGATTGACCTTTTATGACCAACTCGCAGCGCACGGGTGTTTTCTTTATCTTGATCGCCGCCGCCGGATACGCCTTTCTGCCGATTCTTGCTAAATTCGCTTACGAATACGGCCTGACGGCGATGGATGTCGTCACATGGCGCTTTATCTTCGCCACACCGGGCATCTGGCTGCTTGTGTCGCGCCTGCCGAATCCTGATTCCGCCCGTTTGCCGCGTCTGCCGTTGTTAGCGATGGGGATGCTGTTCGGCGTGATTGCGATGTTGGCATTCTTCGCGCTGGAACGTGTTCCTGCCAGTACCTTTGTTGTATTGGTTTATGCCTATCCCGCCGTCGTAGCAATTCTTTCGCTCTTCACAGGCGAGTTTTTATCGACGGGCGGTTGGATTGCGCTCGGTCTAACCTTAGTCGGCGTGTTGATGACGGTGCCGGATTTTACGACTGGGCTGGCGGAAAGCGACCCCGGAGGCATTTTGCTCTCGATTATGAACGCCATCACCTACGGTATTTATCTCGTCATTAGCAATCGTCTGCTGCGCGGACAGACCGCCCTTGCTCAGGCCAGCGCTTACAGCATTTCCGGCTCGCTGATTTTGCTACTCTTAGTCGCACTGTTTAACGGACTCGCTATCCCGCAAAATTGGATGGCGTGGGGCTGTGTCTTCGGGATTGCGATCTTTAGCACCGTCATTCCCATTTTTTCGGTCTATACCGCCATGCAAAAATTGGGCGCAACACGCGCCTCGATTTTGAGTATGTTAGAGCCTGTTCTCGTGCTTGTATTTTCATTTTTGTTTCTGGATGAAACGATGAAACCGATTCAATGGGCGGGCGGCGCGTTAATTCTGGTAAGCGCCATTACGTTACAACTTAATGGGCGTAAGCCACGCCCGTCAAATGAATCCCAAACCGATGATATTTTGCAGCCAGAAATTGCCGCCTTGTGAAGGCTTGCGAAGCCTTGCAATTGCGAATTAGAACGCAAGAAATAGATAGCCGCGCCGATTCGCAGCCAGTAAGCTAGATGAGTCCGCCGCAAGCAAAAGCGTATATTCATTTCATAAAATTCTTGGCGCTTTTGGTGGTTCAAACAAATTAAGGAGCAGTTCTCGTGAGTGTAAAAGTTGAAGCCGCACCCATCCTTGAAACCGCCTTGCCCGATCAATCGCGCCGTTTAAAAATCGGGCTGGCGCTGTTTTCCTTATATATCATCTGGGGATCCACCTATCTCGCACTGCGAATAGGCGTGGAGAGCTTTCCGCCGTTTATGATGACAGGGGTACGTTTTCTCATCGCCGGGGTGATCTTGTTCGCCTTCCAATGGATGCGCGGCGACACCCTCCCGACAGGCGTACAATGGCGCAACGCCAGCGTGATCGGCGCGATGATGCTCGGCGTTGGAACGGGCGGGGTTACTTTTGCGGAACAATGGGTGGCTTCGGGGTTAGCCGCAACCGCTGTTGCTGCTGTGCCTGTGTGGGCGGCTTTATTCGGGGGATTATGGGGGCGCTGGCCTACACGTTGGGAATGGGCAGGGCTGATTCTCGGCTTGGTTGGCGTTACGCTGCTGAACACGGAAAGCGGGATGCAGGCCAACCAATTAGGCGCAATCGCCCTCATTTTGGGGCCAATGTCGTGGGCGTTTGCCTCGATCTGGAGTCGCCGCCTGAATTTGCCGGATGGATTGATGGCGACGGCGGTTGAGATGATCGGAGGCGGCGCATTCTTGATGGTCTTGAGCGTCATCGTGCGCGAAAATTTAGACGAAGCACCCAGTACCGAGTCGGTGCTGGCGGTAGTCTATCTCATCACATTTGGGGCGTTGATCGCATTCAGTGCGTATATGTATCTACTTAAGGAGGTACGCCCCGCTGTAGCGACCAGCTATGCCTATGTCAATCCGATTGTGGCGGTCTTTTTGGGAATCGTTTTTGCCAATGAGGAGATTACGCTGACAGGCAAAATTGCGTTAGTCGTGATTCTGGCGGGAGTCGCGCTGTTAACGTTTGGTGGCGGCAAGAAAAAAGCCGCCTAGTTATTGGCTTCATCGTTATCTGCATCATCAGGATAAAAATAAGCCCAGAGCGCGTCCGCTTTATCCGGGTAGTCCCGCATCCATTCCACAGGCTTCATCAAGCGGGCGCGATAGACCACCGCGCTATAGTGACGCAGTTCATCCGTCATGCCTGCTTTGCGCCGCAGATGATCGTCAATCAACCGCAGTAATCGGCTGCCATGCAGGGTTAATTTGTCATCTTCTACAAATAACGACATTGCAATATCCTTTAGGACTTTCTCAGTTGACGAGCGTTTCTGGTAAAAATTGTTGTTTCATAATTTTGAGTAGAGGCAAAGATTTCCCCTCACCTCTTATTTTGACTAAAAACTAATGACTACGACCTGCATCACTTCTAATCCTTGTTAAATCAAATTCATCCTACTGCGATATGGGATTATAATCAAACCAGACTTAATCAACCGTGAGGGAAGAAACATGCCACCAAAACTGAACGGACGCTATATCGCCGATGTCACGATTCCAGACGATACCCTTATCACTGCCGGAACAACATTTATAAAAACTTGGCTGATTGAAAATAATGGGCAAGGCACATGGGAGACGGGTTTTAATTTTGTCTGGGTCAAAGGCTCGTCCATGACGACGATCCCCAAAATACCGCTGCCCAACCTTGCGCCCGGCGCACAAGCGCAAATTTCACTTTCACTGACCGCGCCAGCAAAGGCCGGAAAACATTTTAGTGATTGGCGTTTTCAAGATAGTAAGGGTAATTTTTTCGGTGAGGTCATTTATACGCGCATCCTCTCGCAACCTGCGCCTGCTACGATTCCGAGTGGCAAAAACGACAGTTATTTTCTGGCTGATGTCACTATTCCCGACAATATACAAATCCAGCCCGGCGCACAGTTTACGAAAACATGGCGCGTCCGCAACAGTGGAACGCTTCCTTGGGGCGCGGGCTATTCGCTGAACTGGACACACGGCACCTCGATGACGACTAATTTCAGTGTACCCGTACCCTATACCCCGCCGGGAAGTGAAGCCCAGCTTTCCGTCACTCTCAACGCGCCAATACCTCCCAGCACATATTACGGTGATTGGCGGCTGAAAGATGATAAAGGGCAGGTGTTCGGCGCGGCCTTCTGGGTGCGGATCGTCGTCCCCACGCCGCAGGGAACATCGCCCGGTTTCACCGGAACATCAACCGATGCCCCCGCCGGATTTAAATCCATCGCGCCGCATTTTTCGCAGCGAGACAACCGCTGGGGCAGCGCTCCGCTGGCGAATATGGCGAATGCGCCGTCGATTGGGCGTTGGGGCTGCTTAATGACGTGCCTAACGATGATCGCGGCTTCTCGTGGGCAAAGCGTTGACCCCGGACAATTTAATCAACTCATGGTGCAGCGTGGCGGCTTCACCAATGGCTATTTTACGCGCTGGGACGCGCTGCAAGTGGTATATCCGAATATCATTTTTGATGGCAAACTCGATCTGGGCGCGGACATTGTTTCGCGGATTGATGCCAGCTTACAGGCAGGTCGTCCGGCGGCAGTTCTGGTCGATTTTACGCCGCAGAATCAATATAGTGATAACGATCAACATTGGGTGTTGGCTGTCGGGCGCAACGGGAGCGATTATCTGATTAATGATCCCTGGATGCTCGACGGGCAGCCCGTTTCCCTGTTGAAAAATTATGGGCGCTCCGGCGGACAACTACGCGATGCGGTGCGCTCCGCCATTTTCTACCGCTAAAATCCTCCTTCAACGAAATGTATTTTTCAAACAAGGGACATAAAAGTCCCTTGTTTTTATTTGGGACTTTTTTATTCCCTGCTTGGTATGTTTAAGCCAATTCAAATCTCATTATTGCAAGCCCGCCAATGAATCTATTGAACAAGGAGTCGTAATATGAAAAGTCGTGTAAAACTGTTCGGTCATCCTGTGCATCCCATGCTGGTCGTCTTCCCATTAGGCTTATTCGCAACCTCAGTCGTGTTCGACATTATTGGTGGACTTGATAACAATGGGTACTGGTCTTTTGCCTCTTACTATATGATCGGCGCGGGCGTTGTGGGTGGCATGGTGGCGAGCGCTGTTGGTGCAATTGACTTGATCGCAATTCCGGCTAAAACACGCGCCAAACGCATTGGTTTACTTCATGGTGCGGTCAACATCATTACGATTACGATGTTTGCGGCAAGCTGGCTTATTCGTAACAATGCCGAAAATCGAGAAGATTTAAGCGCTGTTTTGGTGTCGTTACTCGGCATCGGTATCGGCACTTTGGGCGGTTGGCTTGGTGGCGAGTTGGTCTTCAGGTTAGGCGTAGGCGTAGATAAAGAAGCCCAACTGGATGCTCCTAATTCGCTGCGGGAATGAGCAAAAGTTGCGTGAAATTTGGTTTATTTTTGAGTGGAATGGAGAGGAATCTATGACTGAAGAAAAAGAAAAGCAGTTGCAACCGCCGCAGACACAGGCGCATCAACCTGGCATTGAATCGCAAATGAATCCGCGCCCCAGAGCCGTAGATAAAAATTATCGTGGCAGCGGCAAATTGACTGGAAAAGTGGCCCTCATCACAGGTGGCGACAGCGGAATTGGACGCGCTGTCGCGGTACTTTATGCCAAAGAAGGCGCAGACGTGGCGATTGTCTATTTAGACGAACACAGCGATGCTCAGGAAACATGCAAAATGGTGGAACAGGAAAACCGTAAATGCCTGCTCATTGCGGGTGATTTAGCTGAAGAAGCATTTTGCCAAAAAGTGGTTGAGCAAACCGTCACAGAATTGGGCGGCCTTGATATTGTGGTCAATAATGCCGCTGTGCAGTATCCACAGGAAAGTATTGAGCAAATCACGGCGGAACAATTGGAGCGCACTTTCCGCGTAAACATTTTTGCCTACTTTTATATCGTGAAGGCCGCTTTAAAACACCTTAAGCCGCGCAGCACAATCATCAATACCACGTCGGTTACAGCCTATCATGGCAGCCCACAATTACTCGATTACTCATCGACAAAAGGGGCAATTGTCGCCTTTACGCGCTCCCTTTCACAGGCACTCGTCGAAAAAGAGATTCGTGTTAATGCGGTTGCGCCGGGCCCCATCTGGACACCGCTTATCCCAGCGTCATTTGATGCGGAACGAGTCGCGAGTCATGGTAGCAGCGCCCCGATGAAGCGCGTTGGACAGCCAGAAGAAGTCGCCCCAAGTTATGTTTTTCTCGCTTCGGACGACTCATCTTATATGACTGGACAGGTGCTTCATCCTAACGGCGGAACCATCGTCAACGGCTGATGTACCACAAGCGGACATCATACGCCGTCTTACTCATCCCCTTCAGTTTCTTCGTCTTCCCCTTCCGCCTGCCCTGGTGTATGCCCGACTTTTATATCTTTCTCTCCGGGTGTTTCGCTGCCTTCGGCTTGGGTTGTGCGCTGAATATTGGGATTGGGCTTGGTATCTTCCAAAGATGGGTTGGGGATTTCTCTATCTGGCGACATAAGGTTTTAATTCCTGTTTGATCGATACGTTTACTACAGTGTAATTTGACGGTGTAAAAATCAACCAAACACGAGCATAAAAAACTCTAACGGAAATTGGACGCAAAACAAAATTAGGCGGCATCGCTACTTAAACGATGCCGCCCGATTATTTAAACAAGATGCGTTTTAACGTATAACTACCGCGCCACCCACCCCAACGGCACCACCAGCAGCGGCGTACTCCCATCCGGCAGCGTAGGCGTAAACTCGCTGTATTCGCCCGTCGCCGCATCCACAAAAACAAACTGCTCCGTGTTGAGATCAGGACATCCCATTGGCGGGATGCTGTAGGCTAAAGTTGTACCGTCCGGCGACCAGTGGAAGTTGCAGCCGTCGGGGAGATCAAAACGATTGATGTCTACAACCTCGCTTCTAGCGCCGGTATCGTTTAGGGTTAAAAGGGTAATGCCGGGAACAAACGATAAATCTTGGATTATGGGTTGACTGTAAATATCATGTGGCGTTGCTCGATTCGCCACGATTTGCCCTGCAAACGGATTGAGCAACCATTCGAAAACGTATCCATCAAATAGGGGTTGTAGATCGGCTGCGTTGACTCGGTAGATATAGGTCATTTGGTTCATGGTCTGCTCTGTAGGCAGCCCATAAAAGGCACTTATGAGTAGCGTGTTTGCATCATACCAGAGTATCTCATAACTACCTGGAGAAACGCGCATTCCGCCGGGTTCGTAAGCAGGTGTCGTGAAATTCGTTAACTGCATCAATTGCTCAGTGTTTGTATCCCAAAGAAAGACTTCACGGGCAACATCCGCTGATGCATTGCAGCCCAGTACAAAACTGATGAAGCGATTGTCAGGAGACCATTCTAATTTGCAGCTTTCCGCCCCGATAGGCACAAAATCCAAGAAGTTCTGCGAACTCTGGCGCAAGTCAGTATCAAGACTTATCACCTGTATTCTACTCACACAGTGCTCAATGTCAGGACAAGAAAGTGTTGACAAAACCAGTTTTTCGGAGTTCGCAGACCAAGCAATTTCCGGATGTGCCAACCCATCATTGCTTACGTTGCGCTCTGTATCAGACTCAATAGCATAAATAAAAACATCGAATTGCTGAGATACACTTAATCGACGGCTTATCGCCAGAGAATGACTATCTGGCGACCATGCCATATCCAGCACATAACCACTATCTAAATCGCGTATTTCACCCGTTTCAATATTTAGAAGTCTCAAATACGGTACGCTATCCGCACTTTCTATACTAGGGGCATAAGCGATCCACACTCCATCTGCGCTTAAGATAGGCAAAGTCGGAACACTCCAGTTGGATTCTATGGGTAAATCTATAACCTGAGTTTCAGGTACCGGGTCCGCAAAATCAATAAATCTAACCTGCCCACTCATGGGCAGATCAAGCAAGACATAATAGGCGAATCCAGCGCGATTTTGAGCAAGCGTGGTCATGGGCGACACCACAATCAATAGCGTTGAGGCTATTAGGACCAGAAATCCTCTAATTCGCATGTTGTTTACTCCTTTAATTTATGCTCAGGGACAGCCAACAATAGGTGTGGATGGCGTAGCAGGAGATTGACCAGGTCCACTAGCCCATGTATCGTAGAGGCAGTAAGGTTGGACAAGGACTCCAATTACTTCACGGGTAATATCGGTTTGGCTACCCAAATTTCCATTTGTCGGAATTGTTCCCGGGTTCCATAAACGGGGCTGATAGGCTAGATGGTTTTGTACCATTGGATTTGTAATACCGCAGACTAAACTTCTTTCATTATGGCGACACAACGACGCTACCTGTTGACCGGCCTGAACGAGTACACGATTGCCATTTGAAGGCACGAGCGGGACAGTAACATGTGTCATAATAATTTGACGGTCATTGGTCTCAATACTAGCAGTGCAGTCAAGTGCGCCAGACGAATTGAGTGTCAACGATATCTCGATTTGCTTTGCAGTTGTGTTGTATAACGCACAACCAGTCACAGGCGAATAAACTGGAATGCGGCTAGAAATTGATGGAGGAGTCGCTGGTGGATCGCAAATCGACTGGGTTGCTAAAGTCTGGGTATCAATACAAAGCTCAGAGTTAACAGGGACAATATCAAGGGTAGTGCCAAATCCTTGGAGTGGATCGGGACCAAAATGTAGACCAAATGATCCCATTCGCGCAGGAGGAATTTGATTGTAATCGACAGTGGAAGGGATTGGCGTTATTGCAAAATTACGCCCAAATGGCGATACATACACTAATGTTGGTCCACCTGCCACCAAGGGTGCATTTAACGTAGAAGGCGGCGCTACAATCGGCAGCCTTCCATCACGAATGACGTTCAGCGACTCGTATGAACAGTCAGGGAGGATTGTGCGTACATCCATGAAACCGATTAAAATGCTGGATGTACCGTTGATAGGCCATGTTAACTGCACCCATTTGATATTGGGATCCACCCAAGGGATTACACCCAGATAAGCCACGATTTCACTTCCGTTCCAGTTCAGCGACGGTGTTCCTGCTGGACGCTGGATTGATGGGACGGTGTTGGGCGGCCAAATCGGGCCAGTCGCTGGAGGAGTGCCAATTGGCACACCCAAAGTATTAATGGTCATAAAAGTAAGCTGCCCGTAAGTCGAAACCTGCCCCTGAATTGGTGCGGTTGGCGTTCCGGCGCTGCCCATAACATCAGGTGCGGTGGTTGAAGTGCAAGGTGGCAAGGGTGTAGGGGATGGGGTAAACGTAGGGGTCGGTGTCCGTGTGATTGTTGGTGTTGCGGTGGGCGTTGTTACGCCGCAGGCAATCGCATTGGTGGCATACGGCACATAGACCGCTGTTCCGTAAAGCGCGTCGCGTGTCCCGTTGCTTGTACCCGTTCTATTGGGTCCGCTGCTGCTGCCCCACCAGTTGCCAAGGGCAGTCACGCCATTCGTAGTATACAGCCCATAGCCGCCTGCACTGTTGGCGTTGATGCAACCTTGACTAAAAGTCATATTAACCAAACTCCATTTTTCAAACAAGGGATTTCTTACATCCCTTGTTTTGATTCAACCGCCCTTTACCGCGCCACCCACCCCAACGGCACCACCGCCAGCGGCGCGCTCCCATCCGGCAGCGTCGGCGTAAATTCTGTGTATTCGCCCGTCGCCGCATCGACAAAAACAAACTGTGCTGTATCCGTTCCCGGACAACCACTGCGCGGGACGCTGTAGGCCAAGGTTGTGCCATCTGGCGACCAATAAAAATTACATCCATCCGGCAAAGTAGCAGGTACTGCAAGGGCATCAACACGCGCCTCAGCCGATCTGCTCTGGTCGAGCGTAAAAATCTCGACATTTCCGCTAGGCAATTCCGAGTCGGTACTTTGAGCATTCAAGGTTTCTGGTTGAACTTGTCGCCCAACCATCTGATTTGTAACCGGGTTACGCGCCCATTCGTCTACTTGGGTACTAAAAAGTTGATTGAGCGTATTTTCCGTCACATTATAATTATAACTTGCCCCATCTGTTGATGGATTTTGGCTTGCACCAATGAGCAGCGTATTTGCATCAAACCAGACCGAATTGTAGTCGCCACCTGCTATTCCTGTACCACCGGGCTGAAAAGCTGACGTTGTAAAGTTTGTCACTTGTTGTAAAATTTCTTGATCTGTATCCCAAACAAAGAGTTCTCGTGCAACTTCAAGTGTTAGCGACTGCGGACATCCAATCATAAAACTGACATAACGCCCATTGGGCGACCAATCCAGCTTACAATTTAAACCTGCTAAAGGTCCCAAGCTCAAAGCTGTATCTCTCAGATCGGGTGAAATTTGATAAATGTCGTTTTCCACACCAAGAATTTCAAGCTGTCTAGTGCAGCCCTCTGCTAAACAGAAATCTATGAGGGCAGCGATTTTTGTAGAGTCATTAGACCAAGCAATATCAACACGAGGTTCATCATCATTTGTCAAATTGATTGTATTATTCTCCAATACTGAGTGAATAAAAACATCGCCTTGACTTAAGGCTAGAAAGCGGTTATCTGGTGACCATTCAACGCCCAGAACGTATCCTTGATTGAGATCATGAATTTCCCCAGAAATCAAGTTAAACAAACGGACGAATCTTGGATTTCGACCATCTTCGCCATCTAAACTTGTCACAAATACAATCCATTCGCCATCTGGACTAACCCGCATGATACTGGGTAGTCGCCATTCCTCTTCTACAGGAACCTCAATATATTCAACGGCATCATTCAAGGCCGATGGATCAACAACGGCAATACTTCCACCCGAATTGATATCGCTGGTGATATAGTAGGCAAAAACTCTAGTCTCTACGTCTTGTGCGAAAGATAGAAATCCAGAGCATAGTAAAATCAGGAGGGAACTTAAAGTTGTAAGCATAGGCTTCATCTCGAATATCCTTATAAACTTAGGGACAGGCATAAAAGGGTGAAACTGGCGTAGCAGGTGTTGCGCCTAGATTCAAATACCAACCATCGTATAGACAAAATTGTCTTGCAAGTGTACCTAATACTTCTTGATATACTTGTTGCGATGACCCTAAACCACCAAATGGAACTGGGTTTGCACCCCTCATATTCAATTGAAATGCTAAATGAGTAGGAACCCCTGCTGCAATACCACAGGTATTTAACTCGTCACTTCTACAGAGGTTGGCTATAGGCTGTCCAGCCCTAACTTCAAGAAAAGCCTGATTCCCGACTATACTGTCTCTAAGATGTGTTAAAATGACCTCTCTATCGTTATTCAACCGCGTTTGTCCACAATCTGGTTGCCCACTTGAGGCAACTTGATCTATATTGATAATAATTGTATGGCTAGCCGAATCGTAAACAGCACAACCACTCACAGGAGCATAAATAGGTATCCTGACCCCACCTTGTGAGGGATTACAATTTGCCTGAGTGGAATCCGTATCTATACAAAGTTCGATATTTACTGGAACGACATCCAATGTTGTCCCCGGTGTAGGTGGTGTAGGTCCGTAATGCAATCCATAACTCCCCATGTGAGCAGGCGGTAGTTGATTAAACGCGACAGGCGTTGTCGTAAGATTAGCACCACGTCCAAAGGGTGAGTAGTAAACAGGTGTAGGGCCACCAGCAATCACCGGCGCGGCGAAAGTCGCTGGTGCGATGTGGGGTAAACCGCCATTCGGAATGAGGTTGAGGGATTCATAACTGCAATCCGTCAAAATCGTACGGCCATCTATAAAAACATAAAGCGTGGTTGAACCGCCAGAATAAGTGAGTGGAAGCGCAACCTGAACCCATTTAATCGTTGAGTCAACCCAAGGAATGACACCTGCATAAGCAATGATTTCCGAAGCACCCCAACCGATTGTTGGCACTGTGCCGGGTTGCCCTACACTGGGAGACGTATTAGGTAGCCACAACCAAGAACGACTCGGATAATCTACTATGCTTCCATCCGACTTCACGGTAAAGAAAATATTGTTGCCGTATGTAGAAACCTGCGCTCGTAATGGAGTTGTATTTGTGCCAGTGAGTTGACTGCCAATTACATCAGGCGCGGTGGTTGAGGTGCAAGGTGGCAAGGGTGTAGGGGATGGGGTAAACGTCGGCGTTGGAGTCCGTGTCACCGTTGGCGTTGCGGTAGCCGTTGTTGTGCCGCAGGCAATCGCATTGGTGGCATACGGCACATAGACCGCCGTTCCATAAAGCGCGTCGCGTGTCCCGTTGCTTGTACCCGTTCTATTGGGTCCGCTGCTGCTGCCCCACCAGTTGGCATAGGCATTCACGCCATTGGTGGTATATAGCCCATAACCACCTGCACTGTTGGCATTGATACACCCTCCACTAACAGCCGTTGCGTTAGAAAAGCTCAAGAATACCCCTTCACCGTTACGACTGGTACTATTGCTGCGAATGTTGCTGCGCGTGATGATGACATCACTTGAGTCTGTACCAACACCACCGCCATCGCCTATAGGGGTTCCGCCTGCGTTACTGGAGTTATTATTATTACGAAACGTACTCCTATCTGCTTGAAGGAGGCCTCCAAATACGTAAATTCCGCCGCCAATCGTCTGGAAGTTATCGGCAGCTTGCGCGCTATTATTCTCGATTACGGTGTTACTCAGGTAAACATCGCCCTGAACACTCAAGATTCCCCCACCGCCAAGAATTGTTGCTACCCCATCTCTTACAATTAGCCCATTTAAATGAAGCTCTCCGGTACCGTTCACGGCAAAAATGCGGAATTTGGGTATTCCACTGCCGGTATCGCGCCGAATGGTCGTACTTCTGCCATTGATTGTGACCGGACAGCGAATAATGGGTAATCCTATCGCCCCACGCGTTGCAAAAGCTGGGTCTGAAGGGGGTTCGGCGACAGTCAAAATATAGCTTATACTGGCAGGAAGATTAAGAATTGTATGGTTGGTACAGGTAGCAGGATTTGCCGTGCGAAGCGCTGTCAGCAATTCATTGACGGTAAGACCGACATTAATCACCTGCGTCGGTAAATTACTTACGGGTTGCAGCGGTTGAGGTATGTTTGGCTGCGGCGCACTCAAATCAGGTGTTGGGGTAAAGGTCGGAATGCCTGTTGGTGGTGAACCTAAGATCGGGGGTAATGGCCCAATCATTGGGGATATCATCGCGCCGGGCTGCGGCATGAGAGGCATCGGTGTAGGGAAAATAACACCCAAAGGCGTTAAAGACGGTGTAAGCGATGATGCAATTGTCGATGTTGGCGATGAAGTTGGTGTAGAGGTTGCTGTGGAAGTTGCCGTTGTAGTAGGGGTTTCAGTTACTTTAGGTAACTCCGTAGTAGGGGGGGGGGATAATATCTTGTGCGGATACAATAACGGATAGAAGCAGCAACAGCACTGTAAACACAAATAACAGCGCCCTGATGGGAAGATTGCGACGTTTATCAAACATACGTCTCTTTTCTGCTGCATGGAACGATGTAATTAGCGTAACAGAGGCGGTATTAATTAAGCAATATACATAACAATTCTCTAACCACCGTTTGCCCTACGATTGCCCTATGCCAAAACAAAATGAGGCGGCACACTAACCTAGTGATGCCGCCTGATCTGTTGTGGTTTAACCTAAAATTAGGTTTATGGCACGTAAATCTGCTGACCGACGAAGATACGGGTCGGGTTGGCGATGGCATTGCAGGAAGCTAACGCACTCACTGATGTTCCGAAGCGGCGCGAGATGCGGAACAATGTATCGCCTGCTTGTACAACATACACACGCGCACCGCAGCCACTCACAGGCGAACTAATGCCGACAGTCTGATTAATGACTGCACCGGGCGACTGGTTAATCACCGCGATTTGCTGAATACCCGTGCTGGTAGATGCGATACCCGTCAGCGGGTCAATCACATAGGTAACGGGTACAGTGGGGATCGTCACGTAAGGTGAGGGCGCAACGTAGGGTGCGCCGCCATAAGGATAGCCATAACCCGGATTGGTGGCTCGGAGCAAATCGGTGTAAACCGTAAAGGGGCCAGGGCATTGGAAGGTCTTGGAAAAATCCCCGTAGCCGCTGGCATAATACGGGCCACCCACCCACGCAGCGCGGAAGTTGCCGAGTAAATCCACCGAGACCGCGACCTGCCCATATTGCGAAGAACGGTTGAGCGAGCCGGACGCAATCAGATCGCCATAGAAGAATGAGCCGAGGAAAACCCCCGTGCCAATATCCGTACCGCCCCAAACTTCCACCACAGTGGATTGGCAGAAGACGATCACCCGATCACCGGGAAGCTGATCCAAGCCGCCTTGCGCGAAAACAGGCTGTGCCACGATACCCAGCACAGCAATAACCAGAATTAGAACAATTTTGAGCGTGTTGATGCGTAATTTTCTCATGTTTACCGCCTGTTATAACATCATCTTTAACTTCTGTTCTAATCATAATCGCAATATATCAATTTTGTAACAATCCAACTCGTATTCGTACATAACTATAACGCTCTTATTACGTCCGAACATTTTGATTCCGGTTAGGGTGTATACTATGCGATTGATTATGGGATAAATCAGGTATGAGATAGCCTTTATGCGTCAATCAAGTCGTTATTCTATCCAAGTCGTTTTACTTTTGTGTCTGATGAGTGTTCTATTGATCGGCTGTGACCCGATGATGCCACAAGCCACGCCCGTCGCCGTCGTCATCACCGCCGCGCCTTCAGTTACACCGATTCCTTTGTCATCCAACACGCCCATTCCCTCCCGCACAGCCTTACCCACCAGTACACCGGACTACACGCCAACGCCGACGTTGTTCCCGTGTGAGATTGATGCCGGACAGTTGGTGGAATTCAGTCAATTTCCAAGTACGGTAGCGGGCGGGGAAAATTTGCGTTATCAAGTTTACGTGCCGCCCTGTTATTACGAGACAGAACGCCGCTATCCGTATGTACTGCTGCTGCACGGACTGAGTTTCCGTGAGACACAGTGGAGCGATATTGGCGTGGTGGAAGCGCTCGATTCGGGGATTCGGTTGGGCGCACTCCCACCCATGATTCTGGTCATGCCCTATTATGGCGCGATTGGCGGCACAGACAGCTATCCGCCCGACCCATCCTACGAGACAGTGATTTTAGACGAACTGCTCCCCGCCATTGAGCGTGACTTTTGTACGATCAGCAACCGCGACAATCGTGCTATAGCGGGTATTTCTCGTGGCGGATTTTGGGCGTTTGAAATCGGCTTCCGCCATCCAGAGGTTTTCAGCATCATCACCGGACACAGCGCCTTCTTCCCCGATATTGATGTCGTGCCACCTGCTTTTAATCCGCTGGAAATCGCGCAAACATCGCCCACGTTGGCGGACGCAGGTTTGCGGATTTATATGGATAACGGCTCGGCGGATTCAGTGGCTTTTAGCCAGCAGACCCTATCGGATCGGCTGCGGGCGCGGAATATCAGCCACACCTACGTCATTAATCCCGGCGGCGACCATAGCAACGATTATTGGGCAGCGCACATCACCGAGTATCTGACGTTCTATGGGCGCAATTGGACGAAAAGCTACGCGGAACTGCCGAGTTGCAGCGAACCTAGTCCGTGATGCGAAAGGCAACAAATACGTAAGGCCAGTATGTACCTTGCATCAAATAATTTGACCTTGCCAATAGCTATAAAAGTCTTTCAATTCTGAACTACTAAGGCACCAAGAGTCACCAAGAATATTTTACAAAAACTCCTCTTGGTGTTCTTTGTGTCTTGGTGGTTGTCATTTTTCGCATTATTCGCACGGATTTACTGACGGCTAAAAGCTAACCGCTGCCCTCCCCCTCGGCAGTCGCTTCTGGCGTAGGTGTCGGTTGTATAACGACTCCGCCGCACTGCTGCGCCAACGTGGGGTAAGCATCCAAGACAACTTGATCTTCCAATACTTGCGCGGTTTCAATCGCGGTTTGAAGGTAGGTCAGGCAGCCTGAAAGGTCATTGAGTTGGCGACTTGCCTCCGCTGCCCAATAATTGTAACGCGCAAAAAGTTGATCACCGGAGACCGAGAGGTCTATCGCAGTCTCGAAGGAAAGCAGCGCGTCACTGTAAAGTTCCTGCCGCATTCGGGCGCGGCCTAACAGATAATGACAGCTTGGATTATTCGGATTGGCATTCGTACAGCGCGAGAGATAATCCGCAGAGCGATTGGGATCGCCGACGGTGCGAAAGTAATAATCGCCCATCCAATAAAGCGCCCGCGCATTATCTGGATTAAGCTCCAAAATGCCTTCAATCCGTCCTTCAGCTTGGGTAAAATCGGGGGCTTCGCTGGCGACTTGAATTTCGCTTTCGAGATAAGACATCTCGATCCCAATATAGATCATGTTGGGCATCGTGCCGTAAGCCGTATCAAAATCCTGCATGGCCGCTTGACGATCAATATTATAAAACCAGTTGACCAAACCGCTGACGTAATACGCTTCAAAGCAGTCAGGATCAAGATTAAGTGCCTCTTGCACCGTTGAGGCAGCGCGTTCATATTGATCGTCGTAGAAATAGGCTTCCGCTAAAAATGCCAATGCTCTGGCGCGGGATTTGGCAACGGTCAAATTATCTTGTGCAGCATCCTGTGGGGCGAGTTCCAGCGCATGGAGCGCACTAGCGACAGCCTGACCATAATTCCCGGTTCGGCTGAGTGCCATCGCCCGAATAGCCCACGCATCCGCCACAAAAGGATTCGCCGTAACCGTATTTTCTGCCGCTTCCAGCGCTTCTACGTCCTTATCCTCCATAATCAAGCCGAGCGTGTAATGATAATGCGCGTTCAAATCATTCGGCACCGCGTCGATGATTTCGGCATAAGCTTCTACCGCTTCTTGAATCGCACCGCGTTCCCATGACGCATTGGCACGGGCGATATTTTCTGTCGGGTCTTGGGTGGGTACGGGCGTAGGCGCGTTGATCGTCGCAATCCTATCTCCCGCCGAATCAACCACTGTATCGACCACACCGCCGATGCGCTCCCGGAATATTCCCTGATTCTGATAAATGCCAATTCCAGCGACGACAACCAGCGGCGTTAAAATCCACAACCAGAGCCAGCGCAAACTCAGCGGGCTGCGTTTGCGCCCTTGCCGGGTATAACGTTTAGGGGTACGAACATACATCGGTCAACTTCCTTCACTTGTCGCTGGCGTGGGCGCTCCCACTGGCGTGGGCGTACCCTCAAGCGGGGCGATCAAATCTCCGGCTTGACCGCTGAACTGAGGGCAGGCCTGCTCTATAGCGATCAGCCCTTCACGAATATCGGCAATCGCATCTTCGGTGCCAGAGCGTTCACGCGCCATTGTCAGCGCTTCACGTAAAATTTGCCATGCTGCGGCGCAATCTTGCAGATAAAAATAAGACAAGCCGCGATAATAGGTGCATTCAAGGTTCGATGGGTCATTCGTCGTACAAGCCGTAAAGGATTCCAACGCACCTCGGAAATCGTAAGCGTTATAGCGCAGCCGCCCCACTTCATACTGGGCGGTAGTTAACGTAGGATCAGCCGCTGCCGCATCCTCACAAAAATCAAGCGCCCGCTGAAACTGCCCAATCTTGCGATAGGCCGTACACAGCCGGAGCATAGCACGGGCATTATTTGGCTGCTGAGAAAGCACCACATTGTAGAGGTCAATCGCCTCTTGATCGCGGTTCGCCGCCAGATATTGATACGCTAGTTCTAAATAAGCCGGCACACGATTCGGGTCTAGGCTGATGGCTTGTTCCAACTGGGCGGTGGCTTCGTCTCGAAAATTGGACAAGTTCAAGGCATAAGCATAAGCGCGGCGGGCATCCACATCGTAAGGATCCAACTCGGTGGCGCGTAAGCCCATATCGACCCCATCCGCCAGCCGCCCTGTATCGGTATAGGCGCGAGCCAGCGCGGAATACAACGGCGCGAAGCTGCCATCAATTTCCATGCCGGAAAGCGCAACCGGAATCGCAGCCGAAGCCGCGCCGGAAAGCACTAAAGATTCGGCCTTTAATGCGAACCCACGCGGGTCACGCGGGGACACCTCGATACAATGATCGGCTAAGGATTCTGAACGTGCATAATTCCCAAGATCAATCTGTAACCGCCCATATTCATACAGATAATCCACATCATCAGGCCGCTGCTGGACGACCTGCTCAAAAAGGGCAGCCGCAGCACTTAAATTACCATCGACGGCCAAGTTTTCCGCCTCAGTCGCCAAGGTGCTGGCATAAGGCGTGGGCGTGGGCAGCAAGCCCATCATATCCATTGCCGTGACCTGAAGCTGATCGAAATTCGCTAAAATGAAGATCAACATCGCGCCGAAAAATAATCCCAAGAAGAACAGAAGGCGGCTGCCGCCACTCCGCCTTCTGCCTTTATCTTTTTTAAAGAAAGGCTCAGAATAATCGCGTTTGATTTGCATGATGACTTATCCGAAGCCGCCGCCAATAGGCGTAGGCGGGAGAAGGGTGGGCGGAGGTGAGGTCGGGACGGTCTGTTGCTGAAAGCCATCACAAATTTGGGTGACGTTATACAAGCCTATATCGATGGACTCCATAATCGACGGCGCTTGGCCCTGCTCCACTGCCTTCACGGATGCTTCGTTCAAAACGCGCCAAGCATCTTCACATTCATCTAACCAAAAATGCGCCAATCCGCGCAAATACCAGCATTCAATATCGGTTGCACCCAACCGGACACAATTTTCAAACGATTCAATCGCCCCTTCATAATTGCGCCGGTTATACTGCATACGTCCGGTTTCTCGATACGCCGAGCCGTAATTAGGGTCAATCTCCAATGCCTGATCGCAATAACCCTGCGCGACATCAAATTGGGCATATTCCACACGGGCATACGTCTCGCATAGGCGCAGATAGGCCTTCGCGTTGTTGGGTTCCATCTCGATAATGCGGTTATAAATAGCAACCGCCTTCTCCGGTTGGCGCACTTGTGGCAGTGCATACAGCGCGGCGAGGTAAAAATAGGATGTGGTCAAGTTTGGGCTAATTTCGATAGCGCGAGTCACCGCATCAATCGCGGCCTGATAATTGCCGATATACAGCAGCGCAAAATGCGATGCGATATAGACAAACGGGTCATTGGGGTCTAAATCCACTGCCCGCTGCCCTTCCCGAATGGCCTCTTCAAAACGCTGCAAATTATAAAAAGCCACATCGGAGGCGGCATATAAAGGCGCAAAGTTGGGGTCTGCATCTTTGCCGAGGATGGCGGCTTGAATGGCGGTGGGCGGGTCTGACCACATCAACGCGATAGCCTTAATCGCATAACCACGTGGGTCATCGGGATTCAGGGCAATCGCTTGTTCAGCAACTTGGACAGCTTCATCAGTCTGGTCAAGATCGATTAGAACACGCCCATATTCATACAGATAATTGATGTTTTCCGGCTGCTGACTGACGGCTCGTTCATAAAACGTGAGCGCTTCCGATAAATCTCCGGCAGCAGCCATCACCGCCGCTTGATTAGCAAGATCGCTGGCAAAGGGAGTCGGCGTGGGCGCATAGCCAATCGCTTCTAACGCCGTTAGTTGTAAGCGCCCGAACTGCGTATAAACAAAGACCAAAAATCCCCCCAGAACCAAGCCATAGATGAACAAAAAGCGTGAGCCTTTACCACCACGTTTGGGGTCACTGAAGAAGGGTTTGGAGTAGTTACGTCTAATACGTGTCATAAAATGACCTCTAACAACACATCATTTACGTTACCAGTATAAGCGAGATAAGGACAAAATCCATTGCAACTTACTCGCAGTACATTACGTTGAGATGACATCCTTGACTATAAATGATGCCGCCATCATTTAAAACAAAAAGAGCGACGTATCTACATCGCTCCTCATAATCTATTTTATGACGCTATACGTCTTAGTCGCCGC
>Ga0105047_10006827_pt1 | contig 19301 bp, 17 predicted proteins | sample MAT04_FD_78384 | JGI IMG/M metagenome (GOLD analysis project Ga0105047, IMG submission 78384) | Freshwater microbial communities from Lake Fryxell liftoff mats and glacier meltwater in Antarctica - MAT-04 (megahit assembly) | ecosystem: Environmental > Aquatic > Freshwater > Ice > Liftoff... | reverse complement strand
TGCACCTGGATCTACGACCTGACCGGTTCCGACACGTGGGCGGGGGTCGCCGACTGGGTCCTGGCCAAGCCCCTGACCATCCTCGGCATCGTCCTCGTGGCGTGGATCGTCAGTCGCCTGGCGCGTTGGATCATCAGCCGTTCGGTGGAGCGGTTCACCGGGGCTCCGCACCGCGAGCGGATGAACCGCCTTCGGGAGCGCACTCCGAACGTGTTGTTGAAGTCCGACCAGTGGGACCTGCGCCGCGATGCTCGCACCCACACCATGGTCGCGGTGGGGCGATCGATGGTCACCGTGGCCATCTGGTTCGTGGCTCTGGTCGCCATCCTCGACACGATCGGCATCAACTTCGGGCCCCTCATCGCCGGGGCCGGCATCATCGGTATCGCGCTGGGCTTCGGAACCCAGACCATGGTGCGCGACTTCATCGCCGGCTTCTTCATCGTGGCCGAGGACCAGTTGGGGGTGGGTGACGTCGTCGACCTCGGTCCCGACGCCAGGGGCACGGTCGAGAGGATGACGCTGCGCTCCACCCGCGTGCGCGACGCCAACGGGGTGGTGTGGCACGTCCCCAACGGCCAGATCCAGCGGGTGGGCAACAAGAGCCAGGAGTGGGCCCGCGCCGTGCTCGACGTGGTGGTGGGCTACGACGCCGACCTCGATCAGGTCCGAGAGATCGTCTCGGCGGTGGCCGAGGACCTCTCTGCCGATCCGGCGTGGGCCGACGACGTGCTGGAGGCGCCCGACCTGTGGGGAGTGGAGGACATGACCGCGGAGGGGATCACCGTCCGCCTGGTGATCAAGACCCGACCGGCGGCGCAGTTCGCCCTCCAGCGGGCCCTACGCGAGCGCCTCAAGCAGGCTTTCGACGAGGCCGGCGTCACGTTCGCCGCCGCAGGGGGCCCGACCACGGTCATCTTGAGCGATGGTGGACCCTCGACCTCGGCTGAGCCTTCCTCCGACGAATCTTCTGCGGGGGAGGAACGGGGGACTTGACGTCCACGGTGGTGCGCCTCGCGGCGATGGCGCCGGTGAGGTGGGCGAGGTCGGTGACGAAGGGTGTCGTCAGACGTCGGGTCCGTCGGGCGCCTCGGCCAAGGTGACGGTGATCGTCGCCACCTCTCCGACCTCGGCGGTGACCGAGGCGGCGTTGGCCGACTCGCGCACGTCGTCGAGCCCGGCCCGCAGCGCCCGTACCCGGGGTTCGTGGTCGATCACCACGATGGCGTCGACCGGCCACTTGAGGCTGCGCTTGGCCTCGGTCTTGGCCTTGCGGGCCTCGCCGAGCGCGGCGGCGGCCACCTCGAACACCAGAGGGTCACCGTCGGCGGCGGCGTCGCGCAGTCCGCTGGCATCGGGCCACAGTGCCGTGTGCACCGAGCCGTCCTGCCACCACGACCACACTTCTTCGGTGACGAAGGGGAGGAACGGGGCGAACAGGCGCAGCATCGTGGACAGCGAGAGCTGCAGTGCGGCCTGGGCCGACCACGCCGCTTCGTCGCCGCGGGCGCCGTAGGCCCGGCCCTTGACCAGCTCCAGGTACTGGTCGCAGTAGGCCCAGAAGAACGACTCGGTGCGTTCGAGGGCCCGGGCGTAGTCGTAGGCGTCGAAGGCCGTCGTGGCGTCGTCGACCAGTTCGGCCAGCCGGGCCAGCATGGCCCGGTCGAGGGGTTCGGTCACGAGGGAGAGGTCGGTGGTGCGGGCGGCACCGTCGCCGCCGCCGAGGCCCAGGGCGAATCGGCTGGCGTTCAGCAGCTTGATGGCCAGGCGGCGGCCCACCTTCATCTGGCCCTCGTCGAACGCGGTGTCGGTGCCGGGCCGCCCGTTGGCCGCCCAGTACCGGACGGCATCGGCGCCGTACTGCTCGAGGCGGTCCATCGGCGTCTCGACGTTGCCCTTGCTCTTCGACATCTTCTTGCGGTCGGGGTCGAGCACCCAGCCCGAGATGGAGGTGTTGCGCCACGGCAGCGAGTCGTGCTCGAGGTGGGAGCGCACCGCGGTGGAGAACAGCCAGGTGCGGATGATCTCGTGGGCCTGGGGCCGCAGGTCCATGGGGAAGGTGCGGGCGAAGAGGTCGTCGTCCTCGCCCCAGCCGGTGGCGATCTGGGGGGTCAGCGAGGAGGTGGCCCACGTGTCCATGACGTCGGGGTCACCCACGAACCCGCCCGGTTGCCCGCGCTGGCTCTCGTCGTAGCCCGGGGGCACCTCGGCCGACGGGTCGACCGGGAGGTCCACCTCGGCGGCGAGGATCGGGTGGGCGTGGTCGGCGAGACCGTCGGGGCCGACCGGGTACCAGATCGGGAAGGGAACGCCGAAGAAACGTTGCCGGCTCACCAACCAGTCGCCGTTGAGGCCGTTGACCCAGTTCTCGTAGCGCACCCGCATGTGGGGCGGGTGCCAGTGCAGCTCGTGGCCGCGTTGCAGCAGTGCGGCGCGCAGGTCGAGGTCGCGGCCGCCGTTGCGCAGGTACCACTGACGGCTGGTGATGATCTCGAGGGGCCGGTCGCCCTTCTCGAAGAACTTCACCGGATGGGTGATCGGCTTGGGCTCACCCTCGAGCTCGCCGCTCTCGGCCAGCAGTTCGACGGTCTTGGCCTGGGCCTGCTTGACGGTCGTGCCGGCCAGTTGGGCGAAGGCGGCCACCGCGGCCTCGCCGCCGGCGGTGATCCAGTCGGGGATGTCACTGGCGATTCGGCCGTTCTCGGCCACGATCGATCTCGTCGGCAACTGCAGCTCACGCCACCAGATGACGTCGGTGAGGTCGCCGAAGGTGCAGATCATGGCGATGCCCGACCCCTTCTCGGGGTCGGCCAGCTCGTGGGCCTTCACCTCCACCTCGACGTCGAACAGCGGCGAGCGCACGGTGGTGCCGAACAGGGGCTGGTACCGCTCGTCGGTGGGGTGGGCGACGAGGGCCACGCAGGCGGCCAGCAGCTCGGGGCGGGTCGTCTCGATGAACACGTCGCCGCCCGGGCCGTGGAAGGCGATGCGGTGGTAGGCGCCCGGTTGCTCGCGGTCCTCCAGCTCGGCCTGGGCGACGGCGCACCGGAAGTCGACGTCCCACAGCACCGGAGCCTCGGCCTGGTAGGCCTCGTCACGCTGGAGGTTGCGCAGGAACGCCCGCTGGGCCACACGCTGGGAGCGCTCGTCGATGGTGGCGTAGGTCATCGACCAGTCGACGCTCAGCCCGAGGTGGCGCCACAGCTCCTCGAAGGCCACCTCGTCCTCGGCGGTGAGGTGGTTGCACAGCTCGACGAAGTTGCGCCGGCTGATCTGGACCTTGGGCGCCTTGCGCTCGTCCTTCGAGCGTTCGCTCACCGGCTCGGGAACGGCGAACGACGGGTCGTAGGGGAGCGACGGGTCGCACAGCACGTCGTAGTAGTTCTGCACCCGGCGTTCGGTGGGCAGACCGTTGTCGTCCCAGCCCATCGGGTAGAACACCGCCTTGCCCCGCATGCGCTGGTAGCGGGCGATGGTGTCGGTGTGGGTGTAGCTGAACACGTGACCGACGTGCAGCGACCCGCTGACCGTGGGCGGGGGCGTGTCGATCGAGTACACGTCGTCGCGTTCGGCGCCGCGGTCGAAGCGGTAGGTGCCGTCGTCCTCCCACACCCGACCCCACCGCTCCTCGAGCCCTTCGAGGCCGGGTTTCTCGGGAACGGACCAGGCGGGGCGGGGAGTGGGGGCAGCCGTGCTCATACGAGCGTGGAGGCTACCGCCCGCACCTGTGGCCCCCCGAAGGGCTTCGGGGGTCGGGTGGCCGGACCGCTAGCGTCGGTGCCGTGCTGCAGTTGTTCGACACCGCCCGGGGTGCCGTCGTTCCGCTCGTGACCCGTGAACCGGGCCAGGTGTCGATGTACGTGTGTGGGCCCACTGTGTACGGCCCACCCCACCTGGGGCACGGCCGGTTCGCGCTCGTGTTCGATGTGCTGCGTCGCTACCTCACCTGGTGTGGGTTCGAGGTGACGTACGTCTCGAACATCACCGACATCGACGACAAGATCATCCAGCGCGCCGCCGAGCTCGGCGTGTCCACCTCGCAGGTGGTGGCCGAGAACGAGGTCATCTGGTGGCAGGCCATGGAGGCCATCGGCGTGGCCCGCCCCGACCACGATCCCCACGCCACCGACTACGTCGACCGCATGGTGCAGTTGATCGCCGACCTCCTCGAGCGCGGCGCCGCCTATGTGTCCGACGACGGCGTCTACTTCTCTCCGGCGGCCGTGGCCGACTACGGCCTGCTGGCCCGCCAGTCGCTCGATTCCTTGCAGGCCGGCGCTCGGGTCGACGTGGCCGAGCACAAGCACTCACCGGTCGACTTCGCGCTGTGGAAGTTCGCCAAGCCGGGTGAGCCGTCGTGGCCGTCGCCGTGGGGCGAGGGCCGGCCCGGGTGGCACACCGAGTGCGTGGTGATGTCACTCGACCTGCTCGGCGACGGTTTCGACCTGCACGGTGGCGGTCAGGACCTGGCTTTCCCCCACCACGAGAACGAACGGGCCCAGGCGGTGGCGTCGGGCCGCACCTTCGCCCGCCACTGGGTGCACAACGGCTTTGTGGAGGTCGGGGGCGAGAAGATGTCGAAGAGCCTCGCCAACTTCACCACGCTGCTCGACCTGACCGAGCGCACCGACCCCCGGGCCTACCGGCTGCTCGTGCTGCGGGCGCACTACCGCTCGCCGCTGGAGGTCACGGTCGCCACCACGGCCGATGCCACCGCGGCCCTCGAACGGCTCGACGCGCTGGCCCGGCGGGCGTCGGCCGCCGGATTGGCGTTGCTCGGGCCCGACCGGACCGATGCCGATCCGGTGGCTTTGGACGAGCTGCGTCGGGCTCTCGACGACGACCTCGACACGCCGGCCGCCATCGCCCTGCTCTTCGGGCTCGTGACTCGCGCCAACATCGCCCTCGACGCCGACGACGCAGCATCGGCGGCACCTCTGGTGCGGGCCATCGGGGAGATCTGCGGCGCGGTGGGCCTGGTGCTCGACGCCGGGGGCGGCGAGGTGCCGGCGGTCGTGCTCGCCACTGCCCGTCTCCGTGACGAGGCTCGCGCCGAGAAGGACTGGGCGGCAGCCGACCGCATCCGCGACGAGCTCACCGCCGATGGCTGGGTGGTGGAGGACACCGCGACCGGCACCGAGGTGCGGCCGGGGTGAACGCCTTCAGTCGGTGAAGCGGGCGGTCGCGGCCGCACGAGTGGTCGCGGTTGTTACCAGGGGGTAACTTGTGGACGTCCGGCCCTGGGGCCGACCCATCCCCCCCACCCCCGCGAGGTGCACGAGATGACCGATTACTCCCTCGAGTTCAACGAGGACCAGCTCACCATCGAGAAGTGGGTCCACGACTTCTCCGAGACGGTGATCCGTCCGGTCGCCGAGGAGTGGGACGAGCGTGAGGAGTTCCCGTGGCCCGTCGTCGAGGAGGCGGCCAGGATCGGCCTCTACGGCTGGGAGTTCATGGCCAACGCCCTGGCCGACCCCACCGGGCTCACCCTCCCCATCGCCATCGAGGAGATGTTCTGGGGTGACGCCGGCATCGGTCTGTCGATCTTCGGGTCGGGTCTCGCCGCCGCCGGCATCGGTGGCAACGGCACCCCCGAGCAGGTCATGGAGTGGGTGCCCCAGTGCTACGGCACCGCCGACGAGGTGATGCTCGGGGCCTTCTGCGTGAGTGAGCCCGACGCCGGCTCCGACGTCTCGTCGCTGCGCACCCGGGCCGTGTACGACGAAGCGAAGGACGAGTGGGTGCTGAACGGCACCAAGGCGTGGATCACCAACGGCGGTATCGCCGACGTGCACGTGGTCGTGGCCGCCGTCGATCCCGCCCTCAAGGGCCGGGGCCAGGCCAGCTTCGTGGTGCCGCCGGGAACACCGGGTCTGTCGATGGGGCAGAAGTACAAGAAGCACGGCATCAAGGCGTCACACACCGCCGAGGTCGTGCTCGACGACGTTCGCGTGCCCGGGCGCTGCCTGCTCGGCGGCAAGGAGAAGCTCGACGCCAAGCTGGCCAAGGCCCGCGAGGGCGGTCACACCGGGGCCAAGCAGCCGGCCATGGCCACCTTCGAGGCCACCCGGCCCGCGGTCGGCGCCCAGGCCCTCGGTGTGGCCCGTGCGGCCTATGAGTACTCGCTCGACTACGCCAAGGAGCGCCAGGCCTTCGGGCGGGCGATCATCATGAACCAGTCCATCGCCTTCAAGCTGGCCGACATGAAGATGGAGATCGACGCCGCCCGGTTGCTGGTGCATCGCGCCGCGTGGATGGCTGCTTCCAAGAAGCAGTTCACTTCGGCCGAGGGTTCGATGTCGAAGCTGAAGGCGGGCGAGGTGGCCGTGTGGGTCACCGAGCAGGCCATCCAGATCCTCGGTGGCTACGGCTACACCCGTGAGTACCCCGTGGAGCGCTGGCACCGCGACGCCAAGATCTTCACCATCTTCGAGGGCACCTCCGAGATCCAGCGCCTCGTCATCAGCCGGGCCATCTCCGGCCTGCGCATCGAGTAGCCCCACCAGGGCAGGGGCGGAGGTGGTGTGATCGGTTCGAGTGACGCTTGGTGCTGGTCGTGCTCGGTGAGCACCGAGTGGGGGCGGTCAGGTGCGTACGTCCGTGTTCGAGGCCGCTGAGCCGCTGAACTCTTCGCGCCAGCACGTGGTCGACCTCTGTGAGAAGGGCTTGTTGCCATTCACGACGGTGGGCACGCATCGGCGGGTCCGCCGCGGTGACATCGAGGCGCTGCGCCACCGCACCGAGCGGCTCACGCAGGACCAGCAGCGGAGCCTCTGGCTGGCCTATGCCGTCGCCGGCCGGATCATCGCCGACCCCGACGCGGCTGTCGATCTCGCTCTGCGGAACGTCGACACGATGAGGTCTCGCGTGCGTGGGTCGGCGGCCCAGTGGCTCGACGAGTGGGAGAAGCTCCTGGCCGGACCGATCGAGGTCCTCCTCGCCTCCTACACCTCGAGGGACCTGCGGGGCCGCGAGCTGCGACAGAACTCGCCCTTCGCCGGTCTGCTCGACGACGAGGAGCGCACCGAGGTCCTGCACCGGTGGCGAGAGGCTCGGAACCGGCGGGCCCACGGCGGTTCCGCGTCGTGACGGCGAGCAGCTTGCCCACGTGCTGCGCGCCGCCGCACGGATCGTGGAGGACGGCGACATCGTCGTCCTCGGCAGCCAGTCGATCCTCGGCACGGCCGACGTCTCCGGCCTGCCGCCCGAGACGGTGCTTTCGGTCGAAGCCGACCTCACCTTCGTCGATGACCCCGACGAGGCCAAGTCCGACGACGTCGACGGCCAGATCGGCGACGGCTCGGCCTTTCACGCGAAGTTCGGTTACTACGCCCAGGGCGTCACGCTCGCCACGGCCGTCCTCCCTGACGGGTGGCGGGATCGGCTCGTCGCGTTCGATCGAGCCGACGCGGAACCGAGCCATGCGCGCTGCCTCGAGGCTCAGGACCTCGTCGTGGCCGAGCTCGTGGCGAACCGGGAGAAGGATCGCGAGCTCGCCGAGGCACTCATCGGAGCGGAGCTCGTCGATGTTCGGACGCTGCTCAACCGGGTACAGCTCCTCGACCAGCCCGAGGCGGTGCGGGCGCGGACGAGACGGGCGATCGAATCCTGCGCCCACGCGGCCGGGTTCGGCTGACCGGGCCCACCATCCCCACTCATCCCTACAACTGCACGGATCAGTAGGGATCAGCGGCCGCCAGCCGGACCAGCACCAGAACGCGACCGCCGGTCAGCGGCCTGACCGGCATGGGGCGGACGAGCGGGTCGGAGCTTCACCACCTTCGAGGGCACCTCGAAGATCCAGCGCCTCGTCGACTCGCCGGGGTGGTACGTGCCGGTGAGTGCTCCTGCGAACTCAGCGATGACATCGTGTTCGCGTTCGAGGACGACCCGCCCCGCATCATCGGCGTGAGCAATCACGCGATCGCCGACTTCGAGTCCGGCGCTGCGGAGGGCGTCAGCCGGAATCGTGATCTGATTCGTGGAGCTGACCGTGGTGGCCCCTCGCCGCCGTTCCCTCACTTCTGCCATGGAAGTAGAGGTATCTCGACGCGTGGGCATCGGCACGGGTGATCGATGGGCCAGCGAATCGCAGAGTCGATCGCCGGGGAGGGTATGGGGTGTTCCCGCAGGCCTGCTCGCCCAGGGATCGTTGTTACCGTGCGGTAGGTATCTGGGAGAGTCCCGTTACGATCGGCCGGTCATGAGTCCTCTCCGATGAGCATCCGACTTCCGGCTGCGGAACGCCGAGATCAGTTGTTGGCCACCGCGCTGGCCACGTTCGCCGATCACGGATATCACCAGGCGTCGATGAACGGCATCGCCGAAGCCGCCGGCGTCACCAAGCCGGTCCTCTACCAACACTTCGGCTCCAAGCGTGAGCTCTTCCTCGAGGTGTTGCGCGAGGTGGGCGACGAGCTTCGCGAGCGCGTGCGCCTCGCCACTCTCGGTGCGCCCACCCCGCACCAGCAGGTGTTGCGGGGCTTCGAGGCCTGGTTCGGTTGGGTCGACGAGCAACGCGACGGCTTCACCGTGTTGTTCGCCGGCGACGTGCGCCGAGACGCCGAGTTCCTGGCCGAGGCCAGCAAGGTCGAGCGCCAGATCGCCGACAACATCGCCGACCTCATCGCGGTCGAAGGACTCTCGGACGAGCGTCGCCGCCTCCTGGCCTACGGCATCGTCGGTCTGGGTGAGAGCACGTGTCGCCGCTGGCTGGCCAAGGAGATCGAGCTCGACGCCGACGACCTGGCCGCCCAGGTGGCCGAGCTGGCCTGGGCCGGCCTGCGGGGCCTACGACCCGAGTAGCCGAGGCGTCAGAAACCCTGCTCGCGGTCCTCGCGCTCGGCCGCCTTGACGGCGTACCCGAGCACGATGGCGGGGGCCAACGCCGCCGACCCGAACGCCATCGACGCCACGATGACGGTGACCGCGCCGTCGGTGAAGTCGACGAAGAAGCCGTAGAAGAAGGCCACGATGGCCACGGCGAAGAGGAGATAGCCCACCCGCTGGCCGACGGTGGCCACCCGTTGCATCTGGGCGCGACGGACACGGACCGGGTCGCTGGCCGTTGCCGCCTCATCGGGAGTTCGATCGACTGGATCCGTCGTCACGCCAACCAGCCTGCCTCATGGAACACACCGTGGATCCGCTCGGCCATCCCGTCGAGTGACAGGTGGCGTCGGACGACCTGAGCGTTGTGCTCCAGGAGATCGGGGTCGGGTGCATCGAGCCATGCCGCCAGCTCGGCCGGGCGTTCGGGATCGAACCATCGAAAACCCAGAGCCCGCAGCTCGTCGGCCACCGGATAGTGCGACACCGCCACGGGCCGACGGTGGATGGCCGCCTCGATGGGGGGGTTGCCGAACCCCTCCCAGGTGGACGGGAAGGCGACGACATCGGCGGCGGCGTACAGCTCGGCCGGACCCGGCGCCGCCTCGTGGCGCACGGTCACGCTGCGGGCCCGGGCCTCGCCGAGCAGGCGGTCGAGGGTGGGGCCGTAGCCCTCCTCGGCCGGCCCGGTGAGCCAGTAGGTGGCCCCGATGGCCTCGGCCAGGGCCAGGGCCGCAGGGACGTCCTTGCGGGCGATGGCCCGCACCGGATGGGCGAGCACCCGCTCGCCGTCTCCGAAGCTCAGGATGGCTCGGGCGGTGGCGCGGTCGCCGCGTGGGGCATCGACGTCGAAGCCGTTGCGGATCGTCACGGCGCGGATGCCGCGCGTCGCCATCTCCTCGCGGGTGATGTCGTTGATGGTCACGTGGCGCCAGGCCGGATCGTCGGCCGGCAGCTCGCGCACGTCGTCGTACCGCGAGCGCTGCCACGCAGGGTCGTGATGATGGAAGAGCGCGGGCCGGTCACGCAGCACGCGGTTCACGGCGCGCGCCGCCGGTAGGTTCATGGGGATGGTGCCCAGGTTCTCCACCACCACCACGTCGGCATCGGCCAGCGCCACGCTCACCTCCGCGATCAGGTCGTCGATGGTGGCGGCGTCGGCGGCCCGCTGGCCGTCCACCCCGGCCCGACCGTCGGCGAAGGCCCCGATGGCCAGGCGCGGAACCCGACGGTCGACGGCGCCTTCGCCGGCCACCGTGACCACGTCGAACCCCATGCGGGCCACGACCTCGGCCCACGTGGCCGCCACGACCGACACCCCGTCGGTGCCGCCGAGCCGGAACGAGACGAAGGCGCAGATGGGCATGGGCTCCACGGACGATCGACGGTGATGGCACCCGACGGCGGGAACGCCCCCGATGGAGCCGCCACGCTACCGGCCGGTACGCGGCCGGACTCGGTCCTGGCGGAGCCGGCACGTGCCGTGCTCGACGCCAACTGGCGGGCGCCCTACACCGTGCCCAACGCGTCGGTGTATCCGTTTCAGTGGTTGTGGGACTCCTGCTTCCACGCCCTCGTATGGGCTCGACTCGGCCAGCCGGATCGGGCGGTGTCGGAGTTGGCCCACTGCTTCCGGACCCAGTCCCCGCTCGGGTTCGTCCCCCACATCGACTACGAGCACGAACCGGGGCACCACGCCCGGTTCTGGGGTCGGGAAGGGTCGTCGTCGATCACCCAACCGCCGATGTTCGGCCACGCCGTGGCCGGCCTGGCCCGGGCCGGGATTGCCGTCGATCGGCTCGTGGAACCGGCCCGGCGGGGCCTGGGGTTCCTCCTCGACCACCGGTCGCGGATCGACGGTCTCGTGTCCCTCTGCCACCCGTGGGAGAGCGGGGGTGACGACTGCCCCCGTTGGGACCACTGGTGCCCCGGCGGATGGACAGCGGCTCGTTGGTACGACGTGAAAGGCCGGCTCGTCGAGTCGATCGAGGTGGCCCCCGACTCCTCGCCACTGGCCAATCCCGCCTTCCGTGTCGCCTCGGTCAGCTTCAACGCCCTCGTGGCCTTCAATGCCTTCGAGTTGGCCGAGGTGATCGGAGACGAGGACCTGCGCCGCCAAGCCGACGATCTGGTCGACGCGTTGGACGAGCGGTGGGACGACGGCCTGGGCACATGGGTCGATGCCGGCGACAACGAAAGCTCCAGCGGGCGCATCCGGACGCTGGACGGCCTCCTGCCCGCACTGGTGAGCCGGCGAAGCGACGCAGTGGAGGCGGCCTACGTGCAGATGCTCGACGACACGGCTTTCGGCGGTCGGTACGGGCCGACCCAGGTCCACCGGGCCGAGCCCACGTTCGCCCCGCGGACCTACTGGCGGGGCCCGGCCTGGCCCCAACTCACCTATCTGTGCTGGGTCGCGGCCCGCCGGTCGGGTGCCTCGCTCGTCGCCGACGGGTTGGCCCAGAAGCTGGTGTCCGGCGCGTCCGAGTCGGGGTGGGCCGAGTACTGGGACGCCGATGACGGGATCGGCCTGGGAGCGGTACCCCAGTCGTGGGCCACGCTCGCCGCGCTGGTGCGCTGACGCTCAAGACGCTCGGTGGAGGCGCTCGCGCGTCGAGGACAGCCCGTACTGGGCCAGGTCGTCGGGTTGGAGAGACGATCCGGCGATGCGGACCTCGCCGGTCAGGTCTCGGGTGAGAGCCAGGTGGTTGCGAGGGTCCGGAACCGCTTCGACGATCGACCACAGGGCGGTGTCGGCCCCGGCCGGGAGACGGTTGGCGGCGGCGACTCGATCGCCGCGGATGCTGATCACCAGCCACACCACGGCGACGACGGCCACGACCAGCGAGATGACGGCGAGGACGACCAGTGCAGGCATGCCGCCGACGGTAGGACCGGCCGGCCCGGTGATGGTGGATGCCGATCGAGTTCCGGACGGGACCTGCCGCCGCCGAAAACCCGGTCGCATGACGTCGGTAGGGTGCAGGCATGGTCCGTGTCGACTCCAAGCGCTCCGTCGGAGTGGTCACTCTCGACCGCCCGGAACGACGTGACGCCGTCGATCACGACGCTCACCGGGTCCTCCGAGCCTGCCGCTTTCGCCGCAAAGCGCACCCCGCGATTCGAGGGTCGCTGACCCCTCAGCGGGCCGACCCGCGGAGGCTGCCCTGGGTCAGGCCGTTCGGGTCGAAGACGACGCAGCCGATCTGACCCTGCCCCCGTTGCCACTGCTCATCGGTGGGCAGCACCCACCCCATCTCGATCGACGAGCGGGCATAGGGGGTGCCCACGAACTCGCCCAGCGCCGTGGGGCAGAGCCGCTTCCCGACGCTGACCAATGTGGCGTCTGCGGGTCGTTCGGCAGTAGGGAAGGGTACGTCGACCACTGCTGCGACCTCGTACTGATGAGCCAACGCACAGTCGAGCAGCAGCGCCACCTGGCTGTCGGCGATGGGCGAGGCGTTGGCCCGTAGCGCGGCCACCGCTCCGCTGTCGGCGGCGCGCAGGTCGAAGCACTGACCCACCTCCGGGTTGTAGACGAACAGTTGGCGCCCGGCGCTCATGGCCAACTCCGTGGTCGTCGTCGTCTCGGGAGCGGTGGTGGTGGTCGGAGCGGTGGTGGTGGTGGCCACGGTGCCGGATCCGCTGGTGCACGCGCCGGCCACCACGAGCAGGCCGAGGGCCGTCATCACCGCCGGGGCCCGCCGGGCCGCACGGGCGGCCCGGGTGGTCATCAGTAGGCCGCCGGCAGGAGGCGGGCGATCTCCTGGAAGGCCACGAACAGCACGACCAGGAAGATGGGGAGGCCGACGACGTAGGGGGGAAGCGACCACGTCCAGCGGCTGTCCTGGCGGCGGCGCAGGGCCTGCCCGGCCAGCCACGTGAGAAACCACACGGCGGCGGCGGCCAACGACCAGGAGATCGCCGCCGGCCACGCGCTCGCATCGCCGCCCGCCAACGGATCCTCGCTGGCGTCGAAGGTGACGCCCCCTTCGCCGGGGGCGGGGAGGGCGGTGGGCGGGGCGGGCTCTTGCTCCAGGGTGGCCGTGACGACGATGCGTTGGGCGGCGCTGTACTTCGGGTGACAAGCCATGAGGGTCAGCCGGTTCGGGCCCTCCTGGTCCAGGATCTCCACCGCCGAAGGCTTCACGATGAAGTGTCCCTCGACCCCCCCGTCCGCAGTCTCGTGGGGGTCGACCCGGTATGTGAACGTGCCCTGAACGGTCTGCACCGTGATCTCGGCCCCGGGCGCGAGTTCGTCGATGCGATGGAACGGAGCGTCGTAGGTGGTGCGGTGCCCGGCAAGGGCCGAGTTGCCTGGTTGGCCTGGAAGGGGGGTCTGGGGGAAGTGGCCTGGCCCCTCCTTGAGGTACTTGAGCTCCACGCCCTGGGTGATCACGAAGTCCACGTCGATGTCGGGGATGGTGATCACCCCGATCGGCTCGCCCGGAGCGGGCGGTGCGACGTCGGTGGGTGCGGTCTGCGGGGCGGTCTCGGGGGCCGCGCCGGGAGCAAGGGTCGACGGCGGGGCCTGTTCCAGCAGGACCTGGAAGTCATCGGCGAGACGGTCCTGGGCCCGGGCCGTGAGCAGGCCCGTCCCCCAGAGTTGGTAGACGACGAAGAGCAGGACCACCACACCCGTTCGCATGAGGGCCCGCCCCACCGCGCCCAACGCCCGCCATCTCTGCACGACGGGTCACCCTAGCGACGACCCCGGGGACTGCCGTCGCGCCCGTCTCGAACCGCCGGGCTTGGTGACCTCGCCGCGGGCTGGGGGTTCGGCCGGCTGGGATCGGCCCGTCCCCGACCGGTAACCTCACTTCGCCTCATGGACCCCACCGAGACAGTTGCCGAACCGGGGCCGTCGCCCGGTGGCGGGCCTTCGGCGGCACCCGCCGTACGCCTGCGCCGCGCCGTCGCGCTCCTCGGGTCGTTCCCGGCGTTGGCGGGCGTCGACCTCGAGGTCGACCGGCAGGAGATCGTGCTGCTCCGCGGGCCCAACGGGGCGGGCAAGACCACCCTGCTGCGGACCCTGGCGGGGTTGGTCCCGGTCACCCAGGGCGAGGCCACCGTGCTCGGGATCGACCTGGTGCGTGACCACAAGGCAGTGCGGCCGAAGGTCGGCCTGCTCGGGCACGCCACCGGCCTCTACGACGAGCTGACCGTGGCCGACAACGTGCGCTTCTGGTGTCGCGCCGCCCGGGCCCGCGCCGTGGACGCCGACGCCGCCATGGTCCGCCTCGGCCTCGATGGTCGCTTGCGAAACGTGGCCGTGGGCCGGCTCTCGGCCGGGCAGCGCCGCCGGACCTCGCTGGCCTGCCTGGTGGCCCGTCGGCCCGAGCTGTGGTTGCTCGACGAGCCCCACGCCGGCCTCGATCAGGAGGGGCGCGACCTCGTCGACCACCTGGTTCGTGACGCAACCGCGGCCGGTGCCACCGTGGTGATGAGCTCTCACGAGCTGGATCGGGCCGTGGCCCTGGCCGATCGCACGGTGACCGTCACCGGCGGCACCACCGAGGATGACGCCCGCCCGCCGGTCCCCGGCCCGGCCGAGATCCCCGAGGGTCAGGACAGCACCGATGTGGCATGACGCGCTGCTCGTCGCCGGCAAGGACCTTCGCCTGGAGGTCCGGTCGCGGGTCGCCCTCAATCAGATCGTCCCCTTTGCCCTGCTCGTCCTGGTGCTGTTCGCCTTCGCTCTCGATCCCGATCGTGGCCTGTTGGAACGAGCCACCCCGGGTCTCTACTGGGTGGCGGTTCTGTTCAGCGGCCTGCTCGCCCTCCAGCGGGCGTTCACGGTCGAGGCCGCCGACGGAAACAGGGATGCGCTGCGCCTGTCCGGCCTCGACCCGGCCGGCATCTTCCTGGGCAAGGCCATGGCCGTGGGTGTCCAGTTGCTGGTACTCGAGGTCCTCCTCGGCATCGGGGTCGCCGTCCTCTACACCACCCAGTTCGCAGGCTGGCCGCTCCTGCTCGCCACCGTGGGGGTCGCGACCGTCGGGATCGCCGCCGCCGGTACCCTCTACGGTGTTCTGGCTGCCGGGCTCCGAGTGCGCGAAACCTTGCTGCCGCTCCTACTGTTGCCGGTACTCGCACCAGTGCTGATCGGTTCGACCCGAGCGTTCGAGGCCGCGCTGGCCGGCGCTCCGGCCGAGGGTTGGCCCTGGGTCGGTTTGCTCGCCGTGTTCGCTGTGCTCTACATCCTTGCCGGAGTGCTCGGATTCGGGCCCCTGCTGGAGGAATCGTGACCACTCAGTCCAACGCCACCACCAGTCGTCCGGGAGGCGCGACCGCCCCCGAGGTGGGTCCCACCTCCACCGGGTCCAAGGCCACGCGGGTGCTCGGGATCCTCGCTCTGGCCGCAGTCGCCCTGCTCGTGCTGCTCGGACTGTGGTGGACCCCGGCCGACGTGATCCAGGACGAATCGGTCCGCATCCTCTACGTGCACGTTCCTGCGGCCACGCTGGCCTATCTCGGGTGCTTCCTGACCTCGTTGGGCAGCCTGATGTACCTCTGGAAGAAATCGAGGTGGTGGGAGCTGGTGGGCTACGCCGCAGCCGAGATCGCGGCAATCTTCACCGCGGTGACTCTGGTCACCGGGATGCTCTGGGGCCGACCCACGTGGGGCGTGTTCTGGGTGTGGGACGCCCGGCTGACCTCCACCGCGATGCTCATGCTGCTGCTACTCGGCTACCTCGCGGTCCGCCGTCTTCCCGCCGACTACCACGTGCGGGCTCAGCGGGCCTCCATCATCGGCCTGTTGCTCGTGCCCAACGTCATCATCGTGCGCCAGTCGGTGCAGTGGTGGCGCACATTGCACCAGGAGGCCAGCCTGTTCGCCGACGGGCCGGGGGCCACCATCGAGGGGATCATGTTGTTCACCCTCGTCTTCGGGTTCGTCACGTTCCAATTGATCTTCGCCTGGTTGCTCGTGCACCGGTTCCGCCTGGCCTGGCTCGAGGAGCAGGTCGCCGGTCAGGGTCTCACCGCCGCCATCGCCGAGCGTCGGGCCGAGGGCCGGAGCGCATCGGGGGCGGCGCCGGCACCCATCGCCCCCCCGCCCGCGGCTCCCAGCGAACTGGTCCATCGAGCGTCGACCACCGGCCCGGAGGTCGCGTCGTGACCAGCATGTGGGTGTACGTCATCGCGGCGTGGGTACTCGTGCTCGGCGGCCTCGGCGGGTACGCCTTGTCCGTCGTGAGCCGAGGCAAGCGTCTCAGCCGCCAGGTTCCTTCCGAGGATCGTCGATGGAGCTGACCCCGCGCACCGGCCCCGAAGCGGCACCGGGGGAAGTGGCCGGACCGGGCCTGGCCCCGGTCGAGCCCCGCTCCCGTCGGCCCGGCCGCTCGCGGGCCCCGGTCATGGTGGCCATCCTCGCCATCGTGGTCGTGGCCGGGTTCGTGATCGTCAACGCCCTCGGCAACGCCACCCTGTTCTTCTACAACGCCGACGAGGCGGTGGCCCAGCAGCAACAGCTCGGCACGGAGCGGTTCCGGCTTCAAGGCACGGTCGTCGGGCCCACGGTCCAGCGCACCGACGACGGCGTCACCTTCGACGTCACCTTCAACGGGGTCGAGGTTCCGGTCCGGCACCGGGGCGACCCTCCCGAGCTGTTCCAGGCCGACATCCCGGTGGTGCTCGAGGGTCGGTTCGCGACCTCGGGGGCAGCCCTCGGCGAACAGGCCGGGGCCAGCGCCGGTGCGCCGCAGTTCTTGTCGGACCGGATGCTGGTGAAGCACACCAACGAGTACGACGCCAAGAACGAAGATCGGCTGAAGGAGGCCACCGACGGGGGTACCGCAGGGGGACCGGGGCAGGCCGGCACGCCATGAACGTGGCCCTGGGCACGGCGGGCGTGGCCCTCGGGCTGGTGGCGTCGGTCGTGGGCGCGCTCACCATCGCCTACGGCCTGGTGCGCAAGAAGCCCGAGTTGCTGCGGCTGTCCACCGCCTACGCCCTGTTGGTGCTGCTGGGCGGTGCGATCTGTGTGGTGGCCATGCAGCGGGCGCTCATCACCCGTGACTTCACCGTGCTCTACGTGGCCCAGAACGGTTCGAGCCGCACCCCGGCGCTCTACAACTTCGCCACCTTGTGGGGCGCGCTCGAAGGCTCGATCATCCTCTGGTCCTTCATCCTCGGGGGCTACACCGCCGTGGTGGTTCTCAAGTTCCGGAGTCGCCTCACCGATCCGTTGGTCGGTTGGGCGGTACTCACGATGCTGGTGGTGTGCGCGTTCTTCTTCTTCTTGATGATGGGTCCGGCCAACCCCTTCCAGACCAACGTGCCTCTGCCGGGCTTCGACGGACCGGGGCCCAACCCCCTGCTCCAGAACCATCCCCTCATGGCCTTCCACCCGCCCATGCTGTACCTCGGCTACGTGGGCTTCACCGTCCCGTTCGCCTTCGCCATCGCGGCCCTGGCCACCGGTCGGGTCGGGGAGGGCTGGTTGGTGGCCACCCGCCGCTGGACCCTCATCGCGTGGGGGTTCCTCACCGTCGGCATCATCCTGGGTTCGTGGTGGAGCTATGAGGTGCTCGGGTGGGGCGGCTACTGGGGATGGGACCCGGTCGAGAACGCCTCGCTCCTGCCCTGGCTCACCGGCACCGCCTACCTGCACTCGGTCATGGTGCAGGAGCGGCGCGGCATGTTGCGGGTGTGGAACATCTCGTTGTTGTGCGCCACGTTCTCGCTCACCATCCTGGGTACGTTCATCACCCGATCCGGCGTGCTCGACAGCGTCCATGCCTTCAGCGAGTCGAGCATCGGCCCCCTGATCCTCGGGTTCTTCACCCTGATCGTGGTGGTCAGTGTGGGCCTGATCGGCTGGCGGGGGGATCGCTTGCGGGCTCCCGGCCACATCGATTCACCGCTGTCGCGTGAGGGCGCCTTTCTCGCCAACAACGTCCTCTTCGCCGCCTTTGCGTTCGTGGTGCTGCTCGGCACCGTTTTCCCACTTCTCATCGAGGCGTTCAACTCCGAGCGCATCTCGGTGGGTGTGCCCTACTTCAACCGTATGACCACGCCCATCGGGTTGTCCCTGCTGTTCCTGATGGGCGTGGCCCCGGTGCTGCCGTGGCGCAAGGCCAGCGGCGAGCTGCTGCGCCACCGCCTCACGTGGCCGGCGTGGGCCGGCGCCGCGGCCATCGCCGTCGGTCTGCTGGCCGGCGCACGGGGCCTGGCGCCGTTGCTGGCCTTCGGGCTGGCAGGCTTCGCCGCCGGTTCGGCGGTGCGTCAGCTCGTGCTGGCCGGACGCCGCCAGGGTTGGCGGGGCTTCGTCGGCCGGGCCAACGGGGGCATGGTGGTTCACCTCGGCATCATCATGATCGCCGTGGCCGTGGCCGCCAGTGGCAGCTATGTGCGCCAGGCCGAGTTCACGCTGGCCCCGGGCGAGACTGCCACCTTCGCCGGCCACACCCTCACCTACGTGGGCGAGACCATCGACGAACGCCCCGAGAAGACCGTGGTGTCGGCTCAGGTGCTGATCGACGGCACCGGGCCGTGGGGTCCGGCCCTCAACCAGTTCCGATTCGGCAACCAGACCATCGGCACGCCGTCGGTGCGCTCCACGCTCACCCACGACGTGGCCCTCACGCTGTTGGCCCTGCCCGACGCCGACAACCAGAAGGCCACCATCCGGGTGACCATCCAGCCGCTCGTCATCTGGCTGTGGATCGGCGGGGGGGTGATGGCCGTCGGCACCTTGCTGTCGGTGTTCCCCGGCCAGCGCCGCAACCCGATCGACCCGGTGTCTGCGCCCACGACGGGGCGACGCCGTCGCGGTGGCCCCGACGACAGCGCCGAGGTCGGTTCGCCGGTGCCTGACCCTGCGGACGAGCGACGCGACGTGCCCGCCCCGGCCGGTGTCTCGGCCGCGGTCAACATCGTCCCTGGGGCCGCGGTGCGGCCGGCCACGGTCCGTCCCGCCGACGGGCCCGAGGGCCACCGATGAGCACCAGCGCGCCCGAGCACGACCCCGGGGCCCCGGCCCCGTCCGAAAAAACGCTGCTGGTCATGGGCCGTGGTGGTCGCCACACTGCCCGCAACGCGGCCATCGTGGTGGGCGTGGTGCTGGCGGTGTTCCTGGCGGTGCTGTTCACGGCCCGTCCGGCCGACGAGCGACCGCTGGCCGCCAACGCCGTCGGTCGTGTCGTGCCGCCTGTCGTCGGCACGACGCTCGACGGGACGAGCTTCGACATCGACCGATTGCGCGGCGAATGGGTGGTCGTGAACTTCTTCGCCACGTGGTGCGTGCCCTGCCGGGTGGAGCACCCGGAGCTGGTGCGCTTCTCCGAGGAGCACCAGGCCGCCGGTGACGGCGTCAGCGTCGTGAGCGTGGCCTACGACAACCGAGCCGAAGACATCCGAGCGTTCTTCGAGGCCCAGGGTGGCGACTGGCCGGTCCTGATCGGGGAGGGCACCGGACGGGTCGCCCTCGACTTCGGGGTGACCGGGGTGCCCGAGTCCTACGT
>Ga0105047_10006826_pt1 | contig 19303 bp, 15 predicted proteins | sample MAT04_FD_78384 | JGI IMG/M metagenome (GOLD analysis project Ga0105047, IMG submission 78384) | Freshwater microbial communities from Lake Fryxell liftoff mats and glacier meltwater in Antarctica - MAT-04 (megahit assembly) | ecosystem: Environmental > Aquatic > Freshwater > Ice > Liftoff... | reverse complement strand
TGGATCACCTGAAGCTGACGTATCGCTTCCAAGGGCGGGATTTCCGACTGACTGACGTGGCGGGCAAAGTCGTCGAGAAGCTGCTGGCATAGCTGCTGGCATAGCTGCTGGCATAGCGGCTGAGCGTGGCCGGATGTTTTGCGAAGGCACGGTTAGCCTGCGCGACTGGCGCCTTGATCTCCCTATCTGAAGTCCCCAGTCACCCGCCGCGGGCGTGCTAGCACCAGACGCCTGATCAATTGTCGGAAACGCTCTGGCCGCTCTAGCTTGGGATGGCTAAGGTCGTCCGCGCTCATGTCCGGTTTCCTCGTCTCTTCTTTGCATATCTCCGCGAGCGTTCGCATGGCTTGCCGGCTTTCGCCGTACGCGCCTTCGTGGGCTTTATCGGCCCTGCGTGGGCGGCTGCGCAGCCTGCTGCCGGCGATGCTGGTCGGAATCTTGATCGCGCCGTCAATCGCGCGGGCTGCGTTCGGTGACACGCCGTTCGATACGCCGATGGGCGATTACTTCATTGCGCGCAACACGTTACCGACCAGGAGCGCAACATCATCGATTGCGCCGTGGACGCCAGGGGAGTATGTCGGTGTCGCGCCGAACTTTGATGAACCGGGTGCGCTGACCGCGCGGTTGGAGCGGGGGCCAACGTACGTCAATCCTTCGCATGCCGCTCCTTTCGGGGGCACGTTTGCGGAACCGACAGTGGATCCCCTTGTAGGTTGGCAGGACGAGGGAAGCGCTTTCACTCCGGGTAGTGGCTCGACCGAAGGCGAGGTGCATCGCCCCGGGCGGATTGCGAGGTGGCTTGGTCCCGGCTGCCGCGAGGCGGGCGCATTGCTCTGGAGCGTGCCGGTCGACTATCGGAACTTTTACAGCTTGCGCAGCCTGGCCTGGCTCGGTGGGGGCGTGGGTGTTGCCGCGATCATCGCCAATACTCCGGCGGATGAGAGCTTTCAGAATTGGTACGACGGCAAGATCAAGAGTCACGCCAGCGACAGCTTTACGGACGACATCCGTTGGATGGGGCGTGGTCAGTACATGATTCCGATCTTCGTCACTGCCGGGCTGGTGCTGACGCCATTCGAAGAACGTTGGCCGGTTGCGCGCGGAGTGGGGCAGTGGGGACGCCGCACGACGCGCGGCTTTCTGGTCGGCGCTCCCATGCTAATCGTCCTGCAATACACCCTGGGGCCGGGGCGACCGAGCGAGGGGCGCGGCTCACACTGGCAATCGTTCAACGATTCCCACGGCGCGAGCGGCGACGCGTTCATTGGCGCCCTGGTATTTATGAGTGCCGCGAAAGAAGTCGACCAGCCTTGGGCGAAGGCGGCTCTCTACGCTGCCTCGATCGTGCCGGCCTTTGGCCGCGTCAATGATGACAGGCACTACTTCTCACAAGCGATGCTTGGGGTCTGGCTGGCCGCCGTGACGGTCTCTGCGGTCGATCTGACAGAACGTTCGACCACGACCTTTGTCGTGCCGTACGCAGAGGCTGGGGCCGTTGGCGGACGGATTGGTTGGCGTTGGTAGTCCGCAAGCGAGTTCCAATCGGGAGTGATCGCCCGACTCGCCAAAAGAAGAAGGACCCTACTAACACGTCCGCGCCCAGGCCCTCTCCCCGCGCAGGAGAGAGGGCCAAAGGCGCAGTCGTCACGAGCCACTCGAAATAACAAGAAAGTATCCCAAGCCGGCTCCACTGGCGGAGCAGCGCGGGTTACTTGATGAACAACATCTCCTGGTAGGTTGGAAGCGGCCACAGGTCGTCCGCTACCCAAGATTCCAACTCGTCAGCCGACTTGCGGACTTCGAGCATGGCCGGCAGGACTTCATCGCCAAAATGACGCGCCTCGGCCTCCAAGCCATCAGCGTCATGATGCTCGAGCGTCTTGCTCAAGGCGGAGGTGTTGTCCTGCAACTCCTTGACCAGTTCCGTCAGCCGGTCGAGTGTGTCGGTATCGAACTCATACCCTAGGGCACGCAAATTGGCGCAAGTGGCGGCCAACTCGTTTTGATAGCGGATCGCGGCTGGGAAGATCATCGTCTTCGCCATCTCGATCGTCTGCAGCGCCTCGACGCGGACCGTCTTGCAGTACTGCTCCAAGTAGATGTCCAATCGGCTTTGCAGTTCGCGCTCCGAGAGGACCTTGTACTTGGTGAACAACGCCTTGACCGCGTCTTCGCCCAATGCGGGCAGCGCGTCGGTCGTGGACTTGTTGTTCTTCAGACCACGCTTGGCGGCTTCCTGATGCCAGGCGGCCGAGTAACCGTCGCCATTGAAGATGATCGGCTCGCACTCGTTGATGATCTCAGTCAACAACGCTTGCACCGCGCCGTTCAGGGCTTCTGGCTTGCCAGCTGTGGCGGCTTCAAGCTTGGTTGCACAGTAGTCGAGAGACTCGCACGCAATCGTGTTCATGGCCACCAGCGGGCCAGCAATCGACTGGTTGGAACCCACCGCGCGGAACTCAAACCGATTACCGGTGAAGGCAAACGGACTGGTGCGGTTGCGGTCGCCGGCGTCCATCGGCAGCGGCGGCAACACGTCGACGCCAACGGTCAGGAAGCCCTTCGAGATGGAAGAGTTGGCTCCGCCGGTCTTGATCTGACGGAAGACGTCCGACAACTGGTCGCCGAGGAAGATGGAAATGATCGCCGGAGGGGCCTCATTGGCTCCCAAGCGGTGATCGTTGCCAGCCGACGCCACAACGGCGCGGAGCAGGCTCTGGTACTTGTAAACAGCCCGAATTACCGCGGCGCAGAACACCAGGAACTGGGCGTTGGAGTGGGGCGTGGCGCCCGGATCGAGCAGGTTGCCTTGCGATTTGCTACCGAGCGACCAGTTAACGTGCTTGCCGGAGCCGTTGACGCCCGCAAAGGGCTTCTCATGCGTCAGGCAGGCCATGCCGTATTTCTCGGCCACGCGTTTGAGCGTGATCATAATCAATTGTTGATGGTCGGTCGCCAGGTTGGCGGACTCGAACACCGGAGCGATCTCGTACTGGCCCGGCGCCACTTCGTTATGGCGGGTCTTGACCGGGATGCCGAGCTTGTAGAGATCGCGCTCCACTTCCAGCATGAAGGCCAGCACGCGCTCTGGGATGGCGCCGAAGTAGTGATCTTCGAACTCCTGACCCTTCGGCGGCTTGGCGCCAAACAACGTGCGGCCAGTGGTGAACAAGTCTGGCCGCGAGAAGTAAAAGTGGCGATCGATCAGGAAGTATTCCTGTTCTGGTCCGGCCGTTGCAGAGACGAATGCGTCGTCAGTCGCGCCGAACAGCTTCAGGATTCTCTGGGCCTGAATGTTCAGAGCCTGCATCGAGCGGAGGACGGGGGTCTTCTTGTCCAGCGCTTCGCCGGTCCACGAGACAAACGCCGTGGGAATGCAGAGCGTGGTCCCGTTGGGGTTTTCCAGAATGTAAGCGGGGCTGGTGACGTCCCAGATCGTGTAACCGCGAGCTTCAAACGTCGCGCGAATACCGCCCGAGGGGAAGCTGGAACCGTCCGGCTCGCCTTGGATAAGTTGCTTGCCGCTGAACTCCGTCACGGCGCCGGCGTCGCCATCCGGCGACAGGAAGCTATCGTGCTTCTCGGCGGTGAGACCGGTCAACGGATAGAAGACGTGTGCGTAATGGGTGGCGCCCTTCTCGATCGCCCAGTCCTTCATCGCCGCAGCGACGACGTCCGCGACCGAAGCGTCGAGCTTGGATCCGGTCTCAATCGTCTTCAGGACCGACTTGTAGACGGCCTTGGGCAGCCGCTGCTTCATGACGGCGGTGCTAAAGACGTTGGAGCAGTACAAGGTTTCTACGGGAGTCTCCGCAAAATTGAGAGGGGCCGAGGTGGGCCGCCATTTGGTCACGGCCGAGATGGCCGCCATGCGGGCCGACATGCTGGCCGGAACGCTCGTGGCTCCGCCGCCGCTGGCCGCGGCGCCGTTTCCGTTAGTATACACTCCGCCTGAAACGCTGGGCATGGACATCTCCTTCTGGGAGCGGCGCGCTGGCGCGGCTCCGAAAACGACGACTAGGACTCGAGACTTTTACGCCAGACAAAAGGACTGCCGGCGAGGGACGCCGGATCGGGGCGATTACTTCCCCGCAGGGGCTAGGGCAATCTTTGTGCCGCAACGCCTGAATGGCGAATTTTTACCACAATTCACGCTAGACAGCGAAGGAACGACGAAGATCCTCTCAATATTAGCCTTCGCGGCGCCGAAGGCGTGCCGCGCGAATGTGCGTTGGATGCAAAACTGCGCGGCGAAATCGGGCCTGGTCCTTGCCCCGTTAGCGCCCTTTGGGCGCCCCATTTTGGATGTCGGACACGTCAAGATTTGCCCCAACTGCGCCGTCAGAACGTGTGGCCAAGCCAACCGCCACAGCGTCGTTGGGCGCGATGATTCTACCGCCAGTTTACTTCACTCCGCGGAACGCATTTCGCTACTTGCAAACGTCTCAGCACGCCCTATCATGCACCCTTGCGCAGTGATTGGCGGATTACGCGTGATTCTATTGCTCGGCAGTTGGTCGAGTGTTGGTTCCAGTGCGCGCTATTGCCTGTGCGGAGCGCCGCGATGCATTGCGCGGAGCGCTTTCTTTTCCATCATTCTTCTGGGAGTGGGATCAAGTGAAAGGAAACAACATGACTCCGAAAGAAGTCCTGGCGATGTGTCGCGAGAACGACGTGAAAGCCGTCGATCTCCGGTTTATGGACTTCCCTGGCATCTGGCAGCACTTCACCATTCCGGTCAACAAACTGACCGAAGACGTGTTCGAAGATGGCCTCGGCTTTGATGGCTCCAGCATCCGCGGCTGGCAGGCGATCAATGAGAGCGACATGCTGCTGACCCCGCAGTCCGAGACCGCCGTGCTCGACCCGTTCTGCGATCTGCCCACGCTCTCGATGATCTGCAACATCCAAGATCCAATCACGCGCGAAGATTACTCGCGCGATCCGCGCAACGTCGCTCGCAAGGCGGTCAATTATCTCAAGAGCACAGGCATTGCCGATACGTGCTACATCGGCCCTGAGGCCGAATTCTTCATCTTCGACGACGTCCGCTTTGATCAGCGCGCCAACGAAGGTTACTACCATCTCGACAGTATTGAAGGGGAGTGGAACCGCGGCCGGGTCGAAAACCCGAATCTGGGGTACAAGCTCCGGCACAAGGAAGGCTATTTCCCGGTGCCCCCTGCGGATCAGTTGATGAACATCCGCAACGAGATGATGCAGACGATGATCGATTGCGGCCTGGATGTCGAGGCACAGCATCACGAGGTCGCCACCGCCGGCCAGTGCGAGATTGACTTGCGCTTTCAAGAGCTGGTGAGAATGGCGGACCAGATGTGCATGTATAAGTACATCATCAAAAACGTCGCCACGCAGCACGGCAAGACCGTGACGTTTATGCCCAAGCCGCTGTTTGGCGACAATGGGTCCGGCATGCACACGCACATCTCCTTGTGGAAGGGGAGCGAGCCGCTGTTTGCCGGAAGTGGTTACGCCGGCCTGAGCGAAATGGCGCTCCACGCGATCGGTGGGCTGCTTAAGCATGCACCGGCGATCCTGGCATTCACGAACCCCACAACCAACAGCTACAAGCGATTGGTTCCTGGCTACGAAGCGCCTGTGAACCTGGCGTACTCGCAACGGAATCGCTCGGCTTCTTGCCGCATTCCGATGTACAGCGCCAGCCCTAAGTCCAAGCGGGTTGAGTTCCGCTGCCCTGACCCAAGCTGCAATCCGTATCTGGCCTTCTCGGCGATCCTGATGGCGGTCATCGACGGCATCCAGAACAAGATTAACCCAGGCCAGCCGCTGGATAAGGACATCTACGATCTGCCACCGGAAGAATTGGCCGCGGTCCCCAAGGCGCCAGGTTCGCTGGAAGAAGCACTGGCTAGCCTGCAGAACGATCATGCGTTCTTGCTGCGAGGAGACGTCTTCACGGAAGACGTGATCTCGACCTGGATTAAGTACAAGACCGAGAAGGAAGTTGACGCCATGCGTCTGCGACCTCATCCGTACGAGTTCTGTCTGTACTACGATATTTAACGCCTCACGCAATGAAACGCTTCGCGCCGAGTGGTCGCCAAGCCCGCCAATTGAGCTCCGCCCGGACGATGTTCTGGGCGGAGCTTGTTTCCAGGATGAGGGAGCTCGACGTTCGCCGTCGGGCTTTTTGCATGCTACGACGATAGACAACTGCGCCGCGCAATTCACTCGCTGTCATCACCCACCGGTTCATTGAAATTCCATGACCATCTCGACGGCCACGCTCGATAAGTTGCGCCGCTTTGACACGCCGACGATTTGCAACGTCATTGAATTGTTCGACGTGTTGCCGCGCAATCGCGGTTACATGGATGGGCGGATCAGGGCGAACTTTCCGGAACTGCCGCCGATGGTGGGCTTTGCCTGCACGGCCGCGTTCCGCAGCGACGCTCCGCCGGCCGGCGGCGACGCGTACGGGAGCCTCGATCAACAGATTGCCATGTTTGCGGACTTGCCCGGCCCGGCCGTGGTGGTCTTCCAGGACCAGGACGATCCCTCCGTGGCGGCCACGTTTGGCGAAGTCATGTGCTCCAGCTATCAGGCCTTCGGATCGGTGGGTCTGATCACCAGCGGCGCGGGGCGCGACTTGGAACAGGTGCGGGCGCTCTCCTATCCGGTCTTCACCGGCGGCACGATTTGTGCGCACGCCTATTGCCATTTACTGCACTTGGGAATGCCAGTGCGAGTGGGTGGAATGATGGTCGCGCAAGGGGACCTGTTGCACGGCGACGCCAACGGCGTGACCAGCGTTCCGATCGGCATTGCCGCGGCGGTTGCCGACATTTCCGAGGCGTTCATCGACGCCGAGAAAATCGTGATGGACTACGTCAAGGCGCCAGGCAATAAGAGCGTCAAAGAATACGCCGCCCGGCGGAAAGAATTCTCCGCGCAAGTCACCAAACTTACGAAGCAAGCGCAGGCGTCGAAGTAATTCTGGCGACGTTTTGCTAGGTGCGATGGGGAGATCTCAGAGTGAACGTAGCCGCTGGACACGAGCTTGTAGGGCATCGCCGACCTGCCTTGGTTGGCAAGTTAGCGCCCGAAACGCTGATTGATATCTGGACGCGGACTTCCTCGCGGTTGGTCAAATATGGCTTTCTGCTGGAGCTGCGTGATTTGGAGCCGCCTCGGACTGGCATCTTCGACGGGTTGCGGATCGTGATCGACCCGGACGTGGAATTTGAGATGCAGTGCTTTGTGCTGCTCCATTTGTTTGGCCACTCAGTGCAATGGATTGCGCCTTCGCTGGAAGCGAATCTCAGTGCGCTCCAATCGACCCCCGAAAAATCGCGATTTATGCAGGTCCTGCACGACTACGAGCACCAGGCAGGCAGATTTGGCCTGACGCTACTGCACGAAGCGGGCATTCATGACCAGGACGCCTGGTACAGCGACTTTGTCGCCACGGACTGGCGCTATGTGGAGCGCTACTATGAAACAGATCAGATTCCGCCGTGGGATGAATGCCTGACGTCTGCCGCGGAGTCGATTCAGCCGCTGGAGATTCCCAGACTGGTGAGCCGCCAGGTGGAAGTCCGCTACGCGTTTTAAAGCGGCGCGCGAACTTCTTCGGGCTTTGATCTTGCTTTGATCAAAATACGCAGCGACGCTTAACGCTGCTTGGTTGTCGTCTTGACTGGCGCGCGGCGCAAGAGCGACGGCGTTTGATCGTCGTAGGCGTGCAGGCCGGTGGCAAATTGCAGGTCGTTCATCGTGCGTTCGGTTTCGACCATGCTCGACGCCACCTGGTCTACCTGACCGGTGATGAACTCCGGCTCTTGCCGATTCACGGCCAACTCACTGAGCGAGCGGATCTTGTTCTCCAATCGGTCGACTTCTAATTGCAGAATCTCGTAGGTTTGCCTGGCCTTCTGTAAGTTGGCCATTCGGTCGCGGCACGTTTGCAGGTTGTCTTCGATCGTCTTGCGAATTTTGGGTTGGTTTGGATCCCTGGAGTCCGCCGGAAGGGCTTTCAACCGCGCGTCCAGCCGCTTGATATCTGCCTCGATGGGCGCCGGCGGCGTCTTCTCGAAGAATTTCTCGAGCGAGTACTGTGTGTACAACAGCCGTAGATAGATCCAGAGCAATCTGTCTAGCCCGGCGACTTGCAGGTCGTCCAATGGTCGCACGCCGCTGTCGTTGGGGCGTTTGAGGTCGACCGCGATCTGTTGCAACTCCAAACAGCGATCGCGTAGCGCTGCAAACCGCTGCATCGATTCTCGCGGCAAGGCCGCCACGATCTGCTGTAGGGCTTGCTCTTGCTCCTGAGATCCGCTGACGCGGGCGGTCTTTGCCTCTTGCGCTTCGACGTAGCTCTGGAATTTGGGATGGGTGCCCAGCAAGCCCAGATAGAGGCATTCGCCAGCGATCGCCAATGGCGCAATGATATCGGGCCGGCCTGAGACCACGGCCAGCGCCAACCCACCGCCGAAGCAGAGTAGGTTCCACGGCATCAGGAACGCTTTTTTTAGATACTTACTCATCCGCGGGTGTCGCCAGGGCGAGGAGCGCGTTCGCGTGGTCCGTCGTGAAACGTCAGACCGACAACACGTGCTCTGGTTTCTGCTCCAACTGTACAATTAAATCACGGATGTAATCGACCGTCTTCAAAAAGCGAGGGTGGACCGCCATTTCGCGCGCCGGACGGTCCGCCGGCTCGATTTCTAACTCGCGGGCGATTGTGCCAGGCGAGCCTCCCATCACATAGACGCGGTCTCCCAGGAACACGGCCTCTTCGATCGAATGCGTGACAAAAAAAACGGTTGCCTCGACGCTGCGCCATAGGCTGACCAGGAGATCCTGCATGTTCATCCGCGTTTGTGGGTCGAGCGCGCCGAAGGGCTCATCCATCAGGATGATCCGCGGCCGCAGCACCAGCGTGCGGGCAATTGCCACGCGCTGCCGCATGCCGCCAGAGAGCTCGTGCGGATACTTGTATTGGTCTCGCTCGACATTCAATCCCACGCGCTCGATCCATTCGCGACCCAGCGCGTAGCGTTTGCTACGGCGGACGCCTTGGCACTCCAACCCAAACGTGACGTTGTCCAAGACCGTGCGATGGTCAAAGCTGGTGTAGTCCTGAAAGACCATGCCGCGATCGGCGCCAGGCCCGGCGACGTATTCGCCCATCACCAGCACGTCTCCGCTGGTCGCGGGAAATTGCGGGGGCAGCCCGGCAATCAATCGCAGGATGGTGCTCTTACCGCAGCCGCTGGGCCCCAGTACGCAAACAAACTCGCCTTTGCCAGGCAGGTCTTCCACGACAAACGAGACGTTTCGAATGGCGGTGTATTCTTTGCGACGGCCAGCATTGTAGGTTTTGGTTACGTTCCGAAATTCAACAATTCGCGGACGAACGATGTCGGCTGAACTGCGGATGTGCTTCAGAACCTGCCCGACGCCAACGCCTTCGGTTGGGACGTGCATCGGCGCCGTGGGCGACGTGGCATCTGTTGCGGGCTTTTCGTTTTCCGGCGGCTGGTCTGCGCTCATCGGGTTTTCTCCGGCGCGGACGCTGGCGATGATCCCTGTCCATCGGGAACGGGTGAGCCCGTGATAGCCTTCAGGTCGGCGTCTGTTCCGGTGACAGAAGCGGATTCTTGAGTTGCAGCCCTGGGAGCGGCTTCGTCTTTCGGCAACTCGGTCGGTCGCAGAACCAGCCCCTTGGTGTCTTCCCAACGGTGCAGGCTCCATTCGATCGCCGAGTTGAGCAGGCCGACCCCACCGTAGCGATACGGAAACAGCTCGCACTGAACCCGGTAGAGGAAGCGATCAATGATCAACGCCACCACCGGGATGATCATCAGCACCAGGATGATCTGGCCGGTCAGGCCGCGTTTCTGCGATTGCTGGATAATGTGCCCCAGCCCACCGGCGCGATCGCTCAGCGTGACCAGTTCCGCCAGCATAATGTATCCAAAGGCCAGCCCAAACAGCAGCCGTAGCGAATTGAAGACGCTGGGCATCGCCAGCGGCACCAGGACCTTGAGGATGGTTTGCCGGCGGCTCGCGCCCAGCGTGAAGGCGGTGTCGATGTACTGCGCGCCGACTTCGGTAATCGCCCGCGCGGTGTCCGTCACTACAAAGGCGACGCAGGCGATGAAGATGAACATCACTTTTTGCCCTTCACCGATTCCAAACAGCAGGAACGTCATCGGAATCAGCGCGGCGATGGGGATATTACGACCGAAGATCGAGATCGGCGCAAAAAAAGCGTTCGCCCACGAGAAGCACCCGCAGAGAACTCCCAGCGGAACGCCGATGGCCGCGGCCAGGGCAAAACCTAGCGTCACCCGCTGCAAGCTCGCCAGCAGATTGCGCGTTAGCGCCATCTCAAACCATAGGCTGTGGAACTTGCTGAACGTCTCCGCGGGGCTGGGGAGCGCCGCTGGTGTGACGATGCGCTCTTCGCCCGTCTCGCCGTAAGTGACCCAGGTCCACAGCAGAAAAATGCAACCCAGGCAGAGCAATCCAAAAAAGATTGTCTGCCACAGGGGCGTCGGCCGGCGTAATTCGAAGAAGTCGCTCGCCCAACTGCTTCCGCGTGGCGGCGCGGATCTGCGCACGGCGCCCGACTGTGGGACGACATCGGCCGGCGCTGGCTGCGCCGGCGCGCTCTGGTTGGCTTGCGGTTGTTCTGCCATCTGGAAGTTGATCCCGGGCCTTACTGCTTCTCGGCAGAAAAGACCTTGATCTCAACGCGGCGATTCTTGGCGTGGTTATCCGGATCGCCGGCATCTGCCGGAACTTCCCAGCCACGCCCTTCGGCAATGAATTGGTTTGGATCAATCGACGGGAACTTATCCGCCAGCGCTTGCTTGACGGATTTGGCCCGGTTCTCGGATAGTTCCTTCACCAGGCTGGCAGGGATCCGGCCTTGCATCGAGGCGTCTGTATGGCCTTCGATGATAATCCGCGCGTTGCCGAATTGACCGGCCAGCTTGCCGATGTCTTCGACCACGGCGTCCACGTTCGGATCGTAAAGGTGCGAGACGGTTTTGCCGTCGATCTCTTCCTCGATCTTCTTGTGCAGGTCCGCGCTATTGGGGAAGAAGTGAATGATGACCGTGTTGGTCAGAATCTCATCGCTTTCGGCCCTGACCTGCGGCACCGTCTTGGGCATCAATTGCAGTTTGTATTCGTCCTTGCTCGCGGCGTATTTCTCTTCTTTGCCCAGCTTGGCGATGATCGAATAATCCATCACCTGGTCAAATGGCACCGGTTGGTGCGAAATCTGTCGCACGCGGCGGTAGAGATAATAGGCCTGATTCCAGATCCGCTCAAAGTTCGCCGGATTATTCTGGTTCATGAAGAATTGATAGTTCTCGGCCCAGTTGGTGCTGTGGGCGTCCCCCAGCATGTTGATCGTTTCGCTGGCCGGAATCGAATAGCCGACCGCCATCAGGTCCGCGCAGTGCTTGCGCTTGGCGTCATCCTTCATGTCCGCCATGGCGTCGAAAATTCCGCGAGTCAAAGCCTCGCAGATACCTGGATTGTCGTGGGCGAAGTCCGCTCGCGCAAACCAGACGTCGGCGATCAACTTGTTGGCGGTTTGCGTCGTGACCAGCATGCGATTGCCACGGACCTTCTCCAGGTTGTAAATATCGGGCGCCCAGGAGACGCAGCCGGCAATGTCTTGCTGCTGGTTGAATGCGGCGGCCGCCTGAAAGGCGTCTTCCGTTGGCAGGAACTTAACCTCGGAGGGCTGCACACCACCGGCCACCAGCATATTGAGCGCGAAGTAGTGCGAAGGTGAATTCTGCGCGAGCGCCAGCGTCTTGCCCCGCAGGTCGGCGACTGTCTTGATCCCTACGCGGACAACGATGCCGTCGCCGCCGTTGGAGAAGTCCACCTGTTGGAAGACGCGCGGCATGACGCGGCTATCCTTGGGCTTGCCCGTGGAATCGACAAACGCCTCCATAAACAGCGGCAACATATCGAGCGTCGCCCAGCCAATCTGGACGTCGCCCAGAGCGTAAGCGTCGCGCATCGTGACGGGATTGTCGATCAGCACGAGTTCGAGCTTGAATTCTTTGCCGTCGGGCGTCTTCCAGATCTTGCCTGGCTTAAAGCCGTCGTTGGCCAGAATGATCGGCCCCCAGCCTGCCCAGACGTTGAGCGCAAAGCGAACGGTGTTATCCGTAGTATCGAGCGGCTTATAGGCGGAAATTCCCTTAACCGGCGGCAGCTTCTCCGACGGTCGGAAGGTGTATTCCTTGACCGTGGTCACGCTGGCGGAGTCTGGGGCCTCCATCCCGCCAGCCAAATCCTTGGGATCGACATTGCCTGGATCCACGTCCTTATCTGCGACGTCTTGCTTGGGCGCAAGAATGTCCATTCGATAGACAGCTAGGCCGACCAGGCCGGCGACGATCAGAAATAGCGCGATGTAGAACGATGGTTTGGGTTGCCCTGCCACAGAAATGTCCTCCAAAAGGATGTTCGCGACTTTTCCGCGCGGTGTTCCGCCACGGTACGCGACCGTTGAGTCAGATTACGCGACAGCAGGGCGGTCGGCAACGGCCGGACGACTACCGGTTTTTCACTAACTGCTATCGCCTATGGAGTTGCGCCCGGTACGAATTAAGCGACATCTGGCCGAACGAGTGCAAACTACCGCCTCACTGGCCAATTGACGCCGTCATCTCCCCTCGTTACAAGCGTGAACGCAGACACTAACCGCGAAAGACCGTCTTGGGACGCGACGCGCCCATGGCGTGCAGCACGTTCATCAAGTCGTACGCTGTCAATTCGCAGAGCAATTGCGTTACTTTCTCATGCAGCGCCGGATCGAGCTTTGGCTCGATCTCTTTCATCAGCGCCACGACTCTGGCCTCTTGCGCTTCGACCTCGCTGGAATCGACGCGGCCATCCGCCAGGGCCTCGACAAAGCTGTTTAGTCGACGAGCCTGTTCTTCGATCAGGGGCGTATCCGTCGAATCGAGCCACGAGCTTTTTTGGGCGGCCATGTTGGATCTCTTTCTAAGTTGAAAAGATTCAATGTCTGGAAATAGGAATTATCGCTCCGCTAATAGCTGTTCGACAGCGGCAAAGCGTTCTTGCAGCGCCGAGCGACCGCCCGGCTTGCTGACTTGCTCGCGCCAGTGGTCGCTGAGGAACGCCATCTGCGTGCATTCCAGCACGGCGGCCAGTTCCTGCAGCTCCTTCTCCAGCCCTTGGGCGGAGGGGATGAAATCGGCGAGCGACACCTCAATGTCCGACCTGGTCACTTCTTTACGCTTGGCCACCAGGGCGACGCGGCGCGCGGAGAGGACCACGCCTTCGATATCTGCCCCGCTGAGTTGGCGGTCTGCCTTGACCGCTGGCACAGCGTCGGCCGCCAGCGAGATCTTATTCTTCTTGGCCATCGCGATAAACATCTCGCGGATATCTGCCTCGGTCTCTGGATACAGCAGCGGGATGTGGACTTCCGCCCGGCCCTGCCGCTTGAGATCAATGGGCAACAGATCGGGGCGCGACGTGAGCAGCATCCAGACAATCTTGCCGCGGTAGCGCGTGTCGCCCATTTGGCTGGCGATCATCGAAAAGACGCGGCTCGAAGTGCCGGAGTCTCCTTCGGATTGCCGGCTGCCGAGCGCCGCGTCGGCTTCGTCGATCATCACGACGACCGGCCCCAGCGAGCGGAGGACCGTCAACACTTGCTCCAAATTTCCTTCGGTTTCGCCAACGTACTTGGACCGAAAGTTGCGCAGCTTGGCGCACGGAACGCCGATCGACCCAGCGTAGCATTCGGCCAGAAATGACTTTCCGGTCCCCACCGGCCCAGTAATGAGGTATCCCATGGGGGCCGTGTCTAGCAAGCCCTGGCTAATCCACTGGGCGTCGTCCCTCAGTCGCTGCTTGGCGGCAGCATGTCCGACGACAGTATCCAGATTGTGCTTGGGCTCAATGAATTCAATCAGCCCTTGGCATTGCCGCTCGATCATCTCTCGCTTCAGTTCGCGGAAGCGATCTCGGCCCAGTGTCTGCGGCGCCTGACGGGCTTGCGCCAGCAGCACTTCCAAGTTGACCAGCGTAAGCCCGTTCGAAAGATCGGCCAACTCGCCGGCCGTGATATCCTTGAGCGCTTGGGCGCTATGGCCATCGCCGCGCTCAATAAAATGGAGTCTCGCATCGCGATCTGGGAGCGGGACGTCGATCACGGCCACGTGCGGGCTCGAGACCAGGCGGTCGTTGACTTCGGTCAGTTTGTCCGCCAGCAGGCAGAACGCAATGTTTGCCTGTTTGATGTATGGGTTTTGCGCCCAGTTCAACAATCGCACCAGGCGAGACTTGTCGCCGCGGTCGAGCGACGTCTGGTCGCCGGCCGGCGCGAGGTACTGCGCGTAACCAAACAGAATGGCGATCCGCAGCTTCCGTTCCGGTGCGTTCTCTACAAGGTTGCGCTCAATAAATTGATCGAGCAGTTGCAACACCTGGTCCGGATCGCGAGGCCACTGAGCCAACTCGCCGAATCGCCCCGACAACAACCGTACCATCGCCTGCAATCGTTGGGGATCTTGGCCGGCAAGCGGGCGCAAGCCGCGTCCCAGGTCGTAATGCAGCACAATGTCCCAACCGCCAAAAATCTGGCCGGCCAGAAATTCGGTCAAGCTGGAGTAGGCGCTTCCCTCGGCGTTTGCCGGGAGCAAATCGTGGACGTTGCCGCTGACGACAAACAGGCACGTCGTTCCGGAGAAATAAAGCTCGGCCAGCTCATGCGACCAGGCCGGAAACCACGCCGGTAAGTCCGTGCGCAATTGCTTGCCCGCAGTGGCTGGGACGGAAGGGGCTGCCGTTTCGATCTTTTCGGGCGTCACGTGTGGGTGCGAATCCGTTTGCGAGCCTGTGGTTCCGTAGAAGTTACGGGCGTTCCGTGGGATCTCAGTTGGATTGCTTCTCCGTCGCCTTGGCCGCTGGTCCAAGCTCTTTTGCGGTTTGCGGCACGGCGGCCGTTTCTGGCGTCACCATGCCCATGCTGACTTCGAAGTCTCGCAGGGCCATGTCGGCCTGGACTTGTTCCATGGCTTGCTCCCGCTTGATGTCGACAATTCCTTCGCCGGATAGATCGGCGGCCACGCGGACCTTCGCGCGGTTCAAGCCGATCTTGTCTTGGATCACTTGTTCGATCTGACCGAAGTCCGTGGAGACGTCAAAATTGAGAGAAGAGGCCAGCTTGGCCACTTCGGCCTCGGCGCGGCTCATCTTGAGTTCGGCGTCGTACTTTTGGATCTTCTCGCGAATCGTCGATAGCTTGCCCGTCGCGTGCTTGATCTTTGTCAGATTGTTGCCGTACGCCTCTTCATGCAACTTGAGCTGGCCCTCGTTCTCGGCCAGGTCCTGTTTGGCTTTTTGTAGCTCCAAAGCGAATTTGGCCGCGGTCTCGCGGTCGCCCGCTTGCAGGTAAGCCTTGATCTTAGCTTCGAGATTGGCGGCGTGAGCTCGGGTGTTGGCCACCTGGCGGCTGACGCGTTCGACCAGAGCGCGGTATTGCTCTAACCCCTCGCGCCCTTCTTTTAATTGATTGACCGCCAGGTCGTATTCGTACTGCATCTGGGCAATGGGATCCGCCGTCCAGAAATAGTTTGCTAGCTTGTTTACTTGGGCGGACATGGCCCGCCAGAGTTTGCCGAAGATCATGGTCGATTGCTTCCCCTGAGAGATGCGTCGCCTGAGTGGAAAAGGCCGAGCGCCGAGTCGGCAGCATGAAGTGTGCGCGCAATTCGCCCGCTGCGGCTGTCATACCTCCTCATTTGGAGAGTGTCAAATCGCGGCGACGTAGAGTGCGGAAAATGGGGGAAATACGTCGCTGGCTGATTGGGACTGATCTGGACCTAACGAATGAACTGGTCTACTCTTCCCGCCCCTGTCGGCCGAAGCGTCTCCCCGCAAGCGTCTCCCCGCAAGCGTCGTCGGCCGAAGCCCCCCAGCGCGAACGCGCGCCCTATCCACAATTCAGACCTGGAGTTTACCAAATCATGACTGCCCGCAATCTGTGGATTCTGGCGATTGGGATTTCGTTAACGATGGCCGCCGGTTCGACCGGTCAGGCGCAATTGTTCGAAGGAACGCCGGAGAATCGGACGATCACGGGCGCAACCGCCGTGCTGCAAAACTTCACGCAATTCAAAGCGCAATCCATCCCGCAGTCGATGTTGGCAGACGCGCAGGCCATCGCGATTATTCCCAACGTGGTCAAAGGGGGATTTGTGATCGCTGGGCGGTTTGGCCGCGGCGTGGTGATGGTCAAGAATCCGGACGGCGCCTGGCGGGCTCCGATTTTTTGCACGTTCACCGGTGGCAGCGTCGGCTGGCAGGCCGGACTGCAATCGACAGACATAGTGCTGGTTTTCAAAAATCGTAAGGGCGTGGAAACGATGCTCTCCGGGCGTGAATTCACCCTGGGCGCCGATGCATCGGTCGCGGCCGGCCCCGTTGGACGCCAGGCTTCCGCCGCCACGGATGTGAAGCTCAACGCCGAAGTCTATTCCTACTCCGCCACGCGCGGCCTGTTTTTGGGTGTGGCCTTGGATGGCTCGGTGCTGAAGGTCGATAACCGCGCCGACGCTGCCTTCTATGGCAATCCGCCCGTGCTGCCAGAATCGGCGGCGCTATTGATGGCGGCTGTCGCGCGTGACACTGCCGGCGGCGCCGCGGCAGCGGGACCTGCTGGTGGTCCACCTCCGGGCCCTGGCGGACCTCCTCCGGCCGTTGGTCCGATCACACTGCCGGACACGCCGAATAACCTTCGTCCCGTGCTGGTGGGCGCTTACCTGCACATGGAACCGCTATTGGACGCGCAATGGAAAACGTTCCTGGCGCTCCCGCCCGAGCTGGCGAAGGGAACTGACCCAAGCGCCGAGGTGTTGGCTCAAACGCAAGCCAAGTACGACCGGGTGATTCAGAATCAGGCCTACGCGGCGCTGACCGGTAGACCCGAGTTCCGCGCAACGCAGGACCTGCTGACGCGGTACGTGAACAGCGTAGACGCCGCCCGCGCAGCGGTTCGCACTGGTATCGACGGACTGCCGCCACCGCCACACGAAGGCGCCGTGGCGCCAGTGACTTTGCAACCGACTGTTCCGGGCCAGGCAATTGCGCCTGAACAGCCTGCAGGACCGGGCCAGCCCGTGGGGCCCGCGCTGCCAGTCGGCCCCGCACAGCCAGTCCCCGTGCAACCGACCAGCGCAGTTCGCCCGACGAACACGTTTCCACCAGTGAGCCCTGCGCAGCCAAAGACGCCTACCGTGACGATTCGAGCGCCAGCCAAACCAGGCTGAGCACTTGGCCTCTTCTTAGCCGACCGACTTGCCGCGAGGTTTTTTGGTCGTCATGCAGACGTCGATCACCTTGCCATTTTCGTCGATCGCCATGTGAAAGCGCTGTTCGCCTTCCAAGCGATGGAGCGTCAGGTGGTAATTCTCCGTGGCCGTGACCAGGTACGGACGCTTCTCCGGCGCCAGCGGCGCGCGGATCTTGCCCCACGAGCCGTCGCCTAAATAGACGATGCCGTTCTTATCGACGTGTCCGTCCTTCATTGGGTGCGTGCGTTTGAACGTATGGTCGTGGTGCTCCAGCACGACGTCGATGTTGTGCTTCTCGAACAGCGGCACCCAGAATTTCCGATTCTCAAAGCCGCTTCCGAGGATACCATCGCTCGGCCGGTAAGAGGGATACGCGGGAGCGTGATTCACGCAGATCAAATTGGGATTACCGACGCGATCCGCAAGCGCCTTATCGAGCCAGTCTGTCTGCTCGCCACCGATCTGCGCTACGTGCCCCGTGTCGAGCAGGACCAGACTCAGATAGTCGCCGAAGTCGAGCGTGGCGTAACTCTTCTCCGGAAAGAGTCCATCGTGCAGGGCGAAGTAGGATGGAGCCGCTTCGCGCGGTTTGTTGTAACCGCCGTTCACTTCATGATTGCCAATGCACGTCACCAGCGGCACCATCCGGCCCTTGGTGTCGATCATGTGCACGCTATAGTTGCGCGCGAACGCCAACGCGGTGTTGGCGTCGCGACCGTTGTCGTACGCCAGGTCGCCACCGATGAGCGTGAACATGGGATCTTGCTTGGCCGCGATGATGTTGTTCTTCACCACGTGATCGTTCACGCCGCAGTCACCGCCCGAGACAAAGTGGAAGGCGTTGGTTGCCTTGGCCGGCATTGTCCGAAACCGGCGCGGCTCCGGCAGTCCTTCGATCTTGAACTGATATTCGGTCCCCGGCGTCAGGCCTGTGAGCTCGGTCCTGTAGACGCGCAGGTCTGTCATCGGGTAGTTCGTTTTGCGGAGCGCCGGCGCCGGTGTCCACTGATCCTTGCCGGCCAGTGCGTAGCTGACCGCGGGGAGCGTCGCCAGGTCGGCGTCGACCCATTGAATGGTCATCGTCGTCGTCGGATCGCGCTGCCAGGTGAGGAACAGCGTGTCAAAGCCCCCTTTGGGGACGACGACAGGCGCGGGGTCTTTGCCATGGGCGTAGGCCCCTACGCTCAGAGTGGCCAGGCTACCGGCGGCGGAGCCTAGAAATACGCGACGATCGAATGCCATGGAAAGTTTCCCTGCAAAGTTTGGGTGGGGGCGATTTTGTGCGAGTCCTCCCTTGGACGCGCGGCGGGGAGCAGTTACCAGGTCGGCCGGCCAATCGGCCACTGGTGTGCGGGAACGCATATTATGGCCTGACAGCCGCCGCTCAGACAACTGCCGCGAATGGCGAAAACCACTCGGCATAGGACGATGCTCCGGCGCCTGGGCCAGCTTAGTGGCCGTGATAGTGGTAGTTCGCCCCGCCGGCGCCCCGGTCAAGGCAGAGACAATCAGGAACCAGCCACGAGGGGGGCGCGGTGTTCATGCGGACTGCATCCGGACGAGCGCGCTTGTCAGTCCCAGCATCACGGCGATTAGCGTTGTGATGAGGAACATTTCGCGCAGCGTAAAGGTGTTTAACGGTCGGATGACGCCAGCCATTTCTGCGGCTGCCAGCGTCTCAGCCCAGCGGCGATTCGCGCTCCCGGCGATCCACAGGAGCGCCGCCATTCCTTGGCCAAATGCAAAGGCTTCTAGTCTCCAGATCACCCCAGCTCCATAGCCGAACAAGGCTACAAGAATGGCCCCGTAACCCCAGAGGAGCGACAGTCCTCCTAGCAGCCTGTTGATTTTCTCGACAGGCTGCGACCTCACATGGATGTGAGGACAAAATAGCGACGTAAGTCGTTATTTTGCGAGCCTCGCGAAGCTTTGCTTTGCGCCGGGCGAGGTTG
>Ga0105047_10006822_pt1 | contig 19309 bp, 18 predicted proteins | sample MAT04_FD_78384 | JGI IMG/M metagenome (GOLD analysis project Ga0105047, IMG submission 78384) | Freshwater microbial communities from Lake Fryxell liftoff mats and glacier meltwater in Antarctica - MAT-04 (megahit assembly) | ecosystem: Environmental > Aquatic > Freshwater > Ice > Liftoff... | reverse complement strand
GCCGTCCTGAACGGCTTCACCACGCTCGGCATACCCGTCACTGAAGCCGTTGGATGAGTCCGCCCGGGGAAAGGGTAACCTCGGTCATCAGACGATTTGTGCAACAGAGCCCAAACGCGGCCGAAAACCAACCCGAACGTTTTCAGGCAACCTCGCCTTCGTGATCGACGTCCCATTGGATGTAGCCGCGTTCGAAGTCGATCTTCATAAACACCCGCCATTCTGCCACTGCCCTAGAAAAGACGACATCCCTGAAACCCGACGTTTTTGGATTTCCGCAGCGAACAGCGGACTGAACCTGTGCCACCAGAACGGTACCGTTTCGCAGGAAATTACGATCCCCGTTCGTGCAGACGATCCTCCACGTGACGAAGCGACAATGGAAACCGGATGTACATCATTACCGCCGGACGAATGATCTCGTGCGATGCCTTAAACACCGAAAAGGGGACGTTGGCTCATGGCCGACGCTAGTCGGCACCCTCACCCGCTGCCCTCACGCCCAATTTCTCTAGCAACGTTCGCCGAAAAGCTGTGATGTTCGACGCCTTGCACACGCTCAACAAATCTAGCACATCGGCGGTCCGGAACGAGACCACAATTCGGCGACAGAAATGTGCAATACTTTGACGCATGCGTTCTATCCTTCAAGAAGGTCGATGCCTCAGACTCGGGCTTAATGCCACTTGATCGCTGCTTTATCCAAGATCTACAACTCTCATGGAAGGAGAACTCAAATGAATGTGAAGTCGCCCCTTGCTAGCGCGGCCAAGCCTGCCTCCACGCGACGCGAACTGATGAAACTGATGGCGGCTGCCGGGCTGGCGCCCGTGTTTTCGGGTGTGTTTTCTAGCCGCGCTTTCGCCGCTGGAATGACCAGAGACAGCGTCGATGCCGCAACCGGACCGGTGAACATGCTCGGATCCCAACCTTACGAAGTTCAGGCAACCTGGCCCAAGGAACTGGAGGTGACTTGGGCGTATAACTCAACCAACGAAGAAATTCTGACCAAGACCGCTCAAGCCGGAACGTTCGACGCGGTCATTATCTACCAAGGACAAATCGACCAGCTTCGCAAGCTCGACCGGATAGAGCCTATCGATACGACCTTGCTGTCGAACTGGGATCTGGTGGCGCCCATGTTCCGCGATGCAACTGTCATCCGCCGGGACGGCGAGGTCTATGCGATACCCTTTCACTGGGGCTACGGATATCTGGCATACAACGCCGATCACGTCGAGGCGCCGAAATCCTATGACGACTTGCTTAGCCCGAAACTGACGAAGAAGATCGGAATGCCCGACGATCCTTACGCCGTAATCACCACCTTTGCGATCTTTGCGGGTGCAAAACGCCCGAACAACCTGACTCGCAAGGAGTTCGAGGACACCATCAAGCTTCTGAAGAGCTTCCGCCCGCAGGTTCTGACGATCCACAACTACGGCGACGAGATTGGCTTGTTCGCTCGCGGCGATATGTGGGTTGGCTTTCCGGAATATTCCAACTCGCTGGCCAAATCGCGAGAGGCGGGAGCGACCAACATGCAGATCACCCAGCTGGCAGCATGGAGCTATATTGACTGCTTCATGATGTTGAAGGGTGCAGTGAACAAGGAAGCGGCTTACAAGTTCATCAACAGCTCGCTGGCCACTGAAAGCCAGAAATTGTCGACACAGCACTCACTTGCCTTCCCGGTCAATGATGGTGCGATTTCTGCCGTTTCACCGGAGTTGCAATATGAATCTGCCGAGCAGGCCCTGAAGCTCGCGCCCATGTTGCCGGGAGTGACGGTCGAAACCGGCGGACCAGATGTTCCGTTCCAGGACTGGGTGCAGGCCTGGATCGAATTCAAGGCATCCTGAGCCTTTGGGTATGATGCCGCGCCTTCAAGCCGGATTGAACTTGCCGGGAAGGAATATTCTCCCGGCAAGCGCAATTCCTGCCGTCCTCTACCTTTGCGCGATGCTCGTGACGCCACTTGTCATCCTTGTCGCCTACAGCTTCTGGAAGGCCGATTTCTTCACAGTGACGCGAACCTTCACGTTTGAGAATTATCAGCGTCTGTTCGGTAGTCCGCTTTTCCTGTCGATTCTGGGTAAGACATTGATGACATCGCTGGCAGTATCGTTGATCGTTGTATTCATCGCCTATCAGATTGCCTATTCGGTGGTATTCCGGTTCAAGGTATGGGGTCCTCGGATCCTGGTCATCATCATGGCCTCACTTCTGTCGAGCTATATCGTCCGGTTATACGCTCTGACGACGATCTTGGGGACAAATGGCATCCTGAATAATGCGCTGATGGGTGTGGGCATGATTGACGCGCCACTTCGATCTCTGCTGTATGGCTATCCGGCGATCATAATCACGCTGGTATATGTGTATCTGCCGATCGCCGTTCTGCCGATCTTCGCCGGTCTTCAGGGCATCGACCGACGCCTTATCGAAGCTTCGCATGATCTGGGAATGGGGCCAGTTCGGACCTTTGTGCGGGTCACGCTGCCATTGTCGCTTCGGGGCACGCGGACAGCATTTGCTTTCTGTTTCATTCTTGCCGCCGCCGATTACGTAGCACCCCGAATGGTCGGAGGGATGAATGGGCAGATGATCGGCTCGATCATCGCGGATCAGTTCGGCGGGGCGAGCAACTACCCGTTCGGCGCGACGCTTTCCATAGCCATGATTGGCGGATTCAGTCTGGTTCTGGGGGCCTGTTATGTGGTCGAAAGGCTGATTGCACGGATGAGCAGGCTGAAACTCTGGCGCCCGATCGTGACCGCAGGCCAGCACTGGAACGTCTCGAATTTTCCGCTCACCGAGGTCGTCACACTGGCATCGCTTGTCTTCATTTTCTCCCCTCTGCTGACGGTCCTTGTGTTCTCTTTCAACGACACGCCCAATCCAGGTCTGCCCTTCAACGGCTTCACGACCCATTGGTATGCCGATGTGATTCACGACCCACAGTTTCATAGGGTGCTGGCCACGAGCCTGAAGATTGGCTCGATCTGCATGTTCGGCTCGTTGCTGCTGGGCATTCCGGCCGCCATCGTGCTTGCGCGGCGGAATTTCATGCTCAAACGGCCGGTCAATATTCTGGTTTTCGCGCCGATGGCGGTGCCCGGTGTCGTCATTGGCGTTGCTTTGTTGGCCACTTTCATCATGCTCAACATCCGGCTTGGGCAAGCGACAGCGGCCGCAGCGCATGTCATGCTGGTGATCCCCTTCATCGTCCAGATTATCCGTACCCGCATGGAAATGCTTGACGAGAGTATCGAGGAAGCCGCCTACGATCTTGGTTCCACTCCGTTGCGGGCATTTCGCACTGTGACGCTGCCGATTCTGCTGCCCGCGATACTTGGGGCAGGAATCCTGGCAGCTGCGATTTCTCTTGACGAGCTTCTGGTGACGAATTTCACCATCGGACGGGAGGCCACTATTCCCGTGTGGATCGCGTCTCAGATGCGAACCGGATTGACACCCGCGCTGAATGCGGTGGCCATCATGATGCTTCTGGGATCGCTTGGCCTGATCGGGCTGGCGGCAGCACTTATGCGGTGGAAGGGCCTGAACGGCAACAGAACCAAAGTAGAGGCACAGGCATGAGCGACCAGCACTATGATGTTCCGGTGTTGTGGGACACCACCGCCGCGCCCTCGATATTCGAGCCCGCACACTGGTTTGAATATTGCGAACGGATCGACGGGCGACCCCGACCCGTGCTGCCCCGGTTTGCCATCCAGTCGGTTATTCCGGCGCATATGAAGATAATCTGCGAAAGGCACGGCACAGTACCTGACAATTTTACTCTGGCCGATCATCCCTTCGCGCTGTTCGAACATGACGGTATCGAGATGGTTCTCGCGACCTCGGCGAAGGGGTCCTATGCGTCGGGCGGACTTGACGAGATGATCGCGCTTGGGGTCCGGCACGTCATCTTTCTTGGCGGGGCCGGTGCAATTTCCGATGAGATCGAGGTTGATGATCTCTTTATCCCGACCAAAGCTCTTCGAGACGAATGCGTTTCGTTCCACTACCTGCCGCCCAGCCGATATGCCCATCCCTCACAAAGACTGACGAATGCGCTGCTGACAGAAGCAAATGGCCACTCGAGGCCGGTCAAGTCGGGACCGGCATGGACGATTATGGCGCATTTTCGGCAGGCACGTCCTAGGCTGGAGGCTTTCCGCGACGAAGGATGTCTGGTGGTAAACAACGAAGCGGCACCAGCCTTCGCTGTCGGTCAGGCGCGCGGCGTGGACGTGGCAGCACTTCTCAATATCGGCGACACGCTGGCGCATGGGCGCTTCGAAGTGCCCGTCGGGCATGCCAAGTTGTATCAGATTGAGGATGCAGCCCCACAGCTTGATATAGCCATTGCCGCACTGGCCAGATTCGCACGCGCGACCGAACGATGAAACAGATTGTCGGTTCTCGCAGAACCGCAGCCCTCCCGGGAACGCAAATGGACGACCATTCTGCTTCTATTCTTGAAATAGAGAATCTGTCTAAGAAATTCGGCAACTATGTCGCCGTGCATCCCATCGACCTGAGCATCCGAAGTGGTGAGTTCGTGACCTTGCTGGGTCCTTCGGGCTGCGGCAAGACGACATTGCTGCGCATGATCTCGGGGCTTGAGGCGCCGAGCACTGGGCGGCTGTCCAGCGAAGGCGTGGACCTTACGCGGCTTCGACCGGAAAGGCGCCCATTCAACATGGTGTTCCAAAGTTATGCACTGTTCCCTCATCTGAGCGTGTTCGAGAATGTAGCTTACGGGTTGCGCGCGGCGGGTCTGGACGAAAAGGTAATTGTCAACAAAGTTGATGCGGCTCTGGAAATGGTCGGACTGTCGTCGCGCCGCGCAAACAAGATTGATGAATTGTCTGGTGGGATGAGTCAGCGAGTCGCGCTTGTCCGGGCGGTCGTCAATCAACCGAAGATTCTCTTGCTTGACGAGCCGCTTGCTGCGCTGGATCTGCAATTGCGAAAGAAAATGCAGTTGGAGTTGCGCGAAATTCAACAAAGATTGGGAACCACTTTCATTCTTGTGACACACGACCAAGAGGAATCGCTCGTAATGAGCGATCGCATTGTAGTTATGCAAGCTGGGCGAATCGAACAAGTCGGCACACCGAAAGACATCTATTTACGGCCGCAGACGCGATTTGTAGCCGAGTTCATTGGCGAAACATCTCTGGCTGGTTGCGAAGTGGTAGCTGTGGGCGACGGCAGGGTCGACGTCCGGTTTCCCAACGAGGCAGGCGGACAGTTTCGATATTTTTGCGCGCGCGACTTTGGCCCTGGAGATGCGGGCGCAGTTTCGCTACGTCCCGAGGATATTGCCGTGGTAGAACGTGGCGAAGGAATTTTTGAAGGAACGGTCACAAGCGTGGTGTTCACCGGCAGGACGACGCGCCTTGCAGTGTCAATCGCCCCCGGGTTTGACGTGCACGCGATAATGACAAACGATGAAAGCATTCGCGTCGGCCATGAAGTCGGAATTGCCATCCTTACCGGCGCAGGGGTCTTTATCCACAACAAATAGTTGTGCGGTCTTCGGCTGCCGAGAGCCGAAGACTCGACATCCCGCCTACCGCGAGTTTCCGACGACATTCGAATAGGCGATCCCATCATAGGCTTCGCCTTCGTATTCGCCGCTTCCCGATACTCCCTCGAACCTGCCCGTTCCGTTGACAAATTCCCAAGCGCCGTCGAATCCGTTGCGCGCCTCTTCGCCCAGTGCCGTCTTGTTGCCCCAGAATGACATGACCGTGCTTGATCCGTCAGCATAGGTGTTGATCGTCAGCCCTTTTTGAGTGCCGCCCTGTGGCGAACGCTCAAAGGTTTCCATCGCCCAAGCTTGAGCAACTTCGCCCTCATGGAAAAACAGGCCGCGATAATAGGTCTGTCCAAGCTGCCGGCCATTGCCATTCGGAATGTCGATCACCTTCTCCCATTCGACTCGAACAACGTGACGGCCAACTGCTGGGTTGACAATGGACATTGGAATGCTCCGATTTTGGTTGATATGAACCTTGGATACGCGATTTGCGGCGGGCAAAATAGAATGAATGCGACGTTTCGTTGATCGCACGCTCGTCAAACGAACAACCGGTCAACTCATTGCGGCTCCGCAAATTCCACGAATGCGCTGCGGCAAAGATGGCGGGGCGGCCCGGCAACTTGAACGGCGTAACCTGTCGCTCGCCGAGACATTGCGCACAATACGGCTGGGTGCGCTCTCCGTCGGTCGGCCCTAGGGGAATCGCGTTTGGAATCTGACCTCATCTGAGGGGCCTTGCGATTTTGGGGAGGATGGATTCTTGGGCATGAAACGCCCTTCCGGAGTTCGTTCCCCGCATGAACACCTTTCTCGCCGCCTTCGACAACGTCCCCGATCCCCGGGCAGACAATGCGCGTCACGGCCTTTGCGAACTGCTTGTGGTGGCCTTCGTCGCGGTGTTCTGCGGGGCGACTAGTTGCGCCGAGATGGCGGACTTTGGCAGAGCAAAAGAGCAAGTTTTCAGAGGCTCTTTGAGACTCAAGCATGCGATACCGTCGCATGACACCTTCTCGACGGTGTTCCGGATGATCGATCCGAAGGCGCTGGATGCCGTCTTCGGGCGGGTGCTGATCGGGATCGCAGCCTGGCTCGGCGACGGTGATGTGATCGCCATCGACGGCAAGGCGCTGCGCGGTGCACGCGACAAGGGGCATAGCGCGCGGACCCGGATGATGGTCTCGGCCTATGCCGCGCAGTTGCGTCTGACGCTGGCCACGGTGGCTGCCGACCACGGTGGCGAACTGGAGGCGGCGATCGAGGTGCTTGGCCTGATCGCGCTCAAGGGCATGGACGCATGCTTCCGAGGTCTTCATGGCCCCACGGTCCGCGCCCCTTGGGGGATCGAGAACGCCATGCACCAGCAGCTTTACGTCTCGTTCCGCGAAGATGCCGCCCGCAACCGCAAGGATAACGGCCCCGCCGACATCGCCATTCTGCGCCGCCGTGTCCTCAACCTCGCCCGCAGGGACAATTCCAAGGGTTCCTTCTCCATAAAATTGAAGTGGGCGGGTTGGAGCGATGCGTTTCTTCTCAGCCTTCTCAGACGGTTAGCAGACACGTAGGCCAAACGCGATTGCCCTGCGGTCGGCCCCGCTGCAGTTCCCGCCCGATCGTTGTGGCGCTGCGCCCCAGCAACCAGCCGGTCGCCGCATCGCCGCCGCCGCCGCTTCGCGGGGTTCATCGATCCATCGTGCGGCGCGCAGTGATTGAACGCAGCCTCCGCAAAAGACCGCCTCCTACTGATCGATCAGCGGCCCCCATTCCAGCGCTCGAGCAAGCTTGAGCGGGTCCAGGATCTTCATCAGGTTACCTTCTTGCTCTTGTGATTGGGGTATCGTTGAGGTCCGCACGGAGGCCCAATCGGCGCCAAAATTTGCGGAAAACCCGGATGCAATTGCGGAATGTTGGGTCTACAAGTTGGATGGATAGCATAAGCGGTGGAGTTGACCCGACATCATGCGTTCGACACGGACCGACAGAAGTGGCACTCAGGTTTCCGAGTTCCGGAAATTCACTGGCGACGAAGACTACCGGCCGGGGTTCATGGAACTGCTGCCAGGCGTTCTCGATGACGCCAGGAAAGAGGTTCCGCAGCTTCGGGTCGCGTTCACGTTGCTGCCCGGCTTCACCTTGGTCGCTTTTGCGGGTTTCATCGACGCACTAAGGCTCGCAAGCGACGTGGGCGACCGCAGTCGGCCAAAACATGTCATCTGGACGCTAGTCGGCAAGGACAAGCACCCCGTCAAGTCGAGTTGCGGCGTAGAGATTGCGCATACGTCCACGTTTCACAATCCGGTCAAGTTCGACTGTATCGTGGTCGTCGGCGGCATTTTGCGCGACGAAGACTATTACCATCCGGACCTGTTGAACTTCATTCGATCCGCAGCGATGGGCAAGCGGTTGATTGTCGGTCTCTGTACCGGCGTGTTCGCTCTGGCCAAGGCCGGGGTTCTCGACGGGCACGTCTGCTGTGTCCATGGCTACCACATCCAGGAATTTCAGGAGAAGTTTCCCAATATCAGAACGGTCGTGAACCAGATATTCGTCGAGGATCGCAATTGCCTGACCTGTGCCGGGGGGACGGCATCCATCGATGCCGCCGGCCATGTGATCGAGCGGTATTTTGGCAAGGTCAGGGCGCGGAAGTTCCTGCCGCATATGCTGGTCGAGGAGCTGCGGATTGCGAGCCACCCGCAGATTTCCTACGTCAAGGGTTTCTTTGAGGTTCACGACGAGCGTGTCAGGATAGCGGTATTCCTGATGGAGATGAATATCGGCACGCCGATACCAATCACGGTGATCGCCAAGGCCATTGGCACACAGCCGCGTCAGCTTGAACGGGCGTTTCGCAAGCAGCTCGGCATGTCGCCGTCCCACTTCAACAGGCGAATGCGGCTAGACCGCGCGAAATGGTATCTGACCCATACGGGCTGGACCATTACCAATGTCGCGGTCGAGTGCGGATTTGCAGACACCTCGCATCTGACGCGGTCCTTCAAGGCCGAATTCCAAGAGCTTCCGTCGGAATATCGCCAGCGTTTCGGATCGGGGTCGGCGCGGTCTGCCCACAGCCAACCGCAAGCCCCGATCAGTTGAACACACTGCCTCCATCCACATTGATGGATTGCCCGGTTATGGCGCGGGACAGGTGAAGAAAGGCCGCAGCGAAGGCGATGTCGGCCGGCGTTTGCGGCCGGTTGATTGCTTGCTTCGAGACCCACGCGTCACTTGACATTTCCGTGCTCTTTTCAAGCGTTTCGATCATTCCTGTCTTGACCACGCCCGGGCAAATTGCGTTCACCGTGATGTCGTGAAGGCCGACCTCGCGCGCGAGTGCTTGGGTGAAGCCGACGACTGCGAATTTCGAAGCTGAGTAATGCGCAAGCCCCGGGTCACCGCGTTTGCCCGCTATCGAGGCAAGCGAGACGATGGAACCCGGACGTCGGGCCGCCTGCAACCGTTGGACCATCGCGCGAGAAGCCAGAAACACCCCGGTCGCGTTCACGTTCATGATCCTGCTCCATTCACTCAGCGGCATCTCGGCGACGTTGGCCACGCTAAGAACCCCGGCGGAATTGACCAAAAGATCGATACAGTCCCATTCAAGGCATACCCGGTCGAAGGCCGCGGCAACCGAAGATTCGTCGGTCACGTTCATCTCCAGACCAAGGATTCGGCCCTGCGCGTGCACGGCAGCGGTGTGGCTGGCCGCATCAACTTTGACTTGGTCAAGATCGGCCAGCGCGACATCCGCCCCCCAGTCGGCGAAAGTCTGCGCCAGGCCGTGTCCGATGCCTTGCGCAGCGCCAGTGACCAGAATTCGCTGGCCGGAAAGATCGATCCCCCCATACCTTTTGGTCATGTCACCTCCATCTTCCAAGGGGCCCCGCGCTGATCACATCGGCGCCTGTGTCTGTCACCAACAGTGTCTGCTCGGCGGCCGCTGTACCAGTGCCGGTCATTGTCAGCGTCCGCTCGATCGCCAGATACATGCCCGGCACGATGACAGTCGTTTCGGAAGCAGCCATGATGGGACGTTCCCACCCCATGCCGAGACCGTGGCCCCAATGAACCGGAAAGCTGGAATGGATCGTGCCGGGCCCATTGTCCATCTGCGTCACTCCCAAGTCCGCCAACCCGCTTTCGCCAGCCGCGACGACTTCGGCAACGGTCCTTCCCGGACGGATGGCGGTAAGTGTGATATCGACTGCCTCCTGCACCGTATCAATCAGTCGGCGCTGATCGGGGTTGGCTGGTCCGCACACCGTCGTGTGGCCAAAGTCGGACAGATAGCCATCCATCACGATGCCAGTATCAAATCGCACCATATCACCCGCTTCGATCCGGCGGGTCGAAAACCCCGGCAAGCCCTTGCTGCACCATTTACTGATCTTGGGGCCCGATGACATGGCCGCGAAATAGACCCCGGCTCCGGCACGCGTCATTTCGGCGAAGAAGGGCGCAAAAAGATCAGCCTCCGTCATGCCCTGCCGCAGGCTCGGCGCGATCTTGTACAGTGCTTCCGCGTGAACGCGTGCCGCGCGGCGAACAAGCACCTGCTCGGCAGGGCTTTTGATCCTGCGGATCGCGTGAATCAATTCGTCGCAGTCCCGCCAGTCGATGTCGGGCAGATTCAGACGAATCTTGCGGTCCAGAAAGAGTGGCAGCACGTCACTGCCAACTAGCCCCACCGCGCCGTTCCCGAGGTCCGCGTCACGCAGGGCCCCCGAAACCGTGCCGGCAAAATCGCTGGAATGGCGGATGTCGTTAGCAACCAAATCTTTCGGCTCACACTCAGCCACAGAAAGGCACAGAGTCGACTCGCCGGCGGCGGTGATCACCAGCGCGCAATGCGCGCGCCCAGAAAACAGGCCAGGAGTTTCCGGAAGATAGCTGTAAACCTGATAGAAGTTCGACAGATAGAAGACGTCGGCAAACCGGTCGAGCGTGGCCCCCCCCCGCGAAAACACCACTGCTCCGCGCAATCCCGCCTTGCGTAAGGCATCCGCAAAGGCAACCTGGCGGGCCCTGTATTCATTGCGGTTTATCGCAGTCATCGCCAAGGTCCTAATCTTTCTTAAGGGCACACGCGCCCGATTGACCACACCTACTCTTTGGCGGCAACACTATAGCGGGCGAGCGCGGCACAATTGAACCGTTTGATCATCGCGTTGGACAATTGCGCTGTTCTTCACAGCAGGCGCCCTGCGTGTACTGAGCCAAATATCCAACGGATTGATGCTCTGGTTCTATCGTTGGAAATTCGGCTTCCCCTATCTTCGTCTGCAATGACACAGCCATAGAAGGCCCCATTGAGATGAAGATCACATCTATAGAAGCTTTTGCCTTTCGCTTGCCGACGCGGCGCGATTTTTCTTGGGCAAGTCTTCAGGTACCACTGGGAGGGTTCGTTTTCGTTGAGGTTAGAACTGACGGTGGGTTGGTCGGCATCGGAGAGGCGACCCCGCTGCCTGATTGGGGCGGCGACAACGGCAAGCACGGCGGCGAAACGCAAGCAACTGTGATCGAAATCATCAAATCGACCATTGAGCCTGCACTTATCGGGTTGGACCCGACGCAGATCGAGCTCGCTCACATGCACATGGACAGGGTGCTTCGCGGGAACAGCTATGCGCGATGCGCAGTTGATATCGCACTGCACGACATATGGGGCAAGTCCGTCGGTCAGCCGGTCTACAAGTTGCTCGGTGGTCAGGTTCGGGACTATGCCCCCATCGCCCACATGATCGGCATCATGCCCGCTGACGAGGCCGTCGAAGAGGCGGGCTTGGCGGTTGCAGACGGCATCGGCGCCTTCCAGATAAAGGGTGGCCGGGACGCCGAACGCGACATCGCTACGGTTGCGGGCATCCGCCGGGCAGTTGGCCCTGACATTTTCCTGCGGCTGGACGCCAATCAGGGCTACGGCACTGCCAAACGCGCTGCGCGCATATTGGACCGGATGCAGGGCCAACTCGACATGGTCGAACAGCCCGTTCGCGACATCGACCAGTTGGCCCAGCTTCGCAGTATGACCGCCATCGACATTATCGCCGACGAAAGCTGCTGGGACGAATTCGACGCTCTTGACGTTATTCGCAAGAACGCGTCCGACGCGATCTCGATCTATCTGGCCAAGGCGGGCGGCATTGCGCGCGCGCGACGGGTCGCGGCCATCGCAGGTGCTGCGGGACTGTCCTGCGATGTCAACGGGTCAATCGAATCCGCTATTGGCACGGCAGCGAACATGCACTTTGCCATTGCGTCGCCCCCTGTCACGTTGGCGTGCGTTAACTCGGTCACTGCGCCGGCAGGCCGGATCGCAAGGGCCGTGGGTGGCTACTACTACACGGATGATGTCGTTGATGACGCATTTCCCTATTTCCGCGGTGGCCAGCGCCCACCTGAAGGCCCGGGGCTGGGGTTGACCATCAACCGCCAGAAACTCTTGCAATTCCGAGAGGATGTCTGAGACTATGGACGAACTTGCCAACCTCTGTGCCGCAGATAGTACCGACGAAAACTCGTTGGTTGTGGAACTTACCCGCGAATTCATCTCGATCGCCGCGCAATCAGGCGACGAGAGCAAGATCGCTGATTTTGTCGAAAAGCGGATGAAGCAGCTTGGATTTTACGACATCGCGCGCGATCGGTTGGGAAGTGTCGTCGGTTTCGTCGGACCAAATACTCCGACCACCGCGCTTTTGTTCGATAGCCACATGGATGTGGTCGCCATAACCGGCGATTGGTCGGTCAATCCGGTCGGCGGCGAGGTTCGGGATGGCAGGCTGTTCGGCCGCGGGACGACCGACATGAAGGGTGCACTTGCCGCATCGTTGTGCGGGGTGGCCGCAGCGGCGCGCACCGGTCCGCTGGAACGGAAGGTCGCGGTCAGCGCCACCGTTCTGGAGGAGACCGCCGAAGGCGGCGCACTTGGCGAGGTTCTTGATCGCGTCAGGCCCGAAATGACGGTAATCTGTGAACCCTCATCTTTGTCGATAAAGACAGGACAAAGGGGCAGAGTCGAGGTTATCGTGGATGTAATCGGCGTGCCCGCTCATGCGGCGCACCCCGAGCGCGGGCGCAATGCGATCGGACTTGCCGCCAAGGCCGTTGAGGCGCTGGCGGCAATGCAACTGAAACCAGATAGCCAACTGGGCGGCATGATCCTGGTGCCCACTGATATCAAGAGTGACCCGTATCCATTGATATCCGCGCTTCCGATAGGTGTATCCATAAGGTTCGACCGGCGCATCGGAACGAACGACGACAAAGCCAGTGTCTTGCAGGAAATCCAAATGGTGCTTGACGCAATAGATCCCGTTGCCTTCCGCGTCCGTGCCTCCAACGATCCTATCACGACCTACACCGGCCAGACTGTGCGATGGGAACGATTTCTTGCGGCGTGGAACACTGGCCCCGCTACGGAACTGGCGCAAGCCGCCGCCGAAAGCTTGCGTTCCGCTGGCCTTGAGGTCAGGTTCGGAACGTATGCATTTTGCACGAACGGCTCTGAAAGTGCAGGCGTGCGGGGAATTCCTACCATCGGGCTGGGGCCGGGCGACGAAAGCCAAGCACATATTGTGGACGAGTCGGTGTCCATTTTACAGTTGAATCAGGCGGTCGACGTTTATCGCAACCTGACACTCAAAATCGCGGGGGGCAAAAATGCCGGCTAGTAACGAAGGCGACCTGATGGAAATGTACCGCCAGATGGTCCTGATCCGCGTTGCGGAAGAGACATTGCTGCGCCTGTTTGAAGGTGCTGAAATGCCAGGGTTCATCCATTCCTACATTGGCGAGGAGGCAACCGGTGTCGGCGTCTGCCACGCGCTCGAGACATCCGACGTGATCACGTCGACCCATCGGGGCCATGGGCACGTCATCGCCAAGGGCTGCGATCTTAACGGTTTTTTTGCCGAGCTTTACGGACGAGCGGCGGGTACTTGCAAAGGCAAAGGCGGCTCGATGCATGTCGCCGATCTTGATATCGGGATATTTGGCGCGAACGGGATAGTCGGAGGTGGCGTGCCGATTGCAGCTGGAGCTGCGCTTGCGTCATCGATCCGCGGTGACGGGCGGGTTTCAGTGGCCTTCCTTGGCGACGGCGCGACGGATATCGGTCCGTTCCATGAAACCATGAACCTCGCCGCGGTATGGAACCTTCCGGTCGTCTTTGCCGTTGAAAACAACGGTTTCGCTGACTTCATTCGTGTCTCTGACCATCAAAAGATTGAACGAATTGCGATGCGTGCCGCAGCTTACGGAATGCCGGGGGTGACGGTGGACGGCAACGATGTCGTCGCCGTCCACGAGGCTGCGCGCGAAGCGGTGGCGCGCGCGCGGCGCGGCGAGGGACCGACCCTTCTGGAATGTGTCACCTATCGCTGGCGCGGGCATTTCGAGGGCGATCCCCAGCCTTACCGGACGCAGGACGAAGTCGAGGAATGGAAGAAGAAAGACCCGCTCGGTGCCGCTGAAAGGCGCATTGTTGAACTCGGGCTTGGGGGTGACAGCGACTTCGCCAAGACCCGCAGAGAAGTGACTGAGCGTGTCAATGCAGCCGTCGAATTTGCGCGAAATTCGCCCAAAGTAACGCCTGAACAGGCTCTGGACGATGTTTATACCGACTTGAAAGTCGAGGGATGGCAATGAGACTAGCATATTCAAAGGCGGTGGCACTTGCGCTGGCAGAGGCCATGGAAGAAGACTCATCGGTCTTCTGCCTTGGGGAAGACGTGGGTTATGGTGGCGCTTACGGCGCGACGCAGGGACTGCGCGACCGCTTCGGCGCGGCCCGGGTTCGCGATACACCCATATCGGAGAGCGCAATCGTTGGCTTCTCGGTCGGCGCTGCAATGTCCGGGATGCGCCCGGTTGCGGAAATCATGCACATGGATTTCATTGCCATCGCGATGGACCAAGTTGTCAATCAAGCGGCCAAGATGCGTTATATGTTCGGTGGCAAGGCCAAGGTTCCAATTACGATAAGGTGCGGAGTTGGCGGTTATTTGAATGCCGCTGCGCAACATTCCCAGTCGCTTGAATCGTGGTTCACGCATATCCCAGGGCTCAAAGTTATGTCGGCATCCACGCCTGCAGATATCCGGCAGGTGCTTCGCGATGCCATTCTGGATGACAACCCGGTTCTCGTGCTAGAGCCCCTTTCGCTTTACGAAACGGCCGGCGACATACCAGAGACCTACACGCGGCGCAGCATTGGATATTCCGACGTCAAGCGTCAGGGCGAGGATATCACCATCGTCACCTGGGGTAATACCTTGCCCGAGGTTATGGCCGCTGCCGAAATCCTTGCAAAAAGGTCGATCGATTGCGAAGTCATCGACCTTCTGTCGCTCTCGCCGTGGGACCAGAAAACGGTGCTGGATAGCGTCTGGCGGACAAACCGGGCAATGGTCGTGCATCAGGCACACAAGACCAGCGGTTTTGGCGCCGAGATCGCCGCGACCATCAACGAAAGAGCGTTTGATGAACTTAGCGGCCCGGTAACTCGGGTCTGTGCGCTGGACACGCCGATTCCTTTTGCCCCGGAAATGGAGCGCTACGTCCTGCCGACGACGTCGCGAATTGTGACCGAAGTCAGCAAACTTTTCTGATGGCTAAGCGCCTTTGATTGTGGAAATGAAAATGATGAATACCCGGCAGGTTAACGAGCTCCGCAGCGCCGCCGCGCATCGGATGGTGGCCGCCGCACAAGCCGCCGCCGCTGGCGACGGCGTCGGTATCGCAGTCGTGTGTGTAGATCGGGGCGGCCACATCATTGTGGCCGACCGGATGGATGGCGCTGCAACTTGCGCTGTTCCATTGGCGCTGTCAAAAGCCGAAACCGCCGCAGCAACGCTTGCGCCGACGGCAGTCTGGTTCGAAAGCACGCAGCCCGGCCAACCCAACTGGGGCATGAATATGCCCCTTGGCGGCAGATACAACGTTATGCCGGGTGGCTTGCCGATAGAATTGGGCGGCGAGGTCGTCGGTGCCATCGGCGTAAGCGGTGGCGAGGCCGTGCAGGACGCAAGTTATGCAGCGGCAGCGCTCGCCGCACTGGGATAAACTAGGCATGGACATGGGATACCAAGGCCGCGTGGCTGTCGTGACCGGAGGCGTGAGTGGGATCGGGGCGGAACTTGTCACCGCACTGCGCTGCGAAGGCGCTACGGTCGAAGTTCTGGACATCGCCCAGAGGCCCCCGATCAACGTAGCCGACCCTGAGCAGGTCGAGCGAGCAATTGCCGAATTAGTCAGCCGCCACGGACGGATTGACGTGATCTTTTCAAACGCGGGTATCCTTCGCGCTGGCGACACAGCCAACTTTCCTGTCGAATTGTTCGACCAGACTTTGTCGGTGAACCTGCGGGGCGCGTTTCTAGTGGCTCGCGCTTCTATTCCACATTTGCGCGCTTCGCAGGGCGCGATCGTGTTCACGGCATCGACATCGGCGATCGTGGGCGCCAGCGGCGAAGCCGCATATGCCGCGTCAAAAGCCGGGATTACGGGCCTTGCGCGAAGCCTGGCGGCGGAACTCGCGGCGGACGGAATCCGAGTAAACGCGGTGGCTCCGGGATGGATCGACACGCCGTTCAACGACCCGATCTGGGAACATGCGGGAGACAGAACCGCCGCGATAAATCATGCCGTGCAGGAAGTGCCAATGAAACGCCAAGGCCATCCGGCCGAGGTCATCCCATTGATGTTGCTGCTTGGGTCTCCGAAATCGACATACCTGACTGGACAAGTCATCGCCGTAGATGGTGGACTGTCCACGCTAAGATAGCAATTGCTGGGAGGCTATAGTGAAGACAAACAATATTCGCGCTGTCCTGATGCCAAAATGGGGTCTGGCGATGCACGAGGGCACGATTTCAGCCTGGCACGTGGCCGAGGGTGACAGGATTGAGGAAGGCGCGCCCATTTGCGATATTGAGACGTCGAAGATCGCCAACGAGTTCGAGTCGCCCTTCACAGGCGATGTTGCGCGGCTTCTCGTGGTTGAAGGCACACTGGTCAACGTGGGAGATTTGATCGCCGTCATAGCCGACTCCAAGCCGACTGACGCCGAGGTCGACGCATTGATCGCCGAATATGCCGTGCCGCCGAAAGACGCCGCTGATGACAGCGCCGATCTTAGCTTGAAATCGGTCGCCCTGCGATCGGGCGTCATACAATATCTTGAAACCGGCGACGAAAATGCCGCTACAGTCGTGCTTTTCGTGCACGGCTTCGGCGGCGATCACACGAACTGGGGCTTGTTACAGGCGGAATTACCAGAAACTATCCGTGCAATCGCCATCGACCTGCCGGGGCATGGCGGCTCGGATAAGGCCGTGGGTAACGGGACGGCGAAAGATATCGCCCGGATAGTTCTGGAGTTCGTTGATGCGCTTAATTTGAAATCGGTACATCTCGTCGCACACAGCTTCGGCACCAACATCGCGGCCGCGATGGTCGTCGCTCGACCTGAACTTTGCGCATCTCTCACAATGATCGCACCGCCAGCTTTGGGTGCCACTGTGAACCGGGATTACGTCGAGGGGTTCGTTGCGGCCCGCCGCAAGAAGGACATGCGACCGGTCATTGAAATGTTGTTCTCCAACCCGGCCATGGTCGGCCGTACCATGGTGAACGACGCCATCACACAATTCCGCGATGACGATGCGCATCACGCTATCGGAGCCATCGCGGCCGCGTTGCTTTCGGCACCGGCGTCCGATCCTGATCGTGATCTCGCCTTTCTACGCGGACGGCGTGCCATCTTGGTCTGGGGTGATTGTGACCTTGTCGTGCCAATGCCCGAAAAACTTCGCTCGACCGCGCCCGATCTTCTGCATGTGATCGAAGGAACGGGCCACATGCCCCATGCTGAACAACCGACCAAGGTGGCGGAGATCCTCGCAAAGCACTTGAACGGACGATAGAGACCGTTCAGGCATGTCTGAACCTCCCCAGCTTTACCGGAGGGCGATTTCTTCGACGATTGGGCGAACAAATCGACTGACGGCCGCTTGCGCCATGCATCTGCCCTCGCCGATTTGCGCGACGGTCTGCTTTCGCGTCTTGCACCAAATGACGCCGTGTGCACCGAGGCCGATGCAGAAGCCGTTCTGACTGCTATGGGGTCTGTAACAAGACCCGGCCCGAAGGTGAACCTGGCCCCAAAAGTACTTGATGCGGTGATTGAGGCCTTGCGCGGTCCGTTCCGCCTGCAACTGCGCTACGGCGAACCCGATGCACCAGAGCGGGTCATCGAACCGCACGGCCTGTTTTTGGGGCACCGCAGCTATCTTGTCGCGCGGCAGCCGTCGCGGGGCGGCACAATCCTGAACTTCCGCACGGACCGGATCCATACTGCCGAAGCCTTGGACGAGAGTTTCGCTTTCGCGCCCGGGTTCTCGCTGGAGGACTATGCGGCGCAGGCCTTTGGCGTGTACCAGGATCCCGCGCAGTACGGCGAGGTGATCTGGCGCTTTGCGCCTGAAGTGGCTGCCCGCGCTGCCGAGTTTTGCTTTCACCCCACACAAATTCTGGAACTGCAGGATGACGGCAGCCTGATCGTGAAGTTCCACGCGGCGGGGTGGCTCGAGATGGCATGGCATCTCTATCAATGGGGCAACAAGGTCGAGGTTGTTGCCCCGGAAGGGCTTCGATCTTTTGTCGAAGGCTACCAACGATCAGATTTTGACGGGCTGCCGTGATCGGCTTTCAGAAAGGGAATTGAACGATGAAGGATGCACTCGACCATGCTGCCCTGAAGACCAAGCAACGCGCCATCCGTGCGGGTTTTCCCGAAACCATGGGATTGCGGACCCACCGCGCCATCAGCTGGATCGGCCGTGCCGGAGCTTGCGGCGACGATGATGACGCCCGCTTCATCTTCCTCTGGATCGCCTTCAATGCAGCCTACGCTGACGAGCGCGAGTTTCAGATGGTAGCCCCCGGTGAGCGCGCCGCTTTCGTCGAATACTTCGGCAAACTGGTGGCCTTGGATGGTGGGCGGCGCATCTACAACGCTTTGTGGCAGCGGTTTTCTGGACCGGTGCGGATGCTCATGGAGAACCGGTATGTTTTCAACCCGTTCTGGCAACATCACAATGGGATCGACGGGTTCGCGGACTGGGAAGATCGCTTCAAAATGTCTGCCCGTGCTTTTGCTCAAGCGTTCCAGTCCGGCGACACAGCAAAAGTCCTGAGTTTTGTTTTTGACCGGCTATATGTCCTGCGCAATCAGTTGGTCCACGGCGGCTCGACCTGGAACAGCGGCGTTAACCGGGCGCAAGTCCGAGACGGTGCCGCCATCCTCACCTTCCTGATGCCCGTCTTTGTCGACCTGATGATGGACGATCCGGGCAAGGACTGGGGAAAGCCCTTCTATCCTGTTGTCGCGTAGGCACATTCAAACCACAAACATCAAAGTCGGCGGGATGCCTCAGCCACCATGGGAATTTCCAGTACCGATCATTCGATGGTCGAGTTCCGGTTCGTCCCACTTCCCTACTACCGCCATCCACCGTTCGATCTCAGCCTGCAGTCCCGGCTCGTCAGCGCACAAATGAAACGTGTAGAGCCGGTTGACGATATCTCGCATCAGGTCGCGCATCTGATCGTCGCTGATATTCGAGACATCGGTCCAGGGGATGCGGTTGCCATCAGCGTCGACCACGGTCACATCGCTCCGGTCGCCGGTCCTGGTGACCGGCATCTTGCCAGCATGTATTGTCTCGAGATGCGTATTGC
>Ga0105047_10006820_pt1 | contig 19309 bp, 20 predicted proteins | sample MAT04_FD_78384 | JGI IMG/M metagenome (GOLD analysis project Ga0105047, IMG submission 78384) | Freshwater microbial communities from Lake Fryxell liftoff mats and glacier meltwater in Antarctica - MAT-04 (megahit assembly) | ecosystem: Environmental > Aquatic > Freshwater > Ice > Liftoff... | reverse complement strand
TGTCCCCCTCAGCGCCGTGAAGGATGCGATGAGCTGCATGGTCGGAACCTCTCGAGTGGTCTGTTCAGCTGTTGGGGGCCACGGAGCCTGCGTCGGCGACCTGCAGCGCCGCCAGCTCATGAATGGCCGGAGTTGTTGCCGGGTAGAGGTCGCGGTACGGGTGGTACGGGCACGGCGCCGCAGACTCTTGTGCCTCCGCGCGCGTTCCATGCCTGAGCACCGTCAGCAACGACGTCAGCCGTACCGGGAACCCCGCCAACTCGCTGCAGGTCGACGCCCTCGTGGCCGTCGACGCTGGGCCTGTAGGCACGGGCATCCCGCATCGTGCCGCTCGCAACGGCCGGCGACCTCGCGCGGCAATGACCGGCGAAGACCGGCGATGACCGGCGGTGCGGGAGCGGGTGCGTCCGGGGCCCGCGGCACGTGCTCACCGGCCCCGGCATGCCAGCTGCTGAGCTGCCCGCACACGGTGCGGCGACCCGGCACGGCGTCACACGTCGCCGTCGGTGCTGTCGGTGGCGTGGGTGGCGTGGGTGGAAACGGAATGGTGCTGACCCCGAGCTGCGCCCTGACAGGTCGTCGCGGCCGACGAACCCCGCCTCGCGGCGAACGTTAGACGCCGTGGGCCGCTATCGGTCCGGCGCACCGGGACGGCTCGGGCCGCGCAGGCGTGGGTAGGTTGGCCGGATGAGTGGACCCGCGCGCACCGATGAAGTGTGGGACCTCGTGGTCGTCGGGGCGGGGCCGGCCGGCAGCGCGGCCGCCCTGGGCGCGTTACGCGCCGATCCGACGCTACGGGTGCTCCTGCTCGACCGGGCCGAGTTCCCGCGCGACAAGTGCTGTGGTGACGGCATCGCACCGCACGTCCTCGACGTCCTGCGAAGCGTGGGGGCGGGAGACGTCACGCAGGGTTGGCAGCCGCTGGACCGGCTCGAGATCGCCCGGGGTGAGCACCGGGTCGCGGGGAAGGTCGCCCGCCCCGTGTGGGTCATCCCCCGCGAGGTGTTCGACGCTCGTCTCGTGGAGCGTGCGGTCGTGGCCGGAGCCGTGCTGCGGCGTCACCGGGTCGCAACCCTGCACCGCGAGGGTGACCGTATGGTCGTCGACGGCTCCATCGCGGCTCGGGTGGTTGTCGGCGCCGACGGTGCGTACTCGGCCGTCCGCCGGTCCATGGGTGACCTGCCGCACGGCGCCCGGGCCGTCGCCCTGCGTGGGTACGCACCGACACCCAAGGGTCGACGTGGCCGGCAGCTGATCCGCTACGGCGACCGGCGGCAGCCGTCCTACGCCTGGGCCTTCGACCGCGGCGACGGGCTGAGCAACGTGGGCTACGGCGAGCTGGTCGACCCCTCGCGCGCCGATGACCTTCCGACGCGCACCCTGATGCTCGACCAGCTGGACCGGCTCGTGCCCGGTGCCAGTCACGGCGGCTCGCGCTGGCGGGGTCACCATCTGCCGCTGTCGGGGTGGCACTGGCAGCAGCCCGAGGGACGGGTCCTGCTGGCCGGTGACGCGGCCGGGCTCGTGAACCCGATCACCGGCGAGGGCATCTACTACGCTGTCGCTACCGGGGTCCTCGCGGGGCGCGCAGCCGCTCGGGCCCTCGTCACGGGCATCCCTGAGAAGGCAGGCGGAATGCACCGCGCTCAGGTGCGGGGGCTGCTCGGTCGACACCTCAAGCACACCTGGGTGGTCTCCCGACTGGCGCGCCGCCCACTGGTGCTGGATGCCGGCATCCGGGCCGCGGGCGGCAGCACCGGGGTCTTCGACGACCTCGTCGAGATCGGCCTGGGCGACGGCCGGGTCACCGTGCGCCTCGCCGCCGGCTTGGTGACCAGCCTCGCCGCCGGACTTCCCACCCAACCCGCCCGCCGTCGATGAAAGGAGCCCCCGTGACGCAGATCCTCTCGGTCCGAGGTGCCCTGCCCGAACACCGCTACTCGCAGGAGGAGATCACCGACGCCTTCGCCGAGGTGGTCGCCTCGGGTGGGGTCGACGAGCAGCTGCTGCGCCGGTTCCACCGCAACGTCGGCGTCCGCTCGCGCCACCTCGTCCTCCCGCTCGCGCAGTACGGGCACGTCGAGGGCTTCACCCAGGCCAACGACCTGTTCATCGAGCACGCCGTCGCACTTGGTGCTCGGGCACTGGTCGACGCGCTCAAGGCGGCCGACCTGACACCCAGCGACGTCGACGTCATCTACTGCGCCACGGTGACGGGGCTGGCCGTCCCGACGCTCGAGGCGAGGATCGCCTCGCTCATCGGCCTGCGCCCCGACGTCAAGCGGGTCCCCCTGGTCGGGCTGGGCTGCGTCGCCGGCGCCGCGGGCATCGCCCGGCTGCACGACTACCTGCGCGGGCACCGTGACGGTATCGCCGCGCTCGTTGCGGTGGAGGTGTGCTCGCTCACGGTGCAGCGCGATGACGTCTCGACCCCCAACCTCGTGGCCAGCGGCCTGTTCGGCGACGGCGCGTCGGCGGTCATCGCCTGCGGTGCCGACTCCGAGCACGCAGGGGCCGTCGAGGTGCTCGCCAGCCGCAGCCGCCTCTACCCCGACTCCGAGCGCACGATGGGCTTCGACGTCACGTCCGGGGGGCTGCGGATCGTCCTGGACGCCCAGGTACCGGCGGTGGTGCACCAGTACATCCGTGCGGACGTCGACGGCTTCCTCGCCGCGCACGACCTGACGCGCGGGGACATCGGGTGGTGGGTGTGCCACCCCGGCGGTCCCAAGGTGATCGAGGCCCTCGAGCAGGCCCTCGAAGTCCCCCGGGATGCCGTGCGGCTCACGTGGGACTCCCTGGACCGCGTCGGCAACCTCTCCTCGGCGTCGGTGCTGCACGTGCTCGAGGACACCCTGCGGGATCGGCCTCCGCGACCCGGGTCGTACGGTCTCGTGCTCGCCATGGGCCCCGGGTTCTGCTCCGAGCTCGTGCTGGTGCGCGCCACCGGCCCCGAGGCCGAGCCTGAGTCCGAGGGCGCGTGACCAGCCTGACCGCGTTCACGGTGCTCGTGGCGCTGGTCGGGGCGGAGCGGCTCGCAGAGCTCGTCGTGTCCAGGCGCAACGCCGCCTGGAGCGCGGCGCGCGGGGGGGTCGAGTACGGCGCCGGTCACTATCCGGTCATGGTCGTGCTGCACACCGGCTTCCTCGCCGCCATGCTCGTCGAGGCCTGGGTGCGCCGTCCCGAGGTGTCCCCCATCCTGGCGTGGACCATGGCGCTGCTCGTGGTGCTCGCCCAGGTGCTGCGCTGGTGGTGCATCGCGACGCTCGGGCCACGGTGGAACACCCGGGTGATCATCGTGCCCGGCCTGGCGCCGGTGTCCTCGGGGCCGTACCGGTTCCTGGCTCACCCCAACTACGTGGCTGTCGTCATCGAGGGGGTCGCACTGCCCCTGGTCCACGGTGCCTGGGTCACCGCGGTGGTGTTCACGATCTCCAACGCGGCCTTGCTCACCGTGCGGATACGCGTCGAGGATGCCGCCCTGGTCACCTTGCCGCGCCGGCCCGTCGATGCGTGACCTCCTCGTCGCCGGGGGCGGCCCGGTCGGTCTCGCGACCGCGTTGTATGCCGCGCGTGCGGGCCTCGACGTCGCCGTCATCGAGCCGCGGCCGGGAGCCATCGACAAGGCGTGCGGTGAGGGGCTGATGCCGGGAGCCGTCCAGGCCCTGTCGGGGCTGGGAGTGCGGCTGGTCGGACAGCCGCTCACCGGCATCCGGTACGTCAGCGACTTCCACACGGCGCAGGCGCTGTTCCGGCACGGTGCCGGGCGCGGCGTGCGACGCACCACGCTGCACGCCGCGCTCTGCGATGCCGTCCTCGAAGCCGAGGTGGTGACCTTGGAGCGCGCGGTGCGCACGGTCGAGGACCGCGGCGACCACCTGCTCGTCGACGGTGAGCCGACCCGTTACCTGATCGCCGCCGATGGCCTGCACTCACCGCTGCGTCGGATGGTGGGCCTGGACCGTCGCGGCGACCAGCAGCGTCGCTACGGGCAGCGCCACCACGTGGCGGTGGCGCCGTGGACGTCGCTGGTGGAGGTGCACTGGTCCCCCGTCGGCGAGGCCTACGTGACACCCATCGCGCCCGACCTCGTCGGGGTCGCGGTGCTCACCACGCAGCGCCGACGCCTGGATGACCTGCTCGCGCAGTTCCCACGGCTGGCCCCGCGGCTGGACGGGCCCACGGTCACCTCGGTCCGCGGGGCCGGCCCGCTGCGTCAGCGCTCGCGGCGCCGGGTCGCCGGGCGCGTCCTTCTCGTGGGGGACGCCTCGGGCTACGTCGATGCCCTGACCGGCGAGGGCATCGCCCTCGGCCTGGCCCAGGCCCGGGCCGCGGTCGACGCCGTCGCCGTCGGCCGTCCGCACGGCTACGAGCTGGCGTGGCGGCGCCTGGGCTGGCGCCACGACCTGCTCACCCGGGCCCTGCTCGCCGCCACCCGCCGGCCGGCGCTGCGCGACCGGGTGGTCCCGGCTGCTGCGGCCCTGCCGCGGGTCTTCGGAGCGGCCGTCGACCAGCTCGCCCGGCCGGCCTGAGGCTGCTGATGTCGATGCCTGCGCTGCTGCGGGCTGCGCACGCCGGGCCGGCCCTGGCGGTGGTCGTGCTCTCGCTGTTGCTGGGGGTGGCCGCAGACCTCGACGTGCGGCGGCTCGTGCTCGTGGGCCTGGCAGTGCTGGCCGGCCAGCTCTCCGTCGGTTGGTCGAACGACCTGTTGGACGAGGCTCGTGATCGGGCGGTCGCGCGCACCGACAAGCCGCTCGCCGCTGGTGAGGTCAGCACGACGACCGTCCGGGCGGCCTGTGCGGTGGCCGTGCTCGTCACGGTTGCCCTGTCGCTGGCCTGCGGCCTGGCAGCGGGACTGGTGCACCTGCTGTGCGTCGCGTCCGCGTGGGCGTACAACGCCGGCCTCAAGGCGACGGCGTGGTCATGGCTGCCCTACGCGGTCTCGTTCGGGGGCCTGACGGTGTTCGTGCAGCTCGCCGGGCAGCCGCCCGCGCTGCCCTCGTGGTGGGTGCCGGTCGCGGCCGCGCTGCTGGGGGTGGGGGCCCACCTGCTCAACGTCCTGCCGGACATCGCGGACGACGAGGCAACCGGCATCCGCGGGCTGCCGCACCGGATCGGCGCCCGGCTGCTGCCGGCCGCCGCCGTGGCGGTACTCGCCGCGGCGACCCTGGTCGTCGTGCTCGGCGCCGGCATTGCGTGGCAGTGGTCGACGTGCGGGCTCGCGGTCGTCGCCCTGTGCGCCGGGGTCGCGCTCACCGGTCGGGGTCGTTGGCCGTTCCTCGCCGCTGTCTGCATCGCCGTCACCGACGTCGTCCTGCTCGTCGCCGCCGGTTGACGGCGGGCGACGAGTTCGTCGAGCAGGTCGCCCAGCCACTGCTCGTGGCCGCCGAGGACGACCCGGTCGCGACCGCGCAGCTGCTGGCCAGCCACCGCCACGTCTCGCAGTGCTCCATGGGCGCGATGCTCACCATGGCCGCCCACCGCGCATCCGCATCCCCGGTGGCAACGGCTCAGACATCGCCAGGCAGGCGGCCGTGCAGCGACCCGGGCAACGCTTCCTGTTCGTGTCCGGCGACGCCGAGCACAACCGCGCACCCGTAGCTGGTCATCCGAGACTCGACCAGCCAGCGGCGTCCCCCTCGAAGGCGGAGCGCCCTGACGCCGGGATGCACAGGCCGGGAGTCAGCGCCCGCGGCGCGTCATCACCCGATCGATCACCGCTGCAAGCCCTTCGGGCTCCCGGCCGAGCTCGGCGACGACTGCCGCGTGCACCGCCGCGCGCACGACCTCGCTCGTGGGTGGTGCACCGGTCGGCGCGGGTACTGCCCTCGGGGTCACGCGCGCAGGTGTGCCGGGAGGCTTCTCCCGATCGATGCGCACGCCAAGGTCCTCGGCGCGCTGCGCGGCCTCGTCGGTGACGACGTCACGGCCGCTGACCACGATGGGCGTCCCGGACCTCATCGCGTCCTCCACGTGGTTGCGGGTGATGAAGCGGCGACGCCCTTCCCTTCCCGTACCGTCACGGGGATCAGTCGCGGCCATCGATGGCCTCCAACGCTGCGACGGCCGCGTTGCGCGCGGCGAGGATGTCGGACTCGGTGCCCGCCATCCACAGCCGCCCATAGACGCCGACCGAGGTGACGTGCATGAGGTTGACCGCGGCGGCCTTCTCGGCCTCGTTGGCCGCGAGGTTGATGTACGCCGCCGGCGTGCACTCGAGCACGAGCATGGTCTGGCCGGCGACCAGCATCATGCCGCGGGTGAACCGGTTGAGCAGCTGGGACTGGTAGGGGCTGACGTTGGTGATGACCTGCATCGAGGCGATCTCGGGCTTCTTGCGGGCGCTGATGTCGAGGTCGAGCTCACGCAGGACGGCCTCGCCCGCCTGCAGGACCTCGGCCTGGGACTCCGAGTGCAGCTCGAACATGCCGAACTGGCGCTCGACGATCTGTGCGCCGGGTCGGGCCATGGTGGCCTTGACCGCGACGTCGACGACCCGGAACACGTGGTTGCCGGGGGCCATCTCGACGTACAGCGCGGCCATGCCCTCGATGGGCAGGTCGCCCTGCGTCACGGTCCCGACGAAGGAGGCGTACTGCGGCTGCATCCTGTCGAGGTAGCAGTAGGCGCGCAGCTCGAACTCATCGGCCATGGGAACACTTCTCCTTCTCGGGGTCTGTCAGGCCTGCGGTGACGGTTCCTCGGCGGGGACTCATCCGTAGGCCGATCGGTAGCCCACCTCGAGGGCGGGGGCGCTGCGCGCGATGCCGAGCGGCGTGACGAAGAGCGGTGCCACCGGCACGACCGCGTCGAGGCCGGTGGCCTGCGACACCACGTCGGCGAAGCCGGGAAATGCCGCGCTCCCGCCCACGAGGTACACCTTGGGCGTGGGCCAGCCCCGGGTGTGGGTCGACACGATCGAGGCGACCTTCTCCATCACCGGGCGGATGACGGGGAGGAGCCGGGACTGTTCAGCCGGGTCCTTCTTGCGCCGCTCCGCCTCTTCGATGGTGACGCCGAGCGCGCCGGCGATGACCAGGGTGAGGTGCGTGCCGCCCGTGGGCTCGTCGGCGGTGTGGACCACCGTGCCGTCCTGCACCACGGCGATGCCTGTCGTGCCTCCACCGATGTCGACCACGACACCGTCGCGCAGCTGCAGCACGGCGTTCGCAGCGCTCGGCTCGTCCACGAGCCCGGTGCACTCCATCCCGACCGACTCGATCACGTGGTGCACCGCCCGAACCGACCCGAGTGCGACGCCCGGTGGGAAGGCGCCGTGTGCTCCCGGTAGGGCCACCCCGAGTCGGTCCTCCACCTGCTCCTTCAGGCGGCGCAGCACGTCGACCGCACCCACGAAGTCGGTGACGACGCCGTCGCGCACCACGTCCGCCGTCTGATGTGCCGCGGCGAGGGGCCGGTCGTCGGCATCCAGCGCCACCAGTACGACGTAAGCCGTGCCGAGGTCCACGCCGCCCTTGACCATGGTGGGCGGGTTGCCGAGGGGCGTGGCCACCATCGCCGCGTCGAGCGCGGCCATGGTGTCGTGCAGTGTGGGCCGCAGCATCAGGCGCTCCAGTCGGCCGGGTAGGTGACGTAGAGGAACTTCGCCCACGACGGTGTGCCGAAGGTGATCGACGACCCCTTGGGCACCGCGATCACGTCCCCGGGGCGCCCGACGGCCTGCTGCTCCGCAGTCGTGATGTGCAGCTCGCCCTCGATGACGTACTCCACCTCGTCGTAGTCCAGGGTCCACGGGAACGAGCCCGCTCGCAGGCTCATCACCCCTGCCGCGATGGGCAGCCCGTGCCCCGCGGTCACGACGTCGAGCAGACGCACGTCCATCTCCGGCCGGTGCACGTCCACCGGGAACGGGTCGAGCGCCATCACGTTCACACCGGGCACGTGCCGCAGCGGAGCCGGTCGGCCGAGCTGCGCCCCGTCGACGCCGCCCCGCGCGGGGACGGCCGTGGTGATCCGCACCCCCCGCTCGGCCGCCACGTCCCTGGCGAGCGGGGTCAGCCGGTCCCCGGGCGCGACGACCAGCTCGGTGCTGCCCGCGCGGGCGAGCCCGAGCACGTCGTCGGCGGTGTGGACCCGGCGGCTCACTGCAGCGTCCTACCCCTCGTCGTGGTCCGGTGGCTCACTTGCCCTGCGGCTGCGAAGCTGCGGGGTTCTGCGAGGGAAGGATGAACTCGACGTCGCTGTGCGGGCGGGGGATGACGTGGACGCTGACCAGGTCACCGACGCGCTGGGCGGCGGCGGCACCGGCGTCCGTGGCTGCCTTGACCGCGCCGACGTCGCCACGGACCATCACGGTCACGTAGCCGCCGCCGATCTGCTCCTTGCCGATCAGGGTCACGTTCGCCGCCTTCACCATCGCGTCGGCGGCTTCGATCGAGCCGACCAGTCCGCGGGTCTCGATCATGCCGAGGGCGATCATCTGGGGGTTTGTCACTGGAGTGTCCTCTCACTGTGGTGCTGCCGGGGTGCTGCGGGTGCGGTGTGCTGCGGGTGCTACGGGTGCTGCAGGTGCGCTGTCGTCACGGGTGGTGGTTGGGCCCTCGCCGGAGGTGCCGGGCCCCGGATGCCGTGGCGGCCCCTCATGGGCCACCTCCCAGCTCGTCGAGGACCCGTCGGACGATGCGGTCCACCTGGTCCTTGCCCGCCGGGAACGGTTCGGGCGGCCGGGGTGCCCTGGGCGTCGGTGTCGGGCCATCGCCTCGGGAGCCGTCGTGCCGGGGGGCCCCACGGACGTCCGGGGCGTGCTCGTACGCCGCCGGCGGCGGCTCGTGCAGGGCGAACGCGAGCCGCTTGACGTTGAGCAGGTGGGTGACCGTGATGTTGTCGCTCACCACGGCGCCGCCGATCCCACCCGGGGCCAGGGTCATCGCCGGCATCACACCCGTCGTGGCTCCGATCGCCCCCAGCGTGCCCCAGGTGTTGACGAGAATCCGGAAGGCAGGCTTCTCCAGGCCGAAGGCCATGATCACGTCGTCGTCGGTCGCATGGATGACCAGCGAGTGCCCGTCCCCACCGAAGCGGAGCAGCTCGATCGAGCGCTCGCAGCCCGCACGCCATCCGTCCTCGACGTACCAGCCGAGCACGGTGGTGAGCTTCTCGGCGCTCAGTGGCTCCTCGCGCCCGACCCTGCTCAGCTCGGCCACCAGGATCCGCGCGTGGGCCGGGACCTCGATGCCCGCCAGCGCCGCCAGCGCCTGGGGCGTCCGGCCCACCGCCGCGGGGTTCATCCCACCGCCGGGGTTGAAGACGGTCCGCTCGAGCGCCGCCTTCTGGGTCGCGGTGACGAAGTAGGCCCCGAGCCGCTCCATCTCGGCGCGCAGCTGCGCGGCGACCGGGGCGTCGGCCACCACCGACTGCTCGGTGGCGCAGATCGTGGAGCAGTCGAAGGACTTGCTGTTGACGATGGCGCTGGCCGCCGCCAGCACGTCGGCGCTGCGGTCGACGTAGACCGGCACGTTGCCGGGCCCCACGCCGAGGGCAGGCTTGCCCGTGCTGTGCGCCGCGCGCACCATCGGGGTGCCCCCGGTGGCGAGGATCATCGAGGTGGCGTAGTGGCGCATGAGCTCCTGGGACCCGGGGAGGCTGACCTCCTGCATGCAGCCGACCAGGCCTGCGGGCATCCCGGCCCGCTCCCCCGCCTCGATCATCAGCCGCACGGCCTCGTAGGTGCAGGCCTTGGCCGACGGGTGGGGGGCGATGATGCACCCGTTGCGGGCCTTGACCGAGATCAGCACCTTGTAGACGGCGGTCGAGCTCGGGTTGGTCGACGGGCACAGGCCGACGACCACGCCCACCGGCCAGCCGATCTCCACGATCCCCTTCGCCTCGTCGCGGCGCAGCACCCCCACCGTGGGCACGTCGCGGATGGACTCCCACACCGTCCGGGAGGCGAACTCGACCTTGATCCGCTTGTGGGCCGGGACGCCGTAGCCGGTCTCGTCGGTCGCCAGCTGCCCAAGTCGGGCCGCGTCCCGGTAGACGGCGTCGGCCATCGCCGCGCAGATCCGGTCCACCTCGGCCTGGGTCGCGTGGGAGAACTCTCGCTGGGCCGCTCGTGCCGCGACCGCGAGGTGGCGGGCCTCCTGGACCGACCTCAGGTCACTGTCGAGCTCGTCGTGCGCCATCACACCTCCCGCGGCTGCGCCGCGACCTCGAGGACGCCGTCCCGGAAGGCGCCGCACGCGGCCACCACGGCGCTCTGGGAACCGACGAGGAAGCCTCCGGAGAAGTTGGTCTCGGACGGCGGCGGGAACCAGACCTTGATCTCCACGTCAGCGGCCTTGAGCGCGGCGTCGAGGGCGTAGGTCGCCTCCAGCGGCGGGGCGATCAGGTAGGCCATCGGCGTTCCCTCGGGGATGTCGGCCTCCTTGCTGAGATAGCGGCCGGTGCGCGAGATCGGGTGGGCGAAGAAGGCCAGGTCGCCGGCATCGTTCGCGGCGTGGAACCACGCCTCCTGTTCGGCGTAGTCGACGCAGGCGGCCAGACCGGCCCGGGCCTCCGCCGGGGACGGCGCCGCCAGGATGCCGATGACCTCACCGGACAGCGGACCGGACGCGTGCGCGGACCCGGCGTAGAAGCTGTGCGCGTAGACGACCTCGACGTCGGCCATCTTCGTCGCCTCGTCGAGGGAGACGTAGAGGCTGTCGTCGATGTCGCAGGTGATGAGCGCCAGGCTGCGCTGGTCGTCCCGCAGCTCGAGCTTGGCCGCGAGAGCCCGGTCCACGTTGGGGATCAGCCTCGTGGCGAGGATCGTGGGCTTGATCGGGTCGAGGACCGCCATCACCGGCTCCCGCTCTCCTGGAGGCGCAGCTCGACTCCGCTGGCCTGGTGCTTCATCACGTTCTTGACGTGCTCCACCACGAAGGCCCCCGCCTCCAACGGGTTGGTGCCGCCGTTGTCGGTGATCATGCAGATGACGTCGCGGTGCGCGTCGGTCTTGCCCGCGGTGGGCCGCCATCCGGAGTAGACGCTCATCGCGTCCGCGACACCGAGGCCAGGACGCTCACCGATGAGCAGCAGGACGACGTCGGCCTGGACGATGTCGTTGACGTCGTTGATCACCCCGACCCGGCAGTAGCGCACGAAGAACGGCGTACCGACGCTCAGCCCGGCGTCGCGCAGGCCCTGTTCGAGCACGGGGTAGATCTGCGGGAGGTTGTTGGTGACCGCGGCAGCGGAGAGGCCGTCGCCGACCACGATCTGCACCTGCGGCTTCTTCGCGCACTTCTCGGCGACCCGTTGCTTGGAGTCGTCGTCGAGCTCTCGGCCGAGATCGGGACGCAGCAGGTACTCGTCCTGGGTGGTGACCTTCGTCTGCACGGGAAAGAGCCCGAACTCGTCGAGCAAGGTGGTGGGCACGTCGCCGAAGATCGCGTCCTGCGTCACCGCGTGGTCGGCGCCGAACAGCAGCACGCTGCGGGTGGGCGGGCGTGGGCCGGCACGGCCGACGGCGAGGCGAGCCGACGTCGAGGCCGCGAGGTTCACCAGGCCACTGGGGTTCGCGGCGTCCCGCACGCCGATCCTGTGGCGCTCCTCCGGGACGGTGGGGTCGGACACCTCGATGCTCAGGTGATCGCCGTCCGGGCTGGTCGCGGGCGGCGTCCTCCCCCCGGACTGCGACGAGGCCGCCGGGGAGGGGGCCGGGGAGGGGGCCGGTGATGGGGCCGGTGATGGGGCCGGTGATGGGGCCGGTGCAGCGACGGTCGGGGCGGGGGCGAGCGCAGAAGTGCCCGCAGTGGAGGGGGGCGCTGCGGCATCGGCTGCTCCGGCCAGCTCGGCGAGGACCTCCGTGACGATGCTGCGGAGCTCCTGGGTCGACATCGCGCTCATCCGGTGCTCCTCACCTGCTCAGGAAGAAGGAGGCGTCGCCTGCCTTCTCGGTCAGTCGGCCGTCTCGCATCAGCCCGAGGTCTTCCATCCAGGCCTCGAACTCCGGAAGGGGCCGCAGCCCCAGCAGCTGCCGCAGGCTGGGGGCGTCGTGGAAGCTGGAGCTCTGGTAGCTGAGCATGGAGTCGTCGCCCATCGGGATGCCCATGATGTAGTTGACCCCGGCCGCCCCGAGGAGCACGGCGAGGTTCTCCAGCTCGTTCTGGGTCGACCGCGCGTGGTTGGTGTAGCAGACGTCCGCGCCCATCGAGATCCCGGTGAGCTTGCCCATGAAGTGGTCCTCGAGCCCGGCCCGGGTGATCTGCGTCGAGTCGTAGAGGTACTCCGGACCGATGAACCCGACCACCGTGTTGAGCTGGAAGGGGTCGTAGCGCCTGGCGAGGCCGTAGCACCGGGCCTCCATGACGACCTGGTCGGCGCCGTGGTGGGCGTCCGCGGAGAGCTCCGAGCCCTGGCCGGTCTCGAAGTACATGTGGTTGGGGCCGGTGACGACGGAGTACCGCTTGGCGAGGGCGTTGGCCTCGTCGAGCATGGCGACATCGATGCCGAACGACTCGTTGCCCTTCTGGGACCCGGCCAGGCTCTGGAAGACCAGGCCCACCGGCGCGCCCTTGCGCATGGCCTCCATCTGCGTCGAGACGTGGGCCAGCAGGCAGTTCTGGGTGGGGATCTGCCAGCGGGTGATGATCTCGTGCGTCATCTCCAGCAGCCGCGACACGCTGCCCAGCGAGTCGTCGGAGGGGTTGATGCCGATCACACTGTCGCCCGACCCGAAGCTCAGGCCCTCGTAGACCGCGGCCCGGATCCCCTCGACCGAGTCGGTCTGGTTGTTGGGTTGGCAGCGGGACCCGAGCGTGCCCCGCAGTCCGATGGTGTTGTTGGCGTGCTTGACGACCTTGATCCTGCTGGCCGCGAGCATCAGGTCCAGGTTGGACATCAGCTTGGTGACCGCGGCGACCATCTCCGCGGTCAGACCGTTGCTCAGCCGCTTGATCATCGCCTCGGTCGTCGTGTCGGCCAGCAGCCACTCACGCAGCTCGCCGACCTGCATCCCCTTGATCTCGGCGTAGACGGCCTCGTTGACGGCGTCGTCGATGACCCGCGTGACCTCGTCCTCCTCGTAGGGCACGGCCGGGTTGGCGCGCAAGGTCTCCAGGGTGACCTCGGCGAGGACGAACCTGGCGGCCATCCGCTCCGCCGCGCTCTCGGCGGCGACTCCGGCCAGCTGGTCCCCGGACTTCTCCTCGTTCGACTTCGCCAGCAGCTCCTTGATGTCACGGAACTGGTAGCGGGTGCCGAAGAGCGTCGCGGCTAGCTGCATGGGCATGCGCTCCTTCGGGGGACGGCCGGCTCGGTCTTAGAAGACTCAGTCATAGAAGACCAGCGTCTTGATGGACAGCGGCACTGCGCGGCCGTCCAGGACGGGCAGCCCGATGTCGATGAAGTCGCCCTCACCGAGGCCGACCTGGTCGATGACCAGGAGCGGGACGCCCGGCCGGATGCCCTGGATCGTCTGCCCGAGGACCTGGGCGTAGTCCTGCTGGAGGACCAGGACCAGCGGACGCTCGCGGTGTCCGGCGTCGTGGAAGGCCACGATCTCGGCGGCCACGGCCTGCAGAGCCGGGTAGCCCATCTCCGTGGGCAGGTCCACGACGACCGCGACGTCGGCATCCTCGTCGAGGTCCCAGCGCGCCATCGCCTCCCGCACCGCTGCCGGGAAGGACAGCCCCCCACCACGTCCCGGAAGCGCCGGCCGAAGGACCGGCAGGTTGCGCAGCGGAAGGAGGTCGCGGTCGGCCCAGATGGTCGAGCCGCTCAACGTGACGGTCTGCCCCGCAGCTCCCAACACCGTCGCGCGCAGCGTCTCCGGTGGCTCGCGGACGTTCAGCTGCCGGAGCCGGTCGTTGCGGTGCAAGGAGTCGGCCAGCAGCGGTCCCACGTCGCCGTAACGCGCCACCTCGGCGATCGTCGCGACCGGCAGGTGGTCGTAGTAGCAGGCTCCGATGCCCCCGGTGAGGAACACGGAGGAGGAGGCATCCGTGCCGGTCAGGGGCGGGGTGAGCTGGAGCCCGTGGCCGACCCGGACCTCCTGACCGGTGGCGAGGTCGACGATGAGGTCGGCCATGACGTCGCAGAAGGCGCGAAGCTCCTCCAGCGTGGCGACCCTGCCGTCCTTCAGGCCCAGGCCGAGGTCCTCGACGATCGCCCGCCCGGGAGGCGCGAGCCGGAGCACGGTCCCCGTGGCGTCGATCTCCACCTGCCGCCCACCGACGGCGAGACCGGAGGAGCACAGGTGTCGACCGACCTTGAAGATGGCGGCGTTCGACGTGCCGCCCCCGATGTCGATGCTGGTGACCTGCTCGTAGTGATCGGTGGACCAGCGAGCGGCACCCGAACCACGGCCCGCGATCTGGGCCTCCGCGTTGGGACCAGCGATCGTGACGACGAAGTCACCCGCGCTCGCGGACAGCGCGTGCAGGATCGCGTCGGCGTTCTTGGTGCGCGCCGTCTCGCCGGTGATGATGACGGCCCCGGTCTCGATGCTGCCGGGAGAGACCCCGGCCGCGTCGTACTCGCGGCTCACCAAGGCGGCCAGCTCCTCCGCGTCGACGACGTCGGGGGCCGTGAGCGGGGTGGGGTGCGCCTCCCCGCGGTGGACCACCGACTTCTCGTCCACCTGGATCCGCGGCACCTGGCCGGGGCGGGCGACGTCGTGCAGGACCAGACGGGAGAACACCACCTGGGTGGTGGTGGTCCCCACGTCGATCCCGACACTCAGAACCTCCCGTTGGACCCCGGCCATGGCGCCCGTCAGCTCTTCCTGAAGGTGACGGTTCCGCCCACCTCCAGTGAGTCGAGGATTCCCATGATGACGGCGTCCACGGGTTGCCCGGTCGTCGTCACGCTGTGCCGAGCGGCGCTGCCTTCGGCGACGAGCACGAGCTCACCCGAACCAGCGCCGACGACGTCGATCGCGACGAAGACCGGACCAGTGATGTCGTTGCGCTCGTCGGTCTCCGCGACCAGGAGGAGCTTGTGCCCCACCAGGGTCGAGTCCTTCACGGTGGAGACCGCCGACCCGATGACTCGCGCGATTCGCATGTCAGTGGAGTTCGGACTCGGAGGACTCGATCAGCGCGAACTCCTCCTCGGGGGCCGACGCCACGATGTGGTGGCGGCTGTACAGGCCGAAGTAGGCGATGGCGATGGCGTAGACGATGGCCGTGATGGTGACCACCCGCGTGTCGACGAGGAAGCCGGCGATCAGGGCGACGACGGCGAGGGCACAGGCGATCCCGGTGGTGACGACGCCACCCGGGGTCCGGTAGGGCCGGGCGAGGTCGGGCTCCTTGTACCGCAGGATGATGTGGGACAACGTCATCATGATGTAGGAGATCGTGGCGCCGAAGACGGCGACCAGGATGAGCAGGTCACCCTGGTTCAACACGGCCATGATGAACCCGATGATGCCGGGAACGACGAGCGCGATGTACGGCGTCTTCCTCTTCCCGGTCAGGGACAGGACTCTCGGAAGGTAGCCGGCGCGCGACAGGGCGAAGGTCTGGCGCGAGTAGGCGTAGATGATCGAGAAGAAGCTCGCGATCAGGCCCAGGAGGCCGACCAGGTTGATGAACTGGCTGACCATGGTCTGCTCTCCCCACGCCTTGGGCGCCTCGAGCGCCTCGACCAGCGGGTTGCCGGACTCCATGAGGAACTGCGCCCCGGCTGCGCCCGGGGCGACGATCAGGATGGTGAAGGCGAAGACGATCAGGGCCAGCATCGCGCCGATGATGCCCTTCGGCATGTCCTTGGCCGGGTTCTTCGACTCCTCGGCGGCCAGTGGCACGCCTTCGACGGCGAGGAAGAACCAGATGGCATAGGGCAGGGCGGCCCAGATGCCCACCAGGCCGAAGGGCAGGAAGGCACTGGCTCCGAACGCATCGGTCGCGGCAATGTCGGTCAGGTTGGAGGCATCGAACTTCGGTATCGCAGCCCCCACGAAGACCACGAGCGCCACGACCGCGATGGCGGTGATGACGAACATCAGCTTGAGGGCCTCGCCGACACCCCACAGGTGCAGCCCGACGAACACCGCGTAGAAGACCAGGAACACGACCCAGCCGACGTTGAAGCCGGTCAGCGACTCGACGTAGGCGCCGATGAAGTTCGCGATGGCGGCCGGGGCGATCGCGTACTCGATGAGGATCGCCGTACCGGTGAGGAAGCCGCCCCACGGACCCATCGCCCGACGGGCGAACGCGTAGCCACCGCCGGTGGTGGAGATCGTCGAGGACAGCTCCGCCAACCCCAGCACCATGAACAGGTACATGATCGCCATGATCGCCGTGGCCAGCAGCAGTCCCCCCCAACCACCCTGACCCAGACCGAAGTTCCAGCCGGCGAAGTCCCCTGAGATGACGTACGCGACTCCCAGGCCAGCCAGGAGGAGCCAGCCGGCCACGCCACCTTCGAGTTGGCGCTTCTCGAAGTACTCGGCCCCCTCGATGTCTGCTTCGATTCCGCCGCGCTCGCGAATTCGTTTGGGGGCCTTGTCACTCATTGCGGAGCTCCTGACTCTCGCCACCGGACATCGTCGTCCGAGAGACGACGCTAGCCTGACGACAACCACCGGTAAAGGGTTCTTCGTCACACGTGGCGGCCCGCGATCCGTGCACCCTGTCGAGATCGCCCGTCGCGAAGCGTCCCGACATCTCGGCCCACCAGTGGTTTGCTCGGAGGCGCCCCGCCCTCCGCGGCTGACCCCGGATGAGAGGGGTGGAACGTTGACGTCGGTGCCAGTTGGTCGACCTTCACGGCGGTGCTGCACGCCGATGGTCACCGGGATGACGGCTCGGGCCCGTGACCCGACGACGCCGATGACCGCCCATACCCTCGTGCGCCGCCGCGAGCGCGCCACGAAGGCCGCCTCACTCTCGACCCGGTACCGGGCCCTGAACTGCGACACCGACACCCGTGGATCACCAACGGCGTGGGATCGCGCTTCTCGGCTTCGCAGCATGGACCCGCGCGGCGTGTCCATCGCTGAAGGGACAGCCATGGCCCTCGGGACCGGGTTCGGCTGCCCTCCGGCCATCGGCGTCGGCGCACGTGTGGGAAAGGAGCGGCCCAAGCACCCGCTCACCGCCGCCGCCGGGAGGGCGAGCTCCCTCAGGCACAGGCGAGCACCCTCGCTTACGGAGCGGTCGTCAGGTCATGGCTGTCGCAGGTCGAAGATGAGCCGGGCGGGCGGGCTGCTCAAAAAGCGATCACCCAACAGGTCATCGAGGCCGGCGTCGAGGAGCGGATGACCGAGCACGTCGGCTACGACGAACACGCGATGGCCGGCCGCAAGTCAGCCAACTCCCGCAACGGGACGCGGGCCAAGACGCTCCCGACCGACAACGCTGGCCCCGTCCGAATCGAGGTCGCACGTGACCGGGAGGGCGGCTTCGAGCCGGTCATCGTCAAGAGACCGCAGCGACAGCGGCAGCGGCGCCTGGGCGATGTGACGCGATCGTGCCCTCGTCGCACACTCGCCGGTTGACCACTGGGCAGGGGCGGTGGTTGTTGTCTACCTCCAGGAGTAGCGCGTGGGACATACTGAGCCCTGGCGATCAGGGCTGGAACCACATCGGTGTTGTCCCGAGGGTTCTCCAAGTGGCAGTCCGTTCCCCTGGGCCTCTAGCTCAACTGGCAGAGCTGCGGACTTTTAATCCGTAGGTTGTGGGTTCGAGCCCCACGGGGCCCACCAAACCCGCAGGTCAACAGCCTGCAGCCGCTTCGGCAGGTCAACCAAAATGGCCTGTGGGCACTCATGTGGGCACTCATGCGCTGATCACGCCTCATCGTCAGCGATTCGGTTTCGCTGGTCATCGGCGAACGACTCGAGCGCTGCGGCGAGCTCTGGCGAGACCGCTCGTCGACCCATGTACACGTCCTGGGTCATCGAGATGCGGGCGTGGCCGAGCTGGTCGGCGATCATCCTGGCGCTGGCTCCCTTGCTGTCGAGCAGGGTCGCGACGGTCTTGCGAAAGGTGTGCGACGTGACCCACTCGTAGTCGGTCCCCGTCCGCACCCTGCGGAAGGCTGCGCCGACGTTGTTGCGATCCCGGTAGCCGCCCATGGCATCAGCGAACACCGGCCCCTCCGTAACCCCAAGCCGTGCCCTCCTCGCCTCGAGCATGGTGAAACACCAGCCGGGCAGCACCAGGGTGCGCATCGAGGACCGGGACTTCGGCCGCGACGCCACGAGGCCCTTCCCCTTGACCCGGATGATCGTGCGCTCCACCCGCAGCGACCCTCGGTCGAAGTCGATGTCGCTCCACTGCACGCCGAGCGCCTCGCCGAGCCGCAGACCCGATGCCGGGGATGAACCGCAACGCGTCCCGCTGCGCCGTCTCGTCGGTGAGCCGGCCGATGAACGCCGCGGAGACCAGGTTCGCCAGGTCCAAGCGCAGGAGGTCGGAGGGGTTCTGGCTGGCCATGATCACCCGGGTGTTGTGCTTGCGGCTGTCACGGCCACTCGCCCGGGATGAACTCGCGGGCGACGGCGTACTGGTCGGCGGGCCTCGAGATGGTCACCTGGGGTGCGAAGAGCTGGCGCACCGCGGTGGCCCGATCGAGGGCCTCGTCCTCAGTGGCACCGGACACCGCGATGCGGTACCAGCCTGACGTGCGGGTGCTCAGACCGGACAGCCCGGTCGAGAGCTCGTCCTCGACCGCGAGGGCCTTCGAGGCCTGCCGGTCGAGGGCACCGGGTGCCGGCTCGGCGTGCTCGTGCTCGTAGTGCTCCTTCTGCGAGCGGATGCGCTGGATGTTGCGCCGCATCGCCATGCCCACACGAACGGCATCCTCGATGGTCACCCGCGCCGACCACTCCACCGGGAACGGCAGCTGGTCGGTGCGCTGGATCCACGGCACGCCCGGCGGGATGTCGAGGTCCGTCATCCGACCCACCGACAGCACACACACGTGCCGCTGGATCTCTATGCCGTTCGCCTCACCACGCACGACGATGGTTCGTCCATAGGGCACGGAAGTCCAGATGACGTGATCAGTGAACTCGCTCAGGTCCTCCCGCTCCCACTCCGCGCCCTCGGCGGCACCCAGCGTCAGTGGGGCCGGCAGCCCGAGTGAGCAGGATCGGTGGAGCAGCCACTCGAGCTGCCGAGGCGATGCGGGCATCCCGTCGAAGCCCGGATGCCGGAGCAACTCGTCCAGCTCGCGGATGGGCTTGGCCATCGCGGCGACCTCACGGTCGGCGGCGCCCCCAGAAAACGGCTCATCCCAATCGAGGGTGTAGCAGTTGGGGTCTGAAGCCGCCGGATTCGAGGAGGCTTCGGGCGATGTAGTTGGTGAGGTTGCGGAAGCCGAGTGCGGAGCCGCGTAGGTGCTCGAGTCG
>Ga0105047_10006819_pt1 | contig 19310 bp, 14 predicted proteins | sample MAT04_FD_78384 | JGI IMG/M metagenome (GOLD analysis project Ga0105047, IMG submission 78384) | Freshwater microbial communities from Lake Fryxell liftoff mats and glacier meltwater in Antarctica - MAT-04 (megahit assembly) | ecosystem: Environmental > Aquatic > Freshwater > Ice > Liftoff... | reverse complement strand
GGGCTGAGCCCGCAGGTGCAAGGCCGGAAGGCCTTGCACGGCTGGCGAAGGCCCGAGCGCGATTTCACGCGTGACGGCTGAGGCAACCCGGCGCGGAGATAATCCGCGCCCCGTGACCCCATCCTTTCCGGGCCCGCGCGCCGCGTCGCATTCGCCCCGCGTGCCGCCCAGCCCCATCCCGCCGATCACCTACCCCGAGTCGCTGCCGGTCTCTGCCCGGCGCGAGGAGATCGCGCGCGCCATTGCCCAGCACCAGGTGCTGATCGTCTGTGGCGAGACGGGTTCGGGCAAGACGACGCAGCTGCCCAAGATCCTGCTCGAACTGGGCCGTGGCCTGGGCGCCGGTGGCAAGGGGCTGATCGGCCACACGCAACCGCGGCGCATCGCGGCCAGCAGCGTGGCCAAGCGCATCGCCGACGAACTGAAGAGCCCGCTGGGCGAAGTGGTGGGCTACAAGGTGCGCTTCCAGGACCGGCTGCAGCCCGGCGCCAGCGTCAAGCTGATGACCGACGGCATCCTGCTGGCCGAGACCGAACGCGACCCGCTGCTGCGCGCCTACGACACCATCGTCATCGACGAGGCGCACGAACGCAGCCTGAACATCGACTTCCTGCTCGGCTACCTGAAGCAGCTGCTGCCGAAGCGGCCCGACCTGAAGCTCATCGTCACCTCGGCGACCATCGACGCCGACCGCTTTGCCAATCACTTTGCCGGCAAGGCCGGCCCGGCGCCGGGCCGCCCCAAGCCGGGCCACGCCGCCTCGGGGGGCAGCGAAGGTGCGCAGCACGAAGCTGGGGGGCACTTGATCCCGGCACCGGTGATCATGGTCAGCGGGCGGCTGTTCCCGGTGGAACAACGCTGGCGGCCTTACGAAGAGAGCCGCGAGTTCGATCTCGACAACGCGATCGCCGATGCGGTCGACGAACTCTGGCGCAGCGGCCCGGGCGACATTCTCGTCTTCCTGCCCGGCGAACGCGAGATCCGCGAGACCGCCGACCACCTGCGCCGCCACCTGCTGCAACACGCGAATGCCACGAAGTACGGCGGGCCGCCGCCCGAGATCCTGCCGCTCTTCGCGCGCCTCAGCCAGCAGGAGCAGGACCGCGTGTTCGAAGCCGGCAACGGCCGCCGCATCGTGCTCGCCACCAACGTCGCCGAGACCTCGCTGACGGTGCCCGGCATCCGCTACGTCATCGACAGCGGCCTGGCGCGGGTGAAGCGCTACAGCTGGCGCAACAAGGTCGAGCAGTTGCAGATCGAGGCCGTCAGCCAGGCCGCGGCGCAACAGCGCGCCGGGCGCTGCGGGCGGGTGGCCGACGGCATCTGCATCCGCCTCTACGGCGAAGACGAGTTCAACGGCCGCCCGCGTTTCACCGACCCCGAGATCCTGCGCAGCAGCCTGGCCGGCGTGATCCTGCGCATGAAGGCGCTGCACCTGGGCAACGTGGACGCTTTCCCCTTCGTCGAGCCGCCGCCGGGCAAGGCCATCGCCGACGGCTACGCGCTGCTGGCCGAGCTGGGCGCGGTGGACGACGACAACGAGCTCACGCCCATCGGCCAGGAGCTTTCCCGCCTGCCGCTCGACCCGCGTGTGGGCCGCATGATCCTGGAAGCACGCCAGCACCAGGCCTTGAGCGAGGTGCTGGTGATCGCCGCCGCGCTGAGCGGCCAGGACGCCCGCGACCGGCCACTCGACAAGGCCCAGATCGCCGACGAGCGGCACAAGCCCTTCGACGACGAACGTTCCGAGTTCATGGGCATGCTGAAGCTTTGGAAGTGGATCGAGGAAGGGCGCGGCGTGCATGGCCATGCGCAGGCGAGGGAAGCGCGGGTCGACAGCCACAAGCTCACCAACCGCCAGCAGGAACAGCGCCTGCGCGATGCCTTCATCAACCCGCGGCGGGTGCGCGAATGGCGAGACATCCACTCGCAGCTGCTGACCGTGGTGGCCGAACACGGCTGGCGCCTGAACGAGGCGCCGGCGACCTACGACCAGGTGCACCTGTCGCTGCTGGCCGGGCTGCTGGGCAACATCGGCTGCAAGAGCGACGACGAGGACTGGTACCTCGGCGCCCGCGGCATCAAGTTCTGGCGCCACCCGGGCGTGAACCTGAGCAAGAAGCCGGGGCGCTGGATCGTCGCGGCCGAACTGGTGGAGACGACGCGCCTCTTCGGCCGCGGCATCGCCGCCATCGAGCCGCAATGGATACCGCCGCTGGCCGGCCAGCTGCTGAAGACGCAGCTGCTCGAGCCGCACTGGGAGAAGAAGGCGGCGGAAGTGGTGGCGTTGGAGCGCGCCACGCTCTACGGCATCGTCATCTACAACAACCGCAAGGTGAACTACGGCCGCATCGACCCGGCCGGCGCGCGCGAGATCTTCATCCGCGAAGCCCTGGTCGGCGAGGAATGGGAAACGCGCCTGCCCTTCCTGGCCCACAACCGCAAGCTCGTTGTGCAGGTGCAGGAGCTGGAGCACAAGGCGCGCCGGCAGGACGTGCTGGTCGACGAAGAGCTCATCCACGCCTTCTACGACCAGCAGCTGCCGAAGGATGTGTGCAGCGGCGCCAGCCTGGAGCGCTGGTACCGCGACGAAAGCAAGAAGAGCCCCAAGCTGCTGCACCTGACGCGTGAAGAGCTGATGCGCCACGAGGCGGCCGGCATCACCACCGACAGCTTCCCGAAGACCCTTCGCCTGGGCGGCATCGACTGCGCTGCCGCCTACCTGCACGAGCCGGGCGACGCGAAGGACGGCGTGACGGTGGCGATCCCCATCTACGCGCTGAACCAGGTCAGCGAGGAACGCTGCGAATGGCTGGTGCCCGGCATGCTGCAGGCCAAGGTGCTGGCGCTGTGCAAGACGTTGCACCAGCGCCCTCGTTCGCGCCTGGTGCCGCTGCCCGACTACGCCGGCGAGTTCTGCGCCAGCACAAGCTTCGCCCAGGGCGGCCTGATGGACACGCTGCTGAAGGCGGTGCGCGAACGCACGCAGATCGCCGTGCAGCGTAACGACTTCAAGCTCGAACAGCTGAGCCCGCACCTGTTCATGAACTTCCGCGTCGTCGACGAGCACGGCCGTCAGCTCGGCATGGGGCGCGACCTGGCGAATCTGAAGGCCGAACTCGGCAGCCAGGCGCGCACGGCCTTCCAGGCGCTGGCGGTGCTGAAGACGGCGACGACGAACGCCAACGCGCCTGCGCCAGCGGCCGCTGCGGCGCCGTCGGCTGCGGGCGGGCGGGGCGTCAGGGCCGAAGTGCAGGCCGCGCCGGCGGTGCCCGCGCCGGCCGAGACGCAGAAGTACACCGCCTGGACCTTCGGTGAACTGCCCGAGCTGATGGAGGTGCGCCGCGGCGCCCAGGTGATGGTCGGCTTCCCGGCGCTGCTGGACCGCGGCACGCACGTCGAGATCGAGGTCTTCGACGAGCCCGATGCCGCCGCCGCTCAGCATCGTGCGGGCCTGCGTCGCCTGGTGTCGCTGCAGCTCAAGGAGCCGCTGAAGTACCTGGAGAAGAACATCCCCGGCCTGACGGCCATGGGCGCCGCGTTCATGCCGCTGGGCACGCTGGAGGAACTGCGCGCGCAGATCATCGACGTCGCCGTCGACCGCGCCTTCCTGGCCGACCCACTGCCCACCGACGAGCGCAGCTTCGCCGCCCGCCTCAACGAAGGCCGGGCGCGCCTGAACCTGATCGCTGCCGAGGTGGCACGCCAGGCCGGCGTGGTGCTCAACGAGCAGGCCGCGGCGCTGCGCAAGCTGAAGGACAGCAAGCCGCCGCGCGACGTGGCCGACGACATCGGCGCACAGCTGCAGCGGCTGGTCGGTAAACGCTTTCTGCTGCACACCGACTGGGCGGCGCTGCAGCACCTGCCGCGCTACCTGAAGGGCGTGGTGCTGCGCCTGGACAAGCTGCGTGCCGACCCGGCGCGCGACGCCACGCGCCTGGCCGAGCTGCGCCCGCTGGAACAGCGCTGGCTGCGCAAGACTGCCGACCTGCGCGGCGCGCCGCACGCGCGGCTGGACGAGTACCGCTGGCTGCTGGAAGAGCTGCGCGTGAGCCTCTTTGCACAGGAACTGCGCACGCCGCAGCCGGTGAGCAGCAAGCGTCTGGACAAGGCCTGGGCGCAGATCGAATCGTGATCTGGCTCATGTCATTGCGTATGCGAATGACAATGATTCGCACTACTGATATACTTTGACCGTCCGTCACTCCACACCGAGCCCCACGTGAATCGCCTCTTTCCATGGACCGATCGCCCGCACTACTCCGCCGCCCGCAAGACGTTGCGCCTGTTCACGTCGACGGCCGCCGTGGCGGCGGCCCTGCTCGCCAGCGGCGCCACGCTGGCGCAAGAGCGGGTGCTCAACCTCTACTCGGCGCGCCACTACCAGACCGACGAGGCGCTGTACGAGAACTTCACCAAGGCGACAGGTATCCGCATCAACCGCGTCGAGGCCGACGACGCCGGCATCCTGGCGCGCCTGAAGGCCGAGGGCACGGCCAGCCCGGCCGACGTCATCCTGCTCGTCGACGCCGCGCGCTTGTGGCGCGGTGAACAGGAAGGGCTGTTCCAGCCCGTGAAGTCGGCCATGCTCGAGACGCGTGTGCCAGTGCAGTTCCGCGGCGGCGTCTCGGCGCAGGGCGCGCAGTGGTTCGGGCTGTCGACCCGCGCGCGCCTGGTGGTCTACGACAAGAGCCGCCTGAAGGCTGCCGACGTCGACAGCTACGAGAAGCTGGCCGCGCCCGCGCTGAAGGGCCAGTTCTGCGTGCGCAGCGGCTCGCATCCCTACAACCTGAGCCTGTTCGGCAGCATGGTCGAACACCTGGGCCCGGCCGCCACCGAGACCTGGCTCAAGGGCCTGGTGGCCAACATGGCGCGCCCGCCCAAGGGCGGCGACACCGACCAGATCAAGGGTGTGGCCAGCGGCGAGTGCGGCGTGGCGCTGACCAACAGCTACTACTACGCACGCCTGCTGCGCTCGGCCAAGCCCGAAGACCGCGCCGTCGCCGAGCGGGTGGGCGTCGTCTTCCCCAACCAGTCGAGCTGGGGCACCCACGTCAACATCGCCGGCGGCGCGGTGGCGCGCAACGCGAAGCACCGCGAAGCAGCCGTTGCCTTCCTCGAGTACCTGGCCGGCGACAGCGCGCAGCGCTACTTCGCCGACGGCAACAACGAATACCCCATCGTGGCCTCGGTGCCGATGAACGAGGCGCTGGCCTCGCTGGGCCGCTTCAAGGCCGAGACGGTGCCCATCGCGCAGGTCGGCGCCAACACCGCGCAGGTGCAGCAAATGCTCGACCGCGTCGGCTTCAAGTAGGAAGGGCGCAGCAGAATGCCGCCACGGCCCCGCCCGCGGGCCGGGGACGGTGTGGCATGCACTGGGCCGACTTCCGACTCGACCGCGGCGGGCCGCTGCAACACGGCAGCCGCCGGCGACCCGCACTGCGGGCCGTTGGCAGTGAACCGGTCTGGGTCGTCAACCTGGGTGAAGGCCACAACTGGCAGCGTGCCGACCACCGCATCGACTTCTTGAACCGGCTCGAACGTTTCCTGGCGCAACACCTTCGGTAGGCCGCGCGTGCCTGCGCCGGCGCGGCCTCCCTAGAATGCAGGATCACCGCCGTCTGCGGGCCGCCACCCTGGCCCCTTGGCATCGGAGCGCGGCCACCCGCCGCCCAGCGTCCTGGAGGTTCCCCGTGCAGAGCCGTGTTGTTGCCCTTGTTGTGATGCTGACGATGGCCCCGGCCGTGTGGGCCCAGGCGGCACGGGCCGAAGGCGCCGCCGCCGATGCCGACGCCGCGATGGAGCGTGCCAAGCGCGCCGCGGCCGGGCCGTTGAAGGCCATCCAGCAGGCGTCGAAGATCCGCCGCCGCCCTGGTGAAGGCGAACCCGCGGCACCCGCAGCGCCTGTCGCGCCTACCGCTACAGCGACCACAACCACCGTGCTGGCGGCTTCGGGTGCCGCAGCGCCTGCGGCCGCCGCACCCGCACCCGCACTCGAACGTGCCGCCGAGCGCGCCGAAGCGCCGGTCGTCGCGCGGGTGCTGGAGGCCGAGGCCCGTATGCCGACGGTGGCCCCGGTGGCCGCCATCGAGGCGCCGACTGCCGCACCGGCCACCGCCAAGATGCCGGCGATGGCTGTCTCGCAGCCGCTGCTGGACACGCTGCCGCTGCAGCCCAAGGTGCTCAGCATCGTCGAGCCCAACATTCCGGCGCGTTTGATGGAGCAGGGCCCGCGCGTGGCCGAGGTCGAGGCCGAACTCATGCTGCGCGCCGACGGCAGTGTGGCCGAGGTCAGCCTGCTGCCGCCCGTGCCGCGCGCCTGGCAGCGCTACATCACCACGGCGCTCGAGCAGTGGCGCTTCGAACCTTTGGGCGCCGCGCGCACGCACCGCGTGCGGCTGGTCTTCAACGCAGCGAACTGAAGCCCGCCGCGCGCCGAGCGCGCTGCCAGGCGGCTCAGGACCGCAGCACGCGCAGGGCGCGGTCCATGCCGCCTTCGACGATGGCCAGCATGGCGAGCTCGCGCACCGCGGGCTTGGGGTGGTAGGCGATGGACAGGCCGGCGGCGGCCATCATCGGCAGGTCGTTGGCGCCGTCGCCCACGGCGATGGCCTGGGCGGGCTCGATGCCCATCAGCTCGGCCACTTCCAGCAGCACACGCCGCTTCTCGGCGCCGTCGACGACCTCGCCCCAGGGCCGCGGCACCAGCGCGCCGGTGAGGCAGCCGTGGACGATTTCCAGCATGTTGGCGCGCGCGAAGTCCAGCCCGAGCCTGGAGCGTATGCGTTCGCTGAAGTAGGTGAAGCCGCCGCTGATGAGCAGCGTCTTCAGGCCGGCGGCCTGGCAGGCACGCACGAAGGTCTCGACGCCGGGGTTGAGCTGCAGATGGCGTGTGTAGACGGCTTCCAGCGCCGCCACCGGCACACCCCGCAGCAACGCCAGGCGGCGGCGCAGGCTTTCGCCGTAGTCGGAGATTTCACCGCGCATCGCGGCTTCGGTGATCGCCGCCACCTCGGCTTTGCGGCCGGCCGCTTCAGCGATCTCGTCGATGCACTCGATGTTGATCAGCGTCGAATCCATGTCGAAGGCGACCAGCTTGTAGTCGGCCAGGCGCAGCGGCGGCTGCACGCCGCGGACGAAGAGGCCGGGTTCGATCTCGGTGGCCATCACGCGCCCATCTGCAGGGGCTGGCCCAGGTGTTTCAGCAGGTCGCGCAGGTAATGCGCGCGGTCGGCCGGGGCGTTGATCTCGCGTTCGATGCGCAGCTTGTCGTTGCCCGCGAGCTTGATCGCACGATTTTTCTGCACCAGTTCGATGATGCGCTGCGGGTCGATCGGCGCCTTGGGCCGGAAGGTCACGCTCATCAGCTTGGGGCCGGCGTCGATCTTGGCCACGCCATAGGGTTTGGCCAGCACACGCAGGCGGTGGGTGTCGAAGAGGGTCTGGCCCTGCGTGGGCAGCTTGCCGAAGCGGTCGGTGATCTCTTCGAGCAAGCTGTCGATCTGTTCCGCCTTCTCGGCCGAGGCCAGGCGCTTGTAGAGGTTCAGCCGCACGTGCACGTCGCCGCAGTAGGCGTCGGGCAGCAGGGCGGGGGCGTGCAGGTTGATCTCGGTCGTGGCCGCCATCGGGTTCAGCAGGTCGGGCTCGCGCCCGGCCTTCAGGCTGCGCACGGCTTCCGACAGCATGTCGTTGTAGAGCTGGAAGCCCACCTCCATCATGTTGCCGCTCTGGTTTTCGCCCAGCACCTCGCCGGCGCCGCGGATCTCCAGGTCGTGCATCGCGAGATAGAACCCGGAACCCAGCTCTTCCATGTCCTGGATCGCCTGCAGGCGCAGCGCGGCCTGCTTGCTCAGGCCTTCGAGGTCGGGCACCAGCAGATAGGCGTAGGCCTGATGATGGCTGCGGCCGACGCGCCCACGCAGCTGGTGCAGCTGCGCCAGGCCGAACTTGTCGGCGCGGCTGATGACGATGGTGTTGGCGCTGGGCACGTCGATGCCGGTTTCGATGATGGTCGAGCACAGCAGCACGTTGTGGCGCTGGGCCACGAAGTCGCGCATCACGCTTTCGAGCTGGCGCTCGGGCATCTGGCCGTGCGCGACGGCAATTCGCGCCTCGGGCAGCAGTTCCTGCAGCTTCTGCTTGCGGTTTTCGATGGTCTCGACCTCGTTGTGCAGGAAGTAGACCTGGCCGCCGCGCTTCAGCTCGCGCAGCACGGCCTCGCGGATGACGCTGCTGCCTTCGCTGCGCACGAAGGTCTTGATGGCCAGCCGGCGCTGCGGCGCGGTGGCGATCACGCTCAGATCGCGCAGGCCTTCCAGCGCCATGCCCAGCGTGCGCGGTATGGGCGTGGCGGTGAGCGTCAGCACGTCCACCTCCGCGCGCAAGGCCTTCATCGCTTCCTTGTGGCGCACGCCGAAGCGGTGTTCCTCGTCGATGACGAGCAGGCCCAGCCGTGCGAAGTGCACGTCCGAACTCAGCAGCTTGTGTGTGCCGACGACGATGTCCACCGTGCCATCGGCAATGCCGTCGACGGCCGCCTTCACTTCCTTCGGGGTGCGGAAGCGCGACAGCTCGGCGATCTTCACCGGCCACTTGCCGAAGCGGTCGACCAGGGTCTGGAAGTGCTGCTCGGCCAGCAGCGTGGTCGGCGCCAGTATCGCCACCTGCTTGCCGGCGTGCACCGCGACGAAGGCGGCGCGCAGGGCGACCTCGGTCTTGCCGAAGCCGACGTCGCCGCAGACCAGGCGGTCCATCGGACGCGGGCTGATCATGTCCTGGATCACGGCGTGGATGGCGGCGCGCTGGTCGGCGGTTTCCTCGAAGCCGAAGCTGGTGGCGAAGGCCTCGTAGTCGGGCGCGCTGAAGCGGTGTGCGAAGCCTTCGCGCGCGGCGCGGCGGGCGTACAGGTTCAGCAGTTCGGCAGCGGTGTCACGCACCTGCTCGGCGGCCTTGCGGCGGGCCTTGTCCCATTGCGGCGAGCCCAGCTTGTGCAGCGGCGCCTCGTCGGCGCTGACGCCCGTGTAGCGGCTGATCAGCTGCAGCTGACTCACGGGCACGTAAAGCGTGGCCTTGTCGGCGTACTGCAGGTGCAGGAACTCCGACGCCCCTTCGCCCAGGTCGATGTTCACGAGCCCCTGGTAGCGCCCGATGCCGTGGTTCATGTGCACCACGGGGTCGCCGATCTTCAGCTCCGACAGGTCCTTGATCAGCGCTTCGACGCTGCTGGTCTGTTCCTGCTTGCGGCGGCGTCGCGCTTCGCGTGTGGTGGCGAAAAGTTCAGTCTCGGTGACGAACTGCACCGAGACGCCGGCCTCGGCGTCGAACCAGTGGAAACCTTCGGCCAGCGGCGTCGTGGCGATGGCCACCTTCTCGGGGCCGGTGAGGAAGTCTTCCAGCGAATCGACCGCCGGCACGCTGATGCGGTTGTCGCGCAGCAGTTCGAGCAGGCTCTCGCGGCGGCCGTCGCTTTCGGCCACCAGCAGCACGCGGTGCGCGCCCTGCTTGATGTGCTGTTCCAGCCGGCCCAGCGGGTCGGTGGCGCCGCGGTCGATGCTCAGGTCGGGCAGCGGTCGCGCCCATTCCACGGGCTCACTGCCTCGAAGGGCCAGCGTGGCGTGCGGCTGCGTGCGCGCGAAGAACTCCTCGGCCGGCATGAAGAGCGTGGCCGGCGGCAGGATCGGCCGCTCGGGGTCGTGCTGCAGGAAGCGGTGGCGCTCGCGCGTGTCCCTCCACCAGCCTTCCAGCGCTTCGTCCACCTTGCCGTGCAGCACCAGCGCGGCCTGTTCGCCCAGGTAGTCGAAGATGCTGCCGGGGGTGTCGAAGAACAGCGGCAGGTAGTACTCGATGCCGCCGCCGGCCAGGCCCTGCGCCATGTCCTTGTAGATGCGGCAGCGGGTCGGGTCGCCTTCGATCTGCTCGCGCCAGCGTGCGCGGAAGGCGGTGCGCGCGGCATCGTCCATCGGGAACTCGCGGCCGGGCAGCAGGCGCACTTCGGGCACGGGGTAGAGGCTGCGCTGGGAATCGGGATCAAACGTCCGGATGCTGTCGACCTCGTCGCCGAACAGGTCCACGCGGTAGGGCACCAGGCTGCCCATCGGAAACAGGTCGATGAGGCCGCCGCGCACGGCGTATTCACCGGGGCTGACGACCTGGCTGACGTGCTGGTAACCCGCCAGCGTGAGCTGGCTCTTCAGCTTCGCTTCGTCGAGCCGGCTCTTCTGCTTGAAGTGGAAAGTGGTGCCGGCGAGAAAAGAAGGCGGCGCCAGGCGCGTGAGTGCGGTGCTGGCGGGCATCAGCACCAGGTCGACGTCGCCGCTGTGGATGCGCCAAAGCGTGGCCAGGCGCTCGCTGATCAGGTCCTGGTGGGGGCTGAAGGTGTCGTAGGGCAGGGTCTCCCAGTCGGGGAAGACGGCCACGCGCAGCGCCGGGTCGAAGAAGGCCAGTTCGTCGGCCAGGCGCCCGGTGTCGGCCGGTTCGGCGGTGAACACGGCCAGCAGGCGTTTCGCGTCGGCATGGCGGCGGCCCAGGCGGGCCAGCAGCAGGGCGTCGGCCGAAGCGAGCGGGCGCGGCAGCGTGTAACGCTTGCCTGGCGCGATGTGGGGGAGTTGCATGAAAGGCCCGAAAACGAACGCAGCCCCGGCGCGCTCCTGGGTGGAGATGACGGCGGGGCTTGAAGCGCACGATTCTAGAATCCGCCGCCATGCCTGCCGACCCGCGTTGTTTTGCCCTCGTGCCGTGTGCCGGCGTCGGCCAGCGCGCCGGTGCGGGTGGCCCGAAGCAGTACGCCACGCTGCACGGCCGCGCCGTGGTGGCGCACACGTTGTCGGCACTGGCGCACGTGCACAGGCTGGCAGCCACGCTGGTGGTGCTGGCGCCCGACGACAGCGTGTTCGAGTTTCACGCCACCAACTTCGTCGGCCCGCGTGCCTGGGTCGCGCGCTGCGGCGGTGCCACGCGGGCCGAAAGCGTGCTCGGCGGCCTGGACGCGCTGCGCGAGCACGATGCCGAAGACGACGACTGGGTGCTGGTGCACGATGCCGCCCGCTGCCTGCTGCAGCCGGCCTGGGTCGATCGGCTCATCGACGCCTGCCTGGACGACCCGGTCGGCGGCTTGCTGGCATTGCCCCTGGCCGACACCTTGAAGGCTGCGCTGCCGCTGGCCGGCGGCGCCGGCGAGCGCGTGGCGGCCACGCTCGACCGCAGCGGCAAGTGGCTGGCGCAGACACCGCAGATGTTCCGCCTGGGCCTGCTGCACCGCGCCCTGGAGCACGCCGGCGCAGCCGTGACCGACGAGTCCAGCGCCGTCGAAGCACTGGGCCTGGCGCCGCGGCTCGTGCCCGGCGACCAGGAAAACCTCAAACTCACCTGGCCGGCCGACTTCGTGCTGGCCGCCCGCCTGCTGGAGACCCGATGAACCCGATGGCGTTGCGTGTGGGCGAGGGCTGGGACACCCACCAGCTGGTCACCGGCCGGCCCCTGGTGCTGGGTGGCGTGACCATCCCACACAGCCACGGGCTGCTAGGCCATTCCGACGCCGACGCGCTGCTGCACGCCATCACCGACGCGCTGCTGGGCGCCGCGGCTTTGGGCGACATCGGCCGCCACTTCCCCGACACCGATGCGCGGTTCTTGGGCGCCGACTCGGTGGTGCTGCTGACCGAGGCGGCGCGCCGCGTGCGCGAGGCGGGCTACGACATCGTCAACGTCGACAGCACCATCGTCGCGCAGGCGCCGAAGATGGCGCCGCACATCCCGGCGATGTGCCAGTGCATCGCTGGCGCTCTGGGACTGGCCCCGGGTGCCGTCAACGTGAAGGCCAAGACGGCCGAGAAGATGGGCCCGGTGGGCGAGGGCCGGGCCATCGAGGCGCGGGCTATCTGCCTGCTGGTTCAGCGCACGCCCGACGTCGGCTGACGCTGGGCTTTGCGCCTCAGGCGCGCGACGTCGTGCTGCGCCGCGGTTCCCGCCCGGGCGCACGCGCCTCGCCGCCGGTGGCGCGCTTCAGGCGCAGGTGCACCATCAGCCCGCCGTCATTGGCGTTGGCGATCTCCACCGTGCCGCCCATGCGCTGCATGGCTTTCTCGACGATGGCCAGCCCCAGCCCCGCGCCGGTGGCGGCGGTGCGTGCGGCATCACCGCGGAAAAACGGCGTCGTCAGCTGCGAGAGTTTCTCGGGCGCCACGCCCGCGCCCTGGTCACGCACGGTGACGATGGCCCAGGGGCCGGTCTTCACGTAGCTCACGCTGACTTCAGCCAGCCCGGTGTAGGTGCCACGGCCGTAGCTGCGCGCGTTTTCGAACAGGTTCAGGAAGACGCGGCCGAGCTCGGTGTCATCGGCCATCACCACCAGGTCGATGGCCACGCGCGAGATGATGCGGATCTGCGTCGGGTCGCGGAAGAGCGCGGCCTCGCGGTCGATCAGCTGCGACACGTGCACCGGGTGCAGGCGCGTTTCACCCGGCCGCGCGTAGTCCATGAACTTGTCGATGATGGCGTCGAGCTGGTCGATGTCCATCGCCATGTTGTGCTTGGCCTCGTCGTCGTCGACGCTCATCTCGGTTTCCAGCCGCAGCCGCGCCAGCGGCGTGCGCAGGTCGTGGCTGATGCCGGCCAGCATCACGGCGCGGTCTTCCTCCACCCGCGCCAGTTCACGCGCCATGCGGTTGAAGCCCATGTTGACCTCGCGGATCTCGCTCGTCAGCGTGTTTTCGTCCAGCCGTGAATCGAGGTCGCCTTCGCGGATGCGGCTGGCCGCGAAGCTGAGCTGCTTCAGCGGCCGGTTGATGAGGCTGGCGATGGCCACCGAGCCCACCAGCGTGGCCAGCAGCGCGATGCCTGTCCACGTCATCCAGGTCTCGCGGTTGATGGCCGCGGCGTGCGCCGACTCGGCTTGCAACCAGAAGCGGTCGCGTTCACGGTCGCGGTCGATCGAGAAGCCGACCCACATGCCGCGCACACCGTTGACGCTGCCGGCCACCACCGCGTCGGGGCCAAGGGCGTTGCGCAGTTCCTGGCTGACGCGGCGCGAGAAGCGGTCGGTCTCGTAGGTCTCCCACTGGTCGTTGGGCTCGCGCGGCGTGACGCGTGTGCCGCCCTGCTGGGTCAGGCTCTTCAGCAGCGAGACGCGGCTGATGCCGTCGGACGTCTTCAGCGCGGCGCGTGCCAGGTTGACGAGCCCGGCGGTCTGCTGCGCGGCCTGGATGGCGCGCGGCTCGAATTCCAGCGCACGCAGCGTCTGCAGCCATGCGAACACGCCGCCAGCCAGCAGGATGGCCAGCAGGATGAAGGTGCGCCAGAAGAGGCTGACACCGAGGGGTTTGCGGCGTGGCACCGGCGGCGATCGGTTCAGGGCGACGACGGCATCAGTTCGCACCGTCCGGCACGAAGACATAGCCCACGCCCCACACGGTCTGGATGTAGCGCGGCTGCGCCGGGTCGGGTTCGAGCATCTTGCGCAGGCGCGAGATCTGCACATCCAGGCTGCGGTCGAAGGGCTCGAACTCGCGGCCGCGCGCCAGCTGCGCCAGCTTGTCGCGCGACAGCGGCTGCCGCGGGTGGCGCACCAGCGCCTTGAGCATGCTGAATTCGCCCGTCGTCAGCGCGATCTGCTCGCCGTTCTTCGAAAGCCGGCGCAGCGAGAGGTCGAACTCGAAGGGGCCGAAGGTGACGATCTGCGCCTCCTTCGACGGCGCGCCCGGGGCTTCCTGCGCCGGCCGGCGGCGCAGCACGGCATGGATGCGCGCCAGCAGTTCACGCGGGTTGAAGGGCTTGGGCAGGTAGTCGTCGGCGCCCACCTCGAGGCCGACGATGCGGTCGACGTCTTCGACCTTCGCCGTCAGCATGATGATGGGCGTGAGGTCGTTGGCCGCGCGCAGGCGGCGGCAGATGGACAGGCCGTCTTCACCCGGCAGCATGAGGTCAAGCACGATGAGGTCGACCGTTTCGCGCGTCAGCACGCGGTTCAGCGCCTTGGCGTCCTCGGCCAGCAGCACGTCGAAGCCTTCCTGCGCAAGATAGCGGCGCAGCAGGTCGCGGATGCGGGCGTCGTCGTCGACGACGACGATGCGGTCGGCGCGCTGGTGTGCGGGTGATGACATCGGTGACTCCCTATTTGTAACAGCCGCATTGTGGGGGGCTCGCGGAAGACCTTCGGACCTCACCTGACCATCTGTTACAAGTCTTTCGGCGCATCATCTGGCGCAGCGGCGTCAACGGGTCAAGGGGCCCGGACGCTGTAGGGAGCTGAGGTTTCGTGGCGGCGCCCTGCCGCCAGCTGTTGGGCGGCGCTGTCGCCGCGGCCCTGCCAAGGCAATGAAAAGGAAGACGATGAACACGCTGACCCTGAACACCGCGCGCGCACTGACGGCGCTGACGCTTGTCGCCACTGCGGCCGTCGCTTCGGCGCAGACCCTGCCGCCGCCGCAGAACGTCGTCAGCCTGTCTGCCAGCGCGACGCTGGAAGTGCCCAAGGACTGGCTGACGGTGGTCTTCTCGACCACCCGCGAAGGCAGCGACGCCGGCGCGGTACAGACCCAGCTGAAGCTGGCGCTCGACGCCGCGCTGGCCGAGGCGCGAAAGGTGGCCAAGCCCGGCCAGGTGGAAGTGCAGACCGGCGGTTTTTCGCTGCTGCCGCGCTACGCGCCCAAGGGCAGCAACATCACCGGCTGGCAGGGCAGCACCGAACTGGTGGTGGAAGGCCGCGACAGCACCACCATCGCCCAGCTCACCGGGCGCGTGCAGACGCTGACCATCGCCCGCGTGTCCTTCTCGCTGTCGCGCGAGGCGCGGCAGAAGGTCGAGGGCGACGTGGCCGCACAGGCCATCGAACGCTTCCGCGCCCGTGCCGACGCCGTGAGCAAGCAGTTCGGCTTCACCGGCTATACCGTGCGCGAGGTGGCGGTGAACACCGAAGGCGGCATGGGCCAGCCGGTGCCGATGATGCGCATGCAGGCCTCCAGCGTGATGGCCGAAGGCGGTGCGCTGCCAGTCGAGGCCGGCAAGGCCACCGTGACGGCCAGCGTCAACGGCAGCGTGCAGATGAAGTAGGGCGGCTTACTGCGCCCCTCGCCCGCGTGAAATCGCGGGCTCGCCCGGCTGCTTGCATTCGCGGCCTTCCGGCCGCTCATGCCCGTGCCTTGCGGCAAGGGTGCTCGCCAGGCACAAACAGGCCACGGGACTGTTTGTGCCCGGGCTCTCTTATTGCGCCGTCCAGCCGCCGTCGACCTGCCAGGCCACGCCGCGCACGTTCTGCGCCGCGGGCGAGCACAGGAAAACCACCAGTTCGGCCAGCTCGGCCGGTGTCGTGAACTGCAGCGAAGGCTGCTTCTCGGCCAGCAGGCGGCGCTTGGCCTCTTCGTTGTCGACAGCGTCGGCAGCGGCGCGTGCATCGACCTGCTTCTGCACCAGCGGCGTCAGCACCCAGCCCGGGCAGATGGCGTTGACGGTGACGCCGGTGGTGGCGTTTTCCAGCGCCGCGCTCTTGGTCATCCCCACCAGGCCGTGTTTGGCCGCCACGTAGGCGCTCTTGGCGGCCGAGGCCACCAGGCCGTGCACCGAAGCGACGTTGACGATGCGCCCCCAGTTGCGCTGCTTCATGCCCGGCAGCGCGGCGCGCATGGCGTGGAAGGCCGAGCTCAGATTGATGGCGATGATGGCGTCCCACTTCTCGGGCGGAAAGTCCTCCACCAGCGCCACGTGCTGGATGCCGGCGTTGTTGACCAGGATGTCGCAGCTGCCGAGCTGGGCCTCGCACTCGCGCACCATGTCGGCCACCTCGGCCGGCTTGCTCATGTCGGCGCCGTGGTAGACGGCCTCGGGGTCGTGTTCGCGCACCTGGGCCAGAGCGGCGTTCACGTCGCCGAAGCCGTTGATCATCACGCGCGCGCCGTGCATGGCCAGCGTGGTGGCGATGCCCAGGCCGATGCCGCTGGTGGAGCCGGTGACGAGGGCGGTCTTTCCGTTCAGCATGGGGGCGGCTCCTGCGTGCGGTGATGACCGCGGTTGATACGATGCCTGCCATTATCTGCCGCTGCCTGACCGCCATATGACCGAACCCCGACTGCAGCACGTGTCCTGCCTGGACACCCGCGGCCTGCACCGCATGGCCTACTGGGAGTGGGGCGACGCCGCCAACCCGCGCGTGCTGGTCTGCGTGCACGGCCTGACACGCCAGGGGCGCGACTTCGACACGCTGGCGCAGGACCTGGCGCACGACTACCGCGTGATCTGCCCCGACGTGGTGGGCCGCGGCCGCAGCGACTGGCTGGTCGACCCCGCCGGTTACGCCATCCCGGCCTACGTGGCCGACATGGTGACGCTGGTGGCGCGGCTGAATGTCGAGCAGGTCGACTGGGTGGGCACCTCGATGGGCGGGCTCATCGGCCTGGTGCTGGCTTCGCTGCCGAACTCGCCGGTGCGACGGCTGGTGCTCAACGATGTCGGGCCCGTGATCCAGCCGGCGGCGCTGGTCCGCATCGGTACCTATGTCGGCCAGCCCGCGCACTGGCAGACGGTGGACGCAGCCGCCGACGCGCTGTGGGCCATCTCGCAGGGTTTCGGGCCGCACACGCGTGAACAGTGGCTGGCACTGACGCGGCCCCAGCTCAAGCCCGACGGCGACGGCTGGAAGCCGCACTACGACCCGGCCATCGCCACGCCTTTCCGCGCCACCACGCCCGCCATGGCCGCGGCCGGCGAGGCCGCCCTGTGGCAGGCCTACGACCGCATCACCGCGCCCACGCTGCTGCTGCGCGGCGCCGAGAGCGACCTGCTGACGCACGACACGGCGCTGGCGATGGCGCAGCGCGGCCCGCGCGCCGTGCTGCACGAACTGCCCGGCGTGGGCCACGCGCCGATGCTGGTGCAGCCCGAGCAGCGGGCCGTCGTGCGCAACTTCCTGCTGCCGACATGAAAACCGGCGCGGCGGCCGTGCCCGCGGGCGCGGCCGCCATCGTGCACCTGGCCAGCGGCGGCGAACCGGCGGAAGCCGACCCCGTGCAGCGTGCGCGCGCCTTCGCCGAGCCGCTGCTCGCCGGCCAGGCGCTGGACACCGGCGAAGAGGCGTTGGCGCATGCCGACGGCACGGCGGCGGTGCTGCGCCAGATCGGCGGCGGGCCATCGCTGTGCGCCGCCGCCTACCTGGTCTACGCGGGCGACTACCTGCAGCGCCCCGAGGAGGTCGTCAACAAGGCCTTCGGCGCCAGCTACGCCAGCCTGGTGACGCTGACGCGCAAGCTGGTGCAGATCCAGCGCGCCGCGCGCGGCGCGCAGCCGGTCGAGGGCGCTCAGGGCCTGCAGACCGAACGTGTGCGCAAGATGCTGCTGGCCTTCAGCCGCGACCTGCGCGTGGTGCTGCTGCGGCTGGCCTCGCGCCTGCAGACGCTGCGCTGGTTTGCCGCCACGCGCCAGCCCTGCCCGGGGCCGCTGGCGACCGAGTCGCTGCAGGTCTTTGCGCCGCTGGCCAACCGCCTGGGCATCTGGCAGATCAAGTGGGAGCTGGAGGACCTGGCCTTCCGCTTCCTGCAGCCGCAGGAGTACCAGCGCATCGCGCGCCTGGTCGACGAGAAGCGCGCCGAGCGCGAGCAGGGCGTGGCCACGGTGCGCGAGCAACTGGCGGCGTTGCTGGCGGCCGCCGGCCTGCAGGCCGACGTGCAGGGCCGGCCCAAGCACCTCTACAGCATCTGGAAGAAGATGCAGGGCAAGCACCTGCCCTTCGAACGTGTGCTCGACACGCGGGCGCTGCGCGTCATCGTCGACGACGTGGCCGCCTGCTACATGGCGCTGGCGCGTGTGCACGAGGCCTGGGCGCCGGTGGACGGCGAGTTCGACGACTACATCGCGCGGCCCAAGCCCAACGGCTACCAGAGCCTGCACACCGTGGTGCGCGGCGAGGACGGCCGGCCGCTGGAAGTGCAGATCCGCACCCGCGCCATGCACGAACACGCCGAACACGGCGTGGCCGCGCACTGGATGTACAAAGAGGCGGGCGCCAAGGGCTACGCCGGCGCGAGCACGGTGGGCGAGAACGAGGAGCGCATTGCTGAAGCGCGCAAGGCCGTGCTGCGCGAACTGCTGGCCTGGGAGCGCGACTTCGCCGCCCGGGGCAGTGGCGAAGCGGGTGCCTCGGCGCAAGACGTCAGCGCCGACGACCGCATCTACGTCTTCACGCCGCAGGCCACCATCATCGACCTGCCGGCCGGCGGCACGCCGGTGGACTTCGCCTACGCGCTGCACACCGACCTCGGGCACCGTTGCCGCGGCGCGCGCGTCGACGGCGCCATGGTGCCGCTGAACACACGCTTGTTGTCGGGCCAGACGGTCGAGGTGGTGGCGGCGAAGGAGGGCGGGCCGTCGCTGGATTGGCTCAACGCCGAGCTGCACTACCTGGCCAGCGCGCGCAGCAAGAGCAAGGTGCGCGCGTGGTTCAACACCGAGCAGCAGGCGCAGACCGTCGCCCGCGGCCGCGAGGCGGTGGAGAAACTGCTGCAGCGCACCGGGCGCACGGCAATGGAGCGCCATTCGCTGGCCGAGCAGCTCGGTTTCAAGAGCGCCGAGGCGCTGTTCGAGGTGGTGGGCAAGGACGAGTTCTCGCTGCGCAACATCGAGAACCTGCTGCGCCCGCCCGAGCCACTGCCCGACGACGACCAGGTGCTGCTGCACCGGCCGCGCAGCGGTGGCAGCGGCAGCCGCGGCGGCGTGCTGGTGGTGGGCATGGATTCGCTGCTGACCACGCTGGGCAAGTGCTGCCGGCCGGCGCCGCCCGACGCCATCACCGGCTTCGTCACGCGCGGCCGCGGTGTGGCCGTGCACCGCAACGATTGCAGCAACCTGCGCCAGATGGCGCACAGCGCGCCGGGCCGTGTCATCGAGGTCGCCTGGGGCCAGCCCGGCGGCGACAGGACCGCGGTCTACCCGCTGGACGTCGTCATCGAGGCCGACGACCGCGGCGGGCTGCTGCGCGACATCTCCGAAGTATTCGCCAAGGAGAAGGTCAACGTCACCGGCGTGCACACGCAGAGTGCGAAGGACGGCCGCACGGCCTGGATGACCTTCACCGTCGAGGTCAGCGACACGGCACGACTGGGCCCCGTGCTGGCGCAGATCCACCGCGTGGCGGGCGTTCGCCACGCGAGGCGCAAATAGTCCGGCCGGGACGGGTGCGCGGCTCGTATATACTTTTCGGCTGACCTCAGGCGCGTAGCTCAGCTGGTTAGAGCACCACCTTGACATGGTGGGGGTCGATGGTTCGAGTCCATTCGCGCCTACCAAATTCGGTAGGGAAATCAAGCACTTGGCGGAAAAGCTAGGTGCTT
>Ga0105047_10006817_pt1 | contig 19315 bp, 21 predicted proteins | sample MAT04_FD_78384 | JGI IMG/M metagenome (GOLD analysis project Ga0105047, IMG submission 78384) | Freshwater microbial communities from Lake Fryxell liftoff mats and glacier meltwater in Antarctica - MAT-04 (megahit assembly) | ecosystem: Environmental > Aquatic > Freshwater > Ice > Liftoff... | reverse complement strand
GTCGACCCCGTCGACCCCGTCGACCCCGTCGACCCCGTGGCCACGTCGCCTTAGGCGCGCTCAGTCACCCGCGCTCACGCGGAGGCGAGCCAGAGGTCCGGGCCGAATACCTCGTAGTGGATGTTCGCGGCGGGAACCCCCGAAAGAAGCGCCTGGTTGCGGATGACGCGCATGAACGGGAGCGGCCCGCACAGGTAGAGCGTGGCGTCGTCGGCGATCTCGACATTGTCCAGGGTCATGAACCCGGCGTGGGCCGCCTCGTCGGCACCGTCGACCGGATTCTCGAGCCAGAGCTCGAGGGCGGCGAAGTCGAGCTGCTCGACGTCCTCGACCATCTGTTCGCGCATGGCCCACCTGTCCAGGGTGCTCTCGGCGTGAAGCACCGTGACGGAGCGCTGGGATTCCATCTCGACGAGCGAGCGCAGGATGGACGCGCTCGGGGTGCAGCCGATGCCGGCCGAGGCCAGGATCAGGGGGCCGTGGCCGTCGGCGAGGGTCACGTCACCACACGGGTGCGACAGGACGAGCGTGTCGCCGACGTGTACGTCGCGGTGCAGAACGGGGGAGACCTCACCGTCGGCATCGAGCTTGGTCGTGAAGACCCGCACGTCGGTTCCGGTTCCCGCGGACAGCGAGTACTGGCGCACCTGGTGGATCCCGTCAGGCATCATGACCTTTACGCTGACGTACTGCCCCGGAAGCGACTTCGACACGGGGGTGCCATCGGCGGGCATGAGGGTGAATGTCATTGCCTCGGTCCCGGCGGCCGACTTCTCGGTGACGATCCACGGGGCGAAGGCGTTGTCGCTCGCGAGACCGGCATACAGGCCGTTCTCCAGCTTGATCAGGGCGTGGGCCATGAGCCAGTAGACCTCGGTCCAGGCGGTCGCGATCTCGGCGGTGATGACGTCGCTCAGTTCGTCGGCGATTCCCTCGAAGAGGTACTTGTAGACCACGTCGTACTGCTCAGGACGGATGTCGAGGGACACGTGCTTGTGGGCGACGCGGCTCAGCAGCGCCTCGGGGGTCGTTCCCGGGTTCGCGACCAGGTGGGTCGCGAAGGCGGCGATGCTCCCGGCGAGGGCCTGTTGCTGGGAGCCGTTCTTCTGATTGGAACGGCTGAACAGCCCGTCGAACAGCTCCGGATGGGCGGTGAGCATGCGGCTATAGAAATTGCGCGCGATCGCGGGCATTCGCTCACCGACGATCGGCAGGGTGGCTTCGATGATCGGGGTCGAGGATGCTGAGAGCATTCGTGCGCCTTCTTCCGTAGGGAACTCTCAAAACTAGCATCGTTAATACAAGTATTTGACCCGGTCGGCGCGCCGGTCACGGATCGGGTCCTCCCGAGGAGGACAGCGCCGACCCCGGATCAGTCGGGACGCGGGGTGAATCCCTCAAGAACCGGTTCCACGAGGCTGCCGTGCGGCAGGCTCGCGATGATGGACCCGTCCAGTTCGAGGTAGAAGGCCTCTCGCGCGCGGCCGAGGGCGCTTCGCAGGCCGCAGCCGGGCAGGAGTGGGCACTGGCCGTGCGGGGTTTCGCAGGCGGCGACATCCGTTCGGGTGTCGAGGCGGCGCAGCAGCCAGCCGACAGTGGTCTGGCGGCCCTGGGCGCTCAGGCGCACACCACCGCTGCGGCCGCGGACAACCTCGACGAGACCGAGGTCCCGAAGCCGGATGACGGCCTTGCTCACGTGGTTGTACGGGGTGCCCACACGTTCCGCGATGACTCGCGCCGTCGTCAGGCCGGGGCCGGAGGGCTCGGCAAGCAGCATGACCACCCGGAGGCAGACGTCCGAAAATGCGCTGATCCTCATGAGTCAAGAGTAGGTCTGGCGGGCGCGGAACCGGCGCCCTTCGCCGCGCCCCTCGTCCGTAACGGAAGGGTCGGCAATCGGAAACACACCCGCAACACGGCCGGGAATAGAGTGGGCGAATGGGCGACCTCTTTGACGGCTACGCGGATGCATCCGCCGCGACCATGAAACGCAAGCGCGCGTATCCGTTCGACGAAATGTTCGACACGCCGGGGTCGGCGAGAGCCGCGTACAAGGACATCCACGCGGCGCTCAGCCAAATGACGCAGGACGAATTGCGTGGGCGCACCGAGGCCCTCGCCAGCTCCTATCTCGCCCAGGGCGTGACCTTCGACTTCGCCGGCGAGGAGCGGCCCTTCCCGCTCGACGCTGTTCCCCGCGTGATCGACCAGGCCGAATGGTCCAACGTCGAGGCGGGCGTGAAGCAGCGCGTGCTGGCCCTCGAGGCCTTTCTCGCCGACATCTACGGGCCCCAGAACGCCGTGCGCGACGGGGTCATCCCGGCCGGCCTCGTCAGCTCGTCGAGCCACTTCCACCGCCAGGCCGCGGGAATCGACCCAGCCAACGGAGTGCGCATCCAGGTCTCGGGCATCGACCTCATCCGCGACGAGGTGGGCGCCTGGCGGGTGCTCGAGGACAACGTGCGCGTTCCGTCTGGCGTGAGCTACGTCATCTCCAACCGCAGGGTGATGGCGCAGACCCTGCCGGAGCTGTTCGTCAGCATGCGCGTGCGGCCGGTGGGCGACTACCCGCACAAGTTGCTGCACGCCCTGCGAGCCAGCGCTCCGGCCGGCGTCGACGAGCCGACGATCGTCGTGCTGACCCCCGGTGTCTACAACTCCGCCTACTTCGAGCACACGCTGCTGGCCCGGCTCATGGGCATCGAACTCGTCGAGGGGCGCGACCTGTTCTGCTCCGGCGGCCGCGTCTGGATGCGCACGACGGCGGGCCCGACCAGGGTCGACGTCATCTACCGCCGCGTCGACGACGAGTTCCTCGACCCGCTGCAGTTCCGGGCCGACTCCATGCTCGGCTCCCCCGGCCTGCTGCTCGCGGCCCGCCTCGGCAACGTCACGATCGCGAACGCGATTGGCAACGGTGTCGCCGACGACAAGCTCGTCTACACCTATCTGCCCGACCTCACCAGGTACTACCTCGGCGAGGACCCGATCCTGCCCAACGTCGACACCTGGCGGCTCGAGGATCCGGGAGCGCTCGAGGAGGTGCTCGACCGCCTCGACGAGCTCGTGGTGAAGCCGGTCGACGGCTCGGGCGGCAAGGGCCTCGTCGTGGGACCGGATGCCTCACCCGGCGAGCTCGAGACGCTGCGCAAGCGGCTCATCGCCGACCCGCGCGGGTGGATCGCCCAGCCCGTCGTGCAGCTCTCGACGATTCCGACCCTCGTCGAAGACGGGCTGCGCGCCCGCCACGCCGACCTGCGCCCGTTCGCCGTCAACGACGGCAGCGACATCTGGGTGCTCCCCGGCGGCCTCACCCGCGTCGCCATTCCCGAGGGGCAGCTCGTCGTCAACAGCAGCCAGGGGGGCGGGTCGAAGGACACCTGGGTCGTCGGTCGCGACCCGCTGCAGGTGTCGCGGCACAGCATCCAAGGACTCGTCGCGGGCCAGGCGGCCGCCACCGAGTCGATCACGGTCATCACCCCCGAAATGCTGGCCCAGGATCACGCGCCCGGCGACCGGCCGCAGGACCACGGCCAGCAGGAACAGCAGCAGCAGGAATCGAACCGGGAGCCGTCATGCTGAGCCGCATCGCCGAAAGCCTCTTCTGGATCGGGCGGTACATCGAACGCAGCGACGGAACGGCGCGGATCCTCGACGTGCACCTGCAGCTGCTGCTCGAAGACCCCTGGATCGAGGAGAACCTCGCCTGCCGCTCGCTTCTGAGTGTCATGGGCAGCACCGCGATTCCCGACGAGAAAGACATCACCAGGGCCGATGTGCTGTCGATCCTTGCCGTCGACCGCTCCGAGCCGGCCTCGATCGCGTACTCGCTCGGCGCCGCACGCGAGAACGCCCGTCGTGCCCGCGAGATCGTCTCGAGCGAGCTCTGGGAGTGTCTCAACACGACCAGGGCCCGGATGCCCCGCAAGGTCTCCGGCGACAAGGTGCACGAGTTCTTCGGCTGGGTGCGGGAGAGGTCCGCGCTCGCCGTCGGCATCATCGAGTCGGCGACGAGCCGGGACGAGGCGTGGCAGTTCTTCACCCTCGGCCGCAGCATCGAGCGCGCCGACATGACGGCGCGGCTGCTCGCGACGCGGTCGCTCACCGAGGCAAGCGGACCGTCGTGGACCACGATCCTGAGGTCGTGCGGCGCGTACGAGGCGTACCTGCGCACCTACCGCGGCGTGCCGAGCGCGCGCAACGCGGCGGAGTTCCTGCTGCTCGACCGGCTGTTCCCCCGCTCGATCCTGTTCTCCGTGCGTCGCGCGGAGCAGTGCATGCACGACATCGAGCCGCGCACCGACAGGTCGGGCACGAGCGAACAGGCCCAGCGGCTGCTCGGCCAGATTCGCAGCCAGCTCGAGTATCGACCGATCAACGACATCCTCGACGACCTGCCGGGCCACATGGACGACGTGCAACTCGCGACGAGCGCGGCATCCGAGGCCATCCGCCAGCGATATTTCCCCTCCAACGCCGCACCGAACTGGGTGAGTGAGAACTCGTGAATCGCCTGCGCATCACCCACACGACCGGGTTCCACTACGGAGGGGAGGTGACCGCCTCGTACAACGAGGCGCGCATGCTGCCGGCGACCTCCGGCGACCAGCTCGTGCTGTACTCCAACCTCGAGATCCTGCCGATCTCGGCCAATCACGGCTACGTCGACTACTGGGGCAGCCGCGTCTCGTCGTTCGAGATCCTGACGCCGCACCGCGAGCTGGCGCTGACCGCGACGAGCCTCGTCGAGGTGACAGCCAGGCCGCATCCCTCACACGAGGTGAGCTGGGACGAGCTCGCGGTGCTCTCCGAACGGGCGACGGAGTTCGTCGAACAGCGCGGGCAGACCCGTCGCACCGATCCGCCGGCCGAGGTCGCCGCGCTCGCCAGAGAGGTCGCGGACGCAGTAGCGAACTCCTGCGAGGCCGCATTGGCGATCTGCGTCGCGATCGGCAAGAGCGTGGAGTACATGCAGGGCGTCACCGGCGTGCATACCACCGCCGCCGAGGCGTGGGAGCACCGCAAGGGCGTCTGCCAGGACATCGCGCACCTCGCCATCGGCGCGTTGCGCTCCGTCGGGATTCCCGCGCGATACGTCTCTGGCTACCTGCACCCGCGCCCCAGCGCGAAGATCGGTGAGACGGTCACGGGCGAATCCCACGCGTGGGTCGAGTGGTACTGCGGCGAGTGGCGCGGGTACGACCCGACGAACCTCATCGACATCGGCGACCGTCACGTGACCGTCGGCAGCGGGCGCGACTACTACGACGTGCCGCCACTACGCGGCGTCTACGCGGGCCCGTTCACATCGCAGCTCTTCGTCAAGGTCGAGATCACTCGCGAGAGCTGACCCTCCCCGCGCGGCCGCACCGGGCGTTCGGACGCGTCAGCGGGCGGCGGCATCGACGACGGCATCGACGGCGGCCACCTCGGCGCCGTCGTGGGTGACGCCCATCCGCCAGCCGCTGCGCGAGACGCGCAGGTGCTGGTGCCGCACGAGCCAGACGAGCCCGACCGTGGCCGCGGCGACGCCCGACGCCGCGGCCACCCCGAGCGCGAAGCGCGGGCCGAGCTCGTTGGCGACGAGGCCGACGATCGGGGCGCCGATCGGAGTTCCGCCCATGAAGATCGCCATGTAGATGGCCATCACCCGGCCAAGCACCGCCGGGTCGGTCGACAGCTGGACGAGCCCGTTCGCGGTCGTCATGAAGGTCTGGGCGGCGACGCCCACGAGCACGAGGGCGACACCGAACGCCCACAGTGACGGCATCACCGCGGCGATCAGGCATCCCGCCCCGAACACCGCCGCCGAAGCCAGCAGAAAACGCAGGCGCGGGCGTTCGCGCCGCGCTGACAGCAGCGCGCCGGTGATCGAGCCGACCGCCATCACCGACGAGAGCACCCCGAACTCGGCCGCCCCGGCGCCGAACTCGACCCGCGCCATCGTCGCGATGAAGAGGGAGAAGTTGAGCCCGAACGTGCCGATCAGGAAGACCATTACCAGGATCACGGTGATGTCGGGCCTTCTCGCGACGTAGCGGAAGCCCTCGGCGAGGTTGCCCCGCTGGCGCACCGCACGAGGGGCCGGCCTCAGCTCGCGCGTACGCAGGAAGCCGAGCGAGAGAAGCACGGCCGCGAAGGAGGCGGCATTGATGAGGAACACGGCACCGGCGCCGACGGCGACCGTGAGGACCCCCGCGACCGCCGGCCCGATCATGCGCGCGGCGCTGAACGACGCGGAATTCAGCGCGACGGCGTTCGAGAGGTTCTTCTGGCCGACGAGCTGCGAGACGAAGGTCTGGCGCGCCGGCGCATCGAAGGCGGCGACGCAGCCGAGCAGGGCCGCGAATACGTACACGTGCCACAGCTCGACGACGCCGGTGACGGTCATGATGCCGAGGGCGAGCCCCAGGGCACCCATCAGGGCCTGCGTGGTCATGAGGATTCGCCGCTGGTCGAAGCGGTCGGCGACGAGCCCGGTGAGCGGCAGCAGGATGAGCTGCGGCCCAAACTGCAGGGCCATCACGATTCCGACCGCGACGGCGTCGTTGTCGGTGAGCTGGGTGAGCACGAGCCAGTCCTGGGCCGTGCGCTGCATCCAGGTTCCGACGTTCGACACGAGAGCGCCGACCGTCCAGACTCGGTAGTTGAAGCCGCCGAGGGAGCGGAACATGGCGCTCACCGGTCGGACAGTGCCCGGATGACGGAGGCCGCCTCGGCGAGGACTCTCCGCTCGGCCGGCGTCAGCTGCTCGAGGCGCAGGAACAGCCACTCGTCGCGGCGCCTCCGGGTCTCGCGCACGACCTCCCGCCCGGAGGCGCTCAGGTGCAGGAGCACCTTGCGCCGGTCGTCGGTCGACGGTTCGCGCTCGATGTAGCCGGCTGCGACCAGGGCGCCAAGGGTGCGGTTCATCGAGGGCAGCGTCACCCGCTCGATCTCGCTCAGCTGGCTGAGCGTCTGCGGCCCGAGCAGCGAGAGCACGCCGAGAACCGTCGTCTGGCCGTCGGTGAGATCGTCGTCGGCCTTCTCCGCTCTGAGCCGCCGGGAGAGCCGGTTGACCGCGACCCTCAGGTCGGAGCTCAGCTCATGGGGGTCGGTTACGCCAGTCATGTTCGCTTAGTCTAACAAATTAGCTACGCTAAGCAAATCGTCTCGGGCGGCGCGCTCGAAGCCGGACCCGGGCGGCCGCCAATACAATGGAGCCGTTCGAGGGAGGAACGGTGATCCAGTTCACTGCGGCACGGCAGGACCACACCTTCACCGACGCGCACGGCGTCACGGTGCACTACTACCAGTGGCGCACGGGCAAACCGCGGGGCATTGTCCAGATCGCCCACGGGCTCGGCGAGTACGCCGCCCGCTACGAACGCCTCGCTCAGGCCCTCGTCAACGCCGGGTACACGGTCTACGCCGACGACCACCGCGGCCACGGCCAGACGGGCCTCGGCCAGCACGACGGCGACTACTCGCGTCTCGGCCGGCTCGGCCCCGGCGGCATGCGCGCCACCGTCGAGGCGGTGCGCGAGATGAGCGCGATCATCCGTGACGAGAACACGGGCGTGCCCCTCATCCTCTTCGGGCACAGCTGGGGGTCGATCATCGTGCAGAAGATCCTCAACGATCACTCCGCTGACTACGACGCGGTTGTGCTGTCCGGCACCGCGTATCGCACCTTCACCCACATGAAGGGCGGCGACCTCAACGCCCGGCATCGCCACCTCGGCGACACGGGCTACGAGTGGCTGAGCCGCGATGAGAGGGTCTCGACGGCGTTTCTCGCCGACGATCTCGCGTTCACCGCCGACGCGGTCAAGCTCTTCGGGGTGCGCGACGCGCTGCGCCTGCTCGGCAAGCCGGCTAAGCGCCTGGGCCGAGACCTGCCGCTGCTCATCCAGGTCGGCAGCGACGATCCGTTCGGCGGCACAACGAGTGCCGAGCTGCTCGCGCAGGCGTACGTCACGCGCTCGCGCCTCACCGATGTCGAGCTCATCGTCTACACCGACGCCAGGCACGAGATCTACAACGAGATCAACTATCCGGAGGTCACCGCTGACCTGCTGAGGTGGATCGACGACCGTTTCGCTCGGGGTAGGTGACCCCGGTCAGCTCCTCGGACAGCGTCCACAGGCGCGCGGCGACCTCCCGATCGGTCGCGGCCTCCGACCGCTTCACGAGCACGGGTGAGCCTTTCAGCTCGCCGCGGCCGGCCGGCCCCACGTAACTGCCGCCGGCAATGTCCGCCGACGCCGCGAACAGTGTCGGAAGGGTCCCCGACGCGGCGTCCTGCGAGATGAGCCTGTTGGCGAGCTTCGCGAGCGCGGTGCCGAGCGGATTCTCCGACTTCTGCAGGTTCGTTGCCGCCCACCCCGGGTGCGCCGCGGTGGCGATCACGGGCGACCCCTCGGCCTCGAGGCGTCGCTGGAGCTCGAGGGTGAACAGCAGGTTGGCGAGCTTCGACTGGCCGTAGGCCTCCCATCGGCGGTACTTGCGGGTGACCCAGTTCGGGTCGGCGAAGTCGATGCGTCCGCCGCGGTGCGCGAGGCTCGCGACGGTCACAACGCGGCCGGAGACCTGCGGCAGCAGCAGGTTGGTGAGGGCGAAGTGACCGAGGTGGTTCGTTCCGAACTGCGCCTCGAAGCCGTCGGCGGTGCGCGAGCGCGGCGGCGCCATGATCCCCGCGTTGTTGATGAGGGCGTGGATGTCGCCGGGAAAGCCTGCGGCGAACTCCCGCACCGAGGCGAGGTCGGCGAGGTCGAGCCGGCGCGCCTCGACGGAGCCGGCGATCGACGCGACCGCATCCGCCCCCCGCATCGCGTCGCGGACGGCGAGAACGACGTGGGCACCCCGGCCGGCTAGAGCGCGGGCGGCCTCGAAGCCGATTCCGCTGTTGCCGCCGGTGACGATGATCGTGTCGCCGGCGAACTCGGGCAGGTCGGCGCTGGTCCAGGGGTGGGGATTCATGACGCAACGCTAGCCTGTGCCTCGCGCCCTAGGCTGGCAACGATGACAACGATCTTCAGCCGCATCATCCGCGGCGAGCTGCCGGCGCGCTTCGTGTGGATCGACGACGCGGCCGTCGCGTTCCTCACGATCGAGCCGCGCTCGCCGGGGCACGTGCTCGTGGTGCCGCGCGTGGAAGTGGACCGCTGGCTCGATGTGGGCGAGGCGACCATGGCCCACCTCATGTCGATCGCCCACAAGATCGGCGAGGCCCAGCGCGAGGAGTGGGGCAGCGATCGCGCGGGGCTGATGATCGAGGGCTACATGGTGCCGCACGTGCACATCCACGTCTGGCCATCGTGGTCGCCCTTCGAGTTCCACCCGACGGGCATCGACCGGGCAGCGCAGCCGGAGGACCTCGAAGAGGCCGCCAGCCGGCTTCGGGCGCGGATGCGCGCGCACGGCCACGGCGACTTCGTGCCGGGAGATTGACGGGGCGTGCGCTTAGGGTGGGTCACGACGAAAGGCAGCACATGCACGGTGAGTTCAAGGTTCCCGGCGGCAAACTCGTCGTCGTCGATCTCGACGTCGTTGACGGCGCGATCGCCAACTTCCGCCTCGCGGGGGACTTCTTCCTCGAGCCGGACAGCGCCCTCGAGGCGATCGATGCCGCGGTCAACGGGCTGCCCGAGTCCAGCGATGCGAAGCGCATCGCCGCGGCCGTGAGGCAGGCGCTGCCCGGCGACGTGCTTATGCTCGGGTTCACCCCGGAGGCCGTCGCCGTCGCGGTGCGCCGCTCGCTCGCCCGGGCCACGAACTGGGGCGACTACGACTGGCAGGTGATCCAGGGCACCCCCTACGCCCCGGTGATGCAGATGGCCCTCGACCAGGTGCTCGCCGAGGAGGTCGGCGCCGGCCGCCGTGCACCAACGCTGCGACTCTGGGAGTGGGATACTCCCGCCGTCGTGATCGGCAGCTTCCAGTCGGTCAAGAACGAGGTCGACCTCGTCAACGCCGACAAGCACGGATTCTCGGTCGTGCGGCGCATCAGCGGCGGCGGTGCGATGTTCATGGAGGCGGGCACGGCCATCACCTACTCGATCTACGCGCCATCCGACCTCGTTCAGGGAATGACCTTCGCCGACTCGTACGCCTACCTCGACGAATGGGTCATCGTCGCACTCAAGTCGCTCGGCATCGACGCCTCGTACCAGCCGCTCAATGACATCACGAGTCCGACGGGCAAGATCGGCGGGGCCGCGCAGAAGCGCCTCGGGACCGGTGCCGTGCTTCACCACGTGACCATGAGCTACGACATGGACGGCGAGAAAATGGTGCAGGTGCTGCGCATCGGCCGCGAGAAGATGAGCGACAAGGGCACGCGGAGTGCCGCGAAACGCGTCGACCCGCTGCGCAGCCAGACCGGCCTCAGCCGCTCGGCGATCATCGACCGCATGGTCGCTACCTTTACCGGCCTCTACGGCTCGACCGCCAGCGACGTCACGCCGGACGAGCTCGAGAGGGCACAGCGCCTGATCGTCGAGAAGTTCGGTACCGACGACTGGCTGCAGCGCGTTCCATAGCGCGCCTGGGCTGGCGCGTCAGGCTCGCGTCTGGAGCGCGGCATACTCGGGATTGCGGCGGAAAAACTCCCGCACGAAGCCGCAGTCGGCGACGACCCGATTGTCGCCGGCGGCGCGGATCTGATCGAGCACCGCGCGCACCATGCCGGCGCCGAGTCCCGTGCCGCGGAGGTGCTCGGCGATCTGGGTGTGGGTCAGGTGAATGGCGTCGCCGCGCACCCGATAGTCGGTGAATCCGACCGGCTCTCCGTCGATGCGATAGAGGTAGCGCTGTTCGTTCGGCTCGTTCTCGACCTCGATGGACATTCTTCCAGCGTACGGTCGGGCGCCGGATCGGGCAACGCGGGTGGGAGAGAATGGACCATGCCCACATCCTGGACCCCGACATCCGCCAATCGGGTCATCCAGGGCGACAACCTCGAGGCCGTCAGCTCGCTGCCGGACGGCGCGTTCACCGCCGTGTACCTCGATCCGCCGTTCAACACGGGCCGAAGCCAGAGCAGGCGATCCACGACGAGCGTGCGCTCAGCGACCGGCGCGATCACGGGGTTCAAGGGCCAGCAGTACGAGCGAATCCGTGGCGACCTGATGAGCTACGACGACCGCTTCGAGGACTACTGGTCGTTTCTCGAGCCCCGCCTCGCGGAGGCGTGGCGGCTGCTCGCCGACGACGGAACGCTGTACCTTCACCTTGACTACCGCGAGGCGCACTACGCGAAGGTGCTGCTCGACGCCTTGTTCGGGCGCGAGTGCTTTCTCAACGAGATCATCTGGGCCTACGACTACGGCGCGAAGAGCAAGAACCGCTGGCCCACGAAGCACGACACGATCCTCGTGTACGTGCGCAATCCAGCCACGTACCACTTCGACTCCACGGCCGTCGACCGCGAACCCTACATGGCGCCCGGGCTCGTGACGCCAGAGAAGGTGGCGAAGGGGAAGCTGCCGACGGATGTCTGGTGGCACACGATCGTGAGCCCGACCGGCAAGGAGAAGACGGGCTACCCGACGCAGAAGCCGGAGGGGGTGGTGCGTCGCATGATCCAGGCGTCGACCCGCGAGGGCGACTGGGTACTCGACTTCTTCGCTGGCAGCGGCACCACGGGCGCCGCGGCGGCCCGGCTCGGCCGGCGATTCGTTCTCGTCGACGAGAGCAGTGCTGCGGTCGACGTGATCCGCAGGCGCCTCGAGAAGGCCAGCATCGTCTTCGACCTGCACGGCTGCATCCGCGACGAGAGTCCGACCGAAGGAGTCCCGTTATGATCGCCGCCCTCTGGATCTGTGCCATCGCGCTCGCAGCCGTGTATCTCGCGACGGGAATCGCGAAGCTCCGCACGCCCGTCGGCACGCTTGCCGCCCGGATGCCGTGGGTGGGCGACTTCTCGGCGTCCCAGGTGAAGGCGATCGGCGTCGTCGAGGTCCTCGGCGCCCTCGGGGTGATCCTGCCGCTCGTCACCGGAATCGCCCCCGCGCTCACCGCCGCCGCCGCGCTCGGGCTCCTCGTGCTGCAGGTCGCCGCGATTCTCGTGCACGTACGCCGGGGGGAGACCCGGCGGCTCGCCGTCAACGTGGTCCTCGCGCTGCTCGCGATCGTCGCTGCCGTGCTCTCCTTCGCGGCCTGAGCCGCGCCTCGCCCGCACGCGGCCTCGCGGAGCAGCGTGGACGGTGCCGTCCGGCGCGTGGCCGGACGGGCGGAGGTGCCCCGTGACCGAGCAGGGGCGCGCCGAAACCGGGCGTGACGACACGCTCCACACCGTCGCACTCGTCGTGGGTGCGGGGCCGACCGGACTCATGCTCGCGAACTGGCTCGGGCGGTGCGGGGTCACGGTGATCGTCGTAGATGGCAAGTCCGGCCCTACGCGGGAATCCAGAGCCCTCGTCGTGCCGGTGCGCAGCAGGGAGATCTACGACCAGCTCGGCGTCGCCGACGAGGCGCTCCGGGCGGTCGTGCCGGTGCGCCAGATCGCCCCCGGGTTCGGTACGCGCGTCGTCGGCCGGATCCCGATCGGCCCACTCGGCCGCGGAACGACTCCGTATTCGAGCCTCTTCGTGCTCGGGCAGAGTCGCAACCAGGAGATCCTCTACGCCCATCTCACGTGGCTCGGCGGCGACGTGCTCTGGGGGCACTCGCTCGACTCCCTCGACACCGGCAACGCGGAGAGGGTGCTCGCGAGCGTGAGCGGCCCGTAGGGGGCCGCGAGCATCGAGGCGCGGTCACTGCGTCGGGGCCGGCGGTAGCGGGTCCGCGATTCGCCGGCTGGCCGGCATCCGGCAACACCGGCCTCCAAGATGCCCACAACCTTGCTCTCGCCCTCCTCGACGTATTGGCGGGGCGCGCTCCGGAGTCGTGGCTCGACCGGTACGAGGCCGAGCGTCGACCGGTCGCTGTGCCTCTCGTCGGCACCGCCGACCGGGTTTTCGCGGTGATCACCTCGGAGGTGCTGGGCGCCCGCGTCGGGCGCCGTCTGCCGTTTTCCGGCGACAACCTCGCGGCCCTGCGCAGCGCGAGTTGGCAGGTGCACGCCTGCGGTGCCGTCGACCCCGCTCGCGTCGCCGACCTCGCCGACCGGCTTGGGCTCCCGGTGCATGTGTTGTGCCCGCCCTCGACGAGGCTGCTGCGCGCGGGGTTCTTCTGCTTCGTGCGGCCCGACGGTTTCGTCGCGGCCGAGGCCGCGGCATCCGAGGCGGCCGGAGCCTTCCGCGCGGCGATAGCGGGCGGTGCTGCCGCCGGACGTGCCTAGGCCGAGTCGCGGACAACGAGGCTCGTCGGCAGGATGCTCTCCCGCTCGACCGGGTCGCCGCGCAGCAGGGCGAGCAGGTTCTGGGCCATCCGCATCCCCATCTCGGTCGACGGCTGATGCACCGTCGTGAGCTTGACGTCGGTGCTCGTCGCGGCGGGGCTGTCGTCAAAGCCGACCACGCTGACCTGCCCGGGCACGGCGATTCCCCGCTCGCGCAGCACCGACAGGGCGCCTATGGCCATCATGTCGCTCGCGACGAAGACCCCGTCGAGCCGCGGATCGCGGTCGAGCAGTTCGCGCATGGCGCTCGCGCCGCTCGCGAGGGTGAAGTCGCCGTGGGCGATGAGGTCGGTCGCGATCCCGGCGCCGCCGAGGGTGTCCTGCCACCCGGTGGTACGGTCGATCGGGGCCTGCATGTCGGCAGGACCGGCGATCGTCGCGATCCGGCGGCGTCCCCTGTCGATGAGGTGCCGTGTGGCCTGCGCGGCGCCAGCGGCGTTGTCGACGTCGACGAAGTAGTTGCTGTGCTGTTCCGGATGGAACGGACGGCCACCGAAGACGACGGGGATCGTCGCGTCGAGCTCGGAGAAGAACTCGGTGTCGGAGTGGTGCGAGACGACGATCGCGCCGTCGACATTGCCACCGAGCAGGTACTTCTTCGTTTTCACCGAGGGGGAGGTGCGGCTCGCGAGCTGCAGGTTGAGCACGTAGTCGCTCGACTCCAGCGCCCTGGTGATCCCCTGCACGATCGCCGCAAAGAACGGGTCGCCGAAGAACCGGGCCGCTTCCTCCGGAACGATGAGGGCGATGGCCATCGTGTGCCGGCTCGCGAGCGACCGTGCGGCACGGTTAGGCACGTAGTCGAGCTTCTCGATCGCGGCATTGACGGCATCCACCACGCCGGGACGCACCTGCGTCGACCCGTTCACGACGCGCGACACGGTCGATCTCGAGACCCCCGCGGCGGCGGCGACGGCCTCGAGGGTCGGCGCGGCGCGGCGCGTGGCGTGGTGGGCGGCGATCATGGCTGAATTATAGGGTGGCGGCCGCTAGAGCCTTCGTGCCCGAATGATGTCCCGGTACGCCAGCGCGCTGTCCTTGGGGGTGCGTGCCTGCGTGTCGTAGTCCACCCGAACGATGCCGAAGCGCTTCTCGTACCCCCAGGCCCACTCGAAATTGTCCATGAGCGACCAATAGAAGTAGCCGCCAACGGGAACCCCCTGGTCGATCGCATCGAGGATCGCGGCGAGGTGGTCGCGCAGGAACCCGACCCGGTCGCCGTCGTGCACGAGGCCGTCGCCGGAGACGACATCGGCGTAGGCCGCGCCGTTCTCGGTCACGTAGATGCCGGTACCGGTCGGCTCCGTGTAGTCGGTATGCACGCGGCAGAGCAGGCGGGTGAGTCCCTCTGGCTGCACCTCCCAGTCCATGTCGGTCACCGGCAGGCCGCGCGGATGCCAGTGGACGCCGTCGGCGGCGGGGAACGGCGATCGCTTGGGGCGCTCGGATGGAGCCGCGTTTCTCTCCGCGAGCGGCCCTGGCCGTGCGCCCACCAGCTCCCCGTGGTAATAGTTCACCCCGAGAACGTCGATCGGGGACTGGATTATCTCGAGGTCGCCCGGCTGCACGACGGCGTCGAACCCGAGTCCCGCGACATCCTCCAGCACGTCGCTCGGGTAGGAGCCGCGGAAGAGGGGATCGAGGAAGAAGCGGTTGAACTGGCCGTCGATGCGGCGGGCCGCGTCGCGGTCGCCTGCGTCATCAGCGTCCACCGGATCGGCGACGGTGAGGTTCAGGGTGATCCCGAGCTCGAGCGTCTGGTCGCGCGCGCGCAGCTCCCGCACCGCCAGCCCGTGGGCGAGCAGCAGGTGGTGTGCGGCGGCGAGCCCGGCGGCGGGGTCCTGCCTGCCCGGTGCGTGCTCGCCCGCGATGTAGCTCAGAAAAGAGGAGCACCACGGTTCGTTGAGTGTGGTCCACGCGTCGACCCGGTCGCCGAGAGCGTCGTGCACGCTCGCCGCGTACTCGACGAAGCGGTAGGCGGTGTCGCGGTGGGCCCAGCCACCACTCGCCTCGAGGGCCTGCGGCATGTCCCAGTGGTACAGGGTGAGCCACGGCTTGATGTTCTTCCCGAGCAGCTCGTCGACGAGCCGCGAGTAGAAGTCGAGCCCCTTCCTGTTCACCGGTCCGCCATCCGGCCGCACCCGCGACCACGACGTCGAGAACCGGTAGGTCTGAAGGCTCAAGTCGGCCATCATCACGACGTCGTCGGCGTAGCGGTGGTAGTGGTCGCAGGCCACGTCGCCATTGTCACCCCGCACGACCGCCCCTGGGACGCGCGCGAACGCGTCCCAGATCGAGTCGGTGCGCCCGTCCTCATGAGCGGCCCCCTCGATTTGGAAGGCGGCCGTCGCCGCCCCGAAGAGGAAGCCCGTCGGGAAGGCGCGCCCGGGTGCGTCCTGCGGGTCCGGCGCCTGCGTGATGTCGAATATCTGGGTCATCCCTTTACCGCTCCCTGCATGATTCCGGACACGAGTTGTTTGCCTGCCACCACGAAGAGGATGAGCAGGGGGATCGTCGACAGCAGCACCCCGGCGAGCACGATGGAGTAGTCGATGAAGAAGTTGCTCTGCAGCAGCGACAGCGCGACGGGAAGCGTCGGATTCGTGCTGTCGAGGATGATGAACGGCCAGAAGAAGTTCGTCCACGTCGCGATGAAGATAAATAGGGCGAGCATCGCCGCGGCCGGCCGGGAGGCCGGAACGCCGACGTGCCAGAAGGTGCGGATCATGCTGGCGCCGTCGACGCGCGCGGCCTCGATGAGCTCGTCGGGCAGGGTCTGGCTGAGGTACTGCGTCATCCAGAACACCCCGAAGGCCGAGACGAGGGCGGGGAGGATGACGGCGAGGATGTTGCCGCTGAGGCCGAGCCACTGCGACATTGCAATGAACAGCGGCACGATCCCGAGCTGGGTCGGCACAGCCATGGTCGCGATGACGAAGACGAGCAGGACCTTGCTCCCCCGGAAGCGCAACTTCGCGAAGGCGTAGCCGGCGAGGGTCGAGAAGAACACGACCGAGGCGGAGACGACCGTCGAGACGATGATGCTGTTGGCGAGGGCCTTCCAGAAGTTGACGCTCGGATTCTGGATCACCTGGGCCGCGTTGCTCAGGAAGTTGCCGCCGGGGAGCCAGTCGATGTCCTGCCTGTTGATCGTCGTCGAGTCGCCGCTGCCGATCAGGAACGACCAGTAGAGCGGGAACAGCGCCGAGAGGATGACGACGATCAGGAACACATAGCCGAGCACGGTCGGCTTGTTGCTCGAGAGCGCCTTGGCCCGTCGCCGCGCGCGCCGGGCCCTCGCGGTCGGCGCGGGCGCGCGGGGCGGGGTCGGGGTCGCGGGAGAGGGTGTCGCCCGCTCGGTGGTTGCGGTCATTTGCCTGCCCTGCTTCCGCTGCTCGCGATCGTGCGGGTGGCGGCGAGGTTGATCAGCCCCACGACGATGATGATGAGAAAGAGCAACCAGGCGGCGGCTGCCGCGCGGCCGAACTGGCCGCCGCCGGCCGGTCCGAATCCCTGGTTGTAGATGTACATGGTGATGGTGAGCCACTGGTTGCTCGCCCCGCCGGTGCCGGCCGAGTCGTACATCCGGGGCTCATCGAAGATCTGCAGCCCGCCGATGGTCGAGGTGATGATGACGAAGATCAGGGTCGGGCGGAGCGACGGGATCGTGATGGAGAAGAACTGGCGCAGCCGGCTCGCGCCGTCGAGCATCGCCGCCTCGTAGTAGTCGCGCGGCACCGCCTGCATTGCGGCGAGGAAGATCAGTGCGTTGTACCCGGTCCAGCGGAAGTTGACCATCGTCGCGATCGCAAGGTGGCTGGGGATGACTTCGGAGTGCCAGCCGACCGGGTCGAGCCCGATGCGGCCGAGCGCGTTGTTCACGAGGCCGTACTGGTCGCCGAACATGTTGCTGAAGATGAGGGCGACGGCGACGGGGGCGACGACGTAGGGCACGAGCACGCCCATGCGCCAGAAGGTCTTCGAGCGAAGGTTCTGGTCGAGGACCGCAGCGATGGCAAGGGCGAGGATCACCTGCGGGATCGCGGAGAGCAGGAAGATGCTGAAGCTGTTGCGGAGCGCTACCCAGAACCGGTCCTGGCCGAGCACCCATTCGAAGTTGCCGAGTCCGACGAACCCGCCCTGGCCGCCGATGATGTGCCAGTCGTAGACCGAGACGTAGGCGGTGTAGAGCAGGGGGAAGAAGCCGGTGAGGCCGAAAAGAAGGAAGAAGGGCGAGATGTAGAGGTACGGCGAGATCTTTACGTCCCAGCGGCTCAGGGAGTGGCCGAACGCGATGCGCCTGATCTGGCGTTCCTCAACCAGTGACTGCGTTGTCATAGTGTCCTCGGGGTGGGGCTATCGGGATGGGGGGCCGGGCCGCGGAGTCGCGGCCCGGCCCTGAGCGGGCTTTTCGGCCAGGGGCTTCGATTGGCCCTGCGCCTCGACTAGCCGAGTGCTTCGACGTCGGAGACGAACTGCTCCCACGACGCGTCGGCATCCTGCGTTCCGTCGACATCGACACGGGTGATCGCATTCTGCAGGGCGTCCATTACGGGGAAGTACATCACTCCCTTGTACGGGGCGACCGCGATCGCGGCCGAGCGGTCGGAGAAGATCTCACCGGTCGGCGCGTCGTTGAAGTACGGTCGGGTTGCGGTGAGCAGCGAGTCCTCTTCGTAGAGGCTCACCTGGCTCGGGAAGTTACCGGTCGTGGTGAACGCCTTGAGCTGCTGCTCGGGGTCGGTCAGCCAGTCGGCGAAGTCCTTTGCGGCCTCGGTGTGCTTTCCCTGGGCGGGAACCGTCAGGTACGAGCCGCCCCAGTTGCCTCCGCCATTCGGGAAGACGTTCGCGACGTCCCATCCCTCGACCTCGGGGGCGTTGCCCTCGATGACGCCCAGCATCCAGCTCGGGCACAGCATCGTCGCGAATGCGCCATTGGCGAATCCGGCCGACCAGTCGTCGCTCCACTGCGAGAGGTGCGCGGAGAGCTCGGGGCTCGCGTCGAGAACCTGGTTGTAACTCTCCTCGACGACCGGGTTCGTCGTGGCGATGATGGTGCCGTCGGCCGACTCGAGCGTCTCCTCCTCCTGGTTGAGGATGCCCTGCAGGACAGCGCCGGTCGAGTCGAACCACGCCGCGTCGCTTTCCTCGACGAACTTCTCCCCCGCCGCGAAGTAGGCATCCCAGTCGCCGTCGATCATGGCCGCGACCTCGTCGCGGTCGGTCGGCAGCCCGGCCTCGGCGAACAGGTCGGAACGGTAGCAGATGGCCTGCGGGCCGATGTCGGTTCCGTAGGCGATGAGGCGGCCGTCGGCGTCGGTGGCCGCGTCGGTCTTCCACTGCACCCAGCGGTCGGCTACCTCGTCGTTCGAGAGGTCGTGAAGTTTGTCGGAGTACTGCAGCAGCTCGGCGAACCAGTCGATCTCAACCGCTTCGACGTCGGCAAGGCCGGAGCCGGCACCGAGCTTCGTGAAGTAATTCGTGCGCGCATCGCCAGAGGTGGCGGCCTTGTTGTGCACGATCTCGATGCCGGTGAGCTCGGTGTACTCGGCGAGCATCTCGTCGGTGTAGCCGAAGTCATTGAATGTCGCGAGGGTGAGGGTCGTCGGCTCCTCGCTCGATGCGGTCGTGCTGGTGCTGCAGCCAGAGGCCAGTAGTGCGAATGCGGCTGCGCCGGCGATGGCGGCAATGGTCGTGCGACGTGATCTGCTCACGGTCACTCCTTTGTGTGCGTGGGGATGGGGAGACGAATGGGAGCGCTCTCACCCAGGGGTCTGGGAGCGCTCTCACGACGTCGCGGCAACAGTACTCATCGCCGAACGGCCCTGTCAATAGCGGTTTGAGAGCGCTCTCACTCGTGATGCGACCGTGATGCGACCGTGATGGGACCGTGATGCGGCCGGGTCCCGCCGTGTTCGTGTGCGCCAGGCGTCGCTGATTCGCTCTCCCGCGGTCATTGTTCGCCCGCGCAGGTGCGATTACCACCGCGCC
>Ga0105047_10006816_pt1 | contig 19315 bp, 23 predicted proteins | sample MAT04_FD_78384 | JGI IMG/M metagenome (GOLD analysis project Ga0105047, IMG submission 78384) | Freshwater microbial communities from Lake Fryxell liftoff mats and glacier meltwater in Antarctica - MAT-04 (megahit assembly) | ecosystem: Environmental > Aquatic > Freshwater > Ice > Liftoff... | reverse complement strand
GTCACCAGAGCTTGCCATCGCCTGAAGATCGACATCTGGTCCCGCGATCCGCATGGCTTTGGACAATGCGGGTCAGGTCACACGGCGTTGTTGCAGAACTCTGACTGTGGAGGATTCACATCATGAATCCATGCGGTTAGACAGGTGGCTTGCGTATTCCGGGGCATCCGGCCACTCATTCCGACAACATCCGGCCACCTATTCCGGGGTATCCGGCCACCTGTGACGCGTTGCCGTGAAGCAGTGGATCTGGGGTGTCAGGTTAGATGGTTTTGGTCATCCATTTTGGCGATTGTTTTTCGCATGGACTGCCCTTCGAGTTCGAGGCGGTAAGCGTTGTGAACGATGCGGTCGAGGATGGCATCCGCGAAGGTTGGTTCACCGATGACGTCATGCCAAGCTTTGATGGGTAGCTGGCTGGTGATCATGGTTGATCCGCGGCCGTAACGCTCTTCGACGATCTCCATCAGATCGCGGCGCTGCGTGGCGGTCAACCGGTCCGGTCCTCAGTCATCGAGGATCAGCAGCTGTGCTTTCGTGATGCTGCGGAACAGGCGGGGGAAGCGCCCGTCGCCATGGGCCAGTTCCAACTCTTCGAAGAGGCGCGGCAAGCGCCTGTAGACCACGGTAACGCCGTGACGACAGGCCGCTTGCGCCAATGCGCAGCCAAGCCAGGTCTTGCCGACCCCACAGGGGCCGGTGATGATCTAGTTACGCTTATCTGTGATCCATCTGCCCGAGAGCAGGCGCTGGAACAGCGCCTTGTCGAGGCCGCAGCGCGCGCGGTAATCGACATCTTCCGGGCAAGCGCCCACATGGCGCAGCCTGGCAGAGCGCACCCGTGCCTCGAAGCGTTTTGTCTCACGGCTGGCGACCTCTCGGTCGACGAGCAGGCCAAGCCATTCGGCGTGGCTCAGATCGGCTGCTGCGTCCTGCATCTGCAGTTCGGCAAAGGCCTGGGCCATGCCGTCGAGTCGCAGGGCCTTCAGATGATCAAGGGTTGGGTGGTCAAGCATTGTATTCCTTTCAATGGAAGTAATCGGCGCCACGGATGTTGGGGTGGGTAATGCCAGGCTCCTCCGTGGCGCGGGTGCGGGGCTTGCTCTCCAGCCCATTCTTCAGAATGGATTGGAGCGATGAGTAGGATCTGGCATTGATCTCCAGCGCACGACGGCACGCGGCATCAAGGCGGTCTGGGCCGAACTTGTCAGCCAGACGGATGACGCCGAGACAGGTGTCGATTGCGATGTGGTAATCGAGCCCGGCCCGGCACTTCTTCCATTCCGCGTAGACGTAGGGGGCCACCGGCAGCGGCTTCAGGGCTGGCTTGTCCAGCTGCACAAACAGCTGCCGTCGGCTGGCCCCAAGATGGCGCGAGACTTTGTCGTTGAGCCGATCAAGCAGTGGGTGGATGGCCGTGTTCACCTCGGCGAGGCTGAAGAACTGACGATTGCGCAACCGCGCCAAAATCCAGCGCTCGACCAGCAAAATCGCCCCCTCGACCTTGGCCTTGTCCTTGGGTTTGTGCGGCCGCGCGGGCACAACGGCCGTGTCGTAATGGCTGGCCATATCCGCGTAGGTCCGGTTGATAGCCGGATCATGAAAGCAGGCCTTTGTGACCCCGGCCTTCAAGTTGTCGGACACGATCTGCGCCGTCACACCCCCGAAGAAGTCAAAGGCGCGCACACGGCTCGCGATCCAGTCAGGCAGGGATTGCGTCCAGGTCGCCTCCGCAAAGGTGTAACTCGAGGCGCCGAGCGTCGTGACGAACAGTTGTGCCGTGCGCACCTCCCCGTTCTGGGGGTCAATTACCTCGATCGTGTGCCTTGCATAATCGACGAATAGCCGTTCGCCCGCTGGATGACACTGTCGCATCACCGGCGACAGCTTGCCTTCCCATCGCGTGTAAAGTTCGCAAAACCGGGAGTAGCCATATCCCTCGGGGTGACCGGCGCGATATTCCTCCCATAGCAGCGACGGCGTCACGCCCTTACGCCGCAACTCCCGGTAGATATGTGCCCAGTCAGGCTGGGTCGCGCGGTTCGCAACATCGCGCGCCGTGCGTGGTTAAATCAGGCGCTCAAGGTCCGTATCGGACATCTCTGGCGGCAGTGGCCAGCTCAGATCAACCTCGGCAGCGCGAACCAGATAGGCCTGAACCGTTGTACCCCCAATCGTCAGGCTGACTCCAATTTTGCGGGTCGAAACACCCTCGGCTGACAGGCGCAAAACATCTCGTCTCTTCCGCATCGGCAATCTCTTCATCAGGCTTCCTTCGTGCCAAAAAGGCCGGAAGGTAGCCGGTTACAGATCGCCTCACAGCATCACATCACAGGGTGGCCGGATGCTCCGGCATCAGTGGCCGGATAAAATCGGAATAGGTGGCCGGATACTTTCGGAACCGGTGGCCGGATCACCCCGGAATACGCACAGGTGGCATTAGCAAGCCATCACCCGCCCGCTACCGCATCACGAACTGGTCCTGCTACAGTGCTTCCTTATGTAAGCGGGGGTCGCTGTTGATCCATTGCCCGGCAGCGCATGCCTTCATGCGTGAGAGGGTGGCTGGACAAGGACATGACCTGGCTCGCGCCGCATGATGGCCGCCCCGGTCGTCCTGCGGCGTTCTCCGAAGCAGCAATGCAGTTCTGTCTGACGATCAAGGTTTTGTTCAAGCTGCCGTTGCGACAAGCGACCGGGATGGTGGCCAGTCTGCTGAAGTTGGCGAACCTGGACCGGACCGTGCCGGATTACACGACCCTTGCCGTCCGTTGCCCGGCAGGCGCATCCAAAGGATGCTGCCGAGAGGGGCAAAGTCACTCGCCGTCCAGATCCCGTATCGGCGTGCCGATGGCCCTCTCAACCAGCTCGTGGACAGCACCGGGATCAAGTTCCTCGGCGATGGCGAGTGGCAGGCGCGCAAGCACGGCGTTAAGGGCCGACGCCAGTCGTTGCCCGGCAACGGTTTGCCTTCAAACCGTGAGAGGGGGCGCAAGGTGCATCTGGCCATGGATACCGCCACTTCGGACATCCGGGCGGTGGAATTCACCCCCAGCAGCGATGGCGACAGTCCGGTCTCGCCGGAACTGCTGGACCAGATCCCCGAAGGTGAAGAAATCGACACCGTGACCGCTGATGGGGCATACGACACGCGCCGTTGCCCCACTGCCATCATCGACCGCGAGGCCACCGCGATCATCCCGTCCCGCAAGGACGGTCGGCCATGGAAAGAGGACTGCCCGGCCGCAATTGCCAGAAACGAAACCCTGCGCGCCACCCGGCACTACGGCAGGCATTCTGGAAACGCTGGACCGGATACCACGCCCGAAGCCGGATCGAGGCGAAGATGCGCTGCTTGAAAGCCTTCGGAGAGCGCATCGCTGCCAGACACCCCGACAGCCAAACCGCCGAAATCCAGATACGCGTCGCACTGATGAACCGCTTCTCGGCCCTCGGTACGGCCGAGATCGTTCGCGTGGGCTGATGATTTCGGGGAAAAGGGCTGTCATGCCTCACGCGAGAGTTGCGCAACGCCCACCCGCGCAGCGCCGCATACGGTCGGTCAACGGAAAGGAAGGTGGATTTGTGCATGACATGCCTCCGGAGATTTGACCTGCACCTTTTGCCGTGGCAATCCTTCTGCATGATCGCGTTCCGCTGCCCGTCCTGTTTCAGTTGTTTCACTCGTGCTGCATGTGCCTCCCGCGCAGGGCGGCAAGGGTGAAACACTCTGGGGAAAACGTTGTGGTTTTTCGATAAGGAGCCCGACGATCTCGTATGAGCACTTGCCACGGCACGTTTCTTCGGCAGAAGTTATCTGAGCGGTAACATCGGGGGGCATGCACATCTGCATCTGGGTTGCTCGGGGCGCGGGTGGGGCGATTGTGTTCTTTGCGCGCGCTGTCACTGCGGTTCAGGCAGTCTGGACGGGAACCGACCCGACGCTTGACCGCCAGCGCGTCTATTTCGCCAATCACGCCAGCCACGGTGATTTCATCCTTATATGGTCGGCCCTGCCACCACGTCTGCGCAAGAAGGTGCGACCGGTCGCTGGAGCAGATTACTGGGGCAGGGACCGTCTGCGCCGCTTTGTCGGGTTGGATGTGTTCAACGCGATCCTGATCGCCCGCAATGGTGATGAACGCACTGTCGATCCCGTCGCGCAGATGGCCGGGGCGCTTGATCAGGGTGCGTCGCTGATCGTGTTTCCCGAAGGTACCCGCAACCTGACTGACGAGTTGCTTTTGCCGCTGAAAAGCGGGTTATACCATCTGGCGCGGTCGCGCCCCGACATTGATCTGGTGCCGGTCTGGATCGAGAATCTGAACCGCGTCCTGCCCAAGGGAGCGATCATTCCGGTGCCTCTGATGTGCAGGGTGATCTTCGGCGCCGCCCTGCGATTGCCCCCCGAGGATACCAGAGACGAATTTCTGGCGCGGGTGCGGGACGCGTTGCTGGCGCTGAGCCCGAAGGCAGAGGCTGGCAGATGACTGACACCCAATCCGACCTGTTCGTGGTGATAGCCGGAATCGGTGGTGTTCTGGTCATCGCAAGCCTCGTCGGCCTTGTGCTTAAGCGCCGCCTGTCGCCCGATGGGCGCAACGAGGCGATCGAGAACCTGAACGCCCGCATCCGTGCGTGGTGGGTCATGGCCATTGCCATTTCCATTGCCTTTCTGGGCGACCGCACCGGCGTCATCATCCTGTTCGCGCTATGCTCGTTCGCGGCCCTGCGCGAATTCATGACGCTCACCAACGCGACCCGCGCCGATCACAGGTCGCTGGCGGCAGTGTTCTTTATCGTTCTGCCCGTGCAGTATTATCTGGTCTGGGTACAGTGGTACGGGATGTTCTCAATTTTCATTCCTATCTGGGTGTTCCTGTTTCTGCCCATCGTTTCGGCCCTGTCGGGCAACACGCGCAATTTTCTGATCCGGGTGGCCGAAATGCAATGGGCGCTGATGATCTGCGTCTTCTGCGTGTCGCATGTGCCGGCTCTGCTGAACCTGACAATTCCGGGATATGAAGGGCGTGGCGTTCTGCTGATCGCGTTTCTGGTGATCGTGGTGCAGCTCAGCGACGTGCTGCAGTATGTCTGGGGCAAGATGGTTGGCCGCCGTAAGATCGCGCCGCTCCTGTCGCCCTCAAAGACCGTTGAGGGGTTCATCGGCGGCAGCCTGTCTGCGACGCTGATCGGAGCGGGCCTGTGGTGGATGACCCCCTTCTCGCCGGTTCAGGCAGGCCTGATGAGTTTCGCCATCACCCTGATGGGCTTTCTCGGCGGTCTGGTCATGTCGGCCATCAAGCGCGATCGGGGTGTGAAGGACTGGGGGCACAGCATCGCGGGGCATGGCGGCTTCATTGATCGGCTGGATTCGGTGATTTTTGCCGCACCCGTGTTCTTCCACTTGAACCGCTATTTCTGGAGCGTGACCTGACCATGAACCTTGCCCGGCAAGGCGCGGTTCACATGGCAGGCGCGTTTCTGGCCATGGGCGGCTGGGCGGTGTTCGCCAACCGCGCCCATGCCTTTCCGGAACCCCTGTTCGCGGGCGTCGTGCAAGGTACGGTCTCGGCCCTCATAACTTTGTCGCTGAAGCGGATCATCGAGGCGGTGTCGGCACGACTGACCGGGCATGTGGCGCTGGTCGTGCCACTTATCGTGGCGGCTTGCTTATCGCTTGCGCTGCTGGTGACGCTGCACAGCCTTGCCGGAACGCCCGAGATTGCAGCGACCATCTCCGTACCGTTGAGCGTTTCGTCTGGCTATGCCTTCATCTACAGCCTTGCTTTGTGGAGATCACGATGACCGAGGTACAGAACCGTCGTCCGCTGGCCAGCCGTCAGACCAGCTGGGCCGGCCGCCTCTCGCGGTGGTTGGCGGGCACACGTGTGACCCCCAACCAGATCTCCATTGCCGGAATGGTTGCGGCGCTGATCGCCGGTGGATGCTTGTGGGCCGCAGGCGGCACGACCGGGACGGGGCGGTGGGTGCTGCTGCTGGCGGCGGCGCTGTTCACGCAGATGCGGCTGCTCTGCAACCTTTTCGATGGGATGGTTGCGATAGAGTCCGGTCGTGCCGCGCCCGACGGCGGCTTCTGGAACGAATTTCCCGACCGCATCTCCGATATGCTGATCCTGATGGGCGTAGGGCTGTGCGTGGGCGACCCGGCGCTTGGTTGGGCCGCCACCGCATGTGCCTTTCTGACCGCCTATGTCCGCGAACTGGGCATTAACACGGGCGCGGGCGCGGATTTTACCGGACCAATGGCCAAGCAACACAGGATGGCACTGGTGACGCTGGCTGCGATCGTCAGCATCGCCGAGCCGCTTTGGACCGGCACCGGCCAGGTGCTGTGGCTGGCCTTGTGGGGGATAGCGATCGGCGCCGCCCTGACCGCCCTGCGGCGATCCGTTCGCCTTGTGGGCAAGTTACGCAAGGGCGTGCGATCCGAGTAGGCCTTGCTGACAATGGCCAAGCTGCACGAAATTGTGGATGTCATTCTCACCTGACGGCATCAAGATCTGCAAAGCGCGCGCTCTGCCCGAGCACCTGCCGCGTACCCTGCGCATCATTGAGCCCAACAGCATTACCTGCCCGTGCGGTTGCGGCGACATGGTGCGGATCGGCGAAGACCGGACCGAGCGGCTGGATTATATCCCCGCACGTTATCGGGTGATCGTCTCTGTCCGCCCCAGGTATGCCTGTCCGAAGGGGCGCACGGGGGTCGTGCAGGCCAAGGCTCCGGCGCATCTGCTGGAGGGCAGTTGGCCGACCGAAGCGCTGCTGGCGCAGATCGCCGTGTCCAAGCATTCCGAACACCTGGCCCTGAACCGGCAGGCGGTGGTCATGGCGCGGCCTGGTGTGCCAATCGACCGGTCGGTTCTTGCGGATCGGATGGGCCGGACGGGTGCGCTGATAGCACCAGTCGTGGACCGCATGGCGGTGCTGCTGAAACAGGGCAGCACCCGGCTCCATTTCGACGAAACCACCGCCCCGGTTCTGGATCCGGGGCGTGGCAAGTCGAAAACGGGCTATCTTTAGGCCGTTCTGCGCGACGACCGCGGCTGGAATGGCCCTGCGCCACCGGGCGTGGTCTTTCACTATCGCCCCGGGCGTAAAGTCGAATATGCCGCCGAAATATTGGACGGCTTCAACGGCACGATCCAAGTCGACGCCTATGGTGGCTATACGCAACTGGCCACGCCGAAGCGCATGGGCGGCGAGCCGTTGCAGCTGGCGTTTTGCTGGGCACACGGGCGAAGAAAGCTGATCGCCGCTAAACCCAGGAAAGGCTCGCCCATCGTGGACGAGGCGCTGTTGCGCGTTGCCGCGCTTTATAAAGTCGAGGATGCCAGGAGGTGGTCGGCGTCGCGCTTACGTTGCTTGCGCCGTTCGGCCCTGGCCTTGGCACGGCTTGCCTTGGGCTGTGCGGGGGGGGGCTGCATCCGTTCTGAGGGTGCCCTGTTCAATCGCCACAGCTTCATCGTCAGTCCGCATCCGTCGCCGGCATCGCATCGCCTTTTCATGGTCAGCCAGACGGCCTGTCCCGGCATCGTGGTCAAGGCCGCATCCTCCTGCCCGCCCCGCAAGGCGACGGCGACCGCTGCGGCCCGCGATACCTGAATTGCAGCCCGCAGGCCGCCTGCGAGGGTATCGCCCGGCCTGCACCGTGCCCGCAACAGCGCCCTTTTGCCGGGCATGCGGCGTGCAGCGCAAGCTTTTGCGGCCGGATCGCGACCAAAGCGGCCGAGCCATCCGACCTGCCGTCGTCATGCCCGCTGAACTTCGCCAGGGTCAGCGCCGGTTTCTGGCCGTGGGTGACCAAAGCGTGCCCCCATTCAACCGAACTCACTTTGCAACCCGATATGTTCCAGTTCAACTGCCTGCTCCGGGGCTTGGTCATCCCAGTGGCACACCACCCGGATCTTTCGGGTTCGGTTGCAGGGCCATTCAGCCAGGCCCCGATGTGCTGCCAAAAGGCCAACCGGTCGATCAATTGATCCGGTTTTGTTGTGCAAATGGCCTGACAGTCGGGGTTCCCCTGGCCCCGAACAGACCAGAGCGTGCCCGCGTTTGAATGGATTCAGATATTCAGTCTGCAATCAGAGGCAGCGTTTGCCCTTGCAAATACGTGCGGATTGCAAGGCGAATTCAATTGAATGCGGGCACGCTCTATCCGTGCCGTTCAGGTTTCTCAAACCATATCAGCGCGCAAGGGTCCGCAATACACGCGCGCAAACCGGGCAATCGCGGACATGTCTCATCTGCGAAGCATTCATGCCCGATCAGCGACTTGCAACCGGCGATGCCATTGCCGGGTGTCAGCAGTGGGCGCGAAACCGGTCAACGATGATGTCCAGCACATCAGCCGGGTCGCGCTGCCACCAGTCCCTTGCTGAAAAAATTTCCACTTCGCATGGGCCGACATAGCCCGCCCCTTCCACAGCGCCACGCAGCGCACGCAGGTCGGCCACGCCATCGCCCATCATGCCACGGTCCAAAAGCATATCCGTGGTGTTTTCCAGCCAGTCGCAAAGGTGATAGCCAAAGATTCGGCCCGTCGTCCGTTGCAGGGTCTGGGCAAGCCGCGTGTCCCACCAGACATGATAGACATCCACGGCAACGCCGAGGTTGGGCGCGCCGATCTGATCGCAAAGATCAAAGGCCTCGGCGGTGGTGAACAGGCAGGTGCGGTTGCCGCCAAACATCGGGTTCAGCGGTTCCAGCGCCAGACCGACGCCACGGTCGGCCGCATAGGGGGCGATGCGCGACAGGCGGTCTGCCAGGATCTTGCGGGTTTCCAGAACGCCCCTTGTGCCCGGTTCGGTGCCGCCTGTCACGACGGTCAACATCGGTGCGCCAAGTGCTGCGGCCATGTCGATGCTGGCCCTGACCGCGTCGCCGCCGCCTGCATCGCGGCCGACGATGAATGGCGTGCGGCACAGGCCGCTGACCTGCATGCCCGCGGCCCGGACGCGGTTTCCGATATCCACCGCGCGCGCGCCGATTTCGCGCCGCCAGAACACGATGCCGCCATAGCCGCGTGCGGCACAGGCGTCGATCACGCGTTCAGGCGACCAGCCGGCGCCGTGTCCCTCAAGGTTATGGCCAAGCGTGGCCGTGTTGAGGGCCAGCGCCGAATGGTCACGGCTGAAGTCGCGCATGTCAGGCGCCGTAAAGGGTCAGCAGCGATTTCATCCGCTGGACAGCAAGGTCGGGCTTGCGCAACAGTCCGCAGCCATCGGCGAGGCGGAAAATTTCGGTGAAATAGGGCAGGGGGCGGGTGGCCTGGGCACCGTTCAGCATGATGAAATGATCTTGAAAGCCGTTCAACCAGGCCAGAAAGACCACGCCTGTCTTGTAAAACCGGGTGGGGGTGCAAAAGATCAGGCGGGCCAGCGGCACAGTCGGGTCAAGCGTGGCACGAAAGGCTGCCGTGTCGCCCTGACCCAACCGCTGCACTGCATAGGCGGCTGCGGGGGCCAAGGGGTCAAAGATACCCAGCAGGGCGTGGGAATACCCCAGCGCGTCGCCCTCGATCAGTTCGGGATAGCTGAAGTCATCGCCCGTGTACATGCGGACCCCGGCGGGCAGGCGGCGGCGCATCAAGATTTCCTTGTCCTTGTCCAGAAGCGAAATCTTGATGCCATCCACCTTGGTCTGATTGGCGGAAATCACCGCCAGTGCGGTTTCCATGGCGGCGTCAAACGACGTGTCACCCCAATAGCCCGCCAGATCCGGGTCGAACATCGGACCCAGCCAGTGCAGGATCACCGGATGGTCGCAGGCGGCCAGAACGTCGGAATAGACCTTGATGTAATCCTGCGGCCCTTTGGCTATGCGCACCAGCGCACGGCTGGCCATCAGGATGATCCGCCCGCCGACCTTTTGAATGGCCTCGACCTGGGTCAGATAGGCGCGGCGACATCGTCGAGGCTCGCCACATCGGCAGGGTTCAGATGGTCGGTGCCGCACCCGTTGGCCACCAGAGCGTCGGGCAGTTCGGCCTTGGTCCGGCGGATCAGTTCCAATGCGCCGTGCCAGTCCAGCCCCATGCCACGCTGGGCGGTATCCATCGCCTCGGCTATGCCAAGACCCAGACCGGCCAGATAGTGGCGGTATTCCATCGTCCTGGCCCAATCGACAGCGGCGGGCCCGGTCGGATCATTGGCGCTGAACGGATCGGCAACCACATGGGCGGCGGAATAGACCACGCGGGCGGAGTCTTTGGGCAGGCGGCCCGCTGCGATCGGCGTGCCGGTCAGCCGGTAATCCACTATCCGGCCCGTGGTATCAGGAAGCGCTATCTGCATGGCCAAACCTCAAAAGCGTGCAACAAGCAGCCCGGCATCCGCCGAGATCACCTGCCCGGTGGTATAGGGAAGCTGGCCGGTGGCCAAAGTGGCGATGATGGTACCCATCTCGGCAGGCTGGCCCACGCGGGGCAGCAAGGTCAACCCCTCGGCTGCGCGTTTGGCATAGCGGTCGATGACGGGGGCGGTCATTTCAGTGGCGATCAGGCCGGGCTGCACGTCATAGACGGCGATATTGTCGGGGCCAAGCCGCACGGCCAGCGCCTTGGACACCATCGCCGCCGCTGCCTTGGACGCGCAGTATTCGGCGCGCTGTACCGCCACGGCGATGGCGTTCGCCGAGGTGACGTTGATGATGGCGCAAAACAGCGCCGACCGGTCCCGCGCCAGCAGCCGTCTGGCAAAGGCCTGGCTCAGAAAGAACATCGCCTTGGTGTTTACCGCCATGCAGCGGTCCCAGCTTGCCTCGGTCACCTCCAGCAGGTCGCCGCGTTGCAGCACGCCGATACCGGCATTGTTGACCAGGGTGGTCAGCGGGCCCAGCGTATCCTCGATGCGCTGCAAGGCCTGGTCATGGGCGGACAGGTCGCTGACGTCGAACGGGGCCAGTGCCACCTCGGCACCCGATGCGCGCAACCGTTCGGCCGCGGCGGCCAGTTCGGCGTCCATCGCAGGGCCGTTCAACGCCACGGCAAAGCCTGCGCGGGCCAGCGCCTCGGCTGCGGCCAGACCGATCCCGCGCGATGATCCGGTGACCAGAGCCACGGGCCTGATGCCAGCGCCAGTCACGATCTGGCCCCCTTTTTAAGCAGTTCGCGCGCGATGATCATGCGCTGAATCTGGTTGGTGCCTTCGTAGATCTGGGTGATCTTGGCGTCGCGGTACAGACGTTCGACCTCGAACCCGCGGATATAGCCCGAGCCGCCAAAGACCTGCACCGCGTCTGCCGTACGAGCGACGGCCATGTCGCCTGCAAAACACTTGGCCATGGAACACGCCTTGGTCGCATCCTGCCCCCGGTCGATCTTGACCGCTGCCGAGTGGACCAGCAGCCGCGCCGCCTCGATATCCTTGGCCATGTCGGCCAACAGCCATTGCACGCCCTGAAACTCGGCGATCTGCTTGCCGAATTGCCTGCGGGTTGCGGCGTAATCCACCGCAGCCTCAAGCCCGGCCTGCCCGATGCCGACGGCCAGGGCGGCAATACCTGTGCGCCCCTTGTCCAGCACCGACATCATCATGTGAAAGCCGCGCCCCGCCGTCCCCAGCATTGCATCCGGCCCCAGTGCCACATCGGCAAAGGCCAGCGCGCCGACCTGGCTGGCCCGCTGGCCCATCTTGTGCTCTTTGGGGCCGCGTTCGACCCCAGCCGCGTGCAGATCGACGATAAAGATCGACATGCCGCGATTGCCAGCCGCTTTGTCCGTCCGGGCCAGCACAAAGCCCAGATCGGCCACCGGCGCATTGTGGATCCAGATCTTGCCGCCGTTCAGCCGCCAGCCTGCACCATCGGGGGTTGCGGTGGTGCGGATGCCAGACACGTCGGTCCCGGCCTCGGGCTCGGTGATGCAATAGGCGACCTTGGCCCGCATGGCCAGAATATCGGGCAACAGCCGCAGCTGCGCCTCGGTTCCGTGCCGCACCAGCAGGGTCGCGATCAGCTCGACCAAACCGCATTGATCGGCCACGCTGGAATAACCGCGCGACAATTCCTCCATCACCACGGCATAGGTCAGCGTATCGAAACCCGGCCCGCCCATCGCTTCGGGCACGCTGATGCCAAACAGGCCCAGCCTGGCCATCTCGTCATAAATCTCGGCGGGAAAGCGTTCGTCACGGTCCAAAGCCTCGGCAGCGGGGCGGATCACTTCGTCGGCAAAGGCGCGCGTCATGTCACGGACCTGACCTTGCGTGTCACTTAAAAACATGATGCCTTTCCGGTTTGTAACCATACAGTTACATAGACGCGGTGATCGCACCCGGTCAAGCGGGATCAGCGCAGCGCAGCAAGCGACAGCCTGCCTGCGCATTTTTCTTGCGAAGGTGCACAGGCGATGTCATCAATGCACCAAATGGTTACTTTTGGAGGATGGAATGCAACCCGGTCATCAGCGCAAATTCGGTCGGTCTGGCCTGAACGTCACGGCCTTTGCCTTTGGCACGGCCCCCGTGGGCAATTTCCTGAAAGAGATTGACGAAGCGACGTCCGACGCGATGTTTCAGCGGTCATGGGATGCCGGCGTCCGGTTTTTCGACACGGCGCCGATGTATGGCCATGGCCTGTCCGAACTGCGGACCGGGCAATCCTTGCGCTGGAAGAACCGGGATGATCTTGTGCTGGCGTCCAAGGTCGGGCGGCTGCTGACCCCGACACGGCGCCGTGACATCAACTTTGCCCCTTGGGTCAATGCAGCCCCTTTTACAGTAGACTTCGACTACAGCTATGACGGCACGATGCGGTCGGTCGAAGACAGCCTGCAACGTATGGCGCTGGAACGTATCGACATTCTGTTCATCCATGACATCGACGTCTTTACACGCGGCAAGGATCAGCCCGAGGTGTTCAGACAGGCGATGGACGGCTGTTACAAGGCGTTGCTCAGCCTGCGCGATCAAGGTGTCGTCAAGGCCATCGGCGTGGGCGTGAATGAATGGCAGGTCTGTCAGACCGCGTTGGAACAGGGCGATTTCGACGCCTTTCTGCTGGCCGGGCGCTATACCTTGCTGGAGCAGGAGGCGCTGGATACGTTCTTGCCGCTATGCGTCAGGCGCGGGGCTGCGGTCTTGGTCGGCGGTGGCTTCAACTCGGGCATTCTGGCGACCGGCGCCACGCCCGGTGCCAAATACAACTATGCCCCCGCCCCGGCTGCGGTGATGGAAAAAGTGGTCCGGATCGAGGCGGTCTGCGCCCGATACGATGTGCCCTTGCCCGCTGCGGCCTTGCAATTTGTCGTGGCCCATCCGGCCATTCCGTCGTTTTGCGCCGGAACCCGCACTGTTGCGCAACTGGATCAGAATCTGGCCTGGTTCAACCATCCGATCCCGGCAGCGTTCTGGGACGCGTTGAAATCAAAGGGGCTGATGCGGGACGATGCGCCGGTTCCGGTATGACCGGGCGGCATCTTGCAGCGGGTCTGCACGGGTTTGATGACCTGCAGATCGGCGACCTTGTCGAGACGGCCAGCGTCGTTGTGACCGCCGCCATGATCGACACCTTTGCCGATCTGACGGGCGACCGCTTTGCGATCCACATGACGGATACGGGCGCGCAGGCCTTGGGCTTTGCGCGCAGGGTTGCGCATGGCTTGCTGGTGCTGAGCCTGATCGACGGGCTGAAAAACCAGTGCCCGGCGCAACTGCGGGCGGTGGCGTCGCTGGGTTGGGACTGGTCGTTCCGCAAACCGGTTCTGCTGGATGACAGGTTGCGCGCCGTCATGTCGGTTGCAGCCAAGCGTCCGACCAGCAATGCCGCGCGGGGTATCGTCACCCTGTCGTTTCAGGTTCTGAACCAAAGCGGCGAGGTCGTGCAACTGGGGCAGAACCAGTTGATGATGCTGCGCCAGTCCGTAATCACCCCGGGTTTTTAGCGCGGCTTGCAGTGCACCGGACGAACTTTGCAACCCGAACGCCTTTGCAAGGGCAAACACTGCCCCGAGGTTGCAAAGCGAATGTCCTGAACCCATGCAAATGCGGGCACGCTCTGACGGATCAACCGGCGTCTTCATCAAAGCGGGGTTTGCGTTTTTCGCGAAACGCCGACAGACCCTCGGCCAGTTCGGATGAGGTGGCCGCTATGGCACCGGCCAGCACTTCGCCAATGCGGCCACCCTCTTCGCCCTCGGCGGCGTTGATCAGCATCTTGGTCAGCTCGGTCGCCTTGGCCGAGCGTGTCAGCACCCGCTGCGCAAGGGCCAGCCCGGCGGCCATGCCCTGACCTTGCGGCGCGATCTGATCGACGATGCCAAGATCAAGTGCCGCTTGCGCCGGATAAACCTCGCCCCACAGCGCCATGCGCCGCACCACCTGCGGCCCAAAGCGGCGCGACAGGCGTTGCGTGCCGGACCAGCCGGGAACGATTCCAAGGCCGGTTTCGGGCAATCCCAGCGTCACATGCTGTTCTGCGATGCGGTAGTCGGCACAGGCCGCCAGTTCCAGCCCGCCGCCCAGACAATGGCCGTTCAGCACGGCGACGACCGGCTGTATCAGGCGGGCCAGAGCATCGAAGGCCTGATGACCCTCGCGCAGCCAGTGCCGCGCAAAGGCGTCCGCCCCAAGGCCCGACCAGGCTGCAATATCCCCTCCGGCACAAAACGACGCCCCACCCTCGCCCGTCAGAATGACCACGCGGGCAGCCGAACGTTCGATCCGGCGGCACAGGGGTATGAACGCGTCAACCATCGCCGCATCCAGCGCGTTGAGCTTTTCGGGGCGGCGGATCGTCACCACCGCCACCGGCCCGTCAAGCCGCAATTCGATGCGCGGATCGGTCATAGCGACAGACCGATCAGACCTTGGCCGAACAACAGCGGATCCATGGGTTTCAGATCACCGGCAACCCGTAACGGTGTTGCTGCCTGATCCAGAATGTCGCGTTGCAGGTCAATGCCAGGGGCGATTTCGGTCACGGTCAACCCGTCCGCCATCAATCGCAGAACGCATCGTTCGGTCACATAGGTAATGTGCTGACCCTGCATCAGGGCGCGTTTCCCCGAAAAACTGACTTGATCGACCTTGGGGACGAATTTGGCGATCTTGCCCTCTTTGTCGATGACCAGACGGCCATCCTCGAGACGCATCTTTGCCCCGGCGTTGAAATTGCCCGAAAAGACGATTCTGCGGGCGCGGGCGGTGATGTCCACAAACCCACCCGCCCCCGCGGTCCGGTGCGGCGTGGCCGAAAGGCGGCTGACATTGACCGAGCCTTCGGCATCAATCTCCAGAAACGACAGCAGCGAACAGTCAAAGCCGCCGCCCTGAAAATAGATGAACTGGTGCGGCGAGGCGACAAACGCCTCGGCATTGGAGGCGCAGCCGAATTTGAAATCCAGCAGCGGCACGCCACCCACGGCCCCCTGTTCGATGACCCAGGTGACCTTGCCGTGATGACCCTCCTCGATCAGGATGCGCGGCACGTTGGCCGAGATGCCAAAGCCGATATTGACCGCCCAACCGGGCTGCAATTCGCGCGCAACACGGCGGGCGATGACCTTGTTGACGTTGAATTCGGTCAGATGAAAGCTGTGCAGGGGGCGAAACAACTCGCCCGAAATGGCGGGGTCATAGGGGGTTGCGGTGGTCTGCAACTGGTCTGGCGCCTCGACGATCATATCGACCAGAATGCCCGGCACCCGCACGTCATGCGGGCGCAATGTACCCTGAGCCGCCACCCGCCGCACCTGCGCAATGACGATCCCGCCCGAGTTGCGGGCGGCCAGTGCCATCTCCATCGCACCCAGGGTGGCACCCTCTTGTTCAAAGGTCAGATTGCCGTTCTCGTCTGCGGTGCTGGCGCGGATGATGGCGACATCGGGATGGATCGGCGGAAAATGCAGCCAGGTGTCGCCGTCGAAACTGATACGCCTGACCAATGGCTGCGCCCGGGCCGAGGCGTTCATCGCGCAGCCATCCTGATCGGGGTCGACAAACGTATCCATGCCGACTTTGGTCAGAACGCCGGGCCGCTTGGCAGCCCCCTCGCGCAGCATGTCGAACATGATGCCGGACGGCACGTTCCAGGCCGCCAGATCCTCGGCCAGGATGCGTTGCCAGATCAGCGGCGGTTCGGCATTGGTCGGGCCCGATGGGTATGACCCGCCGATGATCCGTGAAATCATGCCCTTGTGCGCCAGATGGTCAACGCCCTTGGTCCCGAACATGTCGCCGGCCGCGATGGGATGGATCGCTGTCATACCCTTGGGCGCACCTTGCGCGACAAAGCGGTCCCCCAGGGCGGCAAGCACCGCATCCGGGCACAACAGCCCCGAAGACGAATTTACCGCAACAACGGCACCGTCCCTGATCTGGGCGACGGCTTCGGCGGCTGTTCTGACTTTCGCCACTGTTCACCCCATAATCGTGCTGGCATCAAGTAACTAACTGGTTAACATAATAACCACCCTGCGCGTCAGGCTTCAAGGGCTAATATCCGCGAACGCGCAGCGCAGCAGAGTTCAAAAAGGAGGCAAGATGAACATCCTGTTCCGCAACACCCACGAACGCAGTTTCGGCACATTTCCCTTGAAGGGCGACGTGCTGCGCGATGCGATGACGGCGGCAATCGAAACCGGCTACCGGGCCTTTGACACCGCGCAGATGTATGGAAACGAGGCCGATGTCGGCGCAGTCCTTGCCGGTTGCGGCGTCGCACGGGGCGATTTGTGCATCACCACCAAGGTCGGGGTCAACAATATCACGGCGGCGACCTTCATGCCCTCGGTCGAACGATCGCTTGCCGACCTCAAGACGGATCAGGTCGATATTCTGCTGCTGCATTGGCCGACACCGGGTGGCGATATCCGGCAGTCGCTGGAACTGTTGCAGGCCGCCCGCGACAAGCGGCTGGCGCGCCATATCGGTCTGTCCAATCATACCGCCGCCTTCATGCGCCAGGCGCGCCAGATCATCGAAGGCCCGATCGTCGTCAATCAGGTCGAATTTCACCCGTTGCTGAACCAGGACAGGCTTCTGGCTGCGGCGGCAGAGACTGGCATTGCACTGTCATCCTATTGTTCGGTCGCCCGTGGCGAGGTGTTCAAATACCCGGTATTTGCCGAAATCGGTGCCGGCTATGGCAAGACAGCGGCGCAGATCGTTCTGCGCTGGATTTTGCAAAAGGGTCTGCCGATCACGACCATGTCGACCAGGGCCCAAAACATCAGGGCGAATTTCGATGTGATGGATTTCACCCTGTCGTCGATCGACATGGCACGGATCGAGGCGCTGACCACCACCGGTTATCGCGTCGTGGATGCCGCGAAGGTGCCCTATGCGCCGGATTTCGACTGATCATGCCAAGGGGTTGCACTCATCGGCGTTGACCGTCCCTATGCGTGCCCGCGTTCAGTCGAATTCACGTCGCAACCCGAGCGCGCCTGCAAGGGCAGACGCTGCCGCGGGTTGCAAGGCGAATGTCGGAACCCACACGACCGCAACAGGCGTCAGTGATTGCCACGGATCAGATCGGCGGCCTTTTCGGCGATCATGATGGTCGGCGCATTGGTGTTCGACCCAACCAGCGACGGCATCACCGAACTGTCACAGATGCGCAAACCGTCCAGACCGCGCACGCGCAGTTGCGGGTCCACGACCGACATCTCATCCATGCCCATCTTGCAGGTGCAGGTCGGATGGTACGACGTGCGGCCATATTGCCGGGCATAGGCCTCGAAATCGGCCTGACTGCGCATTGTGTTGTCGGGAAAGCGGATGTGCCGGACATGCTGTTGCAACGAGGGCTGATGCAGGATGTCGAGGCTGATCCTGATCCCCTCGACCGATACGCGCAGATCATCGGGATGGCCGAGGTAATTGGGGTCCACCACAGGATTGTCGCTCGGATCGGCTGACCGCAGGGTGACCGACCCCCGCGCCTTTGGTCGCAGGGTATAACTGTTCAGCGTGATCCCGGATGACCCTTTGGGAACCGAGGGCACTCCGGCCTCGGCACCGGCGCCGCACAGAAAGTGAAACTGCAAATCCGGGTTCGGACCAGACCCGTCGGCATACCAGAATGCCCCGCCCTCGACCACGTTCGAGGTCACGGGGCCAGACTTGAACAAGGCGTATTGCAGCCCGGCCCAGGCCATCCACAGCGGCTTGCCATATTTGTCCAGCGATTGGTGGCCGTTCAGTTCGGCCACCGTATCAATGCCGAAATGGTCGTGCAGGTTCTGCCCTACGCCCGCAACATCCTCGACAACCTCGATCCCGTGGCTTTGCAGATGCGCCGCAGGGCCGACGCCCGACAGCATCATCAGCTTGGGGCTGCCGATGGCGCCAGAGGTGACGATGACCTCGGCCTCGGCGGCGGCGACGATCGTTTCACCGCCAACCCGGTATTCCACACCCACCGCGCGCCGCCCCTTGAACACGATCCGCAAAACCAGCGCCCCGGTGACCACCGTCAGGTTCTTGCGGCCCAGTGCAGGACGCAGATAGCCCACCGCAGCCGAACACCGCCGGTTGTTGCGGGTCGTCGTCTGATAAAGGCCGGCCCCCGCCTGTTCGGCCCCGTTGAAATCGGGGTTGAAGGGGATGCCGCGTTCCTGACAGCTTTTCACAAAGGCCAGGCTCATCGGGTTGGGGTCGGGGATGTTCGATACGCCCAGCGGGCCGCCGGTGCCATGCAAGGCGCCCGACAGCATGCTGTTGTCTTCCGATCGCAGGAAATACTTCTGGATGGCGGCAAATTCCCAGCCTTGTGCACCTTCCTCGGCTGCCCAGCGGTCATAATCGGACGGGTGGCCCCGCGTAAAGACCTCGGCGTTGATCGACGATCCACCTCCCAGAACCCGCGCCTGAGCATAGGGGATTTCGCGGTTGTTCGCGTGTTTTTGCGGGGCCGTCACCAAACCCCAGGTCAAGGGGCCGGTGGTCATCCTGGCAAATCCGACCGGCATATGGATCAGCAGATTGGTATCCTTGCCGCCAGCCTCGATCATGCAGACCCGGGTTGCCGCATCCTGCGACAACCGTGCCGCCAGAACACAGCCTGCCGTCCCGCCGCCCACGATGACATAGTCAAATCCAACAGCCATCACAGGGTCCTATGCAAAGGGTTGCCTGTCGCAAGACCGGCGTGTTCACTCTTGTCACATTCCACGACGCCGTAAACCCCTGCCGCACGCCCCCAGCCGGTGTCGTTCACCGCGTTCAGGGAAAGTCGGTAACCGGTCTGATCCATTCGCGCCGCCGCCAAGCTGTGTCGTTCTGCCACGCGCCAGGGAAAGCCTGCGCCGGTCAGGCCATGGAACACGGGTATGCGCGCCTTTGCGGATCGG
>Ga0105047_10006815_pt1 | contig 19318 bp, 16 predicted proteins | sample MAT04_FD_78384 | JGI IMG/M metagenome (GOLD analysis project Ga0105047, IMG submission 78384) | Freshwater microbial communities from Lake Fryxell liftoff mats and glacier meltwater in Antarctica - MAT-04 (megahit assembly) | ecosystem: Environmental > Aquatic > Freshwater > Ice > Liftoff... | reverse complement strand
CGAAGGTGATTTGATGAAACCGGTCATCGAATTCGATCCCGCCCTGCTGCTCCTGGCACAGGGCGTAAAAGTTGCCTTTTTTGATGTTGATGGCGTGCTGACGGACGGGGGACTGCTTTTCTCCGAGACGGGAGAAACCCTTAAGCGCTTCAATACTCTGGACGGCCATGGTCTTAAGCTGCTGATGCAGGCGGGCATTACCCCCGTGGTTATCACCGGGCGTGACTCCAAACCCTTGCGGGTACGACTGCAGGCGCTAGGCATCGAACATGCCCATTTTGGAACCGAGGACAAACGCCCTGCAGCCGAGGAAACGCTCCAGGCGCTTGGACTGGACTGGAGTCAGGCCGCTGCCATGGGAGATGATTGGCCTGACCTCGCAGTGATGCGTCATTGTGCTTTTGCCTGTGCCCCAGTCAATGCCCACGTGGAAGTGTTGGCGGCAGCGAACTATGTCACCAAGGCGCGCGGTGGCCATGGCGCCGCGCGGGAGTTCTGCGACGTTCTCATGGTGGCGAGTGGTCGCTACGTTGATCTGCTGGAAAAGTACACCCGGTGATGGCCCACCTCAAAGATGCCTGGGACCGTTTTTTACTGTATCTGCCTGTGGCGTTCATGGGCTTGCTGGCTTTGGGCACTTATTGGCTGGTTCACAGCGCGCCCCCCGCTAACAGTCCGGCGGTGGAGAAGCCGGTCCGTCATGAGCCCGACTACTTCATGGAAGGGTTTTCGGTTAAAACATTCGACTCGGTCGGGCGAATCCGATCCGAAGTGGCGGGCGACAAGGCCCGCCATTACCCGGATACCCAGTGGATGGAGATTGACCGCATCCGCATCCACTCGTTTGACGAAAAAGGCCGTCTGACGACCGCCACAGCCAACCGGGGGCTGACGAATGAAGATTCTTCCGAGGTGCAGTTGCTTGGCAATGCGGTCGTGGTGCGCGAGGCCGAAGCGGGCAGTCGCGCTGAAGCGGCGCCCCGCATGGAATACCGGGGCGAGTTCCTGCATGCGTTCATGAAGACGGAGCAAGTGAAGTCGCATAAGCCGGTGGAATTGTTGCGTGGTAACGATCGGTTTACTGCGGACAGCCTGGACTTTGACAATGTGGACCAAGTCTTGCAGTTACATGGGCGTGTCAGAGGTATTCTGGTTCCGGCAAACAAATAATCCTTCGCGAGGGGCATGCATGGCCAAACTGATTTTCATCACCGGTGCCTCCAGTGGTATTGGCCAGGCACTGGCGTGGCGTTTCTACCAGGCGGGCTATTCCCTCGCACTGGTGGCGCGGCGCACATTGGAGATGGAAGCATGGGTAGCCCGACGAGGGATAAGCCCAGGGCGCTATCGAATCTATAGCGCTGATGTATCTTTGGCTGACAGCATTGTCGCGGTAGCCCATCAGTGCCTGCAAGACCAAGGCGTACCGGATGTCGTTATTGCCTGTGCAGGCGTGAGCATTGGGATAGACACGGCCGTGCGGGACGATCTGGGCGTGATGGCGCGCACCTTTGCGACAAACAACATCGGAATGGCCGCGACTTTTCATGCCTTCATTGATCCTATGGTTCAGCGAGGTTCCGGAACGTTGGTAGGCATTGGCAGCGTAGGCGGCATCCGTGGATTGCCAGGGCACGGGGCCTATTGCGCCAGCAAGGCGGCGGTAATCAGCTACTGCGAAAGCCTGCGCGGCGAGTTGCGTCCGAGCGGCTTGAAGGTCGTTACGATCTGCCCGGGGTACATTGATACGCCCCTGACTGAAAAAAATCGCTACACCATGCCGTTTTTGATGCAGCCAGATGTTTTTGCCGACAAAGCATTTGCCGCCATCGAAGGCGGCGCAACTTACCAAGTGATTCCCTGGCAGATGGGCTGGGTTGCCAAGTTCATGCGCGCTCTCCCCAATTGGGTGTTTGACAGGGCGTTCGCGGGCCGGCCGAGAAAGCGGCGAAGTAACGAGATTTAAGTCGTACCAAATGGGTCAAACACTTCCATTTTGGCTTGATGAGGCAACAAAAAAGGACCCGAAGGTCCTTTTTTTGATTGGGATAAATCCCGGAGTAGCTGCTTAGTAGCTGCTACGGCCACCGCCGCCGCCGCCGTAACCACCACCGCCGCCGCCGCCGCTACGGCCGCCGCCAGCGCCGCCGCCGTAACCGCCGCCACCGCTACGGCCACCGCCAGCGCCGCCGCCGTAACCGCCACCACCGCCGCCAGCACCACCACCGAAGCCGCCGCCGCCAGTGCGGGGAGGACGTGCCTCCATTGGGCGAGCTTCGTTAACGACCAAACCACGGCCACCGAATTGTTGACCATTCATGCCGTTGATAGCAGCTTGTGCCTCAGCGTCGCTACCCATTTCCACAAAGCCGAAGCCCTTGGAGCGACCGGTGTCACGTTCCATCATGACTTTGGCGCTGGTAACGGTACCGTGTGCTGCAAACGCTTGCTGCAGATCTTCATCACGGAAAGAATAAGGCAGGTTGCCTACGTAAAGTTTGTTGCCCATGTAAGGACTCCTCAAAATAACTCAAAACGCGATGGAGTCCAAACCCGCAATCAACAAACCAATGAAGACTTAAAGCAGACGCGAAACTGGCAAATCACCGCAAACCCGCATCACCGAACTTACGGCAATACAACTGCATTATGCGGCAGATTGAAAAATATTACAAATTTTTATTTTTGGCGGCTGTTTTTCGTGAGCCGGAACCGCTGGTGCCGAGTCCGGGCGCAATGCAAGACGAATTTTTCTCGCAGCCAGGAAATGCATGACTTTGAAAAAGGGGGCGAAAAGACTTGTAAGAATGGTCTTTGTGCAAAGACTAAACCGCAACCAGTTAAACGGCGCATGACTTGCACCTGCTTCCTGGTTGCTTACCAACCTGTCCAACGAAGGAGTTTTCCAAATGAACCAACGTGCAATGATTGCTGCGACTGCAGCTGCGGTAATGTCCCTGTCCATGATGGCGGTGCCCGCTGCAGCACAAGAAAAAGAGAAATGCTTTGGTATCGCCAAAGCAGGCCAGAACGATTGCGCCAGCATTTCCGGCGCCCATTCCTGCGCGGGCCAGTCCAAAGTGGACATGGACAAGATGGAATGGAAATACGTGGCCAAGGGCACTTGCAAGGATATGAAGGGCCTCTCGATGGACGAAGCCAAGATGATGAAAAAGGGCTAAGGTGGCCGGTATCGGCTGGCGCCACCTGCATTACGGCGAGCTGCTGGAGCGACGCCCGGGCCTTGATTTTCTGGAAGTCCATTCCGAGAATTTCTTTGCCCGCGGCGGGGCGGCGCCGGCTGTGCTGGAGCAAGGGCGTGCGCACTACCCCATCAGCCTGCATGGAGTGCGCTTGTCGCTGGGATCGGCCGTGGCGCATGCAGCAGACCTGTCGCCTTTGCCCTTCACCACCGAGGCACGGGATGTGCCGTGTGCCAACGTGGGCCAGGTGCAAGACCGTTTGCAACGCCCGATCCTGGTGGAGAACCTCTCTGCCTACCTGACCTGGAATGCCTCGGACGAAGAGCAGGCGTGGTCAGAGACCTCATTTCTCGCGGAACTGGCGCGTGACCGATTCCGTGCGGTGCCCACGCTCATTGCGTGGGACACGGCCATTCCCGCACTCGACGTGCTGCTGGACGAGGTCAGCCGCGCGCGCCGTCTGCACCGCGGCCTGGGCGCAGGTGTCTGCATGAGCGCGCTGGCCACTCAGCAGCAGGCGTTGCTGGATGCGCTGTTTGTCAGGCCTGCTGCAAATGCTATGAAAACAATAGCTGCTGGCGCAGTAAATACGGGGGCTATAGGCCTAAAAGGCTATAAAACCAATGGTCACATGCTGGCTGAACGCGCTTTGCAATCAGCCTATCCGGTGCTGGGCGATGCGTCCGCCATCGAATGGGCGCTTCACCGGTGCGCCACTGCCCCTGATGCCGACGTCCAGCTGCACACGCTGGCCTTGCTGACCACGGTGGATCCGGCGGATCTGCAATTGAAGTTGACTCCGGGTTGCGCGGTGTTGCGTAGACCCTGTCCAGCCGCCAGCGTTGTGGGGCTCACCTGTATCAGGCCGCTTCCTTTGCAGAAGTCGGCGCCTTGCTGCGCGGACCGGTTGCACAGGACGCTATTGTCTGGAGGGACGGATTCCATCCCCGGGTGCGCGTGGCCCAGGCGGGTGAGGCGGACTTTTTGGCGGCGCTCTTGCTGGGTCGTTCACTGGCGGACGCACTCGACGGCTCTGTGGTGCTGGAATTCGGCGCCTGGTTACCCCTCGCCGCGCAAAGCGGTCTGATATCCGCGGCCATTCAAACCACCATTTCTCTACCCTGAAAGGACCTGTCCCATGGCGATTTCCACCACCCCAACAGGGCTTCGGCCCCCCCACAATTTTTTCATGCGCTTGCGCCACGGCTGGGACAGGCTGGATCGCCTGCTGGACGCTCTGCAGCCGTTAGCCGGTTTGCTGGCCCGTCTGTACGTGGCCCAGGTCTTCTTTGCTTCAGGGCTTACCAAGTTGCGCGATTGGGACATCACCTTGTCCTTGTTTGCCGACGAGTACCACGTGCCGTTCCTGTCGCCCGCCGTGGCGGCCGCCATGGGGACTGCGGGCGAACTGGTTTTGCCTGTTTTGCTGGTGCTGGGTCTGGGTGGGCGTTTTGCTGCGCTGGGGCTCTCGGTCGTCAACGCCGTGGCTGTGATTTCCCTGAGCGAAATCGCACCCGCCGCCCTGCAGCAACATGTCACCTGGGGTGTGCTGCTGGCGGCCTTGGTGGTGTTTGGTTGTGGCCGTTGGGCTGTCGACCCTTACTTGCGCAGACAGCTGGCGTGAAGCGGATCGGGGGTGCGAAAATGGGGCTATGCCCAACACACCTCCGCAATTGCCATTGCAACCCCAGACACCCAAGCCCGTTCCCCAGGCCCGCAACCCCTTGCACGGCCTGACACTGGAAACCATCGTCACCGCGCTGGAGGCGCACTACGGTTGGGCCAAGCTGGGGGAACTGGTGCCGGTGCGCTGCTTTACGCACGAACCCAGCGTCGGATCCAGCCTGAAGTTTTTGCGCAGGACTCCGTGGGCCCGCGAGAGGGTGGAGGGGCTCTTCCTGTTCATGCAACGCGAGGCCCGCCGCGCCAAGTCCAATCCAGGTAGCTGAGCACCGTCCAGACGGAGTCAGCGGCGGTAGAGGCGCTCTATATCGGCTGAAAAATGGGCTGCCAGGTTGTTGCGCTTGAGTTTGAGCGTGGGGGTCATCAGTGTGTTTTCTCCCGTCCAGGGCTCCAGTGACAGGGCAATTGCGCGGGGCTGGGCATAGTGCGGAAACCCACGGGTCAGTTCGCGAATGCGTTGCAAGGCGGCTTCGCGTGCGGCGGGTGCCCGCAGGCTGTCGCTGGCACGGGGGTCCAGATGCAGTTCTTCGGCCATGCGCTCCCATCCGGATCGGCCTAACACCACAACGCAGCCGATGAACGGCCGGTTATCGCCAAAGGCATAGGCTTGTTCGAACAAAGGGTCGCTGGTGATGGTGAATTCCAGATCGGCCGGTGCAATCTTTTCGCCAGTGGAGGTCACGATGATCTCCTTGATGCGGCCCAGTATGCGAATCCGTCCGTTCTCGATGGCCGCCTGGTCGCCAGTGCGTAGCCAGCCGTCGATGAAGGCCGCGGTGGTGTCGGCGTCACGCTTCCAGTAACCGCGCATCACGCTGCGGCTGCGCACTTGCAGCTCCCGGTTATCGCCAATGCGCACGTCTACCCCTGCCAGCGGCCGGCCAATGGTGGCCGGGTCGTTGTCATCGAGTCCGTTGACAGCCACTACGGGTGACGTTTCCGTCATGCCGTAGCCCTGCAGAATGGGCAAACCCAGACCCAGAAAACAATGCGCAATGGGCTGCGACAGCGCGGCCCCACCGCTGACCGCCACGCGCAGGCGGCCGCCGAACCGTGCCAGCAGCGGAGTGGCCACCAGCCTGTTGAGCAACGGCCAAATCAGCGCATCGAGCAGCGCGGGCGTGTGGCCATCTACCGGCAAATGCTGCGTGCGGCAAAAGCGCCGCCAGCCCACGGCCTGGGCCCACCGGAACAGGTGCGACTTCAGCATCGAGCCTGCCAGCATGCCTTTGAGCGCGCTGTAGACGCGCTCGTAGATGCGCGGCACAGAAATCAGGACGGTGGGCTGCACGGTGATGAGGTCTTCGGACAGCAGCGCGACGGAGCGCGCATGCGCCACGCAGCAGCCCGCTGCGATGGGCAGGTAGTAGCCGGCGGTGCGCTCGAACGTGTGCGACAAGGGTAGAAACGACAAGAAAACGTCTTCGGGCACGGGGGCCACGCGCTGCAATGTGGCCTTCACGTTTTCCAGCACATTGTCATGCGTGAGCATCACGCCCTTGGGCTTGCCGGTGGTGCCTGATGTGTACACCAGAGTAGCCAGCTCGTCGTGTGCAGGCCCTCGAATTGCGGGTGCTCCATTGCTCGCGGCTGCGGATGGGGCCAGCCAGTCGAACAAGGAAACCACGGAGGGTTCGCTTGCGCAAGCCGGTGCCTGAGTCACGGGTTCCGTGATCACCACCTGCTGTAGTGAGGGCAGCGGTACACCGGTGGAGGCAATGGCTTGCCACTGTGCCTGCGACTGCGCGAACAGCACTGAGGTGTCACTGTCGCTCAGGATGTAGGCAATGCTGGCCGGGTTGTCCAGCGCGTGCAGGGGCACGGGAACACAGGCCAGCGCCAGCGCGGCCTGGTCGATGCAGACCGCGTCCATGCCATTGGGCAGGAGGATGGCAATGCGCGCTTGGCGCGGCAGCTGCGCGCGATCCAGAGCGGCCATCACACGCTCTACGCGTTCGCTGGTCGCTTTCCACGAGATCGGGGTCCAACTGCGGGTGGCTGGGTCGTACGCCTGATAAGCGTCAGCCTGCGGCGTTTGTGCCACACGCCATGCAAAGAGTTCAGCCAGGGTGTGAATGCCCTCCAGTGGCTGCGGGCGGCGGTTGACGGGAAAAGGTTCCATGAAGCAGGTACGGCAAAAGCAATCTTGTGAAAGGGGAGACATTGTCTCCCTAACCTTTACCCCCCCCACCCGCTGCAGCGCGACGCTTACCAGTTGGCTTCGCGCTCCGGCGTGGCGCTGATCTTGTGGATGGACAGGTCAGCGCCGTCGTACTCTTCTTCCTGGCTCAGGCGCAAGCCGGTGGTTGCTTTGAGAATGCCGTACACCAGCAAGCCACCCAGCACGGCCCAGACTACGCCCATGGCGGTTCCTATCAGCTGGGCACCCAGCGAAACGCCGCCCAGACCACCCATTGCTTTGCTGCCAAAAATACCGGCTGCCACGCCACCCAGGGTGCCGCAGAGCCCGTGCAGTGGCCACACGCCCAGCACATCGTCAATCTTCCATTTGTTTTGGGTCAGTGTGAACATCACGACAAAAATGGTACCTGCTGCGGCGCCCACCACCAGTGCGCCCAGTGGATGCATCAGGTCAGAACCCGCACACACTGCCACCAAGCCAGCCAGGGGGCCATTGTGCACAAAGCCAGGGTCGTTTTTGCCAGCCACCAATGCGGCCAGCGTGCCGCCGACCATGGCCATCAACGAGTTGACGGCCACCAGACCCGAAATTTTGTCCAGCGTCTGCGCGCTCATCACGTTAAAGCCAAACCAGCCCACCGTCAGAATCCAGGCGCCCAGCGCCAGAAACGGAATGCTCGATGGCGGGTGGGCCGAAATGGCGCCGTCCTTGCGGTAGCGATTGCTGCGGGCACCCAGCAGGATCACGGCCGGCAGGGCAATCCAGCCGCCAACGGCATGCACCACCACACTGCCGGCAAAGTCGTGAAACTCTTCACCCGTCAATGCCTTGATCCAGGCTTGCACGCCAAAGTGCTGGTTCCAAACGATGCCTTCAAAGAACGGGTAGATAAAACCCACAATCACGGCAGTTGCAATCAATTGCGGCCAGAAGCGAGCGCGTTCTGCGATGCCTCCCGAGATAATGGCGGGAATGGCTGCCGCAAACGTCAGCAGGAAGAAGAACTTCACCAACTCGTAGCCGTTCTTCGCAGCCAGCACCTCGGCGCCCACAAAGAAGCTGGTGCCATAGGCCACGCCGTAGCCCACCATGAAATACACCACGGTGGAGACCGAGAAGTCCACCAGAATTTTGACCAGCGCATTCACCTGGTTCTTGCGCCGCACGGTGCCCAGCTCCAAAAATGCAAAACCGGCATGCATGGCCAACACCATGATGCCGCCCAGGAGAATGAACAAGGCGTCTGCGCCCTGTTTAAGTGCTTCCATGTGAACCTCTTTATTAAAAATGCTGTGTATTGGTGCAATTTTGATGAGATTTTCAAAATTGCACCAAATACACGCAAGAAATGCGCCAAAACGGGTCAATGGCCACATTCGTGTCGCCGGTACAATGAAGGCTGTCATTGGGGAGTAGCCGCCCTTCTTCATTGAGAGGGGTTTGCGTCAACAGACTTGTTTTGTCACTGCGTGACAGACATGGCGCAAGCAAGTTTCACGAACGTGAATCTTGGCGAGACCTTTGACTGCACGCCTCCGATTCAGGCCGGGGGTGTCGTGCAGTCATTGGTTTATCCCCGGCCGGAGACCCTCATGGAAGCATTCCTCGTATCAACCGGCATCGTCGCTCTGGCAGAGATGGGCGACAAAACCCAGCTCCTTGCACTTATTCTGGCGGCGCGTTTTCGCAAGCCCTGGCCCATTGTTCTCGGCATTCTGGTGGCCACCATTGCCAACCATGCCCTTGCCGGTGCAGCGGGCGCCTGGGTAACCACGGTAATGGGCCCGGATGTTCTGCGCTGGGTGCTGGGCGCCTCATTTCTTGCCATGGCCGCGTGGATGCTGATTCCCGACAAGATGGACGACGAAGAGGCCTCGGGAACCCCGCGCTTTGGCGTGTTCGGCACCACTGTCGTCGCGTTCTTTCTCGCGGAGATGGGCGACAAGACCCAGATTGCCACCGTCATGCTGGCAGCGCAGTACCAGGCGTGGGTCTGGGTGGTGGCCGGCACCACGCTGGGCATGATGCTGGCCAATGCGCCGGTGGTCTGGCTGGGCGACAAGATCACCAAGCTGGTGCCGCTTCGGGTGGTGCATGTCGTCTCGGCTGCTATTTTTGCGGTGCTGGGTGTCATCGCGTTGTGGCCGCAGTCCTGATTGGGCCAAAAGCAATGGCGTTGCTATACTTCTGGCAGCGCCAATTTGCTCCAGCTTGCGGGCGCTTTACAAATACAGCTAAAGACGGACCGACACCAGCACCCGGCCTCGTTTTTTAGCGGCGCCGGGTTTTTTATTGGGGTTTGAGTTGGGAATTCCGTTGACCATGCCATTGATCGCGACACCACAGTCCATGCACTTCGACGCCCTTTTGCCTTTGCAAAGCGGCGCATCGCTGCGCGACTATTCGCTCAGTTTTGAGACCTATGGCGCGCTCAATGCGGATCGCTCCAATGCCGTGCTGGTCTGCCATGCCTTGAATGCCTCGCACCACGTGGCGGGTGTTTATGCAGGGCAGGACAAATCCGAAGGCTGGTGGGACAACATGATTGGCCCCGGCAAGCCGGTCGACACCGACCGCTTCTTCGTGATTGGGGTCAACAACCTGGGCTCCTGCTTTGGCTCCACCGGCCCCATGCACCCCAACCCGGACGCGCCTGCGGGCAGCGGACGGGTTTACGGCGCGGATTTTCCGGTGGTAACCGTAGAAGACTGGGTGGACGCCCAAGCCCGTTTGCTGGACGCGCTCGGCATCCAGACGCTGGCGGCTGTGCTGGGTGGCTCGCTGGGCGGCATGCAGGCCCTGAGCTGGACGCTGCAATACCCCGAGCGGGTGCGCCATGCGGTGGTGGTGGCCAGCGCGCCCAACCTGACCGCTGAAAACATTGCTTTCAACGAAGTGGCGCGCCGCGCCATCGTGACCGACCCCGATTTTCATGGCGGGCATTTTTACGAATTTGGCACGGTGCCCAAACGCGGTCTGCGCATCGCCCGCATGATTGGCCACATCACGTATTTGAGTGATGACGTGATGAACGAAAAGTTTGGACGAAAACTGCGCGAGGCCGTTCTGCAGAGCGCCACTGGTTACCGGTATTCAACGCAGGATGTGGAGTTCCAGATCGAGAGTTATCTGCGCTACCAGGGCGACAAGTTCGCGGAATACTTTGACGCCAACACCTACCTGCTGATCACCCGCGCGCTGGATTACTTTGATCCGGCCCGCGCTTTTGGCGGTGACCTGAGCCAGTCGCTGGCCCGGGCGACCTGCAAGTTCTTGCTGGTGAGCTTCACCACCGACTGGCGCTTTGCGCCCAAGCGCAGCCGCGAAATCGTCAAGGCGTTGCTGGACAACAAGCGCGACGTCAGTTACGCCGAGATCGATGCACCGCACGGACACGATGCCTTTTTGCTCGATGACCCCCGTTACATGGGCGTAGTGCGCTCCTATTTCGATAGCATTTCCAAATCCGTGGGGGCCGCCGCATGACCGACATCAACACAATGGAAGCGCTGGCCCGGCTGGTGCCCCGGGGTTCGCGGGTACTGGACCTGGGTTGTGGCGACGGCGCCATGCTGGCCTATCTGCAGCAAACGCGCGGCTGCACCGGCTATGGGGTGGAGATTGCTGATGCCAATGTGCTGGCGTGTGTGCAGCGCGGCGTCAATGTCATTCAGCTCAACCTCGACGAAGGGCTGGCCATGTTCGATGACGCCAGCTTTGATGTGGTGTTGCAGATCGACACGTTGCAGCACCTGCGCAACGCCGAAGTCATGCTGCGCGAGACCGCGCGCGTTGGCCGCGTAGGCATTGTGGCCTTCCCCAACTTTGCCCACTGGCCCAACCGCCTGAGCGTGCTGCGCGGGCGCATGCCGGTAACGCGCCGCCTACCTTACCAGTGGTATGACACGCCCAACATCCGCGTAGGCACCCATGCCGATCTGGCCGCGCTGTCCGAACGCACCGGGCTGCAGGTGCAAGACAGCTTTGGTCTGCAAAACGGCAAGGTGGTGCGCTTTGCGCCGAACCTGCTGGCAGGGACTTCGGTGTTCCAGTTGACAGGCTAATCCATTCGATGAACCCGTCGAACGAGCCCATGGACCTGGGTAATCATGCGAAGGCCGGGTCCGTCTCATTTTCGGACGCCTTCACGTTCTGGCTCAAGCTGGGCTTCATCAGCTTTGGCGGCCCGGCGGGGCAAATTGCCATCATGCACCGCGAGCTGGTGGAGCAAAAGCGCTGGATCTCCGAGGCGCGCTTTCTGCACGCGCTGAACTACTGCATGCTGCTGCCCGGCCCCGAGGCACAGCAGTTGGCCACCTACATCGGCTGGCTGATGCACCGTACCCGGGGTGGCATCGTGGCGGGGGCCTTGTTTGTGCTGCCGTCGCTGTTCATCCTGATCGCCCTGAGCTGGATTTATGTGGCGTTTGGCCATGTGCCGTGGGTGGCCGGCTTGCTCTACGGCATCAAGCCCGCCGTGGCGGCGATTGTGTTGCAGGCGGTGCACCGTATCGGCGAAAAAACATTGAAGAAACCCACGGTAGCCCCCGTACTGTGGGCGGTAGCAGCTATGAGTTTCATAGCAATTTATGCGTTTGATGTGCCGTTTCCATGGATTGTGTTGTGCGCCGCAATCGTGGGCTGGCTGGGGTCGAAGTGGGTGCCCGCCCAATTTTCGGGCGCTGTGGGCCATGGTGCCGCCAAGACCCTTGCGCTGGCCCCCGGCGAGCGCGACTGGGTGATTGGCGACCACACGCCCACGCCCGAACATGCCCGTTTCAAACCCTCCCGGTTGGCCCGGGTGCTGGTCATCGGATGGGCGCTGTGGCTGCTGCCCATGGGCTTGCTGGTGGCGTGGCAGGGCTGGCACGGCGCGCTCACGCAGATGGGCTGGTTTTTTACCAAGGCCGCATTGCTGACCTTTGGTGGTGCCTACGCGGTGTTGCCCTATGTGTACCAGGGCGCTGTGGAGCAGTTTCAGTGGCTCACCGGGCTGCAGATGATCGATGGCCTGGCGCTGGGCGAAACCACGCCCGGCCCGCTGATCATGGTGGTGGCGTTCGTGGGTTTTGTCGGCGGCTGGACGAAGCAGGTGCTGGGGCCGGAGGCGCTGTTTCTGGGTGCGGCGCTGGCGGCTACCGTGGTGACCTGGTTTACCTTTTTGCCCTCATTCGTGTTCATTCTGGCGGGTGGGCCGCTGGTGGAGTCGACGCACGGCAAGCTGCAATTTACCGCGCCACTCACCGCCATCACGGCCGCCGTGGTGGGCGTGATCGCCAGTCTTGCTCTGTTTTTTATAGCGCATATCGCAATACGGACGGGGGCTAGCGGCCCATTGGTGTCCCAATTGGACTGGGCGGCGCTGGCGATTGCGGCAGCCGCGGCCGTCGCGCTGCTGCGCTACAAGCAGGGCGTGATACCCGTGATCGCGGCCTGCGCGCTGGCCGGCTTGGCAGCCCGGTTGCTGGGCTGGGCCTGAAGCGAGGGATGGCCCATGACGGGCCGCCCCGCATTGCCGCTTACCAAGTATCCACACCATGCGGCCTCAGCGGCCCCACGCGCGCCGAGGCCAGACCGCGCGAAAGCCAGGCGCGCGTGTCGGCCGGGTCGATGACGGCGTCGATCTCCAACGTGGCGGCCATGTGCATGGCTTCGCCATTGCTGTACTGTTGGGCAACCAGCTTTTTGAACAGCGCTTCGCGTTCGGGGCCGTCGGCGAGCGCTTCAAGCTCCTTACGAAAGCCCAGCCGCACGGCACCTTCGAGCCCCATGGCCCCAAACTCGCTGGTGGGCCAGGCAATGGTGAACACCGGCGCATGCAGGCCGCCAGCGGACATGCCCATGGCGCCCAGGCCGTAGCCCTTGCGTAGCACCACGCTGAAATAGGGCACGCGCAGGCTGGCGGCCGTCACAAACAGACGGCTGACATGGCGCACCTGCGCCCGCTCCTCCACCTCGGGGCCGACCATGAAGCCAGGGGTGTCGATCAGGCTGATCAGCGGCAGACCGTGCGCATTGCACAGCTGCATGAAGCGGGCACCCTTGTCGGCGGCATCGACGTCGATGGCGCCACCCAGGTGCATGGGGTTGTTGGCCAGCACGCCCACGGGACGGCCTTCGATGCGGGCCAGCGCCGTGTGGATGCCGGTGCCAAACCCGATGCGCAGCCACAGCACGCTGCCATGGTCGAACAGACCGTCCACTGCGGTGCGCGTGTCGTAGACGCGCAGGCGGTTCTCGGGCACCACGCTGCGCAGCGCGCGCGCATCGGGGGCACTCCAGTCGCGGCTGCGGCCCTGGAAGAACGACAGGTAATGACGTGCGGCGGTCACGGCCTGTGCCTCGTCTTCAACCAGCACGTCGATCACGCCATTGGCGTGCTGCACGTGGCTAGGGCCGATTTGCTCGGCCTTGAACACGCCCAGCCCGCCGCCCTCCACCATGGCCGGACCGCCCATGCCGATGTTGCTGCGCCGCGTAGCGATGATCACGTCGCTGCAGCCCAGCAGCGCCGCGTTGCCGGCAAAGCAGCGTCCTGCCGCTATGCCCACGACCGGGACACTGCCCGACAGCGCGGCATAGCTGGCAAACGTGTGCACATGCAAGCCGGCGACGATGGGCATGTCGGTGTCACCGGGGCGCCCACCGCCGCCCTCCGCAAACAGCACTACCGGCAGGTGCTGCTCCAGAGCGATGCCCAGCATCCTGTCAGTCTTGGCGTGGTTGCGCATGCCCTGCGTGCCCGCCAGCACCGTGGCGTCGTAGGCCATGACCACCGTACGCGCCCGTTCCTCGTCAAACGTCTGGCCGTTGACCGCACCAATGCCGGTGACCATGCCGTCGGCCGGCGTATTGGCCACCAGGTCTTCCAGCGTGCGCCGGCGTGCTTGTGCGGCTATGGCCAGCGCACCGTATTCGATAAAGCTGTTTTCGTCACACAGGTCGGCAATGTTCTCGCGCGCGGTGCGCTGGCCCAGCGCGTGGCGCTTAGCCACGGCGCCGGGGCGGTTGGCGTCCAGCGTAAAGGCGTGCCGGTCGATGACGCGCTGCAGGTCCGGGCGGACGTGATCCGGGTCCGCCGACTGTGCCGCCGCGGTCGCGGCCAGATGGGCGTCGGCCACGGGTTCCAGCACCAGCACGGCCTGTGCCTGCACCAAGTACTGTCCGGGCTTTACCGACAGCGCCAGCACACGCCCCGCGTGAGGCGCCGCCAGCACATGCTCCATCTTCATGGATTCGAGCACGGCCAAGTCGGCGCCCGCCGCTACCACGTCGCCTACGGCGACGGCGAATTGCACCAGCCGTGCCGGCATGGGGGCGCACACGGCGTGCGGGTCCAGTGGCGGCTGGAGACAGGCCTGGGTCGATGCATTTTCAGAGGCATTTAGTCCTGTAGCCCCCGTATTTTCTGCCTGAGCAGCTCTGTTTTTCATAGCATCTAGCAGCTCCGGAAGCACCTGTTCCACCCAGCGCGTGTGGACCTGCTGGCTGGCTATCTCGGGCCGGGCGGCAATGGTACGCAGCAGTGCCAGGTTGGTGGCGAGGCCCTCGATGCGGCACTCCGCCAGTGCGCGTTGCGAGCGGCGCAGCACATCGGCAAAGCGCCCGCTACGCGAGGACACGACCAGCTTGGCCAGCAGCGTGTCGTAGTGCGGCGATGGCGTGGCGCCGGCCACCGCGTGCGTGTCCACGCGCACACCGGGTCCTGTGGGCAGGTCCAGGCGGGTGAGTGTGCCGCCGCTGGCATGCGCGTTGCCCTTGGCATCCAGCGTTTCGGCGTTGATGCGCCACTGGATGGCAAAGCCCTGTGGCTGCGGCGGGTGGGCCGCATCCAGTCCCAGGTCGGTCAGACGGCTCCCTGCGGCCACCTGGATCTGCAGTTGCACCAGGTCCAGCCCCGTCACTTCTTCGGTGACGGTGTGCTCCACCTGCAAACGGGGGTTGGCCTCGATGAAGACAAAAGGCAGGTCGCTGGAGGCCAGATCGACCAAGAACTCGAAGGTACCCAAGCCTTCGTAACGCACCGCCTGCGCCATGTGTAATGCGACGTTGATGAGTGTTTGGCGCAGCGCGTCCGGCAGGGATGGGCTGGGCGCAATCTCCACCAATTTCTGAAAGCGTCGCTGTAGCGTGCACTCCCGTTCACCCAGCGCCACCACGGTGTGGCCGTCTCCCAACACCTGCACCTCTACGTGGCGCGCGCCGACCATCAGGCGCTCCACGTACACGCCCTCCACGCCAAAGGCGGCCAGCGCCTCGGAGCGGCAGCGTGTGTAGGCGGCTGGAAGGTCGGCGGCCGCATGCACGGCCCGCATGCCGCGCCCGCCACCGCCACCAATGGCCTTGATCATGATGCCCGCACCGCCCTGCGCCGCAAAGAACGTCTGTGCCTCTTCCAGCGTGACCGCGCCGCTGCTGCCAGGCATGAGTGGAACGCCACACCGATCTGCCAGCGCGCGTGCGCAGGCCTTGTCGCCAAAGAGCTGCAACTGCTCAGGCGTGGGCCCGATGAAGCGCAGGCCCGCTGCCTGGCAGGCCTGCGCGAAGTCGGCGCGTTCGCTCAGAAAACCGTAGCCCGGATGCACCGCATCGCAGCCTGTCTGATGCGCAATGGCCAGCAATTGCGCCGCGTCCAGGTAGGCGGCCGGCCCGGTCGCTAGCAGGGCCACAGCTTCATCGGCAGCCGATACATGGGCCGACTGTGCGTCGTCGGTGGCAAACACGGCCACACTGGCAATGGCCTGGTCATGCAGCGCGCGCACGATGCGCAGCGCCACTTCGCCGCGGTTGGCGACCAGAACTTTGTTGAACAGAGGGGAAGCGGTCATGCGGCGGGTCTTTGCAAAATGAATAGAAGTATTGCTATAAAATTCATAGCTGCATATGCAGGTAGTGCGAGGGTTTGAAGCTATTTGTCATCATATTTCTCACGCAGGGTCGCGCAGCAGACGGCGCAGCACCTTGCCGGCGCCGGTGGCGGGCAGCGAATCGATGACGCGCACTTCGCGCGGGGCCTTGTAGGGCGCCATGTTTTCGCGCGCCCACTGCACCAGGTCTTGCGCCTGCACGTTCTGGCCAGGCTTGCACACGATGAAGGCACGCACCACCTCGCCCTTGTCGGCGTCGGGCACGCCGATGACGGCGGCCTGTGCCACGGCAGGGTGCTTGCACAAAATGCCCTCAACCTCTTCCGGAAATACGCTGTAGCCCGACACCTTGATCATTTCTTTGAAGCGACCGATGAAGTTCAGGTAGCCCTCGGCATCGACCTTGCCCATGTCGCCGGTGTGTACCCAGCCATTGCGCAATGTCTGCGCCGTGGCCTCGGGTTTGTTCCAGTAGCCCTTGAAATTGCCGGGGCCCCGGATCGTGATTTCTCCGACTTCGCCGGCGGGCCGGAGGGCGCCAGTGTCGGGGTCGATGATGCGGATCTCGTTGCCCGGAACGGCCTTGCCCTGGGTGCCCCAGCGTATGGCGTCGTGCGGCATGTAGGTGTCCACCGTGTGCGTCTCCGACAGGCCGTAGGCAGCCTCGAAGCTGGTGCAGTTAGGCGCAAACGTGCGCCACTGCTGCGCCAGCGCATCGGTCAGCGTGATGCCGAAGCTGGTGACCGGGTTCATGCGCAGGGCCGTCAGGTCCATCTCGCGCAAGCCCGGCACCTGCATTAGCGCCCCGTTCATGGGGGCGATGCTGTACCACCAGCTCACGCGGTAGCGCGACAGCGCCTGTGCCACGCCCATGGGGTCAAAGCGGTACAGCAGCACAGCGGTGGCGCCGGTGTACACGGGTACGTTTACGCCCATCACCATGCCGGCAATGTGGTACAGCGGCGCCACCGAAAGCAGCACGTCGTCGGCGCCCACGCCGTTGCACTGCGCTGCGGCAGCGGTCTTGAACAACGCATTGCCGTAGCTCAGCATGGCGCCTTTGGGCAGGCCCGTGGTGCCGGAGGTGTAGGTCATCAGTGCCACGTCGTCCAGGGACACCGCGACGGGTGCCGGCGTGCCGCCTGCGCGCACGGTGGTCCAGAAGTCTTCGCAGTTGGCGGGCACAGGTGCGGCGTTGGCGCGCATGGCTAGCAGTTCGGGTGGCACGTCGATGCTGGGCGCATCGGGCAACAGCTCACCGTAGCGCGCCACAAAGACGTGTTGCAGTGCAGTGTTGGCGCGCACCTTGTCAACCACGGGCAGCAGGGTGTCGGCGGCCACAATCACGCGCGCCTGCAGATCGCCCAGCTGGTATTGCAGTTCGTGTTCCTTGTTCAGCGGCCCGCAGGGGCAGACGATGCCGCCCATTTTCTGGATGCCGTAGTGCGCCATCAGGTACTGCGGGCAGTTGTTCATGAACAGCGCCACCGGGTCGCCCTTTTGTACGCCCAGTGCTTGCAGGCGGGCGGCAAAGGCGTCACTGGTGCGGTCCAACTCCGCCCAGGTGATGGCGCGGCCATACCAGAGGCAGGCCACGTCGTCGGGGCGTGTGCGGGCATGCGTGCGCAGGTATTCGTGCAGGGGTTGGGGCAAGGACGTGGAAATGCCCTGAAGAGTGGAATGGATCATGGATTTGTCTCCTGAGTGTCTTGAATCGCTGGCTCTCGGGGTTGGCCATAGGCACTTTCCTGCGCCAACGTCTTGTCAATATATACCGTTTGGTAGGATAATTCTACCCATGGGTATAACCAAAGTGACACCACCGCCAAAGCAACCGCGCCAGCGTGCGGTGCCAACGCCGGTCGCGGCGCGCGGCCGGCAGAAGGCAAGCACCGCCGGCACCGACGAGAAACGCGAGCGCATCCTGAAGGCTGCCGAGGCGCTGTTTGACCAGCAGGGCTACGCCAACACCACGATGGCGCAGATCGTGCAGGCGCTGGGCGTTACCAAGCCCTACGTCTACTATTACTTTCATAACAAGCAGGAAATCTTCGAGACGCTGTCGTGGCGGCCGACCGTGGTTTGCTTCACCACCATGGACTTCGCTCCGGACGATGCGCGTGCGGCGCATGAGAAGGTGACAGAGGGGCTGGAGCGGCTGATTCGCGCCACCATTGAACACTATCCGGCAAGCTGTTTCCCCTATCGTGAGCCGCAGGTGTACCGCCCAGAATATGTGATGGCGCAGGAAAAACTGGCCAACGATTTTTACGAAAAGCTGTGCGCCTTGCTGGAGGCGGGGCGGCGCGACGGCATGTTCGACTTCAACGAGACCCGCATCACCGCGCAGGCCGCCTGCAGCCTGCCGGGTTTTCTGTACAACTGGTACCGACCGGATGGCCGCCTCCCGGCCGAGGCGGTGACGGCCGAGCTTGTGCAACTGGCCTGGCGGGTGCTGGGCTTGCGCCGCACCCGCCGCCGGAAGTAGGCGGCTTACTGCGGCTGAAAACCGCTGGACTTGATGATGCGTGCCCAGGTATGGCTGTAGGCCTGTTCGCGCGCCGTCAGTTGCTGGGGTGTCATGTAGCCCACCGTGAGGCCCATGGCGGTCAGGCGGTCATGCACCTCCGGCAGCGCCACCACCTTGGCCAGAGCCCCGGAGAGGCGGTCAATGGTGGCTTGTGGCGTGCCAGCCGGGGCGAAGATGCCGTAATAGGGAAGGTCTTCGAACCCGGCCAGACCCAGTTCCGCAAACGTAGGTACATCGGGCAGCAAAGCCTGGCGCGTTTTGCCCATGACGGCCACGACACGGATTTTTCCGGCCTTGTGGTTCTCGATGAAATCGGGAATGGAGCCAGTGCCTGCTGCAATCTGGTTGCCCAGCATGTCACCCATCATCGGGGCGCTGCCGCGGTAGGGTGCGGATTGCAAGTCCAGCTTGTATTTTTCGCCAATCACCTTGACCAGAAATTCGGGCACCGAGGCCGGCGCGGGCACGCCGACCGTGCCTTTGCCCGCACCCTGGGTGCGCACCCAGGCGACGTATTCATTCACGGATTTGGCCGGCGTGCCGCCCGATAACGCGAGCGCATTCACGAAGGTGGCAAAACCACCCACCGCGACAAAGTCACGCGCCGGATCAAAGCCCGGGTTCTTCACCACCAGCGGCAGGATCGAGATGGTGTGGTCGTGCGACAGAAACAGCGTGGTGCCGTCAGCGGGGGCCGCCTTGAGCGTCTGCGCCGCAATCTGGCCACCCGCACCCGCCTTGTTGTCCACAATGACGGGCATTCCCAGCTGGTCCTTGAGCTTGTCGGCCAGCGTGCGGGCAATCGCGTCGGTTCCACCGCCAGGCGGAAAACCCACCATCAGCTTGATGGCGCCGGTTTGGGCCTGCGCCAGGCTGCCAAGGCACAGGGCGG
>Ga0105047_10006814_pt1 | contig 19319 bp, 16 predicted proteins | sample MAT04_FD_78384 | JGI IMG/M metagenome (GOLD analysis project Ga0105047, IMG submission 78384) | Freshwater microbial communities from Lake Fryxell liftoff mats and glacier meltwater in Antarctica - MAT-04 (megahit assembly) | ecosystem: Environmental > Aquatic > Freshwater > Ice > Liftoff... | reverse complement strand
CGGATTGAAAACCGTAGCCGCCTTGCCCGGCCAGCCAGAAGAAATCGGGCACGGCCGGGTCGCGTCCGATGACCAGCACGCGGTCAGACGAAAAGGTGCGCAGACCCGCCCAGCTGCTGATCAGGCGGGTCACCGGTTCGGTGACCATTTCCTCGTAGCGGGCGAGCCCCTCGGCCAGAACCATGTCATCGGCCCAGGCGTCGTGCGGGTCCATCGGGTGTTCCTCGGCTGGCGACACGATCAGCGCCCCGGCATCGGGCTTGGCATACCACGTCTCGCCAACGCCGAACAGCATCGGCCAGCCCGCCACATCATGCCCGCCGGGCGCGGGGATCCTGGCCATCGACCGGCGCATCGCGGTGAATCCCAGCGGCGCAACTCCAGCCAGTCGGGCCACCGCGTCAACCCAGGCTCCGGCGGCGTTCACGATCAGCCGGGCGGTGTGGGTGCCCTCGGCTGTGCTCACCCGCCACAGATCAGCGTCGCGGGCGATGGCGGTCACCCGGGCACCCGTTGCGATCTGCGCGCCGTTCTGCCGGGCCAGCCGGGCAAACCCTTGCAGCATCAGGTCGGTGTCGATATCCCAGGCATGATCGGCGAAGGCCGCATGGGCCAGCGTGCCCGGGTTCAGGATCGGAACCATGCGCTGCGCTTCGACCACCGGGATCGCCTGCAGGTCCATGTCCGGCATGTCGCGGTCGAACTCCGCCTTCTGGTCGGCGCGGGCCAGCATCAGCAATCCGCGCGGGGTCAGCAGGCCCGGCGTTCCGTGAAAATAGGCGCCCGAGGCCAGCGACAAGGCCACGACGGCGGCCGCCCCATAGCGCGGCTCGTACAAGGCGGCCGAGCGGCCCGAGGCGTGATGCGCCAGATGGCTTTCACCTTCCAGTACCAGTACCGAGGCAAAGGCCGACAGGCGGGCGGCCGCCGAAATGCCGGCGATGCCGCCGCCAATGATCAGGATGTCATGCGTCATGGCGCGGACCCTGCCATGCCGGCGGCCAAAGGGAAAGGGGCAGCGCCCGGTGCTGCCCCCCTTCGCGGTGCTGCGGTCTGGCGGCTACTTGGGAATGTCGCCGGTGATGCCTTCGACGTAAAACCCCATGCCGGCCAGTTCGCCGTCATTCGCCACCACGCCCTCTGCCAGCCAGGGCGTGCCGTCCTGCTTGTTGAGCGGGCCGGTGAAGGGGTGATAAGTGCCCGCCGCAATCGCATCGCGCAGCGCCTCGGCTTCGGCCTTGACCTCGGCCGGAACGGCATCGGTGATCTCGCCGATCTCGACCTCGCCGCCGGCAATCCCCTCCCAGGCGTCGGCCTGAGCATAGCTGCCGTCCATCAGCGCCCCCACCCGCTTGATGTAATAGGGTGCCCAGTTGTCGATGATCGACGACACGCGCGGCGACGGTTTGTAGGCCGCCATGTCCGAGGCCTGGCCAAAGCCGATCACGCCGGGGGTTTTCTGCGCCTCGGCCAGCGGGGCCGTGCTGTCGGTGTGCGACAGGATCACGTCCACCCCCTGTTCGATCAGCGCCTTGGCCGAGTCCGCCTCTTTCGCCGGGTCGAACCACGTATAGGCCCAGACCACCGCGAGCGTGACATCGGGGTTGACCTTGCGGGCGTGGATGAACGACGCATTGATCCCTTGGATGACTTCCGGGATCGGGAACGACCCGATGTAGCCGATCTTGTTCGATTTGGTCATCCGCCCGGCAATCGTGCCCATTACGGCGCGCCCTTCATAGAACCGCGCGTTGTAGGTCGAGACGTTGGGATGTTCGCGCTTGTAGCCGGTGGCGTGCTCGAACTTCACATCCGGGAACTTGGCGGCCACGGCGTTGGTCTGGTCCATGTAACCGAACGAGGTGGTGAAGATGATCTTGCAGCCCGACAGCGCCATCTGGTTCAGAACCCGCTCGGCATCCGCACCCTCGGGCACGCTTTCCTGAAACGCGATTTCAACCTTGTCGCCGAAAGCCTCCTGCACGGCCAACGCACCCTGATGGTGCTGATAGGTCCAGCCGCCGTCGCCGATCGGGCCGACATAGACGAAACAGGCCTTGGTCTTGTCCTGCGCCAGTGCGGCCCCGCCGAACGCAAGGCTTGCGCTCAGGGCAGCGGTGACAAGAAGGGTTCTTCGGTACATGGCAGTCTCCCGTTGGTTGGGGTCTTGGCCCCGGTTGATTGGCCTCTAGCGCGAGGCGTGAAAATTCTGGCCCAAGGCGGCGGGCGCGGTCAGCGAAGCCCGGCCCCGGCCCGAGGACATGATGACCAGCACGAGAATGGTTATCAGATACGGCGACATCGACAAGTATTCGACTGGGATGGCCGCCCCGGCTGCCTGAAGGTTCAGCTGCAAGACGGTTATTCCGCCAAAAAGATAGCCGCCCACCAATACGCGCCACGGCTTCCAGCTGGCAAAGACCACAATGGCCAGCGCAATCCATCCTGCGCCGCCGGTGATGCCATCGGTCCACTGCGGCACCCGGATCAGACTGACGTATGCCCCGCCAAGCCCCGCCATCGCGCCGCCGAACACGATGGCCGCCAGCCGGATGCGCCCGACCTTGTAACCAAGCGCATGCGCGGCCTCGTGGTTTTCGCCGACTGCCCGCAGGATCAGCCCGGTCCGGGTGAATTTCAGCACCGCCCAGACCGCCGCAATCACCGCGACCGAGACGTAAACCATCCAGTCATGACTGAACAGCACGGTGCCCAGAACCGGTATATCCGCCAGCGGGCCGAACGGCACATCGGTGGTCAGGGGCGGTTTCACCCCGACATAACCCTGCCCGATCAGGCTTGACAACCCCAACCCGAACAACGTCAGCGCAAGCCCGGTCGCCACCTGATTGGCCAGCAACACCTGCGTCAGGAACGCGAACACCAGGCTGAGGGCAGCCGCCCCCGCTGCCCCGCCCAGAAACCCCAGATAGGGACTGCCGGTCTGCACCGCTGTGGCAAAACCGGTGACTGCCCCCATGATCATCATTCCCTCGACGCCAAGGTTCAGCACCCCGGCCTTTTCGACGACCAACTCGCCGATGGCGGCCAGCAGGATGGGGACCGAAGCCACCATCAGACTGGCCACCAGAACGGCCGGGTTGATTGCGGAAAGATCCATCAGATGCCCCCCCTGACCGACAGCCGGACGCGGTAGTTCGACAGCAGATCCACGGCCAGCAGAAAGAACAGCAGCATCCCCTGGAATGCCTGTATGGCCGCCGACGGCAGCCCCAGCATGAACTGCGCCAACTCGCCCCCGATATAGGTCAGCGCCATCAGCAGCCCCGCCAGCAGGATGCCGATCGGGTTCAGCCGGCCGAGGAAGGCGACGATGATCGCGGTAAATCCATAACCCACATTGAAATCTATGCTGATCTGTCCGGCGGGTCCCGCCACTTCGAACACCCCGGCAAGCCCTGCCAGCGCCCCCGAAATCCCCAGGCACAGCACGGTCAGGGCTCGCGGATCGACCCCGGCAAACCGGGCGGCCCGCGGTGCCTGTCCGGCCAGCTTGATCCGAAAGCCGAGGATGTGGCGCTGCAGCAGAACATAGGCCGCAATGACCGCAATAAATGCCGCGACCACGCCCCAGTGCATTCCGGTTCCGGTCATCAGTTCCGGGTTTGCCGCAGCCGGGTACTGGCTCAGATTGCGCGACCCGGGAAAGCCGCCGCCTTCGGGGTTGCGCATCAGCCCCAGCGACATCGAAGCCAGGATGTTCTGTGCCACATAGACCAGCAGCAGCGAGACGAGGATCTCGTTGGTGTTGAAACGGGTTTTCAGAATAGCCGGGATCATCGCCCAGAGCCAGCCGCCGAATGCCCCCGCAAGCACCATCGCCGGAAAGATCCACACGGCGTCCAGCGGATAGGCGGCCAGCGCCACACCGGCGCCAAAGATCGCCCCCATCACATATTGCCCCTCCGCCCCGATGTTCCAGATGCCCGCCCGGAAGCCCAGCGACAGCCCGATGGCGATCAGGATCAGCGGCCCCGCCTTGACCAGCAGTTGCGGGCGCGAATAGGCGGCAAACTGGTCGTTGAACAGCGGGTCCCAAAAGATCGTGCGGATCGCCTCGACCGGGTTCTTGCCCAGAAGGGCAAACATGATGCCGCCGGCGATCATCGTCAACAGCACCGCCAGAACCGGGGTCGCCGCCTGCCAAACCCTTGACGGACTTGGGCGCTTTTCAAGACGCAGCATGGGCCGCCTCCATTCCGTGCGCGCCGCCCATCATCAGGCCGATCTCGTCGATGCTCAGCCCCTGCACGGCGCGCGGCGTGGTCAGTCGGCCCGCGTTCAGCACGGCAAAGCGGTCGGCGATTTCCAGAAGTTCATCCAGATCCTGGCTGATGACGACCACGGCGGCCCCTTGCGCCGCCCGGTCCAGGATGGCCTGCCGGATCGCCGCCGCCGCTGCCGCATCGACGCCCCAGGTCGGCTGGTTGATCAGGATGACCTCGGGCGACTGGCTGAGTTCGCGGCCGATCACGAACTTCTGCAGATTGCCGCCCGACAGCGCGCGCGCGGCGACCCAGGATCCGGGGGTCCGCACGTCATAGGCCTTGATCACCCTTTCGGCAAAGTCCCGCGTTGCGGCCCAGTCGATGAAACCATTTTTCACCAGACCCCTGCGAACCGCTGCCGACAGAAAGGCATTCTCGACCAGCGACATGTCCGGGGCTGCCGCATGACCCAGCCGATCCTCGGGTGCCGCTACGAAACCCCGCTTTCGCCGGGCGTTCGGACCCTCGGTTCCGACCGGCGCGCCCTGGCTTTGAATCATGCCGGGGGCGCTGCGCACCTCGCCCGACAGGGCCAGCAGCAATTCGTCCTGCCCGTTGCCCGCCACCCCCGCAATGCCCAGAACCTCGCCGCGCTGCACGGTAAAGCTGATGGATTTTAACGCGGTGCCGAACGGGATGGGAGAGGCGACCGACAGGTCGGACACCTGCAAGGCCGCCGCCGCCCCCGGCCAGTCGCGTTTCGCGGCGCGTTCCGGCGGGGTCAGAACCGCACCCAGCATCAGTTCGGCCATTTCGCGGGCGCTGCGTTCGCGCGGGGTGCAGGTCGCTACCACCCGGCCCCGCCGCAGAATGGTCGCCGCGTCGCACAGGCTGCGGATTTCCTCCAGCTTGTGACTGATGTACAGAATAGCCGTTCCCTCTGCCGCAAGCTGGCGCAGTGTCTTGAAAAGGATTTCCACTTCTTGCGGGGTCAGAACCGAGGTGGGTTCGTCCATGATCAGCAACCTGGGGTCCTGCAGCAGGCAGCGGATGATCTCGACCCGCTGCCGCTCGCCTGCCGACAGGTCGCCCACTCGCCGCCCGGGGTCCAGCGGCAACCCGTACGCCTGCGAGACTGACCGGATCTTTGCCGCCAACTGCCGCATCGGGGGCGGGCTTTCCATGCCCAGGGCGACATTTTCGGCCACGTCCAGGGCTTCGAACAGACTGAAATGCTGGAACACCATGGCGACGCCGCAGGCTCGTGCCGCGCGTGGCTCGGTCGGGGCATAGGCCGCGCCGCGCAGGGTCATCCGCCCGGAATCCGGCTTGACCAGACCGTAGATGATCTTGACCAGCGTCGATTTTCCGGCGCCGTTTTCCCCCAGCAGCGCATGCACCTCTCCTTCGCGGATCGTGAACGACACATCGGCATTGGCCACCACGCCCGGATAGGCCTTAGACACATTCTCCACAGACAACAGCAATCGGTCGGTCGCGGTCATCGGGCAAACTCCTGCCGGAGGGCGTCGGTCTGCGACTGGGCGAGCAGGCGGGCGGCCACGCCGATGGCGATGGCCTGCGGATGTTTGCCCAAGCCGGGGTCGCCGATCGGGCAGTCGATGCGGGCGATGGCGGCCGGGCCGTGGCCAAGGGCGGCCAGCCGGGACCGGAACCGCGCCCATTTGGTCGCCGACCCGATCAGCCCGGCGCGGGCAAAGCCGTGCAACAGCAGGCGGTGGCACAACTCCAGGTCCAGCGCATGCGAATAGGTCAGGATCAGATGCTCGGCCCGCAAGTCGGCCAGCCGGGTCGCCTGCGCCGGGTCCGGCGCCGGCAAGACGCGCAAGCCCGGCGGAACGTCCGCCGGGAAGCGGTCGGCGCTCACATCGACCCAGGTGATCGCGAGGCCGGGCAACGGGGCCAGTACCGCCACCACAGCCCGCCCCACATGCCCCGCACCCCAGACCCACAAATGGCGGACGGGCCGGGCCACCGGCTCGATCATCCAGCCGTCCACCAGTTGGGCAGCCGGCATCTGCCCCGCCCCCCGCGCCGCGGCCAACAGGCGACGAACCGCCAGCGGCATCGCCCGGCCGTCGGTGCTGCGAACGATGACCTCGCCCGCTGGCAGGTGGGTGTAAACCTCGGTCCACAGCGTGACCGCCCCGCCGCAGCATTGGCCCAACCCGGGCCCGAGGGCCACCCTGTCCAGCCGCGCGCCGCCGCGTTCCGGCAACGCGCCGCCGCGTTCCAGCAACGCACCACCGTGTTGCAGCAACGCGCCACCGCGTTCCAGCAGCGCGCCACCGCGTTCCAGCAGCGCAATCGCCCGCGCGCGGGCCTCCCATTCCAGCGCGCCGCCGCCGATGGTGCCCGTCTGCCCGCCGTCCCAAACCAGCATCGCCGCCCCCACTTCGCGCGGCGCGGATCCCTCCAGCGCCGCAATTGCCACGCGGGCCACCCGGCCATGGGCGGCAAGGGCAGCGGCGAGGGCGTCAAGGTCAAACATTGCGCTGTCGCTCCACGGCCTGCAACACCCGCTCCGCTGTGGCGGGCGCGTCGAGGGCCGGATAGACCGTGCCATCGCCACAGGCCGCCACCGCATCCGACAGCGCAAGGAAGGCCGAGATCCCCAGCATGAAGGGCGGCTCGCCTACCGCCTTGGATTTGCCCACGGTGTCCTCGCGGTTCGGCTGGCCCCACAGCGCGACGTTGAACACCGCCGGGCGGTCGGAAAACGCCGGGATCTTGTAGGTGCTGGGGGCATGGGTGGTCAGCCGGCCCGCGCCGTCCCAGACCAGTTCCTCGGTCGTCAGCCAGCCCGCCCCCTGTACATAGGCCCCTTCGATCTGGCCGATGTCGATGGCCGGGTTCAGACTGGTGCCGGTGTCGTGCAGCAGGTCGGCGCGCAGAATTCGGTTCTCGCCGGTCAGCGTGTCGATCACCACTTCGGTGACCGCCGCCCCGTAGGCGAAATACAAGAACGGCCGACCCTCGCCCTTGATCCGGTTCCACACGATCTTGGGCGTCGCGTAGAACCCGGTCGACGACAGCGATATCCGCGCCTGATAGACCATGGCGACCACCTCGGCAAAGCCATACTCCGCTCCGCCAACCCGCACCCGGCCATCTGCAAACCCGACCGTCGCGGGGTCGGCCTGATGCCGCGCCGCCAGATGGTCGGCCATCCGCCCCCGGATGATCTCGCAGGCGGCGCGCGCGGCCATGCCGTTCAGATCGGCCCCCGAAGACGCCGCTGTGGCCGATGTGTTGGGCACCTTGCCGGTATCGGTGGCGGTGATCCTGACCATCCCCGCATCGACCCCGAACACACCCGCCGCCACTTGTGCCACCTTCTGGAACAGACCCTGCCCCATCTCGGTGCCGCCATGGTTCAGGTGGATCGAGCCGTCCTGATAGACATGCACCAGGGCCCCCGCCTGATTAAGCCAGGTCAGGGTGAACGAAATTCCGAACTTGACCGGCGTCAGCGCGATCCCGCGCTTCAGCACCGGGCTCGCCGCATTCCAGACCGCGAGCGCCGACTTCCGCGCCCGGTAATCGCTGGTCCGCTCCAGTTCCGCGACCAGGTCATGCCCGATGAAATCTTCCACCGGCATGTGATAGGGCGTCGTCTGTCGCATTCTCGGTCCACCCGCATCCCGGGGGTCCGGGGGCTGGTCCCCGGGCGGCGACGTCATCGCGTCATAGAAATTCAGCCGCCTGACGTCCAGCGGATCGCGCCCCACGGCAAAGGCCGCATGGTCGATCACCCGCTCGATCCCGATCATCCCCTGCGGCCCGCCGAACCCGCGATAGGCGGTGGCGCTTTGGGTGTTGGTGCGCAGCCGGTGGCTTTCGATCCGCACGGCGGGCAGGTGATAGCAGTTGTCGCTGTGCAGCATTGCCCGGTCGGCCACCGGCAACGACAGGTCCTGCGACCAGCCGCAGCGCACAAGATGGGTGATCTGCAGCCCCAGAATCCGCGCGGCACCGTCGATCCCGGCGCGGTAGAGGATGCGCAGATCGTGACGCTTGCCGGTGATGATCATGTCGTCGTCGCGGTCATAGCGCATCTTGCAGGGGCGGCCCGTCGCGCGGGCGGCCAGCGCGCAGGCAATCGCCAGCGCGTTGCCCTGGCTTTCCTTGCCGCCGAACCCGCCGCCCATCCGTCGCACCTCGACGCGCACCGCATGCATCGGCAGATGCAGCGCGTGCGCCACCTTGTGCTGCACTTCGGTCGGATGCTGGGTCGAGGCATGCACCAGCATGTCGCCACCCTCTTGCGGCACGGCTGCGGCAACCTGGCCCTCCAGATAGAAGTGCTCCTGCCCGCCCACCTCGAAGCGGCCTTCGATCACCCGGGGAGCCGCCGCCAGTGCGGCCGCGGCGTCGCCCTTCGACCAGATCACCGGCCCGGCCTCGAACCGGCTGCCGGCGGCCAGCGCCTGATCGACGCTCAGCAGCGCGGGCCGCACATCATAGCCGATCCGGCCCAGGGCAGCGGCCTTTCGCGCCGCCAGATGGCTGTCGGCAATGACCAGAAACACCGGCTGGCCGACATAATGCACCGTGCCATCTGCCAGCAGCGGTTCGTCATGGGCCGAGGGGCTGCAATCGGGCATCTGGGGGAAATCCGCGGCCGACCAGACCGCCACCACGCCCGGGGCCGCGCGCACGGCACCAAGATCCAGCCCGGTGATCGTGCCATGCGCGCAACCCGACAGGCCAAAGGCCAGATGCAGCGCGGCGCCCGGCATCGCGATGTCATCGGTATAACGGGCCGCACCGGTCACATGCAGCAGGGCGCTGTCGTGCGGCAAGGGTTTGCCCATCGTCATGCCGAGACCTGCCGCACGTCGGTCACGGCATTGCCCGCCAGATCCAGCGCGTAGCGGGTCAGCAGGTTCTTTGCGACGCGCAGCCGGTAGCCCGCCGAAGCGCGCATGTCGCTCAGCGGCCGGAAATCCCCGGCCAAGGCGGCACGGGCGCGGGCGAGGGTCGCCTCGGTCCACGGCTGCCCGATCAGCGCCGCCTCGACCGCCGGACTGCGTCTGGGCGTGCCCGCCATGCCGCCGAATGCGATGCGGGCATCCGTGACGACCCCGGCCTTCACCGTCACGTTGAAGCAGCCGCAGACTGCCGAGATATCCTGATCAAACCGCTTCGACACCTTGTAGCAGCGCAGGGCCGGTGCGATGGCCGGAACCGTCACCGCCTCGACAAACTCGCCCGGCTGGCGGTCCTGTTTGCGGTAGTCCAGAAAGAACGCCTCAAGCGGCATCTGTCGGCGTGCAAACCCCCGGCGCAAGTGCAGCATGGCCCCAAGCGCAATCAGCGCCGGCGCACTGTCGCCGATCGGCGAGCCGTTTGCGATGTTGCCGCCGATCGTGGCGGCATTGCGGACCTGAACCGAGCCATACCGGCGCAGAACCTCTGCAAAGGACGGATGCAGCGGCCCCATCGCCGCCAGCAGGGCGGTGATCGTGACGCCCGCCCCGATCCGCAGTTGCCCGTCCTGGGGCTCGATCCGGGCCAGATCGGCGACGCCGCCCAGAAACGCGACCGGCCCGAGGTCGCGCAGGTGTTTGGTGACCCAAAGGCCCACATCGGTGGCCCCGGCGATCAGGGTGCCTTGCGGGTGGCGCAGATACCATTCGGCCAGATCATCGGTGGTCGAAGGCCGGTAGGCCGCTGCGGGACCGGCCCCGCCCGGCGCAAGCCCCCCCGCCGGGAACGGTTCGGCCGGTTGGTCGGCGGGCGGGAGGGTCAGCCAGTCCGGCACAGGTGCCGTCGCGGCGGCCCGGGCAGCGCGCAGGATCGGGGCATAACCGGTGCAGCGGCACAGGTTGCCGGCCAGCACATCGTCGTGATCGGTTCTGCCCTGAAGATGGGCCGTCGCCATCGAGACGATGAACCCCGGCGTGCAAAAACCGCATTGGCTGCCGTGATGCGCGATCATTTCGGCCTGAACCGGGTGCAGGGTGCCGTCCGGGCCCGCGATGCCTTCGACCGTCCGCACCGACTTGCCGTGCAACTGCGGCAGGAAAAGGATGCAGGCGTTCAAGGCGCGGCTGCCTGCGGCGTCGGTCACCATCACCGTGCAGGCCCCGCAATCGCCTTCGTTGCAGCCTTCCTTGGTGCCCGTCAGGCCCCGCGTGTCGCGCAGAAAGTCCAGCAGAGTGCGCGTGGCGGGCTGCAGGCCGGTATTGACGGGCGTGCCGTTCAGATGAAACGAGATGTCCGACATGAGTTCAGCCTGCCGCCTTCCGTGTCTTACAGGAGTGGACAGGCCCGCCCGATGCGGCCTGCCATGGTCCCGTTCCCTGTCGTCCCTAGCCTTGCATCAAGCGCGGTGCCCGATGCCAAGGCAAGCACAAACTCTGCGCCGGATTCTGCAGCAGGTTCCGAGAATGCAGCAGAAAGGCGCGGGGTTTCGCGCGGGCTGCAGGTTCGCTAGGCTGGCCGCATGGCGCCGCCCCTCCGATTCATTCACCTGCGCGTGCACACCGAGCATTCCCTGCTGGAAGGTGCGCTGCCGGTCAGGGACCTGATCCGGCGCTGCGCCGAGGCCGGTCTTCCGGCTGTCGCGGTGACCGACACCAACAACATGTTTGCCGCGCTCGAGTTCTCGGTCACCGCCCTGGCAGCCGGGGTGCAGCCGATCGTGGGCTGTCAGGTCAGTCTGGCGCATGATCCTGCCGGTCCGGGCGAACGGCCGCGACCGACCGCCCCGGTGGTTCTGCTGGCCCAGTCCGAAACGGGCTACATGAACCTGATGAAGCTGAATTCCTGCCTCTACATCGGCAAGGGCGGGCAACTGCCGCAGGTGACGTTTGCCGAGTTGCAGGCCCATGCGGCGGGTGTGATCTGCCTGACCGGCGGGCCGGACGGGCCGGTGGGGCGGCTGTTGGCCGCAGGGCAGGCGGCACGGGCGCGCGGCTGTCTGGACCGGCTGGCCGCGATGTTCGGCGACCGGCTGTATGTCGAGGTGCAGCGCCACCCCGGCGAGGGCGGTCGTCTGCCCGAGGCCGAAGCCGCCAGCGAGCGCGGTCTGATCGAGATGGCCTATGACATGGCCTTGCCTCTGGTCGCCACCAATGACGTCTACTTTCCCGATGCCACCATGTACGAGGCGCATGACGCGCTGTTGTGCATCGCAGAGGGGGCTTACGTCGATCAGCAGGCCCCGCGCCGCCGCCTGACGCCGCAGCACTATTTCAAATCCGAAGCCGAGATGTGCGCCCTGTTCGCCGATCTGCCCGAGGCCGTCGAGAACACCGTGGAAATCGCGCGGCGCTGTGCTTTTGCCGCGTTCAAGCGCAAGCCCATCCTGCCGAAGTTCGCCGATGACGAGGTCGACGAGTTGCGCCGGCAGGCCAACGAGGGGTTGCGGGGGCGGCTTGCGGTGATCCCGCATGCGGTCACGCCGGACGCCTATCAGGCGCGGCTGGATTTCGAGTTGAAGATCATCGAGCAGATGGGCTTTCCCGGCTATTTCCTGATCGTGGCCGATTTCATCCAGTGGGCCAAGAAGCGGGGCATTCCGGTGGGGCCGGGCCGGGGGTCGGGGGCGGGGTCGCTGGTGGCCTATGCGCTGACCATCACCGACCTTGATCCCTTGCGCTATGGCCTGCTGTTCGAGCGGTTTCTGAACCCCGAGCGGGTCAGCATGCCCGACTTCGACATCGACTTCTGCATGGACCGGCGCGAAGAGGTCATCACCTATGTCCAGAACCGCTATGGCCGCGACCGGGTCGGGCAGATCATCACCTTTGGCGCGCTGTTGTCAAAGGCGGCGGTGCGGGATGTCGGACGCGTGCTGCAGATGTCTTATGGGCAGGTGGACCGGCTGTCCAAGATGATCCCGGTCGAAGGGGTGAAACCGGTCAGCATCACCAAGGCTTTGGCCGACGAGCCGCGTCTGCGCGAGGCGGCCAAGGAAGAGGTGGTGAAACGCCTGCTGGACTATGGCCGGCAGATCGAGGGGCTGCTGCGCAACGCTTCGACCCATGCGGCGGGTGTCGTGATCGGCGACCGGCCATTGGACGAGTTGGTGCCGCTGTATCAGGACCCGCGGTCCGACATGCCCGCCACGCAGTTCAACATGAAATGGGTCGAGGCGGCGGGGCTGGTGAAGTTCGACTTTCTGGGCCTCAAAACCCTGACGGTGATCCAGAACGCGATGGACCTGCTGGCGTTGCGCGGCGTGGTGTTCGACATCAACCTGATCCCGCTGGACGACAGGCCGACCTACGAGGTGTATGCCGCCGCACGGACGGTAGCGGTGTTTCAGGTGGAATCCAGCGGCATGATGGACGCCCTGCGCCGGATGAAGCCGACCTGCATCGAGGATATCGTGGCGCTGGTGGCTCTGTACCGCCCCGGCCCGATGGAGAACATTCCCGCCTATTGCGAGGTCAAGAACGGGCTGCGCGACCTTGAATCGATCCATCCCACGATCGACCACATCCTGAAGGAAACCCAAGGCATCATCGTCTATCAGGAACAGGTGATGGAAATTGCGCAGGTGATGGCGGGCTATTCGCTGGGCGGGGCCGATCTGTTGCGCCGGGCGATGGGCAAGAAGATCGCCGAAGAAATGGCCAAGGAGCGCCCCAAGTTCATCGCAGGGGCGGCGGAAACCCATGGCATCGGGCCGGTCAAGGCAGGCGAAGTGTTCGACCTGCTGGAGAAGTTCGCAAACTACGGCTTCAACAAATCCCACGCGGCCGCCTATGCCGTGGTCAGCTATCAGACCGCCTATCTGAAGGCCAATTTCCCGGTCGAATTCATGGCCGGGGTGATGAACTGCGATATCCATCTGACCGACAAGCTGGCCGTCTACCGGCGCGAGGTCGAAAAGCTGGGCATCCACACCGTGGCGCCCTGCATCAATGCCTCGCGGGCGACCTTTTCCGTCCGCGACGGGGCAGTGGTCTATGCCTTGGGCGCGCTGAAAAACGTCGGCGTCGAGGCGATGCGGGGGATCGTCGCGGCGCGCGGCGACCGGCCCTTTGCGACGCTGTTCGATTTTGCCCGGCGGGTCGATCTGAAGAAACTGGGCAAGCGCGCGCTGGAAATGCTGGCGCGGGCCGGAGCGTTCGACGTGCTCGACGCCAGTCGCGCGCAGGTTTTCGACGCGCTCGACGCGCTGGTGGCCTATTCGGCGGCCTGCCTTGAGGCGAAATCCTCGGCGCAGGTGTCGTTGTTCGGCGAGGCGGGGGCGGACATGCCGGAGCCGCGGATGGCGCGCCGCGACGACTGGCTGCCGATGGAACGGTTGGCGCACGAACATCAGGCGGTGGGGTTCTACCTGTCGGGGCACCCGCTGGACGACTACATGGGCGCGCTGCGGCGGCGGGACGTCAGGACGCTGGCCGAGGTGACGGCGGCGGCCGAACGCGGGCCGCTGGTGGTCAAGATGGCGGGGTCCGTCGGGGTACGGCAGGAACGCAAATCGGCGCGTGGCACCCGCTTTGCCTTTGTCGGGCTGTCCGATCCGACGGGTCTCTATGAGGTCACGGTGTTCTCGGATGTGCTCGATGCGGCGCGCGCGTATCTGGAGCCGGGGATGAACGTGGTGGTCACCGTCGAGGCAACGCTGGAGGGCGAGACCCTGAAACTTCTGGCCCGCGCAGCACAACCCATCGACGTGGTGGCCGATCAGGCGGGGGCGCACCCCCTGCGCATCCACCTTGACCGGGTCGCTGCGGCGGGGTCGGTTGCGGCGCTGTTCGCCCGGGTCGAAGGCCGCACACGCGCACAGATCACCCTGTGCGTGCCCGGCCCGGATGGCAGCGAGATCGACCTGATCCTGCCGCAGCCCTACCCCGTCACCCCCCAGATCAAGGGGGCGATCAAGGCAATGGCCGGGGTCGTGATGGTCGAAGAGATCTAGAACCCGTTCGGGTTGCCGGGCAGCAGGGTGCCGGTCCCGGCATCGCCCGCCTCGGCGACCCAGGTCACCTGGTCGCCCGCGATCCGGACCCCATAGCAGGTGGCCGGGTCGGTGCCATAGGCAAAGCACATCTGATCTTCCGACACGGCCCAGATGCCGGTGTAATCCGCGCCCTTGATCATTCCATCGGCGGCATAGAACTCGGTATAGGCGGCGCCATCGGACATCGACCCCTGCACGGTGTTGCCGCCGATGGCGGCCTTGATGGCATCGGCGTCGGCCATGTCTTGCGCCATGGCGGGAAGGGCTGCGAGCAGCAGGGTGATTGCAAGGGCGGTGCGTGGCATCGGGGGGCTCCTGTCATTGAGGTGCATCTGGTTTAAAGCAGAGTTGACGGCTGTCAACTCCCCAGGCCCGGCAAGTTCAGAAGGGCGGCAAGACCGGCATAGGTCGCCTGCGTCCTGCCGTCCATCCGGCTGTGGCGCGCGGCATAAAGCGTGGCCTGACTCGCGTGAATCACGCCGGTCAGCGGCTTGAGATGATTGGCGCGCAGGGTCTCGCCGGTCGTGGTGATGTCGGCGATCGCCTCGGCCGTCAGGTTCTTGACGGTGCCCTCGGTCGCTCCCTGGCTGTCGACCAGTTGATAATCTGCAATCCCGTGCGCTGTCAGATAGTCGCGCACCAGCCGGTGGTATTTGGTGGCGATCCGCAGCCGGAACCCGTGGACACGCCGAAATGCCGCTGCGACTGCATCCAGATCGTCCGGCGTGCCCACGTCGATCCACGCCGTCGGCACCGCAAGGATCAGGTCGGCGTGGCCAAAGCCCATGGCCGCGAGTTCGACCACCTGGCCCTGCCAGTCGGCGAGCCTGTCGCGCAGGAGGTCAGATCCGGTGACCCCCAGATCAATCCGGCCCGCCGCAAGTTCACGGGGAATCTCGCCCGCCGACAGCAGGACAAGGTCGATGCCCGCCATGCCCTCGACCGCCCCGGAATAGGCACGCTCGGCCCCGGTCTGCCGCATCGCCAGACCGCGCGCGCCGAACCAGTCAAAGGTCTGCTCCATCAGCCGCCCCTTGGACGGAACCCCGATCTTCACGCCAAACCCCCGAGCGCTGCCACCAGCCAGGGCCGGATGATCCCGCCGACCGCGGGGATCGACCTGCCGTGCCCCAGCACTGCCGTCAACGCATCGTACCGCCCGCCCGAGGCGACGGGGGGCAGGTCGGATGCGCCAAACTCACCGGCGGCGTGAAAGCTGAACACGAAGCCGTCGTAATACTCCAGGCTGCTGCGACCGTGGCTCGCCTCGAAGGCGAGGGTTTTCGTGTTGATGCCGCGGCTTGCGAGGGCAAGCAGCCGCTGCTCGAACCGGTCGACGGCCGGGGCTATCGCGGGCAGCAGCGGCTGGATGCCGCGCAGATGGGTCAGCGCCGCCTCGGCCGGGGCCTGCAGGCTCAGCAGGTCATACAGCAGCGCCGCTTCGGGCGCGGCCAGGGGCGGCGTCGCGGCATCCGCGATCAGGGCGCGGGCACGGGCGGCGATCTCGGAGGCGCTGCGCTGCCCGACCAGCGGACCGGCAGCAGCAACCAGCGCTTCGGGCGTATCGGCGGCAAGGCGGTGAAGCAGGTCGTCGCGGGCATCCGGGGTCGCGATGCGCCCCGAATACCGGTCGAGCAAGGCCCGGAATCGCTGGGGTCGCCAGATATGGCGCAAGAGCGCGGTCTTGCGGGCCTCGGTGGTCGACAAACCTTGAACGGCCGCCATCAATATGCCGATGTCGCCTGTTGCAGAGCGCAGCGACAGTGGCGCAAGCAGTTCGGAGAACAGGGAAAAAACCTCTGCGTCCGCCTGTCCGGGTGCAGCGCGGTCAAAGACTTCAAAGCCCGCCTGAAGATACTCCGACGCGCGGTTCGGGGCATTGTCCTGCTTGCGAAACACCTCGCCCAGATAGCAATAGCGCGCAGGGTCCGCCCCGTTTGCCATGTGGGCCCGTACCACCGGCACCGTGAAATCGGGGCGCAGCATCAACTCGCCGCGCAGCGGGTCCTGCGTGGTATAGGCGCGGGCGCGAATATCCTCACCGTACAGATCCAGCAGGATTTCAGCGGGTTGCAGGATATCGGTTTCGACCGGAACCGCGCCGGCCGCCTGAAACGCGGCAAACAGGTGCTGCGCCTCGGCGCGGATGGCGGGGGTCATCGGTCCAGCATCTTGCGCACTTCCGCCACAAGGTCGGCGCGGGGAATTTCGATCTGGGCGGGGCGGTTTTTCCATTCCTCCAGCGTCGCCCCTTCGGCGATTTTCGCGCCGAGGATCAGGTCTTTCAGGATAACGGTGCCGTTTTCGGCCTCGGTCCCACCCTGGATCACGGCGATGGGGGAGGCGCGTTTATCGGCGTATTTCAACTGGTTGCCGAAGTTTTTCGGGTTGCCCAGATAGCATTCGGCGCGGATGCCGGCGGCGCGCAGGTCGGACACCATGGCCATGTAGCCGGCCATGCGGTCGCGGTCCATCACCGTGACGACGACGGGTCCTTGCGTGATCTGCGGCAGGCGGCCCTTGGCTTGCAGAGCAGCAAGCAGACGGTCCACGCCGATGGAAACCCCCGTCGCAGGCACCGACTGCCCGGTGAAGCGCTTGACAAGATCATCGTAGCGACCGCCGCCCGCGACGGAGCCGAATTGACGCTTGCGGCCTTTTTCATCAAGGATTTCAAAGGTCAGCTCGGCCTCGTAGACCGGGCCGGTGTAATAGCCAAGGCCACGCACCACTGAGGGATCAACGACGATACGGTCGGTGCCGTAGCCCTGGGCCTCCAGCAGCTCTGAGATTGTTTCCAACTCCTGAATACCTTCCAGACCCATCGAAGAGTCGCCGACCAGGTCATCCAAACCTGCGAAGTTCCCTGCCCAGCGGGCACTTTTCGCAAACAGCATCAATCGTTCAATCTGATCGGCAGAAAGATTTGCGCCGGTCGTGAAATCACCGCTTTCGTCGACCCGACCGATGCTTAAAAGGCTTCGAACGCCGTCTGGTCCCAATCTGTCAATCTTGTCTATCGCACGCAGAACGATGCCGCGTTCCCGCGAAAACCTTTCGGGCTCAGAGGGATCAAGGATGCCTGCCGCTTCCATGACGCCGTTCAGAACCTTGCGATTGTTGACCTTGATCAGATAATCGCCGCGCGGAATGCCCACTGCCTCCAGCGCATCGGCAAGCATGGCGCAAATCTCGGCGTCGGCGGCCATCGCGGCAGAGCCTACAGTATCGGCATCGCATTGATAGAATTGCCGAAACCTGCCCGGACCGGGCTTTTCGTTGCGCCAGACCGGGCCTGCGGCGTAACGGCGATAGGGGCTGGGCAGATCGTTTCGGTATTGGGCGGCGACCCGGGCCAAGGGCGCTGTCAGGTCATAGCGCAGGGCGAGCCAGCCGGCGTCCTCGTCCTGCCAGGCGAAGACGCCTTCGTTGGGGCGGTCCACGTCGGGCAGGAATTTCCCCAGAGAGTCAACGGTTTCGACGGCGCTGGTTTCCAGCGGGTCAAAGCTGTAGCGGTGATAGACGTCGGTGATCGCGTCGAGCATGGCGCGACGCCCGGTGACCTCGGCCCCGAAATAGTCGCGAAAGCCCTTGGGGGTTTCCGCCTGCGGGCGACGGGGGGATTTGTCCTTGGCCATCGGCGCGCCTTTCGAAATCGCAGGGCACCCTTTAGCGGATGGGGGGGAGCGCTTCAAGCGCCGGCTGGCGCGACGCGCGGCGAAGCCAGCTTCCGCCGGGAGCCGGTCGCGGCGCGCGAGGCCCGGTCAGGCGGGCAGCGACCAGGTCTGCCGGGCCGCCGATGCGCAGCGACTGGCCGACAAGCGGAGCGGTGGCCGCGGCCAGAACGGCCTGCGCCAGCGTGCGGTGCGAGATCCAGGCGACCGAGGCCTCGGCCGGAGCTTGATAGGCAAAGGTGCCCGACACCACGGCCGGCAGGCTCCACGGGGTCAGCAGATTGTCCATGTACACCGTCGGTTCCAGCGTGATCAGCGGCAGGTCCGACAGGGCGTCGCGAACGGCGGCCATGTTGGCGAACACCGCAAGATCGCGTCCACGATCCGGGCGGCGGCGTTCAGGATGACCCGCGGGGTCCGGCGGGCGGCCTGCGCCAGCGTCCTCGCCATGCCGGGGGTGCTGCCCGGGCGACGGTCCTGCGGCAGGGTAAACACCAGTAGGTCGGCCCCGGCGAGGGCTTCGTCCAGACCTTCGCCGGTGGCGAGATCGGCGGCGTGCACGCCGGACCGGGCAGTGCGGCTGGTGCCGATGACGGTCCAGCCGGCGTTTTTGAAGGCGGCAGCGATGGCGGTCTGCTGGGCACCGCCGAAGCCGGTGAGGGTGACGTGGGGCATCGGAACCTCGTTTGATTGCATCAGGCCGGAAGATATGGCACCTCGGCTGCATCGGCGTAAGTACGCAGGTTTTTGTGAGGTAGTATCCAAATGGATACCGTGGCCGGACTGAGCCCCGAGGATTGCCCGGTTGACCGCACCTTGCGGGCGATCGGCGGGCGCTGGAAGGCGCTGATCCTGTATTACCTGCGCAGCGGGCCGCAGCGGTTTAACGCCTTGCGTCGGATGATCCCCGGCATCTCGCAACGCATGCTGACCCAGCATCTGCGCGAGATGGAGGCCGACGGGATCGTGACGCGAAAGGTCTATCCGGTGGTGCCGCCGCTTGTGGAATACGCGCTGTCGGCGCTCGGGGTCGGGCTGATGCCGATCTTCGATGCGATGGCGGTCTGGGGCGGGGCGCGCATGGCAGAGGATCGGGCGGCAAAGGCGGCGGCATGAGCGAGGCACTGGAACGCCGGATCGCGCATCTGATGCGGGCGGTCGACGACCTGTCGGACATGGTGGCCGCCCAGGGGCGCGAGATCGACGGGTTGACCCGGCGCGTGGCCCTGCTGCTGGTCCGCGAGGCCGAGCGCGAGGCGGCGGGGGGCGAGGCGACCGTCGCGGATCAGCGCCCCCCGCACTGGTAGTCAGCGCCCTGGTTGCTCGCGCAAGGGCAGGGCTCGCCGCCAGATGGCGGGCGTCGGGGTGTCCCGCCGTCGGCGGGGCGGTGCGGGTCGGTGCAGGGCGGGTCGGGTCGGGTCGGTCCGGGGCAGGGCGGTGCGGGCCGGGGCAGGGCGGTGCGGGCCGGGG